>Ga0179591_1287804_pt1 | contig 16663 bp, 16 predicted proteins | sample CZOMad2_1_08_16f_FD_182891 | JGI IMG/M metagenome (GOLD analysis project Ga0179591, IMG submission 182891) | Vadose zone soil fungal communities from Angelo Coast Range Reserve, California, USA - CZOMad2_1_08_16fungal (PacBio error correction) | ecosystem: Environmental > Terrestrial > Soil >...
AACTGACTACGTGTCCCTATGGGGCGGCGTAAATCATTAAAACAAAGGGATTAAGTATCACTAGCAGCTCGGAGAAAAGGACCAATGAACTGTTTTAAGCTTAAAGAGGAGGGGGGGAGAGGTGACTCCTCACACGTCACTGAGAGAGTTTTCGGGAGGGTGAAGTTAACTATGTGTCCACAGGTGTAGGAATAGACAGGATGCGGTTTTTCCCGCAGCGCGACAAAATTAGAAATGATCCCGGCAACGGATGGGGGAGGAAGGGGGGGAGAAGAAAGGAGGGGGACTTTTTTTCGGTCCAACGGGAATGAGGAGGACATAAGCCAGTAAGAAAAGGTGTGTGGCGGACTAAGCTCGGGGGGGGGGAAAAGAAAGGGAAAGAGGGAAGTGGGGGGGGAAGCGACTTCATATGTTCTGACGGATGATGAACTTAGTACCGATTTCTCGGGAATGAATCCATGGGACGAGGGGGGGAGAAGAAGTCCTAAAATGGGAAAGAAGCTGAGTGCGTGACGAAGCTAGGGAAGTAAAGGGAGGACGACTCCAGTCTGACCTCGTAGGGAGTCGATTTTACTAAGAGACATTTTTGTGGGTCCAAAGGGAGCGTGGAAAAGAGGTCACCTGCGGTCCTGTCAGGGACAGTGAGACCCGGAGTTTGTGCAGCGTTGCGCCAGGTTGGACGATTTCTGGAAGACCTATGACCTAGCCTAAGGGAAGCTTGAAACGTGAAGACAAAGAAATTAGTAAGTTTCAGGTCGAAGGGGTACAAGGGGGTAAAGGTGAAAACCTAGAAAGCAGAGTGTCAGCATTCCGACGAAGTTAGAAGATATACAAGGATTGAGTGATCTGAATCATATCTACCCGATGGGTCTTTGAGGTTGGTCAGGGAAAATGCCAATCTCTTTTCAACGAAGAGGGGAGGGGTACATCTTAGTTCAGAGCACTCTCATGCCGAAAGAAAGGGTTGTCAAGGAGGGGCAGGCCAATACCCTGATTCGACGGGCGCGGAAGGAGATAAGGAATGGGGGACCAGACGGGATTTTTGAGATTGGGACCGAGGCTAGAAGAAAAAGTAGGGGTTGAAGGTCGAGACTCTAATTCCAATTCCGCGAAGCTTTGGGGGAGAAAAGGAAAGAGGATTTGACGAAGGGCTACATTCCGACCGGGGGGCGCGGTTTAGGATGGAAGGTGGGAGGGGGAGGGATCTTCCGGTCGAGTCTGGAGGGAAAAGGGTAGCAAACTCTAGTCCTCTCTAGTAAAAAAAAAGAATTTAGGCGCCGAAAGGGGTCGTAGCGGGAGGGGGAGAAGGGATTCGTCAACTGGCCTACGTCTCAACTATGGGGGGGGTGGGGGGGGAGAGCAAGCTTGCGCGGAGACTAATCAGAGGTATGCCGGAAGTAGTCGTGGGAGACACGGGGGCTGAAGATGTCAACAGTGATCTTTCGGGGTGGGGGAAATCCCTAAGCGCGGGATATCGGGGGCCATTAGTTCGAGTGTCGAACAATAAAGAGGGGAAAATAAAGCGAGGGAAGGATGTTGAGCGCAAAGCTAAACAAATAGGAAAGAAGAAGGAAGTCAGGAAAAAACTAAGTATGTCCCTCAAAATCCCTCGGGGATTTGCGGGGGGAGTAAGGGAGAGGGGGAAAGCTCCCCTAAAAGAGGAATGAGGGTACAAAAAGGTCCATTCGCGCGTACGCAAAAGGGGAAGGAGATGAGTGGGTCCCACTTCACAATGGAGTCCTACGTATCGAGGAAAAAGGTGGATACGATGGGAGACAAAAGAGAGGGGAGGCACCTTAGGATTAAATACCTTAGCCGGAAGGGCGTCGTGCCACGGTCAGGGGACCTTCAACATGCATTCCGAGTAAAAGAGAAGGAAGGAAAGACTTGCGATATGAGTACGAGGTAGGAAGAAGACTCCGGGCAATCCATATCCCTAGCCTTCCTCGGGAAGGAAAGAATATTGACCTGAGGTGTGAAAGAAAATTAACTCCCTTATGCAGGGAGAGAGGCGGAGTTAAGAGAAGAACCATATAAGCCTTCTCCTTTAGGGGACGCGAAGGAAGGGTGCGCGGGTAAACTATGTTCTAATCAGGAAAATGGAACACGCGAAGAGAGCAAGTAGAGACAAAGACCGGGGGTATAATCGAGGGGGTAAAGGGGCCTCGTGAGAAGGCAAAGCCTCCCAGATTCATTAGTCGGGGGGGGGGGGGGGGGGGGGGGGGGGGGGGGGGGGTGGGGGGGGGGGGGGGGGGGGGGTGGGGGTTGGGGGGGGGGGGGGGGGGGGCCAATCTTATAAAAAAGAGTTTCCTTACTTACACGGGAACGAGAGGATAAAAGAGGGACCTATGATGGGAAAACTGGATTAGAAATACACGGTGACTCAGGCGTATCTACCGGTGGTAGACGAAAGGTGCCAAACTTCCCTCTGTCCTTCTAAAAAGGCAGATTTGATCTCTATCGCTTTAAAAGGGAGACTAACGCCTACCAAAAGATCAAAAAAGATAAACCTTGGTAAGAGGCCACTCTAACTGATACGTCAAAATGCGACCGGGAAAGGAGAGAAATTACATGTTACCAGTCTCAAAGTTACATTTTCCGTCGGCTTTACCACCATGCACAAAACTCTCAAAAAAAGAGGAGGGGGAGTGGAAAGAAGGTGTGAGGTCCAGAAACTAAAGCCAGAGTATAGGACCACCATTTAGTCCGGTTCAGGAGAAAAAAGAGGAGGACTGCCAAGACCAGGAATAAGTCCTTTTCAACGGACACCGTTATCGTACACTCGTGGTCAGTAAGGTGATAGTTGAGGACTGATAGGAAGCCATCAGCTAACTTAAGGCACGCTTGATAAGAAAACAGGGGAAGTGGTCCCAAGAGAAGAAGGATCAGGAAAACACAGAGCGCCCAGTGCAGAGGGGAAAAAGACAAGTGAAAAAAACCACACAAACAACTACGGCAACTACTTAAAAGAAGGGAGGTGGGAAGCTGCTCCTCCTTAGAATCGAGAGGTTCAAGACATCAAAGCTTAATCTGACAGGGAAGGAATTTTCATTCCTCCGAGGACTTCTAACTCGAAATAAAAGAGAATGTTAACAGGGAGGGAGAGACCACTCTTCGGATTGTGTTCCACTCTATTCGTCGGGAGAAGGAGGGAGGAAGGCTCCCTCCGTCAAAAGGAAGGAAAGTCCTTTTAAGGGAAGGGAGGCAGTTGGCTTTTTCCCTCAGGGAGACGGACAGGGAACATTGCGTGCAGAGAGACGACAAATAGGAAATTCGGCTGTTTTCTCCGAAGGCGTCGGCCGAAACAAAACGGGGAGGACCGATGAAAATCAAAGGGGGAAGGCAAAGCATTAAGACGAAGTAAACTGCTGTGAAGAAGTCAAAAGCTGGATCTAAAAGGGGACGCTCATTTTGGCGAAGGGAGGGAAGCAAGGGTGCCGGACCGTGGGGGGGACTCCAACACGCACTTATTCAAGGTCCGCCATCCGGAGTCTTACTCGGTCCTGGGCGTTTCCACCACCGACTCATGGGGGGGATCGGAGCAAAGGGGAAAAAGCAGTGACGTAGTCTTTCTGTACCCTAGGGGTCTGAGAGTGTCGTCCATGGGGGGAAAACACACCCCTAGCGGGAGTGGGGGAGGGGGGACAGAAGAGGGTGAGGCTTTTGGGAAAAGGGGCCTGCACTTTGTCTTTTTGAAAGCAATAGGCGGGCTAATAAAAGGAACTTTCCCTTATTTGCGAATTGGAGGGTTCAACGGAGGAAGAAAGGGGTAATGGGGGGGGGTGAGAATGGGTCTTTAGTCTCGGAGGTGATTAAGAAAGGGGGCAGAAAGTCGTTCCAACTAGGTTTTAACTCGACGTGCGGTGAATGGACAAAGGTACGACGAAGAGAGTAAGGTAAAATTCAGATAAAAACGAGGGGGGGAAAGCAAAAACATCGCTTGGGGGGCTAGTAATCAACTTTTATAAAACGTCCAACAGATAGCGCAAGAAAATAGAGCCAAAGAGGAAAAACAGAAGTGCTGGCAGGGGGGAAAGAGCGCGGAAAAAAGGGGGGAGTACTACTTGGACTGCCTCTAGGAGAGAAAGGTGAGAAGCTCGAAATGGGGCCCTTACGGGAAGAGAGAAGGAGGGAATGTAACGAAGACTGGGAGGTGGAGAATGAGCAGCCGCTTAGAGGAACAAAAGGGGGGAAACTTCGCGATATTGGCGATAGACTTTCTCTTGTCGGTGTGAGCCGGGGAAAGAAAAAACCCCTTTGGGGCCAAAGAAAAGTAAAAGCAGCGACTAGTCGAGGCATAGGTGATGGTAAGGTGAGGGGAGAACACGTCCTTTCGGCCGCTGCTGGGACCGAGAAGGAAAAACGAAAAAGAGCACCGAAGGGAGGGACTCAGAGAAATCCAAAGAGAAAGAGTTCATAAAGATAGTCAGAAGGAGATCTCTTTCAATAACGTCTGATCATCGATCTGAACCTCTGATTAAGATTTTAACCAGGAAGAAGAAAAAAAGGGGGGGGTAATCAGAACTCGAAAACCGTGGAGGGGGATCCGATTGTGGTTTGGGACGGAGGGCAGGTAGGCGGAAAGTAACAATCTTGAAACGGCGCGTCCAACGCCGGAGGGAGTGGAGGGAAAAGGGGATGAACCATGGGCAAGAAGGGTAGGGCTATTAAGGGGAGGGAACTCCTGGATATTGGACGAAAAAAAAAGCTCAATTCGAACACAAGGACGTCAAGGCGCTCCGAGTTCGGAACTTTAGCGGGGAAAGAGGGGGGACAGATTAGTAAAGGGAAAATCAATCATAGGTGAGGGGGAGGGGGAAGGGATCTTTCACGGTCATGTAGAAAAAAGCATGAAAAAAGGGACGAGTCAAGAGGAGAGTCTAAATGGATTGGGATTAATCTTACTTGATTGTACGAACCCTGACCTCTGTGTTGGGGGGGGAAAAGGGGGGGAGGAGTTTCAACATAAAAGTGAAATGACATGGCCGAGAAGAGCTCCAGTTTAAAGAAACACCGGAAAATGGGCGGGAATGGTCCTCAGAGCCATAGGTGGCCGATCATCTCTCATCTGGGGACCGAGAGGAAAAACAAAGGAGAGCTAGGGAAGGAGGGAAATAAAAAAAAAAATCGTTTTAAAAAAGCCACTCCGCCCAACTAGCGTTAGGAGGGAAAAACGTTGAGGGGGGATCCCGCAACCTCGCAGCGTAATTCATAACCGAGGAAACAGTTTCTCAGGATCTGCATGATAGTGAGGGAAATTTGGGGTTAGAAGGAAGGGAACGACCTCAACGCGGGTGAAGCGAAGAGCCCAAAGGGGAGTAGGTTATAGAGAGAAAAAACCAACGGTGGAGCAAGCGAAGGCTGTTAGTTCACTCCGAGGGACGCGGGAAAAGAAGGATGAAGAGAACTTGCTTAATAATTGAACTATCATCATCAGAGAGGAACGTACCACAGGGAGGAAGGGAGAGGGAGGAAATCAAATGAAGTGAAAGAAAGAGAGAAAGGTAACCGAGAAACGGTGCGGACCTTGTCTTTAAGGAACTCTTTGGGTTTGTCAAGAACTGGAAATCGCGGCTGTTTGAAAAGAGGAGGTCTAAAGAATGTCTAAGATGATCAGAGAAGAAAGCGTCTGGGAAAGGGGGGGGACACGAAGAATACAGGTTTAGCGGCTGGTCGGCGTGGTGGGAAAGTACATCATCAGGGATTCTTACCTAGCCGGTGTAAAGAAAGGGAAAAAGATGGCAAGTGGAAGGAAGGAAGAGTCAGATAGAATAGAAATTAATCTTACTCATGAGTCAGGAAGATGGATCAGTATAGGTAACGAATGTAGAAAGAGTATTCTAAAAAAGGGGGGTCAGACGGAAGGAAGTTGAGTGAAGGGGAGTGAATAACTTTTGAGTTTGCCATGCTGGCGGACTAGACAAGGGGACTAGGGAGGTGAGGAATTACTGAACATTTTGTTCGACCGAATGGAGAAGGGGTGAGTCGGGGGAAGAGGGCTTCACCTATCCCGTAATCGAGCGGGAAAGGGGGAGAAACCCTGGTAGGGGTGACAGACGGGATCCCCTTACGGGTTGTACGAATGGAGGGCCAGTCAAAAGAAAATGGACCCCGTTCGAGGAGAAAGGATAAACGAAATAAGAGCTCTGGTCGACTCGAGCTGATTGCAGGAAAGGTCAAGGGGTAAAGAAAGAAGAATAAAGAGGGTCAAAGGAATATAATAGAAGATATTCTTCTGTTACCTCGGATATGGAAGGAGGAACCGCTGAACGTTTGGAGGAGTTTGATCGGGATCGACCGATGCCGAGGGTTGAGAAGGAGAGGAAAGAAAGGGGGGACCGCTCTGGAAAAGAATCAAAGTTCCGGAAAGGGGTCATCGGTACCAAGTGCTGCTGGGAAAGAGGGCGGATAGAAAATTCTTGGAAGACCTCGTATTTGTTCTGAGGGAGGCCAACGATTGGGCCAGGAAAGTAGGAGAAAAGAGCGAGAGGGAAGAGGGTTTGTCCGGAGGGGGGAGGGTTGGGAGGGCGGAAGAAAGTGGAACTGACCTGGAGGTCTGAAATGAGAACAGAATGATCGGAGGTTCAGGTAGTGGAGCAGCGGGGCGGAGAAAGGGAGAAGGGGAGAGGAAAAGTCAGACGCAAGTGAAAAAGGAGAGGGGAGCGGAAACATTGTAGCTTACGTGGAGTTGGGAAGAGAAGCAACTGGGAGGGCGAATCTCACTTCGGGTGGGATCTAAATGCTTGGGAGCGTCCAGTAACCGTCTAAAAAAAAGAGAGGGGAGCGGACGGTAAGGGACTTCCTGGGGGTCTCACCTGCCTGTGAGGGGGGGTGAAAACACCATCGGGAGAAAGATTTTCTTAGCAATCCATCCTCGCGAAAGAAAGGAGAGGGATGGGGGGGGGGCCAAAGGAAACGATGAAGGTTGATAAACTCACGGTGAAGAGGGATTTCAGGGCGCCCGCAAAGGGGGCAACAAAGACCCACGAAAGGAAAGAGGAAGCACCCAAAAGGAGATAAACATAACAATCTCTGGGGGGGAGGAGAGGAAGGTTCGGCGTGGCCAACGCAACAGGATCTCTGCGGTTACACCCCGCGCGGATGATGGACGGGGAGCTATGTAGGACAGTGGGAGAGATTAGTTTTCACCCAGACGCTTAGTACGGATTCAGGAGGACCAAGGTGGAAACCTAAAGTGCATGGGAGACAAACTCGAAACGGTAGAACCAAGGAAAGGAGAAAAATCCTACAAAAAGAGTATTGTCCTGAGGCAGTGTCAAGACAAAGTAAGAAAAGACTGTTTCACCAAGTACGCTCGTGAGGTCTTAGCGCGTGGGATCCATCTCTCACCGACGCTTCCTCGTGGGCGAGAACCGAAAGATGGGAAGGATTTGAGGTGTAGAACTTCACAGAAAAAAATTGTAAAGGCCTGTATGACGCGTCGGAGGCAACCTATAAGTTTGACAAGGACCTAGGAGGAGGGGGTCTTCGAAGGGAACTCAATCTCTATCTAAGTTGGAAAAAAGAAGAGAGGAGGGAAAGCAGTTAGGAAAAAGCTTGGGGGTACGGGGCCTCGAGAAAGGGAAATCAATAACCTGAATGGTGCTTCCGATTCTTCCATGAGGAGAGAGAAGGAAGGAGCTGTACCACGTGAAAAGTCTGTAAAAAAGAAAAAAAGGGCCGGGTAGAGGACTCGGGGGAATTAGAGGGGGGTTACAGCGGGACTGGGCGAACGCTGGTCGGATCAGGAGGGGTTGCGGTTACGGAGAGGAAGCGAAGAGGACCGGTCGAACGAAAGATTCTTGGAAAAGATTCATCTCTCGCTTTAAGCCACGAGGAATGAAAAAGGGGTAAGGAAAGAACTCCAGAACCAAAAGGATAAGGTCCACGCGGAGTACTCTCTGTGCGAAGAAGTTTTCTTGAAGCGAAAAAGAAAATGGGAAATGCCGCCCGCATCGTCGGAAATTGCCGAGGGAGGGGAGGGACAGCATGCACAAATCTCTCAGGAACAAAGAAGAAGAGGAAAAATAGAGGGATAGGGTGAGGTGGGGGGGATCAGAGGGAACCAGCTCCGAGTTGGGAGGAAAGACTGGGATGTCAATTGTTTTGACGTGGGGGAATAAGAAACAGGGATTCGCCACCAGGGCCTTTTTCTCTGGGGACACCGGGGTCGGGCAGAGAGGGAAGAACGAAAACGTTGGGGGCGAAAAAAGAGGGAGAAAGAAGAATCACTCTGGTCTCCTACCCAGAAAAAGGGTGGGCAAAAACTTAGACGCGAAGAAAATGACACAAATCCGAAGAGGAGGGCCCGTGCCTACGTAATCACTTTAAAGAAAACCATTCCTAAATCTAAAGTTAGAAGCTGAGACGGGGTGAAGAGAGAACGATGAAGGGTCTTTCAAGCCTGAGGAGCCGTGGTAAAAGGTGAAGAAAAAGGAAAACTTTCCCTTCGGACTAGCCCCGTAACCAGCTTTTCCAAGGAGGGGGAGCCCTCAGGATCAGTGTGACAAGGAGGGGGAAAGGGGGAGACCTTCGGACTAGGGAAGGAAAAGAGTTCCTTGTCTAAAGGGCTTCAAAATTGACTCTTTTTCGGAGGTCCGGCCGCAAATAAAAAAAGGGGGCGGGAAAACTGCTAAAAGAGAAAGAAGAAATCTTTCTGGAGGTTCCAAACGCTGAATTAAAAAACAGAGGATGGATGACGACTAGCACTAACTCTATGAAGGCTCTGCCACTCGTCGTCAAGGAGAGGGGAACGGTAATTGAGCTTAGGAGAAAACACTTGGACTAGTCCATTGTTGGGGAAAGGTATTGGAGAGAAGAAATTAGTGGCAGACAAGGGGGGTGTCGCCCCAAAGGGGTAACCCTACCGTGGACAGAGAAGGGATGGGGGGGTGGACCACCACGATCATCGAATTCAAGGCGAGAAAGCAGAAAACACGAGAAGAGAGTCGTGGGGAGGGACAAGAAGATCTTAATTTTCTCTCATCGAGACTTATGAATACCAAGGGAGAAAAAAACTGGGGTACTTGCCATCAGAGTCTTTTGTTGAAGAAGGGGAGGGTGTCTTGGGGGGGGAAAATGGGTTGGAAAAAAAGGGCTGTCAAGAAGATACTGACAGAGGGAAGAGGAGAGGGGAGATGTTATGGCAACAGTGACTAAACGCTTTAATGTTCGTATCCCGATGCTTGGAAGAGGGAGGAGGTAGGGGAAACGGGGGAAAAAGGGGTCCCAGGAATTTGTGACGCGTCACATTTGGAACTCTAAAAAAGGAGGAAGGGGATGAAAAAGAGTGGAAGTTATGAGTCTCAGTCAAAAGATGGAGATCAAACCCTTTTCAGGGACCGGGGGGACAAGTGGGCGTCGGGGGGGAATAGGTTGATCGAAAAGGAGTCAACTGACGCCAAATGGTTCTTATCGGAAGAATCGGTTACGATCGATCTGTGATATTTTGTCTATGACTTCCTCCAGAGACAGAGGGGAACCGAAGAAATCGAGCCAAAGGGGAACTGAACCGACTCACCTTCGTCTGTGTATCGACGGGAGGTGCAAAGACTAAATTTCTCTTCCTTTTCCTCGACAGAAAAAGTTCCAAGAAAAATGGGGGCCTGGAGATGGTATGGATTTGAGAATGGGGCCAGCAAAAAAAAATGAACGGGGGGGCCTGGGCTAAGAAGAAGTCCAGGTGCCGAACGCATCAAAAGGTTGGTCATTTTACTTGGCGCATGGTCGAAAGAGTAGAAGAGGGAAGGAGTGGGACCGGAGACGGAAAGCCAAAGAGGAAAAATGGGGTCTGAATCCAACTCATAAAAAAAAGGTCAGATGTATCAGGAAGTCAAAGGGTCAGAAGTCAGAAAATCTTTCTAACGTCATCTCTTGACTTCGAGAACGAGGAAGGGAGACGGCGGGTTGGACGGTAATCAAGAGAGGGAAAACCGTGAAAGGTTTTCGCAAGTTTTTGTCCGACTTTGGGGGGAACGAGACAGGACGAAGGGGCGAGTGGAACAGAAGTAGGCCAACACGCGGTGGGAGGCCTTACCGAATCGGTCGAAGAGAGGAGGAAGGCCTGGAACTTAACAAAATCCGCTTAGTGATGCAGGGGGAAAGAGAAAAGAAATCGGGACCATTAGGGTAAGTTGAAAGGAGCATAGAAGTCCTTAAGGCGGAAATGGACCTATAGCTTCCAAGGCAAGGAGCCTCAATCATCTGCAGTGGACGGTGAGGACGAGGGAAAGGGGGAAAAGGGAGAGGAGTGGATTTAGAAGGGAGAAAAGAAAGGAGGGTGGAAGTCATAAGGTGCAGAAGGAGAGGTCTGACCTCTTAAATTCAGGATGACCCTAACGAGGTTTTGGTGGGAAACCGAGGGGGAAGAAACAAAAGGTATAGACTGGAAAGAATGTAACTCCACCTCCTCACTTACGTCGGAAGGAGGGATGGGAGATTCTCTCCCATCAGTTCCTTTAGACATGGGATCATCTGGGTCTCCCAGAGAGGTGAACAAAATCCAGGGGAAAGGAATTGTGGAACGTCTTGAGTACAAGTTGGTTCAGGAACGCCAAGCCGCCACCGAGTGATTCACTTTTTAGTGGTTCGCGCCTTTTCTACGCGCAAGGAGGGGGAACTAAAGGGGCATGGGAGGAAGAGGAATGAACGATGGGCGGGGGGGGAGGGGGGCTCGACCTGGGGGGGACTATTTTATGAGTCCATTCGTTGGAGGTAACACGCGTCCGAGTTGTCAGTACTGAGCGCAAACGACAACCAATAAGAAATAGGAGAACGAACCTAGAATGGGCTCTGGTTCAGAAAAGAGTGGATCGGAAACAGGGAGATTGAAGAGGGTAGGTCCTTAAGGAAAGAGAAATCATCATCTCTGTACTGGCCCATTGAATTGGGGAAAAAAGAAGAAAGGGAGGAGGGGTTATCAAAGCACACTTTAAACCTACACGCGGTTGGAGGGTAAAGGTGACGTGAGTGCTAGTGGGAACCCTTTAAAGAGATAAAGGAATAGAGCGTCGTGTAACAACAGAAATGTTTGGGTATAAAGGTTGAGGAGCGAAAGGAGGCAGTTTTCTACCTTAGGTAAGCTATCCAAAAATGTTTTCTTGGGGGAGGGGAACTTATTATAACTTTCCGGATGGTATTGCTTACTGAGACCAAGGGGTACCACCCTTAACCAAGTTCAAGTGGGGTTCATAATAGAAGTCGTCAGAAGATCCTTTAGAAGAGAGACTAGGATATGAACTCTGGCAAAGAGGTCGAGAAAAGTACAGGAAAGGAAAGATAGGAGGGGAGAAAAAAACCAAAAAGATGGGTGAGTGGGAAAATAAATAGTCAATTCGATTAGAAATAAGAAAGGGAGAATATGATGGGGTGGGGATTAGGGGAAACAAAAGAGAATTTTTGGAGAAATTGGGCTTTGGATTCTGTCATATTAACGAGGGGGGAAACTGGGGAACTGAATCTATCTCATCTAAGTCGGTTGTGCAGAACTGTAAAAGAAAAAAAGGGTTGAAACGGGGGGGGCGGAAAATGACGACTAACGAATGAATTAATCCCCGGAAATCAACGAGGGAAAGGAAATTTTGCGGGGCTGCTTATACCAGTATGTGGCACAAGGGAAGAGACTAAGATCAGGTAAAAGGAAGAATCAGAAGGGTATGAGGATTCTACCGGATGATCGGGGAGGCTGACCTCTGACATAGTTCAAAGTATTCTGGATCTGTATCTAACCGATTGGACAGAGTGAGTACCGAGGGAGGGAACCAAGATACGTTCAAGACAGCAGAAGGACCTGAGAATAGACGCAGTCGAAAAAAAACGGAGGAGAGGGGGACGCAGGGAGGAAAGATTTCCCGACCAGGGGTCGCGAGCCAACGAGTACACAAGAAAAGGAGGTATAGCAAATAGCGAGATTTGTAAGCTAGGCGGTGGGTGTGACGAAGCTCGACCTCGTAACAAACGAAGGGGAGTGTAATGCAAGGTCTCGAGCGGCGAACCTGTGGGAGAGAGGAAGCGCAAAAGAAAAGAGGAGAGCTACGTAAAAGGGAAACGACGCAAAGTTTGACTTTATCGGTGAAAGGTTGTACGAAACGGAATCAAGAGCACACGATTGTGGGATGAGAAGCTGTGGCGCGGACTAACTTCAGAGTTTAAGAGGGAGAGGATGCGATTGGAAAAAAGGGAGGGGGGCAGGGGGAAAAAAAGAGGGGGGAACGATCAGAAGACATTCAACCCCGGCAGAGACTTGGACTTCCCCTTACGCGGGACCTTTCTGAAAATCGCAAATCGCCGACGAAGGGGATAGGAGAAAGAAAGAAGTGAAAAAGAACCCACTTGAAAAGTCGGGAAAGAGAAGAAAAAAAAATATGTACATCGAGCTGTTGGGGGGAAAGGGTAGAGGGGGAAATACTCAACCGAATTCTCTTCTTGACCCGACGCGCCTATCAAGAGGCGTTGGAGGAGAGGAAGGAGAGGTGGGACGAAGAGGGTGGGTGAAGAGGTAGGAAAGAGTCCTAAAGGGATCTTTCAGTACAAAGACTGGAGAAGGGGTGTGCGAAACTAACTTACTAACCTACCTTTGAGGCTGAATAACTGCCACAGAGGAGGGACAATTTCTACCTAAAGGAAGGAAAGCCCGAGTAACGAAAGAGACAAGACTAACTGTTTCTGCTCAGTGTAAGAAGCCATCGCGGGGGGCAAGGGCAAGACCTAATTTTAGGCAGATACAATTCCTATTGTGAGTGGAAGACGAATACCAAAGTTAGCAGAAGGGAGAAAAATGACCTCTAAGGGGAAACCTGGAGAGAAGAAACTAGAAGAATGGTTGAAGAAGAGATGAAGTGGTCTCTATCGGAGGAAATTAACACAAAAGCTCTTCTAGAAAACCGTCCTGGGGAGAAAGCGAGGGGGTAGTTTACACGAGGAGAAAAGGGAATCAGGAAGAAGCACGGAAGGAACTTGAGGGCGATTCTAAAGAGGCCGTATGAAAAGGGGCAAACGGAGTTCTCTTCTTCCGGATCGTGAAACGTTGTTTGGAGGGATGAAGGAATGAAATTTTAAGCGAGGGAGAGAGGTTCGTTGGGAGGGAAGGGGAGGGTGGGCCACCTTCACTCTTGAAATCACGAGACTTCATATTTGAGTAAGGCGGCTCGCTTTCGCAAACAGCGCTCAGTGCCTCAAACATACAACCCCGACCAAAGAGGGGTAAGTCAAAGGCACGAAGAGGAAAGGGCGAAAAGAGGTGGAGGAAATCCGTATGGAAGACTCGCAACGCCCGTAGTCTGCTGCGAGAATTTCCTCTTGGGAGGAAGGGAAGGGAGAAACACCATGCACAATCTCGACTAAAACAACGATTAGGATTGGAGATGTTGTCATGGGAAAGCGCAAGAGGCATAATAAAGAGCTTCTCAATTTGCCTTTCCTTGGGGAATGGGAAGAAAATACGGCTTCGCCACCGCCAGGAAGTCAGGATTGGTACCTTGAGACAACGGCTTTTTATTATTTTACGGGGGAAGATAGAAGTAAAAGGAGACAGAAAGGAGGAAAATAAACTGGGACGCGGACAGAGGAAGGCAGGTGGCAACCCTCACGCGAAAACGAGAAGAAGGAGGAGCCATGGGGCCTGCGTAAGCACCGTGCATCCAACGCTTCTATCTCCAGGAAGCCGTATCCTTTTGGTTCACTGGGGAAAGCTCCTCCGACCCGATCGACCGAGAAAAAGTGAAGAAATAGCAAGAATGAAAGAGCAGCATCCGGGGATTCTTCTGCGTAAAGACTGCAAAGAACGAGGTCCTCCCGGTATTAGGGACTGTCGCGGTCTTGCTTGTTCCAACGGGGAGAGAGGAGGAATCGTAAGCGGGGACGATCAAAGCCTTTACGCGACAGTGGCTTCATACTGGAGAGGGACTAATTCCTCTACTGGAATACGTCAGAAAAAAGGAGGTCCTTGCTAAACTCAAGGAAATCTTTCAAGAAGGGGGAAGGTTCTCAACAAAGGGTTAGTCATTCAGGGACTCAAGGCCGACTCTAAGAAGAGAAAGACGAAAGGGAAAAGCTCACTCCACTTCGGCAAATTGGGATACCGTTCCCTTGCAATCTTAGAGGAGAGGAAATCCTACGCCAGGGTGGTTTATTCAATCCCAGTTTGGAAAGGAGGGAAGTGAGATTTTGTGCGAAACCAATATTATCCAAGGCGTGGAAAGAGATCAGTAGAAAACGGAATTGGGGTATGAAAAAAAAGTCAGGTAAGTAAATAGTCATACGTGAACCGAACAAAAAAAGAAAAAAAAAAAGGGGGTCGTAAAAAGCCAAGCTGAAATTGGGTGCTTCGTCCGCAACTTCTGACCGCCAAAGAGCTGGAAGGGGGGTCTTCATGGGGGGGGGGGCGGGTGGGCAGGGTCAAGTGTGTAGGTTGGGGGGTTGGAGAAGGATTTGTAGTTAGAAATAAAATCTTCACTCGCCGCTCGTTGAGAGGGGGAAGTGGGGAAACAGTTACGTCGGTGAAGGGGGTGAGAGGATCCAGGGGAGATATTGCCCTCTGATTGGGGGGGGAATAAGTCTGTTACCGGGAGAGGGGGGAAAATTAAGGAATGAATACTACGCGACCAAAGGCCAGAAATCGGGGGTTAAGACGAGGAGACCCGAAAACCAGCGATTAAAAAAAAAAAACTACGATTGCTGAAGGATAATTGTGATACTCCAACAGATTCTTCAACTCCCGCAGAAACAAATTGCGGTCCGCCATCTGGGAAAAGGTAAGGGAATGGGAGGGGGGATTAGGAAGAAAAAGACCAGGAGGTGAACGCCGCTCGGAAGAGGGGGGAAAAAACAGGGTTGGTATGTGGCGGAAAAAAATTGACTAGGGAGACGACAAAAACGCTTCGCAAGGGAATGAGAGATCTTGTCAGAAAGAAGTGCGGGGGTTAGAGGTGGGCCTCGGCCGGACCAAAGAAGGGAAAAAAAATGGGGCCATCCCTTCTAGTATCCTCCTGAATGAAAGGGTATTCGGGGAATTAGATGAGGAAAAAAAAGTAGTTAACAAGGATGGAGAAAGTGACCTATACCCCCTGCGTTAAATCAGAAAGGTTCGATCCATAGAAAAGAAGAAACAATATTGAACAAGTCAGGGGAGAAGGTCATAATTCGCAAGTAAAGGTACTATCGGAGGAATATAAACTCTGGCGATTTGGGAGGGATGAAATAAAACCTGGTCACAAGAGAAATTAAAGGTCGCTCCACTTGGAAAATGAATGTTGATACGAGGACAGAGAAAGGGAGCTTGAATTCAAAACCGCCGTTCTTTACGGAACCGTTCTTCAATCCGGTCAAAAGGGGAACTGGAGATATCTGATGTTAGGGTTCGCCTCTTGTACTTTATGCGAATTCACGATCACAGGCAGAAAGGGAGAAGGAAGGAAATCGACAGGCAGCTAAAAAAAGGATCCCTGTAAGGATGGGAACGAGGGGCTTAGGTCCAAGTTTCAACGAATAAACTTCTTTTCACTTTTGTAGACTTCGCTGGGAAAGTCATGAGGAAGGGAATGAGTCCAGCAAGGAGACATAAGGGCAGAATTCCAAGAAAGAGAAAAAGCCTTTCTCAAAGAAGTGCTACTTCTGACACTTACAGTTTAAGGGGTGGCAACGAGGCTTAGTCCGAAACATGGGGGGAAGGGGAAAGGAGGGTACGAAAGGTCCGGACACGAAAAATGGCCAGAAAACCGCTCGAGGCGATATTGACTCAAGCTTTGGGGTGGGAAGGTATCATCGGGGAGCACATGAGTTCAACACAGCGCGCTCATCGTCTTGAGAAAAAAAAGGGGGGAAAAAGGGAGTTCAAAGAGAAAAAAAAGAGGACAGGTTCTATTAACGGTGGATGGAGTAAACAGAGCCTTTTTCTCGCCTCTTGTCTTGGCCCGCGTCACGGGGGGGTCGGCAAGAGAACAGGCTGATATGTGAAGGCCAAAGTTTAGGATGGGGGGGAGCCGCCACTCTGTGAAAGGAACAACTCCAGTTTCGTGATCCGGATCAGAAGGAAGCAACAACAACAGGGGAGGGAAGAGATAATCCTCACGGCGGTTCCTCTTCGGACCGGAGGGTCAGCGGAAAGCACAAAAAGTAAACACCTTGGGCCAATTATCAGATCACATACGAGGAAGAACAAAAAAGGTTCAGAGCCAAAAGGGGAATTACGGAGAGGAGGTCGTAACGACCACAACGCACGAAGGGGGGGGGCTGGCTGGAGCTGGAACTTTTTCCCCCTGTTTATGAATAGGGAGGTGTATGAGAGGAGGGGGGGAAAACCTCTGAGACAGGACTGAAGGAACGGCCAATGAGGCCTTGGGGACACTTCTACTGGGGGGTAGAGACACATGTTTCTGGCTTCTGTACATTACTGAAAAAAGGTTAGGTTGATTTAGGCTAAGAAAAGGGGAAAACCATGGAAAATTCAGGGGGGAAAGGAGGAAATCAGAGGGAAAAGAAGCTGGTTCGAATTCGTTAGAAGAGGAGGGGGCAGGAAGGGGGGATCACGAGTCCAGGACTAGAAATACAAGTCTCAAGTTTCCACAATTCTGAGGGGGAGGGAGGGTAAAGTGGGGAAAGGAGAATAGGGGAGGAGAAAGTTCGTACCAGTTCGACCTCGATCGAAAGGCAGAGAGTGACTCCTCAG
>Ga0179591_1330756_pt1 | contig 16661 bp, 18 predicted proteins | sample CZOMad2_1_08_16f_FD_182891 | JGI IMG/M metagenome (GOLD analysis project Ga0179591, IMG submission 182891) | Vadose zone soil fungal communities from Angelo Coast Range Reserve, California, USA - CZOMad2_1_08_16fungal (PacBio error correction) | ecosystem: Environmental > Terrestrial > Soil >...
CGGGAAAAGAAAGGGGTTGTCTTAACTTCACTGCAAGTGAAAACACTGATCCGGTACTTGGTTAAAAGCGGGGGGTCGGGGTTTGGGGAGGGTTTACCAAGGAAGGCTTCACCACGTCCTCAGGGATCTGACAAAACCAACGGAAGCACTGTAAAGCCTCTCAGCGGCGCCAAGAGGGGTACGGAACCTTCTGCGAGGACGGCTTCCCTTTCAAAGAAAACGAAAGCCGCTGAAATATGTTCAGAATAGATCCCTTACAAAGGTTTGGTAAAAACCGTCTTACGTGTACTGGGGGGGCAAAAACACACTCGGAAAATGGAACAGGGTCACCTACCAGGGAAATCCACCGAGTGTGCGCCATTAGGAAAATCTTTGCAAAAATCCTCCCCTCCATCCCTCGTAGAGTAGAGAGAGAAACGGCTACTGAAGGACTGGAAAAAGGACCGCTTTTAAACCGAAGTTAGCCGTCCTTCCCCCGGCCACCAACCCTCAGGAACATCCAATAAAATCATCAGGCGCACAAGACTTCCTTCTTAAGTACCACACGTCTCATGGCTGGCCAGGTCCCATGTTGGGAAAGTCATTTCCAAAAGAGCCAAAAAATAATCCAATGTGACTATTGAAATTTCCTCTGGGGGAACATGGGTGTAGCGGAAAAACCAATATTCCCCCAAGACATCTCCCACAAAAAACAGACGGTTGTTGCCTGTTTATGTGGTAGCCCCGAACAAGCAGCCTCAACTTGAAGTCCTCCACCAGAAGGGGAAACGGGGTCTATCGATCGTGGAGACCGAACGAAACGGTTTCAAACACAACCCGTAACAAGACCCCAAAGGGGTGTTCAGAAAAAACGGCCAAAAAACAAAACGGTGCAACATGGGGGGGGGGGTTTGTCAGGTGGCTCCCGACTCGGGGTCCCTGAAACGGGGGGGAGAAAAAAGGAAAACCGGGTGATCTCTCACACACGGTAAGCAAAGAACCTCCTTTCTGGGGAACATGAGGTCAATTTTTGGGGCCATCGGAAACGCACGGGTACAAAAGAACACCAAACAAAATCAACAAGGGGGACGCTCCTCAAGGGGGAAGGACTGCGGGGTCCAGGCGTTTTCCTTTGAATTCGGACAGGAACACTGCACTCCTACCGGCCCTCCGTCCCCCCGGATTGGGCCCAAAAACAGGAAAAACGTCAATCCGACCCGCCGCGGAGGGAAAAGAGAACCAGGCCGAGGGCAAACGGGGAACTACGAAAAACGAACAAGCCCGGAATGGTTGTATGAACGAAACACAAAACCAAAAACTGTACAAAAAACACCCTCATACACTACGCCGTTCCTCGACTGCAAAAAAACGTAGAACGCCGCGGCAGAGAACATCGGATGGGGAACACAGTCGAGCAGGTGAAAAGCACAAACAGCGTAAAACACAGCAACCAAAAAACGGCAATCCAGACCGCACCTCAACCCTGGGTTCCACACGACCCCGATTACACCACGAGTGAGCCCACAGCCTTTGCGACGGTGAAGGGACACGACCGGACGTGGGGAGAGGAGGGCAGTGAAGTAGAGGGGGCCAACTCCGACCCCGGGCAATCCAAATCGGGGGGGAGTCCACTATTCGTCGATACAGCCCATCACGGATGGAGGGATGGGGATCCTCCAAAGACACCCTCGTCCCTAAGGGTAGGGTCTATCTGGACCAAAGCACAGAGAAGATCACAAACCGGGCCCAAAAAAAGGGGGATTAGAGTGAGAGGATTGGGTGGGGGTCCATAATGACAAGGCAGTGCTTGCGAGGGGGGTCTGTTCTCCAGACAAAAAGACTCAAACAACGTGGGGGGGTGACAGAAAGGGATTTCCTGGATCAACCCACAGGGGGAGTAGGTTCCCGGCGGAAGGATGGAGGTGGACAACAGATATCTGCCGGGTAATCCCTGTGTGGAAATTACATTTCAGGGAAAAAGATGGCTTCCACGGATTCGTGGGAGTCGAAAGGGACAAGGCGATGACTGAGATGAAACCGGGTTCTGGGGGGGTTTGACTCCAAGGCGGTGGAGAGTAAAACAGCTTCCTCTAAACAGGGTGTAACTAGTGGGATGCCCGATAGGGGGTGAACGAAAAGAGTAGAAAAAGGGTTAAACAAACACCGGGAGACTCAAGTAGGTCAACAAGTGGTCCAAGGAGGCTGCAGAAAAAAGGAAAATGGGAGCACTTTTTGGGGGGGACTCAGAGAGGCAGGACCGTCATCCGTTAAGGGATGGAAGGTCCGCGGGCCTGGGGAGGGGGGGGGGAAATCAAAAATGCAAGCAGCGCGGGAAGGATCTCTTAGGAGGCGGTGGGAGTACTGGAACCGCCAGAAAAAAAATCCCAGGGCCTTTCCAGGGGATCCCGAATGGTTCTGGCACCGGGGGAGATCAACTTTTCTTAGCGCGAGGGGAAATCTATAACTTTAAAAAAGCCCAAAATTTTGGGAAAAAACCGCCCGTTCATAAAAAAATGGAATCTGGGTTCAAGGGAAAATGATCCAGGGGGGGGGGCCAAATGCAAAAGTACGCAAGAATGACCCACACAGGATGGGGCAATACAGCCCACACGAGGGGGATGAATCAGAATGGGACTTCCTTGCTTCAGATCAAGAAATGGAAACAAACCCAGGGGGCGCAGGGGGGGGGGGTGTAAGCCTGAGCGGCCTTTAAGAGCTTTACCCAATCAAGAAGGGCTCTACCTCAACAGCCACGGATTGTAAAACGATAAGGTTTGTCCGACTGGCCGGGGGGACCAGCGCTGTTGGTTTCCAGGGTAGAAAAGGAAGGGTAGGTATTGTAAGGGTGCGAACCGGAGAAATCGTGTGTAAAAACTTGGTAAAGACCGAAGAAGATCTCCGGGTTACAGTGAACCCCGGACGTGCAAAGGATTTCTTTGAGAACCAATCAAACGAAAGCTTACCAGCCAGGGGGAAAATGAGTGCCGTAATCGTTAAGGGGAACACAAGGTCGGGGACGCACCTGGACTCCCCTCGTTCCGGTAAATGAGCGCTGAAACGAACCTCACTCCTTCTCCTTTTGGGGGCACGAATCCTAGTGACGCGGCTCACGGTTGATCATCGGCACTGCTTGTTTTCGCAGACTGGGGAGGTAAAACATCTGACCCGGACTGGAAGAAACGGGGGGGGATACCTGCTCCTTACGTCCGGGGGATCTCTTTCAACTACGGAAAAAAAGTTGTACTTACTGTTTCGCTGGAACACTTGACAAAGGAGGGTCGTCTCGACAAAAAAGGGTCAATGGGGGTTGCAGGCAGCGGGCCCAGTTTTAAAAAAGAGATGGTTGTCGACGTGCTTGGCCAGGACCTGAAGGTCGTGACGAAAACATTCGCCCAAAACGCGGAAAAAAAAAAAATTCAAAAAAACCATCCACCTGCGAATGAAGCCTAGAAGAAAAAAAAACAGGGGGTCCCTCACCCGCATATCGAGGCCACAAATGGGTTGGGGGTCATCATGTCAATTGACGTCTCCGTTTGCCCTCCGAAACTTCCATAGGCGGGGAAGAGATTCGAAAAGGGGGGTTCAAGGCAACCGAGGCCTCTTCCAACCTCCAGACGGCCCTAGAGGATACTGCTATCACTTTCGTAAACTCCGGGGGGGACTTCAAGCCTTACTTCCGCCAGGACCTCCAAAAACCAATCCAATAGAAAAGACGGTCACCCATCAAATCGCATAAAGGGGAAAAAACAGGACCAGCCGCCGGAAACATCGCCAGAGGTCTCTTCAACGCGGGTGTCCCTCCAAAGCACAAGCCTGAGGGGGGAAGCCACTCAGAGGCTTTCATCTACCACTTATACAATAAGACCTTAATCTCAACACTCGGGTAGTTGCAAACGTAATGGCACTCAATCGACAACATCACAGACGGGGACGGGGGCGCGGGGACAGCGATAGGCATAAGGAAAAAGACAGGTTCACAACTGTAAAGAGGGGCCACTCCCCGGCCTTTTGTCCGCGATACCGGGGAACATCGAAGACAAGCCAAATCCCAGGGGAAAAGCCACCAAGAAAGAGAAAAAGAGAAGTAAAGGGTTCACGGGAAAAGAAGGTAATTTTGCAGGCCAAGAACTGGTGGGCTTTGAACCTGGACATCAGCGCGCTCGGCGGGAAAGTTCCGCGCACCCCGATCGAAGAGGGTAAAACAAAATTGATCAGCGTGAGGAGTTCGGGGGACCCACCTGTACACAGGGGTGTTACTTAAACGAGGTACACACGCCGGGGTTAACAAACGAAAGCGGAATGAAGAAACCCCGTTTTGGGGTCGGGGGAGGCACGGTCGGGTGGCGAGGGGAGCCGAGGGAAAAGCTCCCAAACGGGATACGACTGCGAAACGAAGCATGGATTTAAGGGCATCAAGGGTTGGGAGGAAGGTGGGGTTCCACCAAGTTCTATTTGCAATGGGAAAGACTGGGACAGGGCGGTCCGCTACCAACCCAACCCCAAAGCCGGGGCCCCTGGGACAAGATGGCAGGGAAAAAACGAGCCAGGTACTCAATAGCCACCTTTTACATGACCGGCGGGGATAACACACACCCGGTTGCGTTCAATTAACCACCGGACCGTCCGGGCCAAACGCGGTGAGGAACCAGCCAGCCCAGCAGCGGGGACCCGCAAGCCTGATCAAATCCCCCAGCCTGGCCAAAAACAACAATTCCAGCGCCACCCCCAAAGACCAAACGTGAACTTTGTGGAGAATCGAAGGCGGCTGGTTTACGTCAAACTAGAGGCCTAGTCAGATTCAAGGGGGGAAGAGGTACCGCTCCCTGCGAACCCAAAAGGGGCCAGGGGGGGAAGCTCAACACTGAGAGATCCAGCCAGGGGCAGGGCAGTAAACAAGGCCAACTGGAAGCTACCGACTTTGACAGAGATATAGTCCTCACGGACCAAAGCAGGGGGAGACATCACCCTCGGGGGCTACGCTGGCCGCCTTCCATTCGAAGATTGGAAATTTGGAAAAATAAAGAAACCTTGAGAAAATAGATAGAGACCACAAATCCAAAAAAATCTACCCCGCCTTATCCAGGACAATGACATCACACGTGGAGGGCAAAAAACAACCAGAGCACAGTTTCGACGCAGACCCGGTGGCGGGGAACGGGGGGGCTGGCGGCAAAGAACCCTGCAAAGGTAAAGGATGGAAAACAAAGTAGTGGTGGGGAAGAACACCTGTTCTCTTTCCGTGGAGTTTTATAGAAGAGAAAAAAACCCAAGACGGAGGGGGGGTGAAAGAGAAGGGAGTACACTAAAGCGTTACTCACATTGGGCGAAAAATGATTCATGTACACAGCACGCAACCTTGGCCGAAAAAGGTGACGCCATCCAATCCCACCTTTCTTTACGGAAAGAGTCCAAAAACAGTTTGGGGTGACCTAAAAGGTGGGTTTATGGGACCGAGGGGGAAAGGGCAACCGGACTCAAATAGGGGGTAGGCCTTGGTGGGGGCGTCGTGGATGGAAGGTAGGGGGGGGAGGAAGTTGCGTGGGGATCCCCTTCCTCGAGAAGCACCGTTTGTTCAGGACCAGCATAGAAGGGAAAAAAAAATCGGTGCTCCTGGTTGTCCAGCGGGCACCCGCAAGGTCCGCCCCTCTTTTCACACACATCTAAGCCAGAGCGGCCCAAAGGGGGCCCGGGTTCTTCCCAGCCAAGAATTGGCAGCCCGCGGAGCACACGCGGGCAAGGTGGGGGGGGGGGGGGGGGGGGGGGGGGGGGGGGGGGCGTTGGGGGGGGGGGGGGGGGGGGGGGGTGGTGGGGGGGGGGCGTGGGGGGGGGGGGGGGGGGGGGGGGGTGGTCAGTGCGCATGTCGTCATTTCATAATAGAACAAATGGAAAGAGTTGCCTCTATTGTTGTGAAAAACCTGAGCCCAAAAATGCAAGTCGAATTATCGACTAAGGGTGGTCAGGGTTGGTGGTCTGTGAACAGGGGGGGGGGTTTTTTTAAAAAATGTCACGGGGTCTCATTCAGGGTGAGAGTGGGCTTGCTCGTCACTCTGCCCGGCCTGTGGGGGGGCGGGCAGACGTCCACATCTTTTGCCAAGAAACGGTCCAGGGTTTGGAGAGAGGTTACAACGCAAAAGGGGAGCACCCAAGGCCGGGCGTTCCAAAGCCAGGTTTAGTTTGCATTTTTCAAAAGAAGGAATGACCGAGGCCCCGGACCGTGGAAAAGGCGGGGTCTCCTGGGGAGAGGACAAGACTCCCTTTTTCCAGGGACCTCCCTCGCCCTGTGGTGGCCAAAGCTACCCAATTCCGGAGCGTGGAGCTTGGAAGAAAAAAGAGGCAAGTTGCTCAAAAGAATCTCGACCGTGTTAATAGACACCCCGCCGGGTGAAGCCGAAAGATGGAGAACCAAAAAGAGTGGTGAAACCCCGTTTAAAAAAACCGAACGTTCCATTGGGGACGAAAAACAGCAAGAGGTATCAGTTACCCGGTCTCTCAGACCGTTGTAGGGGGACTTGCCCCGCACGAGTCAAGGGAGGAAAGGTTCCGCAACCAACGTCAGGCCGCCCAACCAGCAAATTACAAACCACAGGGAACTAGGGCTTGGGTTTGAAACATACTGGGGGGAACCTAAATGGCAGAAAAGCTAAAAATGGGGGGTCCGGGTCCTATTAAAATGCACTACTGGGACCGAGTGAATGGGTGCTGCCCGTTTCCTGAATCGGAATGGGGGTGGGGGGGGCAGGTGATCAGACAATCCTTGCCCAGGATCAAATATCCTAATCAATGCCAAGGTTATCTCCGCCGGGAAGGAGCCAGGCCCTAGGCGTTTGCTTTTCACTCCGTCAAATCGATAACATGGTAGTAAAGAGTGTTTTCGTTAGCATGAGGACTTGGTTTCTGGCGATGTAGTGTCCTTTGACTTATTGGATGGCGGGGGGGGTAGGATTATCTTACAAAGGGCTGTACACGTGAGTAACTAGATCGTCCAAGAGAACGGGGGGAGGATCAACTGGGAAGGCTGTCACGTGGGTGAGGTGCCTGCCACTTTTCTGGCGACATTTCCTCTGCCCGAGAGAAGTTGAGACACTCTGCAACCCGTCCGAATTAGGGTGGGGGGGGGACCTAAAAGGATGGGATGCCCTGCGGCCTTTTCGCTGACTGCCAGTGACACCTCAAGCTCTGATGGGGTTGGGCGATACAATCTCGGATTTCAGCGCGGCGCGGGGTAAGGGGGGGTCGGTCACTCTGTGGTGTTAGGGGGGAAAAGCGGGGGGGGGGGCCGCGCAGGAAAGTGAAAAAAAAGTCACACTTTAACCACAAAGATGTTTGGAGAAAGAGCCGGTCTTACACAGGAAACCCGGCCCCAAAAGACGAAAGGGAAACAGTCCTGGCAGACGGACAAGACCCGTGGGTGGGGGTAACTTGTCCCGAACGGGGGGGGGAAGTAGGGTTTGACGAAAGCAAGTTCCGTTGCGAGGCGAATGTGAAAGCACAGGATGTCCGCCCTTACAGAGCACGGTCAGCTCAAGAAACTACAGCAGTGAAAGGTTTTTTGCCCCCCCACAAATTGACAGTGGAGGGGGGAAGTAATCTGACGCCCGGGACTAACCTGAATCGATGATGTTTCTGGGTGGCCGCCGGAGAGGCATCCAGACTCAATGTCTATCACCTTCGCAACAGGATTGTTACTCAAGAAAAGAGGAAAAAATGTGCGTCCACCGACAGGACCCCCGAAAAAGGGACGCGATTCCACAAGGCTAAATCCTTGACAGGGGGACTGGTGGCCGTAACCAGAACACAAGAGGTAAATGCTGAAACCAGCCGCTTGTGACCCGGGCAGCCTTTACTGCCCAAGAAATTCCTTTGAGAGTCACTCTCAACAGACCCAACCGGTTCCTGGGTTCTGTCGTTCCCCCTCAAGGTAACGCCGCACTGTTCTCCCAGGAAAGAGGGACAGGGAACTGTGCGGAAGAGACCGCTCTCGTGAAAACCTCATCCGCGCCCACTCCAGTTCGATGCATGGAGGAAAAAAAACATTTTTGGGACGTGGTGTACAAGCCGAATACAAAAAGGAAACATGCAGACGGCGTCAACCCACCCCCCGAAATTTCAGCCTGTCACCGGGAAAGGGGAATCCTTAAAGAAGCCCCGGAAACCCACCTTGATCACGTCCGTCTGCAACCCGTAGCACAAAATCGGGGGAATTTGCCCGGCCTTGTAAAGACCGCATCGTTCAACGGAGACACCCCAAGGAATCAACCCGGACAGTGGGGTGTCACCAGCATCGGGGCCATGGTCACCCATGGGTTGGGGTTTCGGTGCTCGACAACTAAAATTCTCTGGAAAGGCACATCGTTGAGTCCTCTAACCCAAGAGCAGACCAAGTCTGTCTGGCCGGAGAAGGCCTGTTGTTGTGTGCGCCCCCTTTCCCAAAAACCCGACTCGCCGGGATGAAAAAAAGAACGCGCACAGAACAGCCATGGTCCCCGGGCAATGCTCCCTCCCCGTTAACACCTTCTGCGCCCCGTCCCCGAACTGTCCTGTCCCGCCTCCGCCTCACTTATCTCCAAAGGAGACAGACGTCAAGTTCGGCGGAAGAAAGTCCGCCCTTGTTTGAAATGGGGTGACCGGCAGGCCGACGCTTTACAAACTCGAAACCATGGGGGACTGGGGCGAAAGTGCACAGAGAGCTTCTTGGTACTCGCCTCCTCGGCGATCCCAGCGATGGCAATGCACACGCAGAGAGAAAGGGTGTCAAAGTATCCAACCGCGTGCGTTTACACCTTGGGCCGCAACAAAAAAGGAAGTGACCTCATTGGGACAGCTAGACTCGGTTGGGGGTTCCAGACATACCAGAAGAAGGAAGGTGCCCTCCCCATCGGTTCAGGAAACTGCAGGGTCAACCACCTTAACCTTTTTGTCTTGAGCGGAGGGTGGGTTGACTCAAAAGCGAGCCGGACCTCCGCAAAAAACTCTTTTTTGAATAGAAACAGCTGAAGAACTTGGGTCTTACATCACTGTGATGGACTGGGCACCTCAAAAAACCAGCAAACCCGTACCAGGGCCACTATTGTCAGAGCCAGGGAACACTCAAACAAAAAAACAAAAAAGGTGGGAGGAAGAGCGATAGGGGTCCCTCGGGCTACCAGGAAGTGCCTTGACTCGGGTGCTGTGCCGGCGAACAAGGTCATCAAAAAGTTTATTTTCATAACTACCTAGGCGGGCTGACTGAATCCCCACAGATTAGTGGGAAAAGTCCTGCCTGGGGGGAGACTGCGACAACAAGAGAAATCGAACAAAGATGGGTGGGCAAGGGGTGACAGGACAGGCACCGACCTCCTGGGGCGGAGGTACTTGGGGTTGGGAGGGCTCCTGAAAAAAACAGAGAAAATGCCATCACCACTTTCGCAGGCCCTGGGAGGGGGAAGGTGGAGACGGGCGGTATTATGACTTCTGACAGAGAGGGGGGGGAGCAAGGTATAGGAAGAGCTTGCGTAAAGCAGGGAGGTTCACTATTTCCGAAGGGTCAAAAAGGGGAGGGGGAAACATTTGGAAAAAGGGGATACTGGCGAGTCTGCCGAGCGGAGGGGTCGGGGGGGGGGGTTTAAAAAAAAAAAAAACGCGGAGGGGACGGCGGCCGACATCGGTAAAGTCACGGGTTAATCCGGGCACCTGCGGGGGACGAAAGGAAGAAGGATTCGGGCGGAGGGTCAAAGGTCCAAAGTATACGGTACTCGGGGAAGGAGCAAAAACAGGACCAAAACTCCCGGGCCAAGACCGGTCATGGTGACACTGCAAAAACTTGGGTGAGGAGAAAAAAGAACGAGGGTACGAGAAGAGAGTTTAAGGGGGTCACACTTTGAAAAAACCGACCCCATGGGAAACCGAAACAATAAACCATTTCGCCGGGGAAAAAAAAAGAAGGTTTGATGTGAGGGGGCCTACCAAACGATGAAATGCAGGACGAAATAATGGCAGGTTGTTGGTAACGAAAAAAAATTAAGACTGGGGAAGAACTGATTCAAGGTTGGTATCTTTTCCAAAACGGAGGACTATCCAAGACCTGGGCACCCAAAAGGTCTCCTCCCTTTTTGAATCCGTAGGTCAAAAGCGTGGTTCGTCGCGGAACATCGATTCAGCCATCTGAAAAGAGGACGGAAAAGAAGGGCGGACCAATAGGGGACCGGCCAATGTAAGAGACTGACCTGGGGGGGGGGGGGGGGGGGGGGGTGGGTCCACTTACTTTTTGGTGTAAAACGTAACACGTTGGTCTCAGGAAATCTGGTCGGGGAATAAAAGGACAAACGGGGTCCCTCACGGCTGGTGACCCTGAGAGAGGTTCGCCACAGTCAAGGGCACGGAAGCCAACGGGGATGAGAATAAAAATCGCCTGAACTAACTCCATGCGACAACTTTCAAGGGAGGGTCTTAGGGGCGGGGTTCCACGGAACCCCGTCAAAGGGAACACTTTTGCGCATGTACTCCACCGACATCTGTGGGGAACTTGGAATGAGGCTGACGACCTCACATCCTAGAGTCAGTTTCTCCATGGGGCACAGCCTACGGAGCATGCCAAAGACACTTGAAAAGCGACGGGAAAAGCTGCAGGGGGATTCGCACGCTGTAGACATGCCTTTCACCACAACGGGAAGAGGACTCCTGGAGAGCTGCGCGGTCCTGCATCGCAAAAAAGAACCCCCATCAGACCCGAAGGGAGGTTGGAAGCTGGACCAGTACGGGGGTGGTCCCCATAACCGTGGAAAAGGGGGGCATGTGCAGACTATCCGCGACATGGCTCCAGATTGTGTCGGGGGGCAGGAAGACTTGGGTCATCTTACCCCCTTAGAAAAAAAAAAAAACGCGGGACCTTCTCCAGGACCTGCGCACACGGCGCTGTAACCAGGAAGATAACGGACTGGGGTCAGCGACAAGAAGAGCTGGGGACATAAGGAAAGGGAAATTCGAAGGAATCCCAACCCGATAAAGTCCTGAGCCTGGGCCGCCCTCCTTAAGTCGCAGGAAAGGGCCAAAGAGTGCCCACAGGATAAAGCCAGCAGGAATCCACCCCAACTGGGGAAAGGCCTACGGTCCACTATAAACGGTCAGAGAGAGGGAAGAAGAGCAGCCAGACGGGGTGCGGCCATAAGGGTGAATAGCCACGCCGCCCACTTGAAAACATAGACTAAAAGCCCACAAGACCGTACCGCCAACAGAGGACATCTAGGCCTTTAAACAAATCTTCTAATCAATGGCGGGATCCCTCGCGAAAGAAAAAGTTAATCAAAAAAATGCCGAGGGTCGTAACTCTAGGGAAGGGATCAGACACTGGCATTAAAAAAAATAAAGGAGGGCCCGCGTGATCAGGGTTTAAGGTTGATAAGAACCCCCCCCCAGAGTTGACTAGAGGCCAACCGGGGCCACCCACCTCAACACGGCTAAGAGGTGAATCTTGGCCGGGGGACAGAGAGATTAGCTCCAGTCCCACTCCAAAAAAAATCCAAAAGAAAAAGACAGATGCACTTTTCTTCACCGGAACTTTGTGCTGAACCGACGTGCTTGTCCGGCCATAAAACATCTTAGAGTCAGGGAAGGGGAACTGAGCGGAGCAACGGTTTTGGGGGGGGGGGGGTTATCAAACGTTGCCCCCAGCGTTTTGGGAAGAGTGTGGACATGGGTCAAGACGGTTGTTCAACACGCTGGGACACATTGGGGACTTCCCCGAGTTCCACCCAACAATGGAGGTGGGTTTTTGTGGGCATCACTTCTGGTAAGAAGATGGATAAAAAACCCCAGCCAGAAACCGCAAAAGAAAAAAGGTGTTGTTGGCAGATAAAAAAGTGGGAAAAGGAAATTTCACACACATGAACGGGCCATGATTGAAAAATCCGCTGGTTAAAGACGGGGGAAGTAAATCTAGACGAAGGAATCCAGGTTGTTGTATGCAGTGAAAAACACCAAACTTCTATATTGGGCAACTTGACGGCGTTTTTATCTGGGACAAGGCCTCTACTAAACGTTATTTGTGACGGGCCTTTTTCCTCAAGAGGGGTCATAAAACGTGGGGGGGAAGGCAACAAAAACGAAAGCAAACCCACCGAATGCTCCTGGTAAAGGGAAAAAGTGTGGGGGGGGGAAACTCCCAACCCTGTTTTGCGGGGTACTCTCTCACAAAACAAAAAAAAAGCCAAACGGGCAGGGGGCACGCCTGGGAGGTATACCAACCCAGCCCCAATTCTTGGCAAAATTCCCTCCCTTAATTGAACCGCCGGGGCGACCAACACAGCCTTCACACACAAGGCCCGGAAAACCTACCAATTAAATGTTGTCTAATAGAAGTTCGGCTATGTGCTCCAACTCGCGGCAACCAGAAGTCAAAGGAGGGGGGTTACAGAAGTCGACCCATGACTTCCGGGGCGGCCAACAAAGAAACCAATGACCTAAATGGACGCGCCTGCTCGAGCCGTAAAACAAGTCCTTTCATTGTACAGAACTACCAAACTTCGGAGACACCGGGGCACCTTCCGCGTACCTCGGTGGCAAATAAGACGCGAACGACAGAAAAGGACCAAACTGGGCCGCCTGATCACCCAGTGGCATACTCGGGGGCAGAAAACGAGTCGAGGCGGTTGTATCCAAAACGGTAGAAAACGTCCGAAAAAGGACAACCAACCCAACCCAGGGATCCCCAATGGGGGGAAGGAAACCCCTCTACGCATACAAAACACGTTCTGGGGCAAACACACCACGATCCGGATTGGATAAAGACCCGACAACGGTGGCACTGCCTGGCGGCCCTGCACTTCGAAATGAGGGGAAAGAAAATTGTTGTAAAAGGGGGTGCGCACTAAGTAACGCTGGAACCGTATCGCAGACTTCAACAAAACAACAGAAAAAAAAACTAGGGAAAGGGAGTAAAAGGGGAGAAAGGAACGACGCCATGAAGAGGGGAAGTTCAAGTGCGCCACGGTTGACCGAACCAAGACCTGTTTTTTTCAGGGTACCAGCAGGGAGGAAAGGTCCAAAACAGTGGCAAGGGGAAAAACCAAGGAACACGCCCCGGGGTCGAAACGTCCACGATCAACGAAGGATAGTTGTTTAACCTAACGGGTTTGGGAGGCCTATAGGCAGGGAAGGGATGCGGGGTCGTACCGTTGTTGCGGTAAAACGTTGAAGGTTCACGGGGCGGGAAAGAACTCCTCGGCTGCAGCAACAGGGTGCGGGGAAAAGCACCGCCATCGTGGTGTGATCGGGGGGGAAGAGGGAAACTGGGAAGGGGGTCGGGGACCCTAAGACGCCGAAGAGTCGGTACATGTTCCGGCCAAGAAAGGGCGTTAGGCCCCTCGCTCACAGAGGAAGGGGGAAATTGGGGGACTCAAGGGGAATACGCCAGGTCTCTCAGGAACTCGTCCCCTGAAGTGTGGGCCCGCGGGAAGTTGACCTACTCAGCAATTCCGATGGACCCGAGAAGTTGAAAGGGGGGGGGGTCTTGGGGTTAAACTCGGCCACAGGGATGGGGAGGACTGGTTATCATGCTGCGGGCAAGACTGTGGAACCAAGTGTCTGGAGGGGGACTCCCCTCAAACAGTCTTCAAACGACCCAATTGAGAGTACCCGAAAAAACAGGGTGTCCTCCCCAACGCACGCCAAACCAGGTACACGTGAAAACCCTGCCGAAAAAGGGAGGTTGCCTTCCCCGCAGATATGACGCTCTTAAAGGTTTTGCCACTGATTTCAAAAGGGGAAAAGGATAATTGAAAGGTCGGACGAAAGGAATTTGGGTGAAACCAGGTCCCCACTCGGACAAATTGGGGGTGACGATCACAAGGAGACCCATTAGTCTGGCCCAAAAGACAGAGTAATAAAGTGCAGATATAGCCAGACCAAAATACAAAACACTGGGTTGGCGGAATCGCACACCGGTTCAGGTTGTGCTCAGACACGACGTGGGAGCACACAACGGGGGTTTCGGGCGAACAACGTGGGGAAAATGGGCCCGCAAAGCAGCACCGCCGGACAACTTTTGGACAAAAGGGGGCTCAGCAAGGGGTCTCAGGGGGGGACAGTGTTGTCAGCAGCAGTATGACATTGATTGGCCGGGATTCGAGCCCGACCATTACCAGGAAGGAACCGGCCCTCTTCCTGTTCGTCGGGTTGTGAACCAGGAAGGGGAAGATCCAAAAAAAGAGCGAATTCAGCAGGTTCGAGCCAGGAAAATTCCGATGAACAAAGGGGAAAATTGCTTTTCGGACCTTGTCGGGTCTGGTCGGGGTGGGGTTGCTCAAATCCGGCAAAGAAAGCTGGGAGACCCTAGTGGGTCGGGGGGTGTGCTTCAGGGGAATGCAGATCAAGGGTCCCTCGGGCGGAGTCCTGCAAAGTTGTGGTTGGGGAGGGGAACTCGCGTGCAACGAACGGCGGGAGTGCACCCAAGAGTGGGTTAAACGGAGGACTGTAGCTGGAGGGGGCATTTTGGTGGGGGGGGGTCGCTGGAGGTGCCTTGTGGGAGGAAATGGGGGTGGATGGGGGGAGGTAGTTTCCGTTCCGTCAGGGTTACTAAAAAGGATCTTATTGGAAAGAAGGGGGGCCGTTTAATTATCCGGAGAAGACAACTGATTGGGGGGGGGTGACGGGCCCTTCTTTAAGGGAAAGTGTAGGAAAGTTCTGCAAGGGAAGAGTCACATCCTCCTGCCCCAAAGACACCTCAAATTACTTGTCTGATGGGGTTTGTAACGTGACTCCGGCCAAAATTGAAAGGGTCGACAGGCCATTTGACACAGCTTCCTTCTGTGGTTTTAGTACAAGAGACTAACAAAAAAAAAAAACTTCTCGGTGCTGGTCAGGTCAAGAGGGTCCGGGGGATGGGGTATAAGTTTCGCGTTGGGTTTATGGGAATCTTTTTGCCTCCCCAGTCCAAAGGTGACAAATCAGTGTCTCAAAAAGCTTGAGCCAGATCGTGTGGCTCGACGGCTGTGACCCGGCCATCCGAGAAAAAGGTAAAGGACAGGGAAGGGTTAAAACGACAGTTACTTGGGCCTAACACGGGGGGGACTTTGTTAATGGTTCAGAAGTTAACCCCTGAAAGTGCCGGGGCGACACATTGGGTATGTTCCAGCAGGGACCGGGTCTTTGGTTGAAGCCAGCTCAAGCATACTCCTCAGGAAACGAGCGGAAAGGTGCGGCCGTGCAGTCGGTGGGCAAGGCTAAAACAATAGCTCAGCTAGTATAGGTCGCTAAGCTCAAAAATCCCGGGTCAAGTGATTACCGCGCCCCGCCTGCAGGGGCGCCCTCCTTCGTTGAAGTCACCAAAGGGGGGAAAGCACGACACTGGGACCTGGGATAAGTTCGAAGCCAAGCAGGGAGGTCTTCCGGTCGACTGGTAAGAACAAGGGAGATTCGGGGGGCTTGACAGACACAATCACCCTCGTGGGTGAACCGCCGTTAGTCAGCCGGGCCGAACAGCCATGCCGCTTCAAAGACAACCAACGGAAGGGTTCGTTCACCTCACAAAGTACACTTCGATGGGGGCCCGGTCCAGGTGTTCGGGTCAGAACATCTCAGGGGACGAACTCCGCCAGGCGCCTCAGGTCGAATGGAGAGGGATGCCTCTTGGTGGCCCAGGTGGTCGCTAGCCGAAAAGGCCGGACGCAGAGGAAGCAACACCCTGGAACGAGCAAACATTGACCCAGGGTGGATCTCCGGGCCCCTCGAAACCAGAAAAAAATTGAGCGATTTCGGAAAAGGAATGTAAAAAAGGTCAAAAACTATCCAACAAGAGTGCCAATGCTCGAGGAGACGAAAAACTCCATGGAAAGCCCCCTTCTTCAATTCCATGGGGGGTTTTTGAGGAATCCACGGTGTTTGGGAAAAAAACACAAAGGGGGGGGGGGCGTTGGACGGCATCCTAACGGGAGGGCAATGAAAATACACGACGTGGAGGCTCTCACCACGTTGCAAGCACGAAGGGGCCGAAAAAAAGGGCGAAAGGACGTCCAAGGTTTGTTAGTCCGCCACAATCACCCACAACTCCTGGAAAAAAATGGGGGTGATGAAGAGAGAAGTTAGCCCGAAAAATCCACACTGTCAAATTGTCAACATGGGGTTCCTCTTCCCAAACCCCGGGCGTACGGCCCAGCCTTTCCACCGCTCCAGGTAAGCACGCACGCGTATTCCACAAACTGGAAGACCTGCACCGCACTTGAAAAAAGGTCGGTCTCGGGCACCGTCACTCCAAGGTGAGACGTTGGGGGGTCAAATAAACGGTACCCGGGAGAAGGAAATCCGGGGGCCCAGAAGCTGAGTTGGAAAGTCCAAAAGCAAAAAAAACCAAAGAAGCAAGTCTATACAAGCTCGGACTCACAACCATTGCTAGGGATCATGGGTCACGGCCACCGCCGGCGTAAGAACCTCAAAGTCAAAAAATTGTAATCAGGCTGTGCAAGCATCCGATGTTGAACTACGGAGACAAGACTAAAAAATTAGGAACCGACCAGCTGTGAAAGGTAATGTGGGGGTCAAATACCTTGAATCATGGCCCCCTTACTGATGGGGATAAGCCAAATCACAATCAAACTGGGCCCGACAGAATCTCTGGGGTACTCGCGCCTCGTCGTGACCTTCACCTGGGGGGGAATGACTGGGGCGCCCAAACAGAACCCGTCCGAAAAACAAAGGGGTCTAGATGTAAAAGT
>Ga0179591_1309856_pt1 | contig 16656 bp, 22 predicted proteins | sample CZOMad2_1_08_16f_FD_182891 | JGI IMG/M metagenome (GOLD analysis project Ga0179591, IMG submission 182891) | Vadose zone soil fungal communities from Angelo Coast Range Reserve, California, USA - CZOMad2_1_08_16fungal (PacBio error correction) | ecosystem: Environmental > Terrestrial > Soil >...
GTTATGGAGGGGGCGGGAGGGTGGTCGGGTGTGCGTATGGGGGGGAAGGAGGTCTATGTCTCGTCGCTGGGTTTCCTGCTGAGTCAAAAGTATGGGATGGGGGCGGGGGGACTAGAAGGCGCTGCGTCTGGTCGCCGTGTTGAGGGGGGGGGGTGTGGGCGACTGAGGGGGTAATGTCGATGTGGGGAGCGTGGAGTGCGGTAGCGTCTGTCGGGGACGAACAGCGATTAGCAACACACACAGCGGGAGAGACTGTAAATGGGTGGAAGCGACAACACAGGGGTCACGGAAGGGGCATACGGGCAACCGAGCCAAGGAGGCAATCAATTTGCGAGCTTGCCGGGAATGACCAGAAAAGAAGCGCCAGTGGCAACCTCGCGCCAGGCCAGCCATGGAAGAGAGAAAAGCCTTCCATAACCCAAGAAGGAAGAAAAGGGCAGAGTCATTTGTCTTGCGCCGCGGGGAAGGAGGAAAAAAGGACGTGGTAGAAAGGATTACCTAACGAAGAGCCTAAAAAGGGAAAACGAAAAGGAGATGGGGAGCATTAATCTTCTTGGGAGAAAATCCCTGAGAAAGGTTGGTTGCGCAACTGGGTCGGGGTCAAATCGCATCGCCGGCCCCATCAACCCTGACCAATGGAGGCGGGCAGCAGAGGGAAGGACAATTCGTTGGGATAAAAGGAAACTGGACGGGGGGTCAACGATAAAATTGGAGGGGGGGAAACATCTGTGACTCTATGTTTGCGCATAGGTCTGTGCCGAACGGGGACGGGAGAGGCGAAGCAGGCCAGTAAAGGAAGATCAGCGCTTGAACGGGGCGAAGTCGGAGGGGTGGTACACGCGTCATTCGTCTGTAATCGAAAATGGGTGGGAGAGTTGAAGGGACTCACTCTGCGGTCGTGCCGCAAAGACGGGAGGAAATGGACGGAAGGGTCGACATGAAATAGGCCTGCCACCTCCTAAATCCCAAATAAGGATGCAAAACGAAGGAACACGAATCATCAGCCGGTTGGGACGTGCTACGCACAAAGAAAACTACGAAAGATGGCCGAGCACGCGCTCCAGAATGTGAGGCAGGAAAGCTGTGGGAAAGGGGGAAACCAACAGTGAAGGAGGGGTATTCTCCAGGGTATTGGGCGGGCACCTCGTCATGGAGGGGGGATCAAACTTGCGGCCCGCCCCGGCCCCAGGGATCTTATTCAGGGAAAGATGCCGGGGGTTGCGCTACTAGGGACTGCAGCGGCGCGGGGCGGTTCGGTTTCCCCCCTTTTACCCGGGAAAACAGACCGAAAGGCCGCCAGAAGAGAAGAAAAAAAAAAGGAGGAGAAACGCCTAAAGCGTCGAGTGCACAGGGGGAGACACGTCAGAATGGAGCGAAAGACATTCCGTCTTCGAGGCAGTTTCCCAAAAGTAGGGCAAGGGAAGTGCCCTCAGGCAAAAGAAAATCATGAAGGGGAGGACGCTATCTAGTTGGCCTGGCGTTGCCCTGCTGAGAAAGTCTAAACACAAAACAACTTAGATATAAAGAGCAGAAGGAAAAGAAACGCCCCGAAAAAATGGGTCAATAAAGAGCCCTATCTTGCAGATGGGCAGAGACAGGAGGGGGAAAAAGTTACACATGCGAGACGACTTCCCTGGCTGGCGACGCTAGGGGAGTATGGTTCAAAATGGGCCAAAGACTCCTCAGCGGGAGACAACAGATCAGGGACTCGGGAATAAAGTCGTCGGGCCCCATGGTTCAATGAGAAGGAGAACCGGGCGGGGGTCTAATACTGACGGGAAAAGGTGAGTGGTGTCAATCCATGGAATCCAGCGGGGGGAACGTCCCACCTTTTGGGGACTCCAACGACCAAGGAAAGAGGATTAGGGAAAAAAGATGAGCAGAAACGAAGAAAAAACCGGACCCTAGTTGGGTTTTGATCATCTGCGACCAGAACAAAAGGTACTGCGAAGAAAGGTAATCCGAACAGAACTGCCAGAGGGAAGGACTTGCAGCCAACGTCTTAAACAGCCATGAGGGAGGGATGGGTGCCGAATGGGGAGGAAGATCGGGGCGGCAGGGGAAAAACTGAGACAGGGAAAGGAAATCTCTCCTGCGCCTTCGTGCTACTCCCAGAAAGGGGGGGGGAATGGATAGGGCAGTTTCGCAGCCAGGAGAAGAACGCTTCATTACGGGCTTCACCCTCGAGGGGGAAAAAACGAGACAAGGAGCGGACGCGGGTAAAACAAATTCATAAACAGGGTCACCCGCATTTACAGGGAAAGGGGGGAGAAAATCGTTCAAAAGACAAACTTGAGACAACGAGGACAAGAAGAGGCCGGTCAAAAACGAAGCGAGACAGGAGAAACAAATTTTCTACCATTTAAAAAAGAAACATGGAGCATGGCTCCGAAAAGGGGGAGGCGATGGCTGGGGAGGGAGGACCGTAGCACTTCCGAACCGTCAGTCTCAACGAAAAGAACATTGCTAGTATGTTTAGCCGGAGAGAGAGGGGGAAGGCCAAGGGATCAGACGAAAAAAAGATGTCTGTCTATTTAACGGGCCAGGGGAAACGGGGGTACAAAGACAACAACAGGAAACTGTTTGGGAAAACGAGGGGGGCCAGGGCTGACCAAGGTTCACCGACACGACCAGAAAAAAAACGACATCTGGGGAGAATGGGAACAATTCCTTTGCTCAGCTAGAAGGCGGCCAAGGAGAACCGAGGACTACAAAAAAAACGAAGTTAGTTCACAACCCCACACATCAGAGGGCAATAGAAGTCAAGGCGGGAGGTGGTGGGGCTGAAGAGATGGTTGTAGGGAAGTGATGGGGGGGAAGGCAAGAGTGTGACGTGGTGTGTGCGTGTGCAGAGAACACGAAGCGGTGGCGCGGGGGTCAAAGCTTTTAACAAAGAAAAAAACGCCCAAAAAAAAAAAGAGGAACCCCCAGCGGTCAAGCCTATCGATGTAACCAGAAAATGAAAAAAATTGCGTGAGACCGGTTGGAGTGCTGAACACGTGGGGGGAATACATGGAACAGGGGCAGAAAAAATGAGCAACTAATTTAAATCGTGCGGAAGTTGCCGAAAAACTTCTCAAGGGCGAAGTGATTGCCGAAAAGTCAATCCAGAGACGACATCATCGAATAGGCAGTCTTTCTTGGGCTGGAAAAAAGCACAACTGAAAATGACCGAAAAACTTGTGAAGAGAGGAGGAAAAGGGAAAAAAGTAGTTTTCACCTTAGAGCCCCTCAGAAGTAGTCAAAGCAAAGACGGGAGGAATTTTACAAATGGGAGATTAAAAAACCGAGGAAGGAAAAACCATCGTAAACAAGATGGAAGATTCCCTAAGGACACACTTCTCCTCCTGATATGGAACAAAAAAAAAACCAGTGAGGGGGAAATTCTAAAAAAAACACGAAAACACCTTGAAAAAAAAGGGAGGGTAATCACGGAGAGATAGAAGTTAGGGTAAGAACAAAAGACCCGGGTATGCGTGAAAAAGAACTCTGGGCTCATCGACGGGGAAGGGGGTTCTTATACCTTTTAGGACCTCTATAAAAGAAGGTTGGAAAAAGAGACAAGAAAGGGACGCAACGTCGACAATAAGCAACGTAACCATTTGGGGTTGAAAGACTTAAGAGGGTGTAAGAGAAAAAATTACAACATGACGGGGTCCGAAAGTGCATACAGGGGGTATGATTTGGAGGAGGGGAGAATTACGTAAGGGGGCACTGCACCACCGCGGCGGAAAAAAGAAAACGCATTAAAAACCCTCAAGAAAAAATAAAACCACGGGGGGCTTAGAAAAAAAAAAGGGGGGAAAAAAGACATGCGCAGGGGGTGGAATACGGGGGCTCATCAGGGACCAGCTTCCTGGGCGAAAAAAAAAAGAGTAAAAGAAAGTGGAACCAGGGGGGGCGAAAAGGGGGGAAAGAATTAAAGTCGAAGTAAAGGGGAGCGAGGAAAATCAGAAAAAAAAAGAAAAACGAACACGAGAGCGAGGGGGGCCGAAAAGTATGTGTTCTACGAACGAAAAAAAGAAGGAGAAACGATTTTTCCTTGGAGGATACACAGGGGAGGGAGGCAAGCAAAGCCAACTGAAACAGATCTTCGAAAAGGCGCACAAAACTATTAAGCTCTCCCCTAAAAAAGTTCAAAACCATACAGAAGGCGCCAAAAAGGAAACTGAACTGAAAATCGGAAACAATCTGATCAGCGCTTGTGGACTTAAGGAGGTTCACAATAAGGAAAAAAGAAGGTCAAGATCACCGAACCATGGCACAAAAGTCGATGAAACGGACACATCATATATCTCAATAAGAAATGAGTGGACTGGGATACCCGCAAAGCCAGGGGAAACCTCATGGGGGACCCTACGAACAAGAACGACTATGAAGGTCACCGCTCCACAGACGGGAAAATCCAAAAACCCATAAAAAAGGGGAGGATCGGACTGTCGAATACTCAAGGAAAAACCGGCTGGGAAGGTTGAAAGGTGACAACGAGAAGTTTATGCAGTAATTCAAATCCCTGGGCACCGATAGGGGAAAAAAAAAGGACAAGAGGCACGACCTGAAGAGTCGGGATCCACAAAAAAGATGAAGAAAGGAAAAGGGAGATTTCCGGCTTTTGGAAACAAAAAAACTTGTAGAAAGAAAAGGTAGAAAGAGCAAAAGAGGAGCACATTCACTAGGGGGAAAACGAACATGGAAATTTCCAGGGGGGCAAGACTTCCGGTAATAAAAAACACACAGGGAAACGAGGGAAACAAGGACCAGGGAGGGGGTGGAGGAACGGGAAACAAAAACACCGGGGATAGCACCGACTTTGATCATGGTGACAAAGGGTGACGAAAAATAAGGGAAGGTCAAAAGGGAGAGACGTAGGAGGGTTCTATCATGAAAGTGGGGGGACCATGGGGCCTAGTCAATAAAAAAGAAGTGGTCAGAGGTGACCCGTCTTGCCGAATGCCCGGCCGATGAAGAAGTCAGGGTGCAAGTGTCACATCTTATTTATAAAGGGAATTCCCTAGAACCGAGGAAAAAAAAATCGGGGAGGGTACCAGGGGTATGAGAAGAGGCACGTGGAGAGAATTCCCTCGATCCTAAAGACAACATTTCCGTCTATGTTCAGAAAGTCCATCAGAGAGTAAGGTATTAAAAAAGGGGTGCGGTGACAAGAAGGAACGGGGGAACAACTGAGGGGGACGGGACTTCTGCGGGACATTTTCCCCACGGAGAATATCAGTTTTCGTTAAGGGGGGAAATTGGGGGTTTAAAAAGAATAAATAAGGGAGGGATTGGGGGATAAGGGGGGGGGCTTGACCGGTGTTGAAAAGTGAAGGGAGGGACAGGGGGGGGGGGGAAAGAAGGGGGGGAAAAAAAAACGGGCAGGCAAAATACAGCCGCCGTGACAACAAAAAAAACACAAGAGGGTTCCGGACTACCAACTTGATGAGCTAACCGTCATGGGGGGGGTGAAAAAAAGCGGCAACTAGGGCCAAAAAACTCGGAAGAGTTGACCAAAGACGGTCCGTTGGACGTAAAGACTGACTCAATGAAAACAAGGATGGAGAGTCCACACACCTGAAGGAACCAAAAAACCCGACAAGGAGGCAGTCCTAGACCATCCCTAAATGAAAGAAAAAGACCAAGGCAAAGAAACAGGGAAAAGGAAAAGTCAAAACACGTGAGAGAGGGGCGGCAAAGAGTGCATGGGTTGTCAGTATTAATAAAAAAAGTAGGCAGAGGGGCCAGAAGAGATGGGTGTTGTCAGGGGCGACGGAAGCTTTGTCGTTGGGAGGTACTCATGTTTTTGATCGAAAGGGGGAAGCAAGCAAAGCCCGGCGCGGGAAGGACCTAACATGACGCCTTAACGGGAAAAACGGCCATAAAGTCATCACATGATAAACTGCTAAAAAGCGAAGAATAGGGAAAAATCGAGGCAAAAACATACCCTAAGACTCTTGTCATAGGGACAAAAAATCAAAAAAACCAGGGGTCGGGCTGCGAAGGAGAAATCAAAACTTGAAACCGAAAAGATCTCCATGAGAAAAAAAGGGGAGAAAATGATCAGGCCCTCGAAGCATGTGACACGATCAGGAAGAAAAAAACGGGGCTGGAGGAAGACAGTTTGGGGTGAAAAGGGGGGGGGGGGGAAGGTCCGCGGGAAATGAAGGAAATAGAAGGAAATCTCAGACACCATCTTTTTGGGAAAGCAAAAAGGTGCTGGTTGTCACGAAAAGGGGGCGAAAGGTCAGGAGGGGGGGTCTACGATGTGGAAAGGGGTAAAATAGTTAATGGGGATAGAATCAGGGGCAGGGATGTCTAAAATGTGGTGGGTGAGAGGGGCCGGGGGACTTGGTGAGAGGTCCTAATGCAACTCGAGAAAAAAAAGTGCATCCCGGGTTCGGGTCCCAATCGGGAAAGAGCGAGCCGACAAGGACAGAGCACAGTCAAAAGACAAGTTGCTGCGCAATGGGGGGGGAAACGGGAATGACCAAACGGCACAGTCAAAAAAACGTGAGAAAAAGCAGAGAAGGGAAAGTTGTGATGTGGGAAGAAACCAAACGGGGGGAAGACGCTAAGTTTGTGTGCTAGAATACAAGGGGACACAGCCAGGCGAATCGAGGAAGAGGGAAACGGGCCAAGGGGGGGAAATCAATGTGGACGATCCGGTAACCAAAAAGGGCTCAAATTTGTGGAATGAGTTGGGGGGAGGGGAACGACATCACACGAAGGGAGAGGCAAAGACAAGAGCCTAAAGGGTAGGGACGACAAGAAGAAAAGGGGGGGGGTGTTCGCAGGTGGGGGCTAAACAGGGGGGGGGGGACAGAAAGGGGAAAGAAACTTCTATTAGTCACCGGGGGCGACAGGGAAAAATGCCCGTGAAGATGTTCACGACATGAAGTTCTGGACTATCCGGGGTTCGGGGCTGTCGAATGCGATTGCAAGGGTTAAACAGAAGGCCTGTGAAATAGGGAGACATCCGGGATAAAAGTCGTAAAGAGAAAAAGCCGACCGGGGATAAAAAGGGGGAGAACGGGAGAGGGGCGATCAGTGGTTAAGGGTTGTCACGCATAAAGAAAAAAAAAAGCGGGACAACTAAACGCAAAAAGTATGACGAAGGAGTTCGGGAAAGGGGGTGGACTGGGGGAAAAGGATCTGCAAGAAAAAAGGCTTCTATACCTCCATGTCCTGCAAATCAAAAAACGCCACCCAGCGAGTGGCAAAAAAAATAAGGAGAAAATAATAAAAGTCCCATAGGGCGAATCAAAGGAGTCAACTAAAAAAGGGTGTTCGGTAAAACGCCGCTGGAAAAGAACGAAAAAGGGCAAAAGGGGGACGTGACTGGGGAAGGGCGTTTGAAGGAGCGCACGATGAGGGTACGTTGGGAGGGAAAAAAACATGTTTTCCTGCCGTGACAGCAGCGTGATGAGCATCTTGTGGAAAGAGAGAGGGGGGCGCCGGGGTGGTGCGGAAGCAACCTCGGGTCACATGGATTAAATTGCCTCGGTCAAAACTCAGGTAAAAGAGAAAGAAGGGAGGGGAGAAGGAAGGAGAAAGGCGTAGGGGGGGAAAATGGGGGGGGGGGGGACAAAGAGGGAGAATCCCTCGGGATCTTCAAATGCGCCTAAAGTCCAGTGAAAGGGGGATAGGGGGAAAACAATCCTCCGATAGGAGGGAAGGCAATCACTCCGGCCCGTGTCAAATGGGGGAGGGGAGTGGACAACTGGAGAATCAGACTACCAGACAAAAAACAAGAGAGGGGGAGCGCGGTCAAAGGGGCGACCAAAAAGGAAAAGGGGGGCCGGAGAGAGATTAGGAAAGCGTCCGTTTGCAGTTTAGGCTCACAGAGAGGAGGCGCAACAAAAAAAAGATCCTTGCGCAGAAACGGTAGACGGGGAATTTCAAAATTTTCCAAAAAAAACTACCTTAAGGGAAATCGAGACTGAATTCTCGGAATGGAGGTCAAGAAGGGGAGCAACAATGGTCCCTGTGCTTTCAACCCTTAAAAGAACAGAGAAAAATAGGGAGAAGTGGGAAAGACAGAAGAAGGACCCGCCCGAAGCCAACCTCTCAAAGCAGAAGGGGAGAAAAATCCGGGGGGAGAACCTGGAAGCAAGGTTGGGGAAAGAGAAATCTTCTACAACTTAATATGTGGACACAAAAGACCCAACGAGGAGAATACACAAAAAAACGTCGCGGGGGGGAAAAAAAAAAGAAAATTTCGTCAGAGCTGCATTAACTAAACACGAAAAAAGGATGGTCATCAAAAAAAAGGGGCTGGGGAGAGAGGTAGTCAAAAAAGCAGGAATGCAAAGATGAGTGGTGCAGAATGATAGAGGCAGGGGGGAAACTGGAAATAAACAGGAACATGGACGGGGAATAAAAGACCTCGGTGAGGATAGAAAAAGCCCACAAATATTTCAGGTGAATGGACAATGGAAGGAAGAGATAAACGAGAAAAAAGAGTTTCATGAAAAGGTCTCAAAAAGTACTACCCTAAGAGATGAACCGGAGGGAATAAAAAGCATGATGTTTAACACCTTTAACTATTATAACCAAAGGGCTATGAAGAGGAGGCAGAGAAAAAGGGGGGATGAAAAAAAGAAAAGGGACAAGGGGACGTCCCCCTAAAGTGCTTGAACGAAGTGCCAGTGCAAGGAAAACAATGGAAGAGAGAAGCAACAAGACCAAGAAGAGGGATCACAGAGGGAAAAAGAAAAGAAAGGGGTGCCAGTGGCGCTACTAAAAAAAGGTCTATCGTCTAGAATAAAGCCAGGGGGGGGGGGGGGGGGGAAATAACAAAAGGGAGAAGGGCATGAATACAAGAGCCTGGAGGGAGACAGTAGTTTCAAAAGTTTTGGTGGGCGGGGCCGAAGGGCAAAAAAATGGGAGGGGAGGGCCCAATTTGCACTCGTCGCGAAGGGCCCGGCGAAGGGCCCACGGAGGGGTGAAACCATCGCCGAAAAAAACAATTCACAAGCGTACATTACAGTCGTTGTTGTGGGGGAAAAGTTGGCAACTAAGGGACACAAGGGGAGATTTCCCGATGAGACCTCAAACAAAGAAGCGGAAAGGCGGACTCGGCAATATAAGTTGAAACTCGGAAAAAGGTGAAAAATTGAAAATGCGTTTTTGACGCCTCTAAGCCGGCTTCAGAGAAGAGCAGTTTCAAGAAGGTGGGGGCCTCGTGAACGCCAACCGGAAGGACGCCTGAGGAAAAAGGACTTGGGTGAGAGGAGGGAAAAGCACTGTAGTCCACAGCCGAACGCTTCTCTAAAAAGACATGATTTACTCACAGGTGGACGGGTTTGGAAGGACGGGTAGTGCAGTACAAAAGATTGAGAGAATGGAGATTTGAGAAGGCGCTATTATAGCTGGGTAGTCAGGGAAAGACAGTCACAAAAGAAAGTTGGTGTGGTTATTTCAGAGAACAGGAAAGAAAGAATACGGGTGAAACTCACGTAGACATTCCCGCTAAGGGGAAGAAAGCTGGAGGAGGTAAAGAGTTGTCCTTGAGCGAGCGTCAGATTGGTTAAATCATTATTCCTGGGGTCGAAGTTCGTCAAGAGGGAACGAAGGGCGGAAAGGGGAAAATCTGAATCCACGGAAGGCAACCAAGATACAAAAAATAGTTTCAGACAAAAAGAAAACAAGCAAAATCTTTTCCCACCCCTACACATGGGGAAAAATCAGGCAGCACAAATCCCAAGAAATCAAAGTTCGGGGGCTTGAAGAGTCTAAATCCCTAAAAACCCCTAGAACCTATCCCGCAAAGGAACCAGCAGTGCGGAGGGAAAGGGCCAAATACGTAAAAAGTGTCACGGGGTGCTCAGGTCGGCGACCAGTCAGGTTATTTCAGGCAGACAAGAAAAGCGTGAAAGGCCGATTTAAGGAGTCAAGAAGACACATGCAATTATGCTGGAAAAGGCGACCAAAAAACTCTGAAGTGGAAAGGCTGGTGCAAAATGGAGAAAGGTGTTGTTTTAGTTAAACAAAGAACGGAGTAAAATTAAGAGAATAACATCCAGCCAGACGGAACTGATGGCACGGGGGGTCTGAGGCCTCAATTCATTGACCATCAGCTGGAGTGAATATTGGGAAGAGGACGCAGCAAAAGAGTTACCCTGGGATGGAAACGAAAAAAAAAGGTAGGAGAAGACAGAACAATGTTCTAATGTTGTCGGAAAAGTCTCAAGTACCAAGACTCAACAACACAGCTCTCTGAAAACAAAAGAATCGCGTATGAAGGGGTTGGGAGAAATGTGTACAAGCAAGACCACATAAAAAGTAGAACAGGTGATCACAAGAATGCAAGTTGATTGCATGATCTTTCCCTTAAAGCATGAAAAAGAATGGAGAGTAAGAAGAACGTAAACAAAATCAAGCAAAAAAAAAAATGTGTGTTCTGTTCTAATACTTCACGGGTTAGCTAGCATGAGGTCAACCCACATAACGTAGGGTCTGAAAGCCGTGTGACGCAGAAGGGAAGGACGAAGGGAGAGGAGCATTGAGACCTCTTCGTCCTTACCCACGATCTAAACAGGACTCATTGGGGAACTTGAACTCTTCAAACAGAGGAGTAAACATCCTAAAATGGGGCCACCATAATGATCTGACCCTGAAACCCGGCAAACCGGGCGAACGCGATAACAAGCTGAACGCATACGTGATGAAAAACTACAGAAAAAGCAAAAGGAGTTCACTTAAATAAAGCCAAGTGGACTTTCCACTAAAAAACGCACAAAAGCGCCACCTTTTTCTTAGGAAGGGGGGAATAAGCAATCCCTTAGATGGGGGAAGGGGTCAGAATTGTGGTGTAGGGCAAAGAAGAAGGGAGGTCCGAATTTTTCCTTAAGTTTGAATGAAAAAAAATCGGGGAGTTAGGCAAAAGGGGATTGATGAAAACGGGGGGGGGTTGATAAAAAACAACAAAAAACGGGAAAAGAGTAAAAAGGATATAGTGCCAGACAGTGGGAAGACTAATAGAACTTGCAATTCGTGGAACCGGCGAAAAAAAATTCTCAGCCCATGACTCTAACAAGGATGAAATGCCGAAGATTCACGGTGTAAAAAAAAAGTTCACAACAGAACGGGGGCTATGGCCAGAACTTTGTTAATGGGCACGGGGGGAGGAACGTCAAGACTGGAGGGCCTGGATGAACTGGTTAACACACCGGAAACCTTTTCCTCAAGGTACCTCTTGGGGGGGGGTAAGTACACAGGAGAAGAAAAGGGGCCACGGGGGTATCTGCGGAGGCAAGATAGCGGGGTTTTAGTTGTACCTCCTTCCCCCACTTCACGTCTTTAAACTATTCGGAAAGGGGGAAAATGTTTGAACAAAAGGGGGGGACGAAAACAGTCAAGGGGAAGGTAGGAGGAAATGAGGGCCTCCTAGGACCCAATAGTGTGGAAGGGCCTCAGGGATACACTTTGGACCATAGGAAACATGAAACAAACCATCAAAGTAGAGGGAAAATTATGAAAGAAGAAACTTCGAAGGCACAAAAAGGTAAAAAACAGCATCTTAACGAGAGAAATCAGTGAAGATCAAAAGGCGTTTTTGGTCTGAACCCCGTACCCCTAAGGGGTTAGAAGGTGTGATCTGGGAAAGTGAAAGGGTGGCCGACAGAATCAACAAGCTGGTCTTATTAATGAACATTTGAGGGGCGTGGGAAAAGACAGGTCACAGATGTGCTGTGCTAAAAAGGGAAACACTCAACCCACAAAAAGACTCAGGATAAAAGAAGTGACGGCAAAAGAAACAAAGAAGAAAGTGAACCAAATCCGTGGGAACAAGACTTGATGAGACAACGGGAACGGTAAAGATAGCTTTTACTCGCCATACCTTTGAAACAGAGTGCAAAAAGAAGGTTACTTTGGGGGAGGGGTAAGTAGGAAGCGAACTAGGCCGACAAAGGAAAAGTCGACAGACAGCACCAGTGAAAAAAAGGGCCAGATCAGGATCAATTAACCTACAATCAAAGAAAAAGATCAAAGACCAAAATGGGAGCAATGTTCAAAAAAAGCTTAGAGGGAAGAGGGCCTAAGAGGTGAAAGGTTGTCATGGGCCTGGACCCCCATTCCTGAGGGAAAAGAAAGAGGAAAAATGGACAAAGTCCCCATTTTGTGTGTTCGAAAAGGAGCACTTGTTGTCGGGGACGCTAGCAGTTTGAACCTCCATTATCCTCAAAAGAAAAAAGAGGGGACGGGGCAAGGGGAAAAATGTTTAAAAGTAAAAAGGGAAAGAACTTAGACACCCCCGGAACACACCAAGACAGTACGAAGGAAAGACAAGAGAAGAATGTCTTAAAAAAGTCCAATCTTCTGTCTGGGTTAACTCCAGAGCCAGGTCTAGGCTTACAATTAAAAAAAAACATCGTGAATTGTCTGGAAATCTCTACATCAACCCCCCAATCTCCCTCAGAGAACGTCTACAAACCCGAAAATTCTGAAAAGTAATAGTTGGACATACCCACGGGTATGCGCAAGTAGAAAAGACAGTTTGAACTAGGGGAAAATAGGCAATCATAATCATCGGCCCCTCCGCCCAACAAACGAGGGTAGGAAAGAAGACAGGGGCGGTCATACTAGTCATACCAAGACTTTTTCCCTTCAAAAGGGGAATAGAAAACGGTCGGGGGAAGAAGGACCGCACATAGCATGGAGGGTCAGAAATTGACCTTCGGAGGAGAACCAATCTATGACCGAGCAGGAGGTGGGAAAAACGCACCTCGAAAAGAATCCACGCCATGGCGGAAGACAATGGAACCGACACACCGTGGAAAGAGACCAGGGAATCTCCCAGCTGGGACGATCTCGGGAGGGCAAAGGGGCTTGCCTCCGGACTTTCATCGCCAAGTGGGTCAGGGAAATTTGGCACTGACCCGCGCAAAATAAGCGTCCCTGAACCAGGATTTGGGAGATAAGGATATAGCCTTGTGATTCAAGGGAATGAACAAAAGTTTGAGCCCTGAGAATCCCAGGAGAAGCAACTCTCAAATCAATCAAAGTCTAAAAAGAAAAAGCAATAATTTTGAGGGAAAAAAAGGAAATAGAAAAAATGTTGGGGCCGTAAATGGAAAAAGGCCTAAGGGGCCAGACTGCCCCTGATTCTACAGAAAAAAACGGTCACAGATTGAAACAAGGGGATTAGAAAAAGCGGTAGGGGGAAAAATGTGGGAACAATCAAATAAAATTGGATTTCCATCACGGGTAGTCCAACTCTACGAGGAGAAGTCCAACGTTACACTTCTGCGAATCGAAATTGTGTGAGATTTCGAAATAAAGGATGTGGGGGACGTTAGGGAAGAAAAAAGAAAGCACTCTGCTAGTAGACATGAAGGAGGGTGACGCAGGGTTCAAAATGCTCACCCCAGACCACCGCCCGTAGTCACTCCAATAAGAGAAAAGGGAGGGGGAAGGGACGAGGGAGGAACAAAATCATAAACCGGAGAAGGCAGTGAGCAAGACCTCCCATGGTGTGACAGGAGATGGAAAAAAAAATAGGACGGGGGGAGGGTATGGACGTTCATCTTGAAAAGAAAGTTGGCGAGAAACATATTAATATGTGGTCATTTGCGACAAATGTGGGGAGGCGAGTGAAAGAAGGAAACAAAGTCCATTGAGCACAAGTTGAAGGACACTAAGGAAAGGTATGCCAGGGAATCGCGACTCCGGTCGTCCGTTGGCACACAGAAAAGACCGATGAAGGGGAAAAGAAAAAGGGACGGCACAACAAGTAGCACCAAAACTTGAGGGGGAAAAGTGGAAGCACGATAGAGAAAGGGAGCACAAACGCTGGGTCAAAGGCTCACCGTTAATAGAACAGAGCAAATAGAACGACAAAAACTAAAAATACGGGCAACCAAGGCATGTGACAGGGGGCCGTTTCCCTGGCTGTCTTCTAGAAAACAACATGGGTGGGAAAGAAAGGAATCAAGCACGCCCGGCAAGAAAACCAGGAAGAGGGCAAGAAACAACATCCCCGTAGAAAGGAGAACTGTGAAATGAAAGCAAAAAGGATCAAGGATTCATGGACCACCTGCTCGAACTTGCCAGACTCAAAAAGAGAAAAGAAAGAAGTATGGAAACCAGAAAAAAAATCAGACAAAATAAGGTAAAGCAGGCCCTTGCTAATGAGTAGAGATCATTCCTCTGTCAAAAAAAACTGATTACGGTACGGAAAAAGCGCAGGGTCCAAGGACTGTCAATACAGAAACACTCCTACCCAGAGCGAGGGAAAGGCAAATCGGAAGAAGGAGAAGGAAGTGACCTAAAGGGGCCACCAAACCAAACATGTGAAAAGATATCCAACCGGTCCTGAAGAGGTGCTCAGTCCCGCCAACGTCCCATAATCTCAAGGGGGGGTGGATAGGAAATCTAGGGGCAAAAAGAAACATCGGCGCTCCAAGTGATCCTCAAACACAAACTCATACTGGTGACAAAAAAAAAAAGAAGAAGCACGGGAGTCACGGGTGTGCAGAATGGAGTGTATAGAGCGTTGAGGATCAGAAATACCACTGGTCGACTAATTTTCCAAGGGAGAAAAAAACTGGTCCGCCAAACGCAAAGGAAAGGGGGTACCCGTGATGGGAGGAAATCAGGACAAGAAAAACGGTTTGCATCACAAAAGACCCTCGGAAAATGACGTACAAGCTCGAAAGGTGACGAACATAGTAATACAGAAAAGAAAAGGAAACGCTGAAAGGTACACGGGTACGACGTAAATTCCCTTTGATTCACAACCCCCCCCCCCCCAAAACAAGGTCTCACATAAAACCTTAAAAAACATACAATAATGAATCTTTGTACTTCACCGACAGGTGGCAAGAGAAGGTAGAAGGTAAGAAACGTTAGTAAGGGACAACTAATGACGAGAAACAGGCCGTCCATAGGGGGGGCAACGACGACATGTCAGATTTTTGGGATTTTCGGGTCCACGAAAGTCGATTCGGAAAGAGCAGTCACACAACAGGAACAACAACAAGGACAAATTGGAAGCCGGGGGGAGAGAGAATAAATGAAATCGACCAAATATCCCTTGAAGAATTGAGACGAAGGAAAAAAAAAAAGGAAGGTAGACAAAGTTTCACAAGATGAACAGCAGGCTGAAAGAAACAATTCTTAAAACCGTGAGAGCCCGGGGCAAATGCGCAGGAGGGAGGCCACGTGCTTTGGGTGCGCGCGTAAAAAGGGGCAACAGGCCGCGTAGCGACCCCAAAACAAAACAAAATCAAAAAAACAAGAAACTCACAAAAAAAAGAAGAGAGAACAACAGAAAACAAGGGGGGGGGGGGACGCTCACACGACGGGGAGATAGCTCGAAGACAAACTCCCGGGCTTTCTTTAAAGGGAACAATTGATTGAACTCCATGTCGAGGAAGGCTTCGATAATGAACGGTAGTTAACTTGGACCGGAAGCGAAAAAGGAATCATTACAAAAAAAAAAGCCAAACCCAGAGCTTTTTTGAGAACTAAATCATCAGTTGTTGACATAACAATAATCTCTAACGAAGATGATGACTGCAGTGCGACAACCCTGGTGCCGGACGGAAGGGTAGGAGGGTCGTAACAGGGACAAGGGGAGGCAGAACAGCAGCGAGTTTACCGAGTCTAGGGTCCGGACAGGCGGAGGGACGGGGGAAAGAAGCCAGAAAATTTGTTGGGTTTCCTAATCTTGGAGAGGGAGTGGGGGAATGGGCATACACAGGAGAAGGCAGTGTAGTAGGAAAGACTACAGGCATTGCAACTCAGGAAGCTGGTGGATTTCATAGTGACAATTTCCGACACAGTACGGACGGGAGAGGAGTTATAAGCCCCAACCAAACTATCGTCCCGCGTGAAGATGAGACAAAAAAAAGGGGGGTCAACCGTTAGAAAAAAAAACTAAGAATCTTTGGGAAGTGTTTTCCGAGTCACACCTGTAAGTATGAAGAGAAGGACGGGAACAGGAAGAACGGAAAATCATATAGTGGCGTTGAGAGTCCAGATCCCTAAATACTTAAAGGAGAAAAATCAAAATAAAATTGGGGAGAGAGTGCAAATGTTAAAAAATTCGTTGGGGGAAAGAGACTGATATGATGGAGGAACTAAAAGCAAGGATAGGTCCCCTGGCTCTGTGGTGGTCTGTGGAGACATTACGAAAAAGATAGTTGAAAAAACAAACGACCGCTGTGTGGAGAGAGTCTAAGGGGGGGGTGCATGGTCGAAGGCAGCTTTCGTCGTCACAAGACAAGGAAAATATAAAAATGAGGAAAAAGAAGGTAGGCGGCTTAGAGACCAAAGCGTATCAAACGACAAAGGAGGACACTAATAAGAAAGTTTCCAGAGCCACAAAAGTCAGTCAAAACATAAACCGTGGGAAGGTCAAGAATAAAAAAGGTGGAAGAGAAACTAACTAAGAACAACAAGAGAAAACCAAACCCAACAAGATGACCAGAGGAATGGACAGAAAGAATGTAACGCCACGACTCAAGCATGAGATCTCGCAGTCAAAAAAAAGATCAAGCATATACTACGGACACATGTACCGCGAAAACCTGAAAAAAAGGATGTCCAGCAGAGGCTCTCCCAATCGAACAAGACGCGGAACGTTGGTGTCAGTGCGGCTAGGATTCTAGCTAGTCCGTCCAAGAGAGGAGGAATGCAACGTTCCAACCAGAATTC
>Ga0179591_1311686_pt1 | contig 16656 bp, 12 predicted proteins | sample CZOMad2_1_08_16f_FD_182891 | JGI IMG/M metagenome (GOLD analysis project Ga0179591, IMG submission 182891) | Vadose zone soil fungal communities from Angelo Coast Range Reserve, California, USA - CZOMad2_1_08_16fungal (PacBio error correction) | ecosystem: Environmental > Terrestrial > Soil >...
TATTCGCTAGACAGTTATTAAAAACGGTAACGATGAGAAATCGCTGGTCTGGGTGAGAAAATGGTTAACCGAAGCGGGGCTGTGTCTGCAGGGAGGCTTATTTGTAGAACCTGGCCGTAAAGTCTGTCCGCCAGGTCTTGGTCGAACTTTCGACCGATCGAGGAAAGCAGGGGACAAATTAAGGAATGATGAGTAGGCTTTGCCGGTGACTTTTATCAACGTGCAGAAGTTTTGCAAGAAGAGGAGGAGGGAGGTTTCCTCTTCTGAAAAGAATTTGACGAAGGGTTGGGGTTACTTTAGGAATAGAGTGTCTGAGGTTGGTTTGAAGTCCTGAGGGGTACCCGGTCGCAAGAGACGAAGCGCCCTAAGGCTTTGGTCTTCAAGTCAAGAAAAAAAAAGATCCAGTGGTGCCTTCTTTCAATAAAGAGGTAAAATCCAGCTAGGGGGAAGAGAATGGGTTTGGGTCTCGAAACGGCAAATCTGTGGGGAAAAGAATGGCTCTTGGGACCTTGAATTACGGGGAAGGTTAAAGGGGATCCGTTGCCAAGGGGGAAGAAAAAGCTTGCGGTGATAGTATAGTCTCTTGTCTCTCACTGTCAGGGAGGAGATAGACCTGTTATTTCTCTGCATTGGGAAGAATAAAGAAGATGGACAGAGTACCTCTGAGCACTAGGTCGGAAAAGGCCTGCTTATAGAAGAAAGTTGGAAACGAATGGCTGGAGATCAGGGGGGAAAGGCAGTGTGTTATTAGAGGAGCTCGTTTCGCTTGACCTCAAATCGAAAACTCGTCCATTTGTTCTATGCAGTTTGCGAGGATTGGAGGGGAGGGGATTTATCTAACGTCATGAGGAGATATTCCTGCGAAAGGGGGGCAAAAGCAAGGGTCGCTCGGCAGAAGGAATTGTGGGGGGGGGCAAGACGACCTGAAACACGTGACGCGCAAGAAGAGACAGCTTCTACAGGGAAAAAAGACTCAACGGGGAGGGGGGGGGGGCGTTCGACCACAGAGGCGTCAGTGAAAGAGGGGGGGAGGACCTCGTCTCACCCTACAGTGGCAATCGGAAACAATAAAAAGAATGGGGGAGGGATGCAGGGCGCCACGCTCAGTCGCGCTGCCGAAAGGGGCAAATCAGGGAAAAGAGTCTACCGTAAAGTCAGAGGAGGACCTTTAAACGCCTTACGAGGGAGGGCAAAGTGTCGAAACAGCTTTCGCGCTACGGAAAATAGACTGGGTCTGAGTTATCGTGGAATATCTCTTGAATCTAGGGGGGCATAAAGGGGGGATAAGGGAGTGGGTCTTCGCCCTGCGCAGAAACGCTTAGGGGAGAATATTGCGTCGCCATCCGGAGGAAAACCACACATTTCTCATACATCGGGGTTGGCACGAAGGAAAAAAAACTGCAAGGGGAAGATGATAACTAGTAGCACTGTCCATTGTCTCCGGAATTAATAAAAGAAACTGTTGGAGTAGGTCGAAAATAAAAGCTACAACGGCACCTGAAGACAGAAAAGCTTCGGGCAAAATTTATTCGCCGAAAAGGCGGAAGGAGAATCGTGTGTTGGGATTTGTATAAAAGGGTCCATCTCGTCTCAGGGCAAAAAGGATTTCACCTGTCGGGCAGCACGCAAAGCAGGGAAAGGCGCGTTCCGCCAAGAGCCATAGAAATGAAAGTTCAATAGCGACGTCCGAAGCGAGAAAAAAAGTCTCGCTAACGTCGGTAAAGGGTACCTAAGAAGAAACGAGTCAACGGAGGGGGAAGGCGCGGATTCTGAGGGATTGTCCCCAAAATAAAACATATACGACTTCTTCTTGGGGGGGGGAGATCTTATGTCTCGGTCTATAGTCTTTGAAATTAGCTGAACCGGGCGTATCCGGCGGATATAAGGGTTGAAGGGCCCACACTAATTCATAGCTTCCTTGATTGGGGGAAATCGGTGGCCAAGGAAGGAAAGTCTTAATGAAGATAGTTTTCTCGCGGAGGGGAGGGCGCAGGGGGGGGTGGGGTCAGGGAGGGGAAGACTGTGCACTACCAGAAAATGTGAAGAAACCGAGATTCGGTAAAGTGCAGGGGCCATTCCGTCGCGCTACAGCTCAAATACTTCTCTGTTGGCGATACTGCAGGTGAGAGACCAGCCTACAATCGGACAGAAGTCTAACGCTGAACGGACTGCGGAAGTAAAGAAAAATCGACGTCTCAGTCGGAAAGGAAAACACGGTCGAGCGCGCGAGGAGGATCAATCTGGGACCTGTCTGATCAACTATTAAAAAACATAAGGACGTACTGAGGCTTAGAGAGGGGGCCTTGGGGCCCACTGAGTAGCACCGAACGGCGATATGAGCAGGAAGGCGGCGGCAGAGTTTGTTCTGTCATGAATAGAATATTCAAACCGAAACTGGTATAAGACAGAGGATCGCGCACAGATTGAAAAGCGTGCACAATAGTTGTGAGGGTGAAGGATAACACCTTAACACTCCAAGGGATCCTCCTTATGTGGGCACCACTGAAGCCCGAAAGAAGGCTGCGGGGACCGAGGCGTGGGGGGGGGGGAAGCTAAGAAAGCAATCTTCTGGTAGCAATCACTCGGAAGATCAGCAAGGGAGGGATGGCATGTATAAGACCGTCTCTGGCAGGAAGGTGTCCAGATCAGAACATTGGGAGGGGGAGGAATCTTTGAGGAAGTTAGCGAAAAACTCCGTAAAGCAGATAAATTGGCGGGATCTGTCCATTCTGACGCGGAGGGGAGTGATAGTAGCAAGAGTGTACGGCAGCGGAAAAAGGGATCTTGAAGTTCGGATCAGTATTATTTGCGTATGGGGAGAGGAGGGGACTATCTTCGGACTATATATGGGAAGAGGGCGGTTACGGGCGTAAGTCTCCCGATCGGCGTTGCCGACGGGCTAAGGGAAGGAAGAGCGGACTCGTAGGGTCTGAAAGAACTCCAAAGAAAAAACAGAGAGTCATTTTTCAAAGAGTATCCGTGGGGTTCAAAAAGAAATCATGTGAATAGGAACCGGGGGGGCGGCCAGCTCAGGGGGGGGAGTATGAAGCTCTCTATCAGAATCAGCTCTCCCACAACATTATGGGGGGGTAAAGAGGAGTCTCATGATGTGGAGAGGGGGAGAGAGAACTTGCCGCGGTTATCACGATTGAGGGGAAGGTCTCTGGAACAACGCATCTCTCAACAATCCTTTATCTTTCCTAGGAGGAGGTTGGAGAGCTCTCCTAAGGGCCTCATTTACATTGGTGGAAAAGATGAAAATCTCCGCAGCGTAAAAACCCGGGGCATAAAAAGGGGGAGAGGGATCTACGGAGAAAGGAGAAGGGTGGGAGATTAAACACTATCATCGTAAAAAGAACGTGAATCTAACTATGGCATGTTAAGGGCGGATTTCTATTAAAAGCTCAGGGCTTTCGCAATAAGTCAGTCAAGTTCTCAAAGTGAAACACCGATCATCTCTGATCAATTGGGAGAAGGACTACTCTCGAAGGGGGAAACAGGCCTAGCTCTAAAAAAAAAAAAAGGGAACCAAAAAATCATGGCTATGGCGACGATAACGGCTGCTGAGAGAAAAAAGCTTTCTAGTGGTACGCTTTCCTATTCGAAAAGGGGGGAGGGGGATATTCCGACGCCGAGGGACAAAAGGGGCACCGTATGCGGTTCTTGGATTCAAAGTGGGGGGGCTAAAAGGACGGCTTATAAAAGATGAGCTTCGTGTAAAACGGATCCATCGATTGGCCTTCCTTAGCATGAAGGAAGGAGGGGAAAGGGGTGCGTCTACCATTGTGGCGTCGATCGGAAACCGCCTCTGTCTCAATGGCGGCGCAAAGGAAAGAAGGAAGGGGGCGAGGAGGACACTGGGAAAATGGGACAGCCTAAGATGAAGAATTTATATGGACGGTGACTTCATGCATTGGGCGTCATACATGGAAGGGGGGAGGGTCATTTATCAGCTATGGATCCAAAGGTCGGAAACGGAAATCTGATCCTTGCGGACGTGCCGGGAATGTACGTATATATGGGGAGAGGTAAGTAGGACGTCTAACCATATTTGGGGGCGGACGTTCAGAAGAAAAGGCCAGTCCGCGGGAGGTGAATTTACCCACTTGGAGGATTATTTGTGACCTGGGGGGGACTCTTCGAGCGCACGTATTGAGGACGCTAGGGATATCTAAATCTCAAGCGTGTCCTTATTGTTCGAAAAAACACCCACTAAGGGGACGTCCGTGATACCGGAGTGGAGCAGCGTCACTGTCGATCCAGGTCATGGGGGGTTCGGGAGGAGTCATATGACCTTTCTATCTACAGGAAAAATCAAAAAGTTTAAAAATAAAAAAGGAGATATATAGTGACCATCCACTTGCTTCACACGCGAAAGAAGGGACTCCGAGCCTCGTTGTGAGGGCTACTCCTAACGTTCTAAGCGTTCTCTCTAAGGGGGCACAAGGAGAAAAAAAGGGGCATACGGAGATGAAAAAAAAAAGGTCTTGCGGCTCCAGTGATTAAGGGGCTCTCCGCTGGTCTCCAGGACAGAAGGGGCTGCCCACAGGAGAAAGGGAAAATAGGGAAAGACACGAGACGTAGAAGAGGGGGGGGGGCAGAAAACTCGACACCACACGAGGAGGAAGGCCGTCGTGAGGGCCGAAATGTGTAGTTCTGCAGGTTACCGGGAGGAGTCGTCTTCGATGAGCACTAAAAGAATTTAGGTCATGAACAGGAGAGGAAAAGTCATGGCCGGAAGGAGAAAGTAAATCTAGTATCTTCGAGAAAAGAAGTTCTTGATTTGGAAAGCGAAACTCTCTTGAGGGACCGATGCCGGTCATAATGTCTCTAACTATGAGGGGGGTCATACCGCGTGCAGTAAGGGGCGAAGAGCAAAATCGCCGGGGTCTAGGATGCGAACACCTCAAGATGATCGCTTGCCACGTCTGTATCGACCGGGAGTTGAGAGAGCAGGGGAGGAGGAGGGGGAGGAAGCTATATAGCACGATCTTTGCCGGAGGACGGGAGAGGGGTTCAGTACTAAGCCGGCCAGGGGGGTTATATAGCAGTTAGTGCTCCAGGGCTGCGCGCTACGAGAAGGGGGGAGGGTCGGCGCAATGAGTGAAATGAGCGTTGTTTGTAATTGATTCGATTGAAAACGTCGGGCTCGTCGGTTACAGGAGAAAACGAAAACATGGGACAGAATGCGGAAAGCTCGGTTGGCAGAGCAAAAGAAGGGATTGGTCGGCACGGGGGGGAGGGAGGGGTTGCGGCTTAGGCTGGCGGGGTATTGAAGTAAAAAGGAAAGATCTGATAGGGGCTCTCGAAAATGTTCGCATAGTGGAAGGGGTCGGGGCGGGCTTTATAGGGATTTCTCCAAGCTAGGCACCTGCAGTCTGGCAGACGGTATCTGTCGCGCGGGTCAATCTCTCAGCGTTAGGGGCGAGGGGAAAGGGGGGAGCCTTGCCTTGACTGAAATGGCGCCGGGCCTTGGAGGGCTACGGAGAGCTTTTGGATACCACTTGGTCGATTTTAAAGGAGGGCATCTTGAGTATGCTGAAACGCACGCCCTGGAAGAAGGGGGTGTGGGGGCAAGAAATGGGGGGTTTGTTTAGTAGAGGGGGGGAGATGTAGTGGAGGATGTGTGGGTGGGGAGGGGGTGGGGGGGTGGGGGGGGGTTGGGTTTGGGGGGGGGAGATGGGAGCTGCTCTCTCTAAAAAGAAGGGTGCGTCAAAATAGATAAACACTGCTCCCGGGGTCCGGTGGAAGCCTAGAGCAGCTTTTGTCCATAGGGAGTTGATGTCAATCTCGGTCAAATCTCAATTCGGGGAAAACAGCTCTTCCCCTCAGACGTAAGGTCGTGGCAATACTCCTGGCTGAGAATATATTGTGGAGACTGCAAATTTGAAGTGTGCAAAGGCTTATGGCCTTCACCCTATGTGGTAAGTCTTATGAAAGGACAGTAGGTGATTCTTCGGTCAAGAAAAAACTTCTGCCTAAAAGGCTCGTAAATTCCCCTGTAACAATCTTCATTTAGAGTAAAAAAAGCGGGGGCAGACCATGCGTAATATTGACGTGAAACATTGTGTAACATCTCAAGACTCTCATATTCTTAGACACGGGAACGTTGGGTCCCTTTTTCGCTCCGGTCATCGCTCCATTCAAGTATCGGGGCCAGCAAAATCCGTTCGGACTGAGCGAGCAGAGCGTGGGAAGTGAGCCATACGGGGGGGGACGCCCTGTAGGGAGGTTACGGGTAATCTTCCGGAGACAGGGGTTGCCTCATAGGAATAACGAAGAGAAGAAAGAATCACGGTCGGGTCAGGGTCCAAGAGGGCACGAGTTGAAACATCTCGGACACAACAAGAAAGGGAAAACATATATATTTTTTCACCGTGTGGACGAGGCGGAGACCCGTGATGATCAGGACATAGACGGGGGGGGGGGGGGGGGGGTGGGGGGGGGGGGGGTGTTGGGGGGGGGGGGGGGGGGGGGGGGGGGGGGGGGGGGGGGTGACCGGGGGATTAAATACTCGATTTGCTGGCGGGGGGACTGAGAGAAGGTCGGGTCTTACTAGTGTCTTCATCTTCTTCTCCATTGGGAAAAAGGGGCAGTTCTGGAAGCCGCCAATTGGTGCGGAAAACTGTACTGTCTTACGATGTATCAGCTACCAATATGCAAATAATCCGAGTAAGAAGTTTCAGGGGGACGATTGGTAGCCCTTGGTTCCGACTGGGAGACCGAAGGGGGTTGAAATCGGTGTTCCTGTTTCGGAGAAAGACCTTATAAGTGAATGTAGATCGACGAGAGTGGAGACTGGGATTTTCCGACACTAATCGGGCTCAGCAGAAGTCGCCCAGGGTACCGGCCAGAAAAACATTTGGCATTTCTGTACGCTGAAGAAAAATCTCTCTCGGGGAGGACCGGCCTGATCCGAAGAAAAATGCCCTCTTTTTGGGCCCGCACTGGCTCTTTTGTAAGGCGGGGAAAAGCTCGAAGATTGAAATTCCCTTTCCGGCGCTAACTCGGCGGTTTCTCTCCCTAGGGGGGAATCGATTGGGAACCTTCTTGGAGGTCCGTGAAAGGTCTTTCTCGATCATTCCATCCTCAAGTCTTTCCTAGGAACAGGAAGAAGGGGCTTCAACAAGGAGGATAAGCGATCCGTTTCTGTCAAGATGGGGGGGGGGGGGGGGGGGTTTGTGTTGGTGAATAGGCTCTCCTTCTTCACCCGGTGCCTATTTTCTTCGACTAAATATCGGCGCTGACTTCTCGGGGGAGGCACGAGAAGGATCTCATCGGAAATCTAAGCTTAGCAACCGTTTAAACTCGGCGAGACGGAGGCAGGGGGCGTATTCCTGCGACAAGATGGCGATCGCCGTGTTGGACTAGATTCCTGACTAAAGGGGTCTATCATACCGGCCGCAACAATCGTGAAAAAGAAAGGAAGGACGCCCATCAGAGAAGGGGAGGAATTAGTCTCTTTTAGACTCGGGTAAGGGGGTAGATCGCGCGCCCAAAAAACTTTGGTTCAATCGTGGCACAAACAATTCCAAAGCAATGGGGGGCTCGATGTTGGATAGGAAATTTGGAAGCTCACGTCTCTACGTACGGGGCAGGGACATCATTAACGGGTCAGAACCGGAAAAGTGGCGACCTTTGGAACGCACCTGAAGAGACAAACTCGGCAGAAGGAGGGATCTGGATACTACTATTAGTGGAAAGAGCTCTTTCGGATTCTCTGTATCGTGGCCAGGAAGGGAAATCGAGATTTTGTTCCCATAACGTCAGTTGTTTGACTCGACCATCTTATGACCTGATAAGGAAAAAGAGGGGTCGCTCTGGGGAACTGGCCATGCGCCGGGCGGGGTTTTTCTCAGTCAACCATTTTCAATACCACTTGGGGAGGAAAGATAATCAGGTCGGTTCGACTGTCGGGAAACTTCATGAGAAATGAAAAATCACGTCGGTCGGGAAGCACATAGGAAGCCGAGACTCCCAATTCAACAATGGAAAAAAGGAAAGAAGCACGGGAATGCTTTTCGCCGTCTGGGAGGTTTGTGGCTGTTTATTTAAGTGCGCTTACGGGCGGCCTCTGCTTCAAACCGTGCCAAATCGGCAGCAAGCGCCTGTCAAGCTCAATTTTCCGCAACGAGCCCGGAACGATAAAACTCAAGGAAAAGGTCAGGTAGTGTGACGAAGCCAAGGAAGTCTCTCTAACTCACTACTTTTCAGGACTCGACCGCTAGGAGAACGTCGTTTCTAGTTCTGGATATGGAAAGTGGCCGGGAGGGTCACCTCCTAGAGAAAAAGCCGCGTTGATTTTCACCAGGCGTATCAGGAGATGCAATTTTACAGATCGCCCCTCACCTGTCTAGAAGAACTCAAAGTGTACGATCTGGCACCGGTTTCAACATCCGGGTCATCTCCGAACCAGGGTTGCTTCTCATATCAGGGGGAGATCGAAGGGAGTCGTTGTCTCGGGGGTCGAATAGGGACATTTCTATCTGGTGGGGCAAGGGACTGGTTTCCCCCCGAGTTTTTTAACATGGGGACAGAAAAGAAAGAAAAACACGTCCCAAGCTCTCACCCCTGGTGGCCCGGACCCAACTGTCCAAAGACCATTCCCCCGGGCCAGGAGTTGCCCCCCTTCACACCACGAAACTCGCTGAGTCGAAGCTGATCTGTGCCGAGCCTCCAGGACTACAATAAAAGAAAGAGGGGGGACATCAAGGAGAACGGATTATCCTGGGGGGATTCATTCTAAAAAGGCGGTCGGCTTTCATACATTGAACTCTTACAGCTTCTTATCAGCAGACAGAATGGGAAAAGATCGCAATAATGAACGACGGACGAGCAGTCGCTTCAGGGGTTCGATCTTCAAAAAAAGGGGGGTATCGCCCAGGTTGCGCGCAGGCGCGAGCTGGTGTCTGCGAAAACCGGCGAATGGGAAACCTGAAACTGGTAGATGGGGGATCTCTGCCGTAACACGATGTCAGTAAACAGGGTCTCGGCCACCACCTGATACAGCGGGATCCGAAGGAAGAAAGACATGAAAAAAACATGGCAGCCCACCTGGAATAGAATGGGATTCGCGAATTCGCGGCAGGACGAACGCTCGGGAAGCCATCGGACACTCAATCTCGCCAGCGGATCATGTTCTATACAGAAGGGAAGGGAAAGCACGGGGGGGCCAGATCATGAGGTAGTTGTTTGGGTGAAGTCTGAAGCTTTCGGGGGAGTCAAGGGGAACCCGATCAAGCGCGGGACGGATATGGTCCATTCGGCTCTTGTGTAGCCGCGAGGACGGCGTGTGAGCCCGAACGCTTACAGGTTTCTCGTTCGCGGGGAAAAGAGGACTGGTAGTATCTGAGGGCTCAGGACGTTCGAAGTGTAGAGGGTCTTGAAACTCGTGCATCTGGACTCTCGCTGGGGAAGGGGGGGGGAGTGGCCGACGGTATCATGGGGTCACTGAAAACGCGTAGGGCGCGCTACAAACATGAGAGAACGAATATAAGCCTGCGGGGGGAAGGGAGTGGGACGGCGACCGGTGAAACTGGGAAGACCGATCAAATGAGGCCACTCGGGTAAGTGGCTCCGAAAAATCTCGCTCTCCAACAACACTGGAGAAAATAGATATATTACGCTATGTCAAAGAGGGAGAGTCGGGGTCGTTGTTCACGCGTCGTTTTTACCTGAAGGGGGGGAAAGGAGGGAGCAGCCGCTTATATCTCGGAAGTGGAGCTTGAAATGAAATCTAAGACTTTTCTTACCATGTGGCTATCGCGCGCTGGAGAAAAAAAAGGGGAGGACCGTCACACCTAAAAAGGGGGGGAAAGTAAGCTCTACCATCGCTTAAAAAATACAGTACCAGACTCTCTAAGCAAGAGCAGTTGAAGGCGAGGAGGGCGTACAGCTCCTGCGGCAGACTACTATAAAGTAAAGTCCGCGAAAACGCACTCACGAGGGTCGATCGAAATCGCGTAGTACACCTAGCTAATCTGGAGGAGATTAGAGGGGACGTACGGCTGGAGACAGGATCTTTCTATATTGGGCTGGACACTCGTCAGTGAATCGGGTGATACCCGACGAGTCGGCGTAGGTGTTGCTTGGATTGAAACATTGGGTGAGACACAACTGCTCGATACCGGGTAGCTGCAGTGGGGAGAATGAAGCAGAAAAAATCTATGGGAAGCCCGTCATCTTTTTAAGGGGGGGGGCTTTGAAAAAGTTCCAAGGGATTAGTGGAGCACCCTGCGTCTGTACCTAGGGGGGGGAGACGGGAGCATCTCGTCTGGGGATAAACTTTGTGAGCAGTCCTGGTACTAATTAGTCTGAGGGGCTGAGTCCTTTTTCGCAGGCTGAGGCTTATCAGCATTTTTCGACCGGTCTTAAAATCAAAGGGAGGAGAGTCTGAGCCTGAAAGCTGGGGGGACGTTGTGACGTGCCGGGCTTGTAGGTAGGACGTTCGGCCCCGATCGGAGGGGGAAAAGGGGACACGCGGAGCGCAGACGTTGGAGACATCACGTGGGAGTTCGGGGGCTTTGAACATATACCTTCGCGGGAGAACCTTTCGATGGACTAGGAAGGAAGGAAAAGCAAAGTACGTGTCCGGAGATGGGCGAAAACAAAAACTGCTGGGAAAGACGACATGTGGGGACGATAGGTGTAGTGGACGCTGGGGGAGCAAATATCAGTGTCTGCGACGGTGGCGGGCTATCATGCGTTAAAGTGGGGGTGGTTCACCGGGGTAAACCTCCAATCCTCAGAGAGCTTTCCAGAGGGGGGTCTAACTCGACATCCTATTATGACCGGTTTCGACTCTCTAAACGGAGCACATCACTGGGCTCTACCGGCGCTCTCTCACTTGAGAGAGGCGTGTGAAGGGTGGTCTATTTCAGCTCTGATGGGGAGGCCTTTTGTCGAAGAACATGCAAAAAAAGCTTCTTCCCGACAGTTACAGGTTTTAAAGGTAATCAAGGTAAGAGACGGACCTGGTAAAAACCGGGGCAAACACGATTCAGGAACGTAAAAGCCGGTCGGGTCGGAGGGTTCCCTGTGGGGTCGTAAGGATGGGCCTTACCTTACTAAAAACTTGGGGGAAGGGACAACTTGAGCAGGCCGCCCGACAGTAAGACAAGAGAGCTTAGAGAGCACGTATGGAACGTCCTGCGACAAAATCGATTCTTCACTTTAGGGGACTAAGGCGCGCCGAGGACCAGGGAAGAGCGGGGTCTTCCGGCGGAGATACCTAAGGACTACAATTATTTCTAAAGAGGAATGTTGGTTTTGTTTTTTTGTTGGTTTTGGGGGTTTTTTTTGGCTGGCCTCGGGAGATAAGTAACTCTAAAAGGTAATTAATGTGTAGCCTGCCGCGAAGTAGTAAGGGAGAAAAGAGTGGGAAGGCGCATTCAGGGAACACAGTTCTTTCTAGAGTGAGGATCGGGGAGATGTAGTTTCTTCCAGTCTGCGCGACGCTAGCTTAAATCGGTGGGAGAAAAGAGAAAAAGTAGCAAAATCGTTTGATGTTGCAGGGTTAAACAAGGTCAGGGCTTACAGCCCGCTAACATTTCAGCGTTCGAGAGGCTCTTTCTGGAAGTTCGAGTTACGGGCCGCCGGGAGGGATGGGGGGTGTGCGGCTGCGCCTGAAGGTCTGGCGCTGAAGGTCGGCGATTACGGGCAAACTTTATACTTCTCGCTAAATCGTGGCGCATTAGTCTCGCGGCAAAGAGGAAAATGCGGTAGAGAAGACGGTAGTGCGGCAAAGAGACTAGCACCTTCTCAAAAACGGGTGTCTGCGCTAGAGCAAGCGCCACTATAGTGGGGACGAAAGAAAAACTTGCAACTGGGACTAGTCGAGAAGGCGGACGAAGACACTGGCTGCTGGGGGAACGACCACTATTGTAGTGTTACCTCTTTCCTTTTGGGGGGTCAGGGCCTGATCGGCACGCCAAAACTAGCTGATGCGGGTACTACAACCAGACTCAAGAGTCAATTCTTGCTGCAAAATGGGACCGTCGTAGCCCGCGCGCAGTCTTTGCAAGGGGGGCAGGGGGGGAGTCAATCTTAACGTCATTAGCAAGAGCCCTGGCGAATTGGTCGCAATACGCCGGGGTGGGAACGCAGGATTTTAAGGCAAAGGGGGGGAGGAGAGGGTGCACATGGAGTGCGTGGTTTCGCCGGCAATCCTTCTTGCGGATAGGGGAAGAGAGCGGGAGTCGCTCTATGCGGCAAAAAGTCGACGGAAGTGAGCTACATACTTTAACACATTTCGCAAGTTGAAGCCGTCAGACCATAGGTTCACAAAGGAAGGGGGATGTGAACCACGTTCTCAAAGAGGAAAATGATAGGACCGGGAGGTGGATTGGTCGCTGTAAAACCAGTGAGCGGACAAATACATGAGGGACATAGAGAACAAAATGGAGACACATAAGAGCGACAGATAGGAAGCTCTTGGCGGGGTAAGGACTAATCTTACGATAAAGTCCGAAGGGTATGTCCGCATCTAGGCCGGGGTGGAAGAGGGACAAGGGTCATCACGGTCTGCAGGCCAAATGGAACTCATCTACTCCAAAGTATGGGAAGTATAGAGTTTCAACATTACGAGAGGCACGAAACCGTGATGATCAAAACAGATATAAGTGGACCAACTCATTGGCGCGCAGAAATCGGGGTGCACTAAGCTTCAGAGGGGGCAATCTGTCTTCACTTTAGGGAGAAAGCGTGGCTGTCCTGAGCTTGGAGTCTGGCTTTATGCTGCTTACCGTAGGCGACAGGGGCAAGTTCTCGGTCTCAGAAGGAGGGGAGTGGACGAGGTGTGAAAAACAAGGTGCATCTATGGAGGGGGGGGACCGGTTCTGCGGTCGACAGAACTTGGAGAATATTGGGACAGGGAAGGTATAGAAAGGAATTGTCCGTCGAAGGGGTAAGAAGTGAAGAAAGAATGTCGAAGGCAGAACTGACACAGTGAGTGGTAAGGACGTTAAAGCAAAACGCTCCAGGCAGAAAAAAGTTCAGCAAATCGGAGGGACCGTCCTCCTTCGTATGTAAAGAAAAGGGGTATCGCACGGCACTCGGGAGATTGCAATTTACTCTCATACAATTAAAGTGTGCGCGCGCTAAGATTAGGGGCGCGACCGCATTTGCTCTGTTATGGCCCTTCGCGGATAGTAGAAGGGGATGTCTTGATCACTATCAGGAGCCTCACTACATGATAAATATAACATCCATAGGAGGGGGGGTCTGCACCTATATAGAAGTTCTATAAAGTGCGAGTTGCGACAAAAGTCTTCACCGTCAATGTAATCTGAAATCTCTTTTCCGGGGGGGAAGGGATGGGGGGCGCCCTCAGGGGAAAATATCAGGGGAAGGGTTCTTAGGCGCACAGCTTTGTATCTAGCCGGCTGGCCCAATCGAGCGCGAGAGGCTCGGATGCCGATCTGCTACGGAAAGCCTTCGGGAGGTGGGGAGCCAGGGGGAGTTCAACGACGACCAGCCGGACACAGCTCTCACAGCCATCCGCGAAAGCCCGCCCTTGGAGAGGGGGCTGTTCTATCGGGGAGGTGGGTATCTGTTAGGGAAACGGGCATCCCCGCACCTTGGTGCAACAAAACCAAACACTCGATTGTGACAGAGAAACTGTGAAAACAGTAAATCGCGTCCGCGAAAAGGGGGTACAGCATGAGAAGTCCACATCCAAAGCGGGTGCCCAAGACTGACAAGGACAAGGCGTGCGTCCTTCCGAGAGCTCGGGAGGAAGGGGAACGGTCGATTCGGGCGGTAAAAGCGGTCACTCTCGCGTGTCGCCAGACAGTATACGTTCTATTTGGTTGTTAGTCCCGGCCAAAATCGGGCGGGGGCTGGTCGCGACAGGCCCCCCCCGCATTGTTTACAGCCATACCGAGGGGGGCTGCCTTTCAGGGGGACGGAGGGCGGTCTATTTGGGGGGATCTTTACATTAGGAAAGAGGCTTAAGGTGAAGACCTACACTTCGGGTGGTAGGGTTCATGCACAAAAATCCCCGTCGAAGAGTATATAAGACACGGTCAAAAGCCTCCAACTTAGTATCTGGGAGAGGCAGGGCGACATCGTGGGTTGTGCGGTGGAAAGTGTCCAAAATGTACGTCTAGAAGCGTGATTCACCTGTCACTGTAGGAGAAAGAGAGAGGGGCATGTCGACGATAAAGGATCGATCAATTATTAAACCAATGGGGAGCGTCTCTCGTCCAGCCACGTCTCCTAACGCAAACGGCTATCTACAAATAGGCGGTCGATTTTCTCGGATGAGAGAAGGGGAAGGATCAAAGGGGGGATGGAAAGGCTGAATATCGTTTGGGTTTAACATGCTGGGGGGAGACAAGGGAAAAACGCTGATCCCCTCAAACCTCGCCAAAAGGACGGCTCATTTGATCGATACGGGGAGGGAACAGGTCTACTACTTTCGGTTCAGGGAAAAGTGAGACTACAAAAGACAGCGAAAAAGCTGAAGATCAGTTAGAGCTTCGCGACATACACTCGGACATTTCGGGTATCATCGGGAGCAGACCCATAAGGCATGCAAGGGTGACCCTGTCACCACCTTCACGACTGGGAGAGCTCGAACAGTCTCCAATGGGCTGCTGATCTGGGGCCCGATACGGAGAGAGAAACAAGACATCGGCACGGAAAAATGACGTCAAACTATCCTGAGGTACATGCCAACATGTCCTTTCACACGGTCGAACCAGAATCTTGCTGATCGAAGCCGGGACTGCGAAAGACTTGGCCAGCCCGGATCCTGTAAAGAGGAAAAAAAGTAACACCCAGTGTAACTCGCGGGCAAAACAGCTACTGCGGACAAATCAGAACAATGCTTCACAAAGTGGCAGGGGGGGGAGAAGCCGCGCGGGCCTTAACTTGAACAGGCGACTTTACACCTATGAAGCCAGAAAAGAGGGGGGTTCTCAGAACCACGTGAAGGTCAAAGAGTTCTCCTCCGGATTGTAAAAAAAGACCACTGCCGCATCGGGTGGCGGTCCGTTCTCGTCTTATACCTATATCCTAGTAGGGGATCCAGCGCAACCTTCACTCGGAATTTCATGTCGCGTTAAGCCGTACCACTGAAGATGATTTTTCGAGACGGATGGTGCGTTAATCATCTCTTCTCGGGGTCTTCTGAACTTCCCCCGAAATCCAGTTAGGCGTTGTCAACAGGGGGTGCTCAGAGGCGTGATAGAAAGACAAGCCCTTCAAGGCGTGTATCCCTTGAGGGTTGGGGGGAAAGGAGGGCTCTCTTCGCGGGTATATTTCTGTTTACGACCATTTCGATCTTGAGAGAGGAAGAGACTGGGGGAAAGCGTGACGGGCCCGCGGGGGGTCGGGAAAGAGGTATCTATGACGGGGACGAGGGGCGCATCATCTACCTAGCTGAGATGGAAGTCAGAAGATCTGAAATGTTAACGAAAGGAACGCGAGCAGGAGTCGCCAGCAGGAAACATCGAATCTCTCTCCAACAACTTGGGGAAGGGGGGAGATGGGGGACGACTTATTTCGGCGGGCTATCGATCCGCTGTGGATCTTTCAGGGGTAGTGGGGGTCCCCTGTCGTCAACTTCTACTATCAGCTTAAGGGGATATCTTCGTCGGGGTGGGGAGCTATAAAGACATTGTCCAATAGAAACGTCTGCAAGCGCATCCAGGGGAAGGAAAAAATAAACGGCTCTTAAGATCTCGGCTAAACGCGCTTAAAATTGTTGTGTGGGGGTTTTTGTTTTTGTGGTTTTTGTTGGGGGGGGGCTATCATGATACTACCTCAAGAGGAAGAAAACAGTTTTATCGACGTACAGAAACTTCTGCTCGTCCTCTGCAAGAGGCCGACTTTAAAAAAAAAGCATCAGGGATAGGTCGGAACGCGCAGAGAGCCTGTGTCCATCCGGGTCTGTGACAAAGAGCGCGAACTTCTGCCGTTAGAACTGCTTTCGAGTGCCGCGTTCGAGGGGGGCAAGAAGTCCTAGAGAGCTAGTTCTCGCCTCCTCGCCTTTTTTGGTTCCAAAGTGAGGGATCGTCCCCTGTGGGCTTTCGAGGGGGTGTAATCGCTTGGGGAACTACGGGATCTGAAAGGTGTCTGAGGGAGAAACCGCACAAATCTTCGGCAGAAGGTCTGAAGGAGCGATTGGGGGAGCTACATTTCGCTTTGTCATGACGAGAAGAGACACGCCATTTAATCAGTGTGGAGTCTGCGCATGCTTAAGGGGGAGTAACGTGTGTGGCATCCAGGAAGCCGAGGGGACCTAAGTCTTAGCTGTCTGCAAGGGTCCGACAGTTTGAGCTTTATACAGAGGGGGGGCGACAGGGGTCGTAAGAGGGTTTCGATGGGAATCTATCCTTAAGAAGTGAAGGGGGTTATGACGTAGCCGATGGTGGGGGATCTGGACTAACCCAGATCGGCGAAGTTCTTTGCAAAAAGGGGGAATCGTAGGAAAAAGTGACGGGTCAAGGTGGGGCCGTTCAGACTGGAACAAGAAAGAGATACTCGAACGTCGTGTCAGGAAAGGAGCTAGAAAACCACGAACTTCAGGGACTTAGCACCGAAGGGGGAGAAGGCCGTATTGTCGATGGGGTATTTGACGCTGATCAAATTCGTCGCGGCGGCCCTAGAAGCTTAACATTACTGATCGGGACATTTTAACCCTCAACGGCG
>Ga0179591_1208356_pt1 | contig 16655 bp, 13 predicted proteins | sample CZOMad2_1_08_16f_FD_182891 | JGI IMG/M metagenome (GOLD analysis project Ga0179591, IMG submission 182891) | Vadose zone soil fungal communities from Angelo Coast Range Reserve, California, USA - CZOMad2_1_08_16fungal (PacBio error correction) | ecosystem: Environmental > Terrestrial > Soil >...
TCGGCACTATCAATGACCCACGCGAGCCAATCCACGGCAGAAAGTTTGGAAAGTGGTACCAAAAACTCAATCTCACAGCTGCAGCAGAAGGGAAACATAGTTCCACAAGAAAGGGGGGCGGGGCCTCAAGCTAGGCAGCGACCTAAGCACTTAAGGTTAGACTCCTTCAAATTGGAGTAATCAGTCTCAAAACCGGAAGCGAAGGAGAAAGAAAACTATCAGAGGGCAAAAGCTTCTTATCTGGATTAAAAGGGAGGTTGGGATCTTTCGGTCACCAGACCTAAGCTCACAAGACCTGGACAACGAAGAGGGAGCTTACTAGGAAAGAAGGTGTACCCGCTCGGCCTTCGAGAGGGTGTACCCAATCAAGGGCACGGTGGGGGAAGCCTGTGAAAATCGCCTGGCCGTGGGACTCTGACAACGGCTAGACGAAGCTCTATAAAAAAGGAAGATAAGACAAAAAAAAAACCCCTTCACTCGAAATCGAGAGGACACTTGGACGGGGACTAAAAGAACTAGGACCTGGGGTCAAGGGAAAAAAGCAAAGATGCCCGCGGCGGGTGAACTGAGGTGTGGAAACCCGGAACGCATATGAAATTTTTGAACGAAGGGAAAATAAAATGAGGAACGCATACAAAGCAACTAAGGAAAGTAATCGTTGAATAGAGAGGGCAAGTCCAAGCAGGCCGCGTGGTGCGTGCGGAGCTAGCGCGACCAAGGGAACTGAATTCCTAGCCAACTGTCCTCATGGGGGAGAGGAATCAACAATGATTGAGAATATAACATTGCCTGTTCTGGAATAAGAGGGCGTGATAGTCTTTCGATTGGGAGGGGAGAACTCATCACAGGATCAACCCTGAAAATCGAGAAATGTCAAAAAAAAGGGGTCATTCTTACGATGTGGAGGTGGTAAAATGCTTTAAGAAAACAAAAGGGAGCATGGAGAGTCCTTCTGGCGTTCAGCAGAACAACAACAGTGCCCCAGAAAGAGATTTGGAAATGGACGGTCCGGGGGACAAGCAGCCAGGGAGACAACGTGAAGCGCTTATCGTGGGGCGTAATCGAGTCGTGGAAGAAAAAGCCACTGTATAAAAGAGGATCTACTATGGGGGGAGAAGATCCGGGAGGTTTGCGACATTTTTCCACCCAGTTTAAAAAACTGCTGAGTCAAAAAAAAAACGAAAGGTAGAGAGCCAAGTCTTTTAGAGAGACGTCTCTCTTAAAAACGGGCGGTAACCATCATTTCGAGGAGTCTGCGGGAAAGAAAGTCCGCTATCAGCACATAGCGCTCTTTTTTGCAAGGACGTTTCCGATGGGGAATTCAACTGATTAAAGCGCGTAACAAAATCATCCATGCCGGGGGGGGGGAAACAGCAAATAGCGAGTGAACCCCGCTGGGTGAGAACTTCTGGGGACATGAAAGAAAAAATCTCTTAGGTTGACTGACCATCACTGTTAACCACGAATCTTCCTTTCTTAAAAATGCACTCGCGTTTAGGGGGGCGCTCCATCCTGTTCTGAGAATTTTCCAAAAATCTTGCAAAGGTGGTTCTGGGGGTGAAAAATCGATCGCCAACCCTCTAAATGCCGCTGTAAAGTTAAAAAAGAAAAGGCCCTCTGGGTGCGTGGGGAAAGTTTTCCTTAAAAGTGAGACCTATGCCGGACCCGGGACGGGGATCTTTGCTTTAAAAAGAGCCGAAGGGGGATATGACAATTGTGCTGGGGGGATTAGAAAGGAAGAATAGTAAAGGAAGCTCTTAGGATCAAAGGCGTATAACAGAAAGGGCGGTGGACTGGTGGCGAAAAATTTGGAGTGACAAAGGAGGCAAAAGACTGGGACGTACATTGGAGGCACCGGTGCCATGTTCTTCCGTAACAACCATAGCCGCGGACAATACGAACCATTCACTTAGAAATGGCGGAAATCAAGAACAACCAACGGACGGTCTCACCATATACGGGGAAGGCGAGGGTTAAGCACAAGTGGGCGACCCCGGACGATTGGGAAATAGCTGTCTTTGGGAGAAACCCAAGGGAAAAAAGCATGCATTCTTTTGCGGGATCTCGCGCCCTTTCGCGAGCTGGGGAGAACTAAAGACGATCACGGGCTGGGGACCACCATTTTGGGAACGCAAATACAAAAGGATAGGGAGGGGATTCCGGGAAAAGGGCAAATGCGCCTCGATGGGAAAGCCAGAGGGGAATCCCAAGTGGCGAAATCAGAACGATAAGCAATAAACGCAAAACGCATGGTCAGCTTGTTCCGAAAGATGGGAATATCTGGACGGAAAAAACCAGAGCACAACGAGGCCGGAACAAAAAAAAAAACCACGGCTTCGCATGTGAAGTTACAAACGCATAAATTCCAGTGACCGAGTACTCGGAACAATCAGCTACGGGGAATTGCTCGCTAGTGGGAAACGGCCCAGTGAACACCGAGGAGGTAAAACAACGGATATTTGCCATCCTCTCTAACACAAAAACGAGAGTATAAGAGAAGGTGGCAAAAGGTCAAGCCTCCGGTTTATGGGTAAAGGGACTCAGGAGACTGGGCAAATTCTAAGGGTCACAGTTAGCGAGAGAAGGATACGGGAAAGATGCAAAAGATTTGTCTGGGTTTTCGAATTCCAAAAAGACGTGTTTGGGGGCAACTGGGGGTGGTTGGGGAAGATTTGGGGGAGTAGAGGTTCAAAAAGTTGCGGCACGCCGAAGAACGTTTGTTTTAGGAGTAGGGAAGCGGAGTAGCGACTCGCGAATTTTCTGAAAACGGGAGAGGCGAGACTGGGAGTCCAAAGGAAAACCACAGAAAAGGTAACGCGGCCGATTGGGACAAGAAAAATTTTGTTACAACTGACCACGAGGCAGTCTCAGTCGAGGCGAGATCCTGGGGGAATTTGGGAGAGAAGTCTGCCGGCAGGGGGGGAACGGGGTCTGAAAGCACAAGAAAAAGAATTACATCGGCACTCGGGATCCCAAGCAGGGCTTAACGCAGCTAGGCTACACGGGGGGGTTTGGTCAAAGCCCAGCCCCGAAAAGGGGTGCCCGCCGGAACATCAGTGCGGGGGGTCTCCCAGGGGCAAGATTTTAATACGAAAAAAGAGCAGCCACAGAGGGGGGCCCTGGAGCAGAGAGATAATCATAAAAAAAACAAGGAAAGAACCTCACGCAAATTACAACACGCAAGGAGGAAGGACTCCTGCGCAGAAGCCCATATTATTGGCGGCGTGGGTCAAATGTATGAGAAGGAGTCACTACCGCACAAAAGCGGGAACGGGATCAGAGCATGCGGATGGATTAAAAAAGACAAGGGAGAATCAAGACCCTGAAAGAATAGGAGCAGCAAAAAACTTCCAAGGGGAATAACAGGACAGCAAATGGCAGCGGGCCCTTGAACGGTGGATTGAGATCATCTCTCCATAAAGACAGGAATATAGCATTATGTCAGGAAACGTATCGCAAAGGATGTCTAGAAATAATTTCAAAAATCGACATTACGCAGAAAAAAGGGCATTTGGTCCTGTGTAAACAAGTTATTGGGGGCACGCTCACCAAATCAAATAACGTGACCATCATTCCAGAGGACCAAGAAAATTAATTTTTAGAATATCTTCCCGCGACATACGACATGGAGTATTGAGGACTCCGAAGGGATGATGGATTTGAAGCTCTTATAGGTCAGACGACCTAGGAAAGTCATACATAAGAAGAGGAGGGACACATATCAAGAGAGATAAATAAAGAGTGTCCTTACGTTAGGGAAATACATAAGTGAATTACCACAACAAAGGAACTCGGCGAGGGAAACTGAAAGGGATAGGAAAAATGGCCAAAGCGAATTTGACTAATTTTCAGGAGATAGCAGAGAGGCAGTGGGTAGGGAAAAAAATGAGCAATCGAAGCAACTTGGACCTTGACGTGTACGAGGCTATACAGAAAGGGAAATACAAGAAACTAATGCGTAAAAGCACGGGCAAAGATAAAATCCAGAAACGTAATCGACGTGTCCGATTTGACAAGAGGAAAGGAAAGCAAAGGAAGAAGGCTCGGATCTTGTTCACTTGGGGAGGGTTTTTCAGAACATGAGGGTGGAATCTTGCACAGATAAGATTGGGTGGTGGGGGGAGGACACTCATACAGAAATCAGAGGAGAAGGTTCCTACATCTTGTACAGGAGACTCTTTGTGGGGGTCCAATACCGTCCTAGTTCTTGAGAAAGGGGCTAGAGAAGGCGGAGTATGACAAAGCCCATAAGGAAATGGTAGAGATATAACAAACCGGCTGGAAAGATAGAAGAAAAGGACGCCCAGGGGATCGGGTAAGACGCGGATCGAAAGTGCGATATAGAAGTCAAATAACTAGGAAGGGATTTACCCCTTAAAGAGAAGAATGGAAAGGAGAAGTTCAAATCAGGCATGTGGCTTGGGCATCTACTAAAAAAGCCTTTAATAAGGGGAGAAAAGGGTACCCCTGATGTCTGGGCCACACATGGATCCAAGAACAACTCAGGTACCTCAAGAAGTTAGAGGGTTATGTGCGGGGGGGGTGTGACACATGAGAGTTGAAAAACAAAACGGCTATCAAACTTACACAGCCCTTTAGGGGCTTTGTATACCAGGTCGGGGGGGAAGGGTAAGTAGGAACGGACGATCGACGGGAAAAAGTCCCAAGGGAAAGGAATCAGGGCGTGACATAGGGAAAGCCCCCGGGTTCACTAATAGATACGAGAAACTCAGCGAAGGATACTGGAAAAAGGTTGGGCGATATCCTCGAGGCAAAACGAAGGCAGTTAAAAAGAGTGTGGGGGAAGAGAATTCTGAGAAGGTGAATAAAGGGAGGAAATTAACAAGAAGACTATTGGGGTACATAGTCCGTCTTCAGGAGCTGATTAAAAAATAGAAGGACAGGGATTACTGGAGCATGGAAAAACCCATAACAGGGGACGCGGAATGAAGCAAGAGCAAGAGCTCGGGCGCTTGTACGGGACAGTGAGAACACAAGGACGGTCTTGAATGAAAATGTGACGGGGGGTCGGGCGTTGTCGATGCTCGTGTAGCCCTCCGTCCATTCCAAACTGAGAATTGAAGGGCTGACATGGGGAGCTTCGAAATAGTCGAGGGGAGGGGGGGGCCGACCCAACGGTAACTACGTGTAAGTTGGTTACAAGAAAGAGGGTCGATGAGGACATGAGGGAACCTGAAGAAGGAAAAAAGTCCTCCCAGCGCCGGAACAGGGCTTGAAAAAAAATGGGACGGAATGATCCATTTCGGGGGAACACGGGGTCTGCAGGAACAAGAGGAACTGAAGATGGAAGGGGAATGGCGGTCATCTCACTACTGGAGCTGGTCGGGGAAAACGGGGTGCGGGGGGAAGTAGCAGTCAGAAAAATGAAAAACAATAGCAAGCTCGGTACGATGGGGCAGGAATTGGAAGCTTATAGAGAAAATAGTCTGGGTTAATGTTCGTTGGTGTTGTGCGTGGTGGGAGGAGGAAAAGGATCTAACTTTTGAAGACTGATCAAAGAGTTGGTTGGGATAGTTCAGGTACAAACATGAAAAGGTAGGTCTGGACTCAAGAAAAAGAGGGGCCTTCAGCACAATTTGCGTGCGGGAGTGGGACCAAAAAAAATAGCGTAATAAATCGGCCGAGCTTGAATCAGCTGTGGGACCCATCTTAGGGAAGGTCGCTGCTAACCAATTAAAAGGACGAGTTGGATTGTCAAACCATCGGAGCGAAGAATCACAGGAAGGGGGCAGTGAAAGGAGAGCCAGAATGGCAGTGGGGACGACAAGGTTGAGCAGCCAAGTACTACGCGAGACCGGGTGCTTTTTAAAGGGGCAACTGTAAACAAAGAAAAAAGGAGCGGCGAGCGGGGTCACCAAACGAACGGCATTATTCCGATCACAGACTGAGAAAAAAAAAAACTAATAGAACTAATTGGGATGAGCGTGAAACGACCGGAGGGAAACTCGGTCAAGGAAACCCCAAAGAGAAACAAAACCTCGCACATTTGAACCACCGCTGAGCTGTGTCTGAAGCTAACAGATAAATATACCTATGAAACTGAGGCAAAAAAAATTCATTACAAGAAAGTAGACGAAACATGGATAAAACCGTGAACGGTAACAAGAACGCTGGGCTAGCAAGGGAAAGTCGCAAAAAAACCGTTATGAAAAGAGAGAGAGTCAGGGTTCTCGGGCCGGTGTCGTTGTGAACGAAATCGGGGGGGAGAAGTGGCAAGTTGCCGGCGAACGCCTGGGCAATTAACTTCTGAAAGAGGCTCGGAGAAGGCGTCTTTCTTAGCATGAAAGCATTGTTGGGGCAAAGTAAATACTGTGGGGGTGTCTTTGGGGGGGGGAATCGAGGCACATCCGGTAACACGCATAACGCGGGTTGGATATGGGCGGAGGATTGTACGGGAGTAAAGGCTCGGGGAGATTTGGTGAAAAACATCTCCGATGACTTTGTCTTGGGGCAACTAAGAAACATACAAAGGAGGAGACGGGAGGGTATCGACAAGAAAATTGGTGAGACCCATATTCTAAGCTATTGATAGGATCGTGACTTTGGAGGCTAAAAAGGTTTAAAAAGATACTTTAAAATTGGGAAGGGGAGTATCAAAGGTCGACAACGGAAAAATGGATCCCACCTCTGGCAGTAAAAGGTTGGGGAAAGAGGGACGAGAAGGTGGTTTGGGCAAAGAGGTACCCAGTTCCTGAGACTCGGTGGCATTAAGCATCAAGAAGTTTCATAAGGGAAGAAAAGATCAAACTCTTAACACGGGGTCCGGAGTTGAGGAAACTCGGTCGGAATACAAATGGTCAAGCCAAAAGCAGCAACACATGACAAAAACAGAAAATTGAAAGTACTTCAGGGGCGCGACTAAAATGTGAGGATATATGCGTGGATTGGGGGATGGGGCGAATCGAAATAGAACATCACAATTGTGACCGAGCTCACATATATGAACAAATAAGCAAGGACACGAAGAAAGCGATCACGGAACCAATACGGGCCTCTTGCCGCTTAAAAAAATCGACAGTGAGCAGTGTTCGCGAGCAATCACTAAAGCGGAACCCGAGGGAGGCAAGAGCCAGCTATAGGCCGGGGGGACACGAGCCACAGGGAGGTCGAACAACTTAACACACGCGAGATCCAAACATGGTGCCCCATGGAAAACGTAGGGGGCCAGATAAACACCCAAATAAAAAGAATCAAGGGACAGAAAGTGAAATTGGCCAAGAAGTAATCGCGGGATGCGGGGTAGACGCGGGGGGAAGGAGTTAGTGTGGAAGGAACTCTATTAAGTACTTTCAATCACGGAAAAAATCTGCTGCAAATTAAAGTCTGGAGGAATGAAAGGGGCGTCGAAGGGGTCTTTAAAAAGGACCATTAAAAAAAAAAATGACCTGCCAATTTAATAAGAAAAGAACGCGAGATCGTAAAATGGTTGAAAAGGAAAGACAACGAGGAGGGTGCGTATCCGAAGATGGCACGGGTGGGGGAAGGACCTAAAACCGATGTCCTGGACGAGACGAGGTCACTTAAGAGACGAGCGCCTATAAAGAAGAAGTGTAAGAACCTAACGCATCGAGGCGGCAGTGGCTAGCGGGCAAGAGTTGGCCCACAAAAACAGGCCAGAGTTAAAAGGGCAAACGGTCTGGACTAAAAGTTTTTTGGGGGGGCTAAAGGGGACGGGAAAATGAAAGGGGACCTAAGGGATAGATAAAAAAAAAACGTTTCAAAAATGCCCAAACAGCCACATCGGTGGTGTGGGGCGTCGAATGGGAAAGCAGAGGGGGGAAAATTCTTATTTTAAAGGGGGGGCAAACCAGAATAGAGGGGAGGGAGGGGGGAAGAAGACTACCGCCACGAGAAAAAAATGACGCAATGGTTAAAAGCTAAAATCACAACACAAGAGAAGAAAAGAGAGAGATATCCATTAAGAAAAATTTCCGCAAAGGGGAGATACCGGAGAGGGGGGTCGAGACGCGAGGGGATGGCCCAATTGAAAGCACACGATGAGGTCAGAATGGTCAGGCTTGGTTTAGTGGGGGTTTGTCATTAGGGTCTCCCAACCACCGGTGTAAGGAAGTATGCACAAGACTCGGGAGTGAAAAACAACCGGAATGTCCACAGAACACCCATAAAATTGCGAGTAGATTGTGGACCAAAAGAGGCCAATTAAGGAATCCAAGACGCGGGTAGCGTGAGAGTGGCTAACGCTTAAAGTTCTTCTGGTCGGCAGCAGGACGATAGAAGAGGGTGAAAGTCAAGTTCCAAGAAGTTAATAAAATCTTCCAAAACCCGTCATGATAGAAGATACTAAAGAGTTCTCCTGGTGAAGGGGCAAAAATTCGGGGGACAGAGGATCCTCTACTGAAACTCCGGCAGCCCAATATGGGTGTGGAGAGTGATTCTGGCTCAACGAAAGGCCGACAAGTAGTGAGGAAATCAGACGAACTCTTTGGCCCAAAAGGCCTAGGAGGAGTCGTGAAGAAGTCAGATTGCCAAAGGGAGCAAGAGCCCAACAGCCTGCGTGAGAACAATCAAATTCGGCGAAGTAACGGGGGGGGGGGGGTCCGGACGTGGATCAAACGGGGGTTCGCGGAATAGACGTGGAAAGACGTCGTGGAGGGAGGATGTACAAGCACGCGCTCACGGAAGAAAAAGCGTTGCGCAGAGGGTGTGAATTTCGGGGAGGATACACAAATGAGTTCGGGACGTGTTTATTTGGAAACAGCTTTTGGGGACTAATTTGATGGAATGGATGATCGCCCCAAAACCCTGCAGCTGAAGTTCAAAACCAAAGGGGAAACCCCGTCTGGACCGTTGGTCATCAGTAAGGGACGTCTTGACTACCGGAAGGGAAAGGGGCGGCTGTGTGGATTCAAAAGCAGACCCTGGAGCTTATAGGGAAAAACAAGGGGGTTTTTGGAGGATAAGCATCCAGTAAACGAAAAAGAATAGGAGAGTTCGAAAGGGGGCGAGGCTCAAAAACCTCGGATTTGGGTAATGTGGCTGATTTGGAGGGGGGGAATGTGGGGGAAAGTAGAGAGTAGGACTGGAAAAAAATGGCGGAAAGGATTCATGATCTTGCTTGAAGGGGAAACTGGGAAGGATGAGCTCAGAACAAAATATTTCACGAATAACCGTGTGGAGTAGGGGGAAAGGAGGGGGAAAAAAAAACTGCTTCGTCAAAACGAAGGGGACCGAGGTGGGTCGGGATAAAGAGTGGGTGGAGAAAAAATAGATGAAATGGGGATTGATTTTATAACTAACCCTTCAAGAAAGGTCCCAGAGCGGACTGGTATCAAGAACATTGAAGACCGCTAAATGCGTAGAAGAGACGCTCGAGATCAATTTTGAGACAGCCAATATTGCCGCGGAGAAGGAGTCGTTGGCGGCAAAAAGGAAACAAATATACGCATCGCTTGGTGGCAAGGAAAAAATCTGACGAAGGCATCGCTATACGGGAGACTTCTCCCCGCCCGTAAAAGAACCCATCGTTTTCTGACTTGTGTTGCAGACATTAGGGGTCACTCAGGTCCTACTCCACCAAAGACTCCCAAAACACAAACGTTGCCCCAACTGTGTCGCGTTTCGTAACAACATCGCCAAATAATCATATCACTCGATCTCTGGTTGGTCAACAGATCAGTCTACACCTCAGGGGACAATGGCGTTCAATGAGAGAGGGGTGCGAGGGGCCGGCCCATTCTCACCAAGTGACGGGACAAATCACAGTTAACTGGAAAATTTTCACAAAGACAGCAACCACACCACGCGTCACTGACCACTATAGCTGTGGCAATGATCTACTCCGTATTTACTGGAGGGGAATAATCCTAAAAGGGGTGCAGGCAGTGACTGCGTACAACACAGAATTAAGGCTTAAAAAAGTAACTTGCAAGACGTATAAATTGGCGATTGCTTTATTAAGCATGCTACAGAAGGGGTTTGTGGCAAAAGGTTTCAATCGGGTGGTGTTTATGGGGGGGGGGGCTATAAAATAGCGAAGCACCCCGCAAATCGTTTTGTATGGGTGGGCATTCGTCGCGGGTAGTCGACTGGAAGTCGATGGGATTTCGCCACGCCTAGATAATTTAATTTTGTACAAGGCCTCCAGAAAAAGGAGCATATTCCGGTTGCTGACACAGAAAAAGTGTTTTCGTCGGAGCAAGAGCCGTAACCGTCACTAAAAGTACGAGTCGGGGGGGGAAGAGGCGGGAGCAGAAATTTAAAGGGTAACTTTGGGGACCGGGTCCGAAGGAACAGGACATGGAATCTCGGAATGCAAAAAAAACTAGCTGAACCGGCCGAGTTCGGACGCAAATGTTTGGTTTAGAATCCGCCCTACAGGGCGAAGAAAAAACGGGGGACTTGTAGGAACAGCCAACAAGAGTAAACGGACGGGGAAATAAAACGACAAACCTTTAAGAAAAATTGCGAAAGTCCGCTAGGAGCAAAAGGCAAACCTAAAGGGCGGGTTCCACCCAAAAACTAGCCCTCCATAGGCACGGTAAGAACTGCGAGGAGGGGGGCTTAGGAGAAAAAAAGAACACAAAAGTGTGAAAGGATAAGCAAAGATAGCTGAAAGCCAAGAAAGTCCCGGCAGGGGATCTCAGCAAAGAAAACGCAAAAGGGAGCATGGCCGAACATTCTGGGGGAGGGCGGGGGCGGATATCTCGGTCGGGGGAAAGGTGACCTCAGGGAAAGAAAGCAAGGCTTTAATGTGCGAAAGAAAACGTGGGGGTTCAAAAACCCGTAGACTTCACCTATAAAAGACGAACGGCAATGAAGTCCGGGGAAAAAGGGCGGTCATAAGTAGACCCTCCAAGAATCACGTACTTTCCTCCAGAAAGGGGGGGGGCACTGTGGGGAACCGGGTCAGCGACGACGAGTGCGATTGTGTCAAAAGAAAAACTCAGGGACTGGGATTATTGAAAAAGCAAAGACATGCTCAAAATCTCTAACGGACGAAAATACATAAAGAAGACGAAGGTTAGAGTCGTATCTTGATGAAATGGCGGACTTCGTGAACAAATCCTCGTACACCAAAGGGGTACCGCATTCGGCGGAAGAAAGAGATAGACGCTCAAAGAAGTGTTCCCGCTAACAAAAGCGGGGTTTCATCAGGGAGCATGGCAAGGTTGGGGACGACTAGACTAAGCAAGATTCCGGGATTACCGCATCTAGTAAAGAGCAGGGACACGAAAAAAAAGAACTACAGAACCGGAACGAGAATCACTGAAGTTGCTCGAAATTTGCCGAGGGGGGTCACACCTAATGGCGGGCCAGTTCAAATATGAAAGAGGAGGGGCACTTAGGTGTTGGCAGAAGCAGGAAGAGGAAGAAGGAGGGGAAACTACTGTGAACCATGATAAAGTGGGGGAGATGAATCAATAACAAAATAAAAAATCCCGACGCAACTTGAACGAAGCAGGGGACTTTCCCAATACGCAATTTAACGGGAGGTCTCGCAAGAGATCCCGGCGTAAGAGGTGAACGAGCAACAATGAGGAAAGGGGGGATCCCAAACACCGGAGGGTAAAAAGAAAAAAAATGACTGGCACGAAAAGGCTCGAAAAATATCGATCGGCCATAGGGGCGAAAACGCCAGAAAAAGTGTGGACAGGAATAGAGAATGGAAAGCATTAGGGAAGAGCGCGGGGTGCGGGGTCATCGGATGACGTCTTGAGCGGGCAAGGGGGCCCCTTCAAGAGTATGCGTTTTGAAAACCGAAGGCGCCCCCAACGGGGAATAATTTGGAAGTCCATGTTCTGGGACAAAAATCGGAACGTAGAAAAGAATTTGACAAAGCACGCTTTGGGAGGGAAAAGTCTTTGAGTAAGGTAGGCGGTCTGCGTCAGCACTTCTAGAGTACCTACGTCAATGGGGAATGAGGAGCGAGTTGTTCAATTTCTGAAAAAAAGTAGGCTCGCTGAGAGAACGCGCGATTGTCGAGCGGTTGCAAAATGAGTAATGCCGATCCGAGATCCGCTACATGGCAGTCCCTCTTGGGGGTGTGGACAGGGGCATGGAGTAAACGAAACGATACTTCTTCATCCAGATACGACTTTTGGCAAAAGCCCAGAGGGAGTAGGCTATAGAGTGAACGAGGACCTTATGAGGATAGCCCGATCAAGCCGGGGATAGGGAAGATCTCGGAACTTGCCTCTGAAGCACAAGGCAAGGACGGGACGGAATCGGAAGGGGGCTGGGGATGGTAGATTAAAATTTAAAGAAGTATTCCATCATAGATGGACATGGTGCGCGCTGAAGTGGGGGGAAATGGACTGAAATCCTGGGGCGCGCGGGTGTCATTTTTTGAACAGAATGGCTCTGGCTCCGTAGGGTCCGTTAGGAAGCAGTCACCTCCGAGGCCATCAATGGAAAGTTTGGTCCAACATGATGCCAATTAAATCTGGGGAACCGAGTTGGGTCAACAGGCATATTTGATACGATCCTGGAAAGAAGAATAGTTCGACGATGAGCTTAAAGCGGTGTCCAGCGTGCTTGGGGGGGATTTGCGAGGAGCAATCACAGCAAAGACAAAATAATCCTCGTGATTACGAGAAGTCCCGGAACGGGAGGGTTGTGCTGTGAGTGGAGTTGTCTCGGGGGGAGTGGGAATATTATATGGGGCGCTCAACGCCAGTGGTCGGCAAAAAAAGTGGGTTCGATCGTCAGGCAGTATGTCAAACTGTCTGGATCCGAGAACGATGGGGCCTGAAAACACTGTAAAATTCTTCTCTGTTAAACACCACGTCTTTCAAACTGTCCTTAAGTCAGAGATCTTGGAACCACTAGGACGTGGAAGTGACTTGCCTTCGAACCACTTTGAAATTCAAGAATTGATAAAGTGGGACGGGAGAAGGTCCTTTCAGCAACAGTCAGAGGGATACATACGACTGAGTTTAACGACAAGGGTTTCCGGGCAGGGGAAGTGAGACGGTTTATGTTGTCCGACTACAAGGAATCAAAACTGTTGACTAAAAGGAACATGCATCTCGAGACTTAGAAAGGCGATTCCGCCAAAGCTCCCAACATTTCTCTGGCGTAAAAGTATACGTTTCCTCGGGACAAAGAAAATCCTCGCCCAACAACCGCTACGTGGTGCAAAAAACAAACCGTCTGTAGAAGGGATCAAAAGAACCTCATCGAAAAGGCTACGCTGGCAAGGACGCAGATAAAGAAAAAGGGCAGAAAAAGGTCGAAAGCAAATTGAGAAAAAGAGGGCGGGGACAGAAAACGGCGGGACGATAGCCACACAACCGGATGCTGAAGCCCAGAAAGATTTCATATCAGACGGGTGATTGTTAACACTACGTTGTGTACACATGGGCGAACAAGGAGCCTGGGGCCAGACGAATGATAGGTAAGAAATCGGGCGAGCGGAGGTCGGAAACACGCCGATTTGGGGGAAAAGAAGGGTTTGGGGCCTTGGTAAGAAAGATGACATCCTTTAGAACTATCAAAAGATGGGGGGAGTGGGGGAGGATCGGTCTCCTATTCGCCGATTCTTAGATGGCAGAAAGCGCGCGATAAGTTGGATCAAAGAACAAAACACATCAACCGTTCAGTCCAGAAGGATGGGGTCAGCCATCAAAAAAGGGGGGCGAGAAGATCGTAAGAAGTCTAACTGAGTGGCGGAAGACGGAGTAAAAAGTTATCCAAGCCTATTTGATTTTCTATCATCCAGACATGTTCCACGCGTGGAAAGACCCACCCAAGGGGATTCCGACGCGTAACAGAGTGCTAGAAACGTTGTGGGGTTGGTCAAAATAGGAAAACTCCCAGGTGAAGGGAATTACTCGGTTGGGCTGCAGCTATTACAGAGGAAGAATATCACAAACGTTAGCCATGGCGGAGCAAGAAGGGGAAAGTACTACGCAAAGCCCTCAAACATCAACCCACAACAAAGAGTAAAACGCCTTGCGCAGAGCACGAGGAAGAGCAGTGACGAGGAGGTCAGGGAGTGATACCGCAACTACCAAAAGCACAATGGAAACAGAGTCATTCGGAAAGACACGATCAGCGGGCACTTAATGAGAGAACAATCGTTACAAAAACGGGCAATCATCATACTGGTCCTCAAAGTTCATAGAATGTACGCTGTGCGGGCGATCCAAACAGCTAGCGCACAGAAGGTAGCCAGCTTAGTCAGACAAATGGAATCACAATTGGACCACTCACCTTCACAAAGCGTAGGGAACCTAAGCCCGAATGAGCCTTGAAAGGGGATAGAAATCTTAAAGGCCGAACTAAGCAATAGGTTCCCTCACGGGAGGGTCAATGAATCTCCTTAGCTACATAAATAAGGAGATTGTCGTAACAAAAGTCCAGTGATGTGGCCTTAGAAAGTCCTCGACCGGGTCGATCATCCTGGAGCTGGCAAGGAGTAAAAACGGATGGAATGGAAAATGACTTCCAAGCACCGCGGCCAACACAAGATACGGCAATGATTTATAGGAGGCTCTACAGGGGCACGACGAAGCGACGAGGTTTGCGCTCTCCCGGGGAGGGAAACGGGGTTTTGGAAAGGAACTTCAAAAAAGAGATCTCCTGGAAAAAAACTTGAAGCGGCGCCCGAAATGACCGACGAAGAAGGCCGATTAAAACAACCGAACGGCTCAAAAAATCGCGGGCGGCCGGTGAAACGTGCAAGAGTTGTCGCGGACAAAATTCACAGGATGCCAGACGGGGGCGGGGAAGGGTTTGGCCAAAAAAGCATGAAAAGGGGAATACGTTAGAACAACTTGTGGGGATCTCCCAACAGCCACAGAGACCGAAGAATTTCACAAGGGGACATGAGTTTTCCGCCCACAGGCCGATCAAGAGGGAGGATAGCGCAAGAGCGAACTACTCTAAAAGGGGTCCCGCTGGCGTATTTTCTCGCGCACAAACAAGGCGAGAGGGCAAGATGGTTCCAGGGAAGTGCTAGAGGGGGGGGCTCGTAGGCCTTGAGAAAGACGCAGCACGACTGAATGGATTGAAAACTAAAATCATTGGAACGCCTATGAAGGGGCAAGAAATACTGGAGAGGGTGTCTGGTTCAGGCGTGAATATCCAACAAAGTCTTGTATAGGCATCAAGTAGTAACCATTAGCGGCCGTCCTGGAAACCGCAGTCCAACGGCATATTAAGGGGGATGCAAGTTCGGGGGGGGAAAAACAGCGGAAACTGTACAACGTGACACGTGGGGAAGAGGGGCTTTAAGGGTAAATTGTCGGGCTTTTCGTTGGTCGAGAATCGGATAGAACTAACGACTGGAAGGAAGAATGTTTAGAAGGGCTTCGCAACAACAGAAATGCCGAGGATACTAAAAAAGATGAGGAATCGGGAAAAAAAAAGGGTATTTGAAAACGCATCTTCAAGCCTGGCAGTATAATGGGGGGGTACGGGAAGGTATCAAAGAAAAGTGGGCAGAACATCTGACTTCAAATAAAAAGATAGTACTCTGTTGACAATAGGTACTTCGGAGGAGGAGGGCAGGCCGGTACACGGAGTAAATTACAAGAACATCCAGCCTGTCGTCGGGCATAGAAGCGAGAGGCAGAGGGGCAGCCGCGCGTGGAACAACCATCAAATTTCTTAGGAGAAATACCGGGAGGAAAGGCGGAACTTCGTTTCAACAGAAGCGGAACTGCATATGGAAGGCTTACGATAGAGGGTTTCAAAGGGTCGCAGCCCTGCAGGGGAATAGCAATGTCAAGTTGGGGAAAAAGGGGAGAGGGAAAGTTCGTGCTAGAGAATGCACTCTCCCGTCCGGCCGGGATAAGGGAGGACCAGTAAAGCATACGGAAGTTGGACTTCTCACTGGACCTCAGTATCACTTAAACGGCCTTGTAGCTGGGATGGCACTCCAATCACCAGGAGCATCTCGGGAAATTTTCTGGTGGGAGTTCTCTTATGCCTAAGAAAGCAGCGCAGGAAGTCTGTAGAGAGTAGTGGATAAACCCGTGGGAGTACTAGGAATCTCTTGGGGGGATGGGGGGGTGGAGGTAGGTTGAGGCATTGGGGGTACTATTCGAGACTGCAAATGGACGGCAAAAGTTTAAGGAGAGGGGTCTCAAAATTATGCAAAGGGAAGCTGATCCTCATCAAAACGATGGGGCCGTAACCTTACAACGGCGGGGCGGTCAGGAAAAAAAAAAAAAACAAGGGGGACGTCGCAACTATCTTACGAAGGGGAATAAAGCGGTTGGGGGTTACACCCATCTGAAATTAATCTGGTGGATCTCCCCGTGTCCCCGAGAAGTGAGATTTGCGCAAAAAAAGAAGTCCGAGGAGCGGAGACGGAGCTAGGGGGGGAGATGAGGAGGGAAAAGTTTGAGGCCAACCGGCGGAAGGGTGCGGCGGGATGGGCAACGGATCGCGCGAGTTGGTGCAAGACAAGGATAATTTGAGGGAGTCAAAATCCTGATAAGCCTGCCCAGACCCCCACCGGACTTTAACTTTTAACACGAAGGATAGTGAATCCGTGAGACAACAATACAAAACAAAATGAGACATGCCAAAACGTCGTGAGAATGTGCTTTCACATAATAAGAGAAAGATGCTCAATCCAAACAGATATGTCAACCAAGCCGCCAGGATAGGTTGCGATCTCAAAAGCGGAAAACCTATTACAATAACAACGCGGCTAAGTCCAG
>Ga0179591_1298780_pt1 | contig 16653 bp, 21 predicted proteins | sample CZOMad2_1_08_16f_FD_182891 | JGI IMG/M metagenome (GOLD analysis project Ga0179591, IMG submission 182891) | Vadose zone soil fungal communities from Angelo Coast Range Reserve, California, USA - CZOMad2_1_08_16fungal (PacBio error correction) | ecosystem: Environmental > Terrestrial > Soil >...
ACAGACCACCTTAAATGGAGGGCCTCTGTTCTGTACGTCCATCAGAAAGAAAAACCGCCACTGGCACGAAGTGACGTAAATGAAACGGGCAGAGATGAAGAAACACCGTGAACAACCAAGGAGCAAGGCAATAAACAAGCGTCTCGGCGTAAGTAGAAAAGAACGTGGGGGAAGGCAAACCTTGACAGCACATCGTACGGTCTCCTTGAGCCGCCAGCTAGGGCCCAGGTCTCGGGCGGGAGGCGGAGTGAGTCGACCGTGCGCAGAATAAGAAAAGGCGCAACCCGGGTGTGATGTTCATAGAAAAGCACGCAAATGTTCAAACAATAAAAAATAGGCCGATTCTCCCGACTGACCCATTCCTGCTAGGGTGTTCGGACACCAAATAGCGGGGTGTAGGCCCCAGGCGAACCCGCTAGGCAGGGAGATGTGAACTGACCGCAAAATCCAGACCACACAAGAAGATACGCAGCCAATTTCTTGTTCGACGGTAGGCAATGCGGACATCTCCCGAAAATTCTCTCCAGGCACGGACAGAACATACTGGCCAAATCTTGCGAACGACAAAAACTTCCTCTCTCGGTACAAACAAACTAAAAGGGGGGGGGTATGCGGAAGGCCTCCGAGGCAGAAGATGCCCCCCAGCGGCTCGCAAAATGTCATAATGTCAAACCTGGGTTCGAGGCGCAAAAAAACAAAAAGGAATACAGCAAGGGAGAAGCGACATCACCAGAAGACAGCATATGCCCGAGACCTTGGTTATCGAAGAAAAATTTTAACCGATCCCCCGAAGAAAACAGAAAATCTAGCCACGCGCTTCAGACATCGGTGACCGCAAAACTTCGTCGTACGGGTCCAACTCCCCTCCGAGACTCATAATAAGACAAAAGGAGACATTCCACAAAAAAAGCTGAAAGGTCCAAAGATACTGGCGGCCTTCGTGGTTCACGACGGGGAGTGTTGCCGTTGTAAAATAGCGTCTGGGGACTGCTCCCGCCTAGGAAGTGGAGGAGGGGGAATCTCCACACCGGGAAAAATATAGACGAGATTCAGAGCTTGAGAGCCCCCCCCAACCCACCACACCACCCCCACCCCCCCCCCCCCCCACCCCCCCAAAACACCCCCAACCGCACACACCCAAACCCCACGAAACCCCCCCCCGCACACCCCGGCGCCAAGCCGACCCCCACGCCAGGTTTCAAACCGCCCTAGAATTGAACCACCCGTCGGCAGACGGGATAGCCTTCAGGCGAGAAATGTTAGTGAAAAAGAAGGCCTTTCAAATGTTGCGACTGATAACCCAGGGCAGGAGAAAGGAGCGCGGGGAGGTTTTGCCAAGGGGAGCCTATGAGCATGTCCGGAAGAAGTTCGCGAAAGATACCAAAGGTATTGGCCACAGTAAACACAGATCCTGGACGGGTCAGGACTGTTGATGTTCCGCACTTGGGGAGAGCAAGCCAGGTCCCGCCGGGGCCGACAAGTTGTGGCCTGGAGGAAGCGGCCGCGGGCAGTGCAAGGGCACGACGAATTCGACACGCCAAGAACCGGAAGGGAACGGCCTAGGATCTTAAAACTTGTCTGGCTTGCAGAAGGTTCTAGAAGGGGGGAGAAGGACATTCTAGGTTTGCAACCCCGGATACTAATCCACAGGGCGAATAACTGACTTCGAAGCTGCGGGCCGAGTCCACAAGGGGGGACTCCTGTGATGCGCGTTGGAATAAGCAGCAATGGCATTTCCAGGGGCAACCAAATATAGGCTCCCGCCGCCAGGAACAGACTTATAGAGCGGGGCGGACCGGGTGCCTCGAAGGACAGGTGGTGGCGAGTTCCCAACCTGCAAGGGGTGGTTCCGAAGGGGGCACGTTCTTGGCTCGCTCCAACTGACCAAGCGCCGAAAGCCACGCCGCTGACTTGGCGACGGAAAAAAAGACCTGAGAACTCGGCCTACGCGGGAGGATACGACCGGGCGAGGACGCAGGGGATGGGGATATCAACGGGCCGACAGGAAAAGGAAGGCAGAAAAAACAAGGAGCTGGCTGACGGAAGCTTATTCTTTGCGGCTTGCTGTACGAAAAAAGGTAAGTTATCAGGACTCTCACACACAGAAGAAAATAGAATCCCACTGAGACGTCCAAGTCCACCAAAAGACGTCCGGCCAACCAACCTAACACCGGGGCTGACCGCGGTGGCTCCCGCATGGACGCTCATAACCCGCAATAATATAACGCGGGGTCCGAATAAAACGTGCCGGCCGCCGCAAACCGCAATGAAATTTCTTGCGGTTACCGGGTGGGAGGCAGCGGCCCGCCAAGGGGTCGCCGGTAGAAACAGATCGCGCGGGATTCAGGCTAGGTCAAAAAGTCGTCGATCATTCAAAATTTAATAACTCGCACGGCCCCAGTCCGAGTCGGAAGGCACAATCGAACCGGATGGGAACGTCCCTACTGAGCTTCCAGGGCCCGAAAAGGGGATGGGGGGGAAAAAAGGAAGACAAAAGCCTCAGAGGCCCGTTCGCTCCAGTAACCGCCACTAGGAATGCCACCACAGGGGGGACCACTTCGTGAAACGGGAATGGGCCAGTGAGTAAAGTAGAGCAAGGAAGTCTTGCAACTGCGATGTCATAGCCATCAAAGCCAGGGGCCCGGAAGAACCTATGCTAAACCGAAGGCGTCGAACCCAACGGGGAAATAGCAAAAAGAAAGGCAGTGAGAGCGGTTCAAATGTCGGCGGCTAGAGAACCGCCACACAGTTAAAAGATGAGATCGCTGGCCTAACAACAACGGTGGACCAGGTGGGACCGCTCTCGAAACAATGCAGAAGGTCTATATAAATATTAAGCGCGTAAGGCTCGACATCAAAAAAAAAGACAGGTTTGTTTGCGTCGCGGAATGGCGGCACCCCGCAAGGTACTATGCCAAGTTCCAGAATAGAGCGCTTAAGTTGGGATACTTGCAGATTGACACATCAATCAGACTCCTATCTAATCGTTTGGGCAGCGTAACCGAGGGACAATCTGAAGAAGACTCGCCAGGAAAGGGAATTTGGTCAATTCATGTCATTCGCGGTAAATACTGGCGGCGGGAATGGGGCGGTCGCTAGCCTGGGACTGCTTGCTAGAGGACCTCTGAACAACTGATTAAAGCGCAGATTACAGCCCTCTTGACAGGAGCCGCAGAGCGACACAACGGGCCAGGGTACGTGCAAACATCCTATTAATGTACTCGAATTCGCACGGGTGGGTATACCGGAAAGTCTCCGATTTGGCACCTCGCGCGTCAGCCAACCGAATTAGCTAACAGGTCTTGGAGGAGGTCAGTGGCGAACGAAGCCACGTCTCAACGATCGACAGCTCTCGACCGGGCGGACTATAACGGTGAATCGTACGCCTGGACTACCGTACGGTACCAGACGTCCGTCGAGCGTTCGAAGGGCTGAGCAAGGGTGGTAAGACAGTCCTCAAGTGGCCAAACCCACGCGGGGGGAAGGACAATTGGAACTTCAACCGCAACGGTTAGTGTACTGCGGGAAAGGGAGGACGTATTGGACGCGGCGAACCCAGATGCCCATAAGTTACACTGCATCGAACGTAGGAGCCAAGTCAGAGAGAGGGATCCGACGGCGAAAGACGGGACTGTCGCCGCTGCGTGACGAGTCCACCGTGTGGGGGGGGGAAGGTGGGGAAGGGAAAAAAGGAAGGAGAGGAAAAGGAAACTCATTGGTCCACCATCTAGGCCATTCAAGAACTCTATGCCGGGAATGGAAAAGGCACCAGCGCTGAATGAGTTGCAGAAGGCCGCTACCCTGCGCCTGGGGTCAAATGGCCGACGATGTGTTGCTTGTCAACCAAACCGCACGCCGAACAATAACTTGGCCCTTATTCGGAGAAGAACGGTGAACCAGCGCTGGCGAACGGCAGGGGAAATCTGTCCAGGCGGCAACCTCGACCACGTTCGTGTAAAAACTGGAGCGATAGGGCCGGCAACCACCTGCAGAATGACCTTCCCCAGGAAGGGGACAGAAAATACGCGGGGGCTGTGCTGGGATGGACGCCGAATCGGAGAACAGGTGAGACTCAACAAACAAAGCTATTAAGGGCACCCGGAGGTCGGCTAAGAAGAACCCCCCCACTGGAAACGACGTAGAGCCGGCCGTCCACGCGAAACGGCAGGTGACGGGGCAAGGTTGCCCAGGCAGCAAGTCGTGCAAGGATCGCTCCAATAACAATCCGGCAAAGAAAACGCCGGCTAGGCCGCCCAGGACCGAATCTGGATCCAGCGCGGTGACCCGGGGGCGGCCGAAAACAGGGAGGGCGTCGTTCAAGAGGCTGTCGTGGTGAACCAAAAGGACGTCGAAGAACCAAGCAGGTTCATGAACTAGCCACAACTTGCCCTGGGCCGCGTCGCAGGACGGATTCCTTCGGGGTAGACTCCTAAGAACGCCCCTGCGGCTGAAGAGGTGTATGTCTGGAATACCGACCCGTTTTCGCCACAGGATATAGTACGACCCAAGGGGGAAGACGCTCAAAACACCACACAGCTTGAATGTGGGCCCATGGGTATTACGCCCGGTGCGGCTCGAGCAAAGTTGGGGTTACTGTCGTAGCATACTTCGCAAACGAGGTGAGGACGGTCAACGGGCCGATATGCCAATGGCTTCAGAACCCAGCAGACGTTTACAAGATCCAGGCCTTCAAAACGGCGTCTGTCAAGTGACTAGCAGGAAGCCACACAGGAGAAGGACCCGCCTGCCTGAACGAAGGTGGAAAAACGGAGGGTTCAAAGGCTTACAAACGGGCACCACCCAAACGCACGAGATAACTCAGCAGAGACGAGGGCGATGAGGGGATGGGGACAACTTTGTATGGAGCGCAATGGCGAACAGCGCGGATGGCCAAAGGGCTCGGTGCAGAATCCGCTCAACCATCGGGAGGAAAAAAGGGATGGTGTTTTCATTCATGGAAATCCCATTCCGACACGAGACAATTTCCCAGATGGATGACAAAAAGATAAAATCGTCCGAACTGGACAAGATTCGACGTGGGTCATGGAGACGTTTGAATGACCTGTGCTGCTTTGGTGCGGCTGCAAGGGAGGGCTACGTAAAAACTACTCATAGAGGAGAGATCGCCTTCCAAGAGAAAAAAATGGAAGTCGTTGCATAGCGACCCAAAATCGCTTTCAACCGCGAAATAAAAAAGAAAAAACCACATCGTAACTTGGAAAAAGAGAATTGCCATCAGGGAGAGATAAAGGAGCTGTGAAATTGTCGATTTAGGAAGGAGTCGGGGCGATGGGAGTTGCAAAAATCAGGGAAGGCCGGACCGCCGCTGAAACTCGCGCTAGGAGGGGGGGGGAACGTGAACCGAGCTCGAATCTGGCCGCCAGTGTCGGATAACGTCGCACCCCTGTAAACCGATCGTTGCGCGTCGATGATCGGTCGCTGGGGGCGGGCTTTCCTGAAGCGCATCCCCGGTACTGAGTGTCTGGACGAGCCCGCGGGGGCTTCTCATGACCTGTGGAACGGACGGCCCGCGTAGTTAAATTCACTAAACCGCCTTCAACCCGGAGCGGTATTCGTGACGAGAAGGGGTGGGGCGGGGGGGGGGGGGGGGGGGGGGGGGGGGGGGGGGGGGGGGGGGGGGGGGGGGGGGGGGGGGGGGGGGGGGGGGGGGGGGGGGGGAGGGGGGGGGGGGTGTGTGGGGGTTGTGTTGTAGAGTAGATGGGGTTGCTGGGAGGGTGGGGGTTGTTTGGGGGCGTTTGTGATGAACTGTAAGTGTTTTGGCGAATCGCACGAGCATATTGCTCGGGACAAGAAGAGGAGGGGTTCAGCACTTCACCTGCAAACTACTACTACCTCACGAACAGAGAAGGGACTTAGGTGGCCACATCACACGTGTGTGGTGTTCAAAAGGGGCGAGAATACCGGAACACGGCCGCATTCACAGGCCCACACGGGTTCCAGTGCCCCGCCGCCAGTGCAGGAAAGAATGTGCTAGACGCACTGTGGGCAGGGGGAAAAACAAGCCGTCGGATGGCGAAGGGGGGTGTTTCTTCGGTCAACCGAAGAATTGACGCACAGATAGAAGCACTCCTGAGCAACGGGGGATTGCCAAAAAAAACAAAGTGCGATGAAAAGCCCCCGGGGCTGATAGCCGACGCACTTGGAGCACCCTAACGTCCTGGAGCGATCACGGGCCAACGTGCCTGGAACTCGGCAGGCCCCGTATGACCGCACACAAAGCTGCACTGCCGAAGCAGTTGGCGGTCTGGACCCAAACGAAGGAGTATCTCCAACCAAGGGAGATGTAAAGGAGCCAATCGATTGAGGCGTACCATAAAGATAAATGCTAACGAAGGAACGCTCGGGCAGGTCATCAAAGTGGCCAGACTCAAGTTTCAAAATCTCAATCCACAGGTTGGCGGGCAGCCTGCGAAAAGACGGCCGTAGCCAAAGGGGCAGCAAACGCTTCGCGTAGCCACTCGTGAAAGGTGTCGCCCAAGGTCAGCAGAAAAAGCGCGTTGAGGTCGCCGTTGTTACCCGACACAAAGTCATAAACCAAGTGGAAAGGGCAGGTTCAAACGAAGGCCTAGAAACGTCCAGGAACGAGCCATATCCGAAGACGACTGACGCCGCTGACGAGGACGGCGGGGACGGTGGTGGCGCACCCGCATCCTGAGAGCCGACCTCATCAGACCGAACCGGCGCGAAGACACCGCAACCGAACACTCCGGAGACTCTAAGTGGCCCAAGCGAAGTCCCTTCAGGGCGCCTGGGGAGCAATGAGGCAGGTGGAAAATGCGTGCATGCGCGAGGTAGAGCCGGGGGTCGCCCGCCGGCCTGAGAACATAGGCTCTTGGGCCTTCTCTAAACAAGACCAACGAATTCCATGCAGATAACAATACCCACCCTGCGAGGCAGGGTCGTGGATGGCGTGCATAGAGTGACAGCTTCAATGAATGAGAATCAAGCGCGCTGACCTTCGGAATACAGAACCTGGTTCGGTGAAGCAAGGGCCTCCCAACGGAATAAACTCCTACGAAGAGACCCGATCGACCAAAAAGCGCAACTGCGCCTGGGTATATCAACAGGGCGAGAACGTCAGAAAGAAACTTTGCCAGTGAACGAGCGGGGGACAGGGAGACCGGTGGCCTTCCAGGTCCAAAAATCACGAAAGGGGGCTCCTTCTCGAATAGACACGTTCACAGGTTGCTCGCCGCAGCGTGAATCTGGGAAGTACGGGTCGGCCAATGCGGCCTAAGTTCGGGAGGTGTGGTCATTCCGCGGACTGGTCTGACCGGTCTGCTGGCCCACGAGCTGTTCTCAAGAGAAAAAAGAGAGAGATCTTGCCTACGATCCTCGCCAGAAGGGCGCTCAGAAAGCCCAAGATTTTCAAACGCGACTGACACTCGAAAGACCACGGGCACAGTTGCCAAAAGTAAAAGATGAATAAGGAGCGATGGCACACGAAGTCTGCAGAAAATCGTGCAATATAAAGGCTAGGGTTACGATTAAAGACAACGTGGGCAGAAAAACTGACCGGCCAACAACCCCAACCCCCACCCCCCCCCACCAAAAACACCACCCCAAAACCGCCCCCCCCCCCCCCCCCCCCCCCAACCACCCAAACCGCACTTTCGACTCAAAACTAGGAAGTCGAAATGGGGGCCAGTCTCAATAACCAAGCGTTCTTGTCTAACATTGAGCCGGCTTTTCTCGGCGATTGGGGCCGAAGACCTCACGGGAGGATGGCAGGAGTTTGTTTCGCAACCACGTCCGCCCGTCGGTGGCCTGTAATCCTGCCTGGGCATCTTCTCAGCGATTGTGGCGGAGAGAAAGATTCCACAGTAAGGCGGAGGCGTAAAGCGGAACTGAGGGGGGATGAGACAGAGCCAAAAGGTGGGAGGGCCCCTGGCTGGCAGAACGCCCGATCGGACGAAGGATGCACAATCACCTGCAACTCTAACTGCATCGCCGCCGCAAAAAGACTGGAGCGCACAGATGGTGGGAGGGGCATCGGGCCAGGGGTTACTGCTGGGAACACACTTGGCTGGCACCCGGGCCCCATGTCCGTGGAAAGCAAAGACCGGCAGCGGTCGGTAAAGGAAGCAGCCGCTTGGCCTCGACGCGGCGGGGAAATGTGGGTCAGCTGAACCTGGTGTTCCCCTTGGGGGTGGCGGATTGTTGCTCCGGCAAAAAACCTTGCAGCCGAAGCCGCCCGGTGCAAGGGAGTCTGGGAAAAAAAGCAAGATTCGGGGCGGGGGAGGGGGCCTCAGGGCGACACGTCCAAACAGTGTAGCGCACCGTGTGGAAACGACACCTGCAGGCCCCGTGTAAAATGCCCGCGCTAAAGGTACGAGGCTCTACTAAGGCCATAGTCGCTGTCTCTGTCGACGAGCAGCGGCCGACGTCCGGCTCAGAGAGAGAGAGAACGGAAATTGACTCGGACGGTGTCTCCAGACCAGACCCCCGCCACTAAGGAGGAAGTCCCCCCCCCCACGCGGAGATTGAAGGTGCCTTTGAAAGGGCACAGACAATCGCCGCAATGCAGGCACAAAAAGGGGGCCGTCGCCGCCCGCCTGGAGTCGACAGGCGACCTGGACCCAGGCTGCCCGCAACCAGGCTTGATTCTAGGGGTGGATGCTGGCGGCGTGGAGAAGATTGCGCACAGACCAATCGTCTGCAGTGGCCATCCAAGGTCGGAACGGAATACAAACCTGCCAGTTGTCGGAGAACAAGGGGGAAAGTCTAAGACCGAGGAAGTTAATGCGCTTGGGCGAGAGATCCGCGAGCGTTATTGGCCTTGCAATACGCGCTCTTGGTTCCCAGGGTGGGTGGCAAATATTACCGCGGAGCCGTGTCCCAACCAGACAGTCTGTCTCCACGCCGGTCGAGTCTTGAGGCTCCGGTTGAAAGAAATTAGATTGGGGGGGGAGGGGGAGTGGGAGTGCTTCGGACGCCGCGTTCTTCTAGCTGGAAACATTGGGGCCTCACCAGAAAAAACTTCCCCCGCTCCAGTACACAAATGCCGGCGGAGAGAAGAGAATGCAGGCGATAAACGAGAAGAAACAACATGAGGAAACCCCGCTGCTTGCTGAGGTCCAGCACTGAGGATGAGGAACTGAGGCTACCCAAGGAAACCAAAAATAAAAGAAGCCTCCCAAGAAGGTAGATTAAGAAACGGACCGGAAAACATAGGAACAGAAGAAAGCTGTGGATGGCGTCCACTTGCGATTCCAGCACCACGTTTAAAAGCTGCTCCTGCGAAAGGTTTACCATGAAAAAGAGCCGACTCTTCCGAATCAACTTGCAGCAGAATTCCAAGCTTGAGCGAGCGATGGTACCAAACTCCAGTAGGGGTATCCCGTGCTAGGCCTTCTGTGCAATTCCGGAACGGAGGGGGGTTCAGAAATAGGCGGCAGGAACGCTAATAGCGAGCGAAGCAAGTCCGCTGAAAGCGACCAAGTAGTAAGAGGGAGGGGAAGGAGAGATCTGATCCGAAGAAAGTAACAGGCAGCGGTCGCAGAAAACGCCCCACCGCGCCAGTTGGGAAACCGAGACAGAATGACTTCGGTCCTGCTTAAGTCCACCCAGTCCATCCCAGAGGACTATCACAGATTGGCTGAAAATTGTGGTGTAACGAGAAGGGTATTGCGACCTGGAATTACAAAACTTTGAGGGACGGAGAGCCGCTCGGGGAAAGCTCCCGACACCGGCTCACCGCGAATCGTTCCGGCCAGGCGCGAACGCCAATCCCCAGCGTTTTCACCCCAAAGCTACGCGTACGATGGCATTTCTCGGAAGGGGCGCGGTAGATTCTAAAAATTGGGTGTAGAGCCGGGACCCGAACCAAGCGGGCAAGGACAAGGCCCGGATGGAGACTGGCCTGGTTGACGCGCGACAGTCAGACCTTCCAAAGGGGCCGAGCGGCGGTGATGTCGGAGGATGGGCTCGAACACGGGACAAGGCCAAACGGTCTCGCCCTAAAGTCGAATAAAATCCGGAGGACGCAAAGGCACCGTCACAGAGTCCTTCTGACAGCGCGAAAACGAGTCCGCTGGGGTGGCCTGTGGGTAGGATAAAAGGGGGCGGTGGAAAGACGATGGCGTCTAGACTCAATCTGAGTGGCCACAGGTGGACCAACGAACAGTCGGGCCGCCAAGTCTTCTTGCAGCGAAATGAGTGAACTCCTGAGTAAGGGGGCAAGGTGGCGAGTTCCGCTGACAACGGCCATCCGTGGTTGGGAACGTGGGCTCGAGCGACTCACGACAAGCAGCACCAAAAAGGGGTGGGCTTGCGACGGACAGCAAGTCTGGAGATACGGGTCGGCTGGAAGAGGTAGAACAGTCGGTAAAAGAAGAAATTTTTCGAAGCGCCGCGTATGGTTGTCACCAATCCGAGGAAACACGCCCGTTGAAATGACCGGCGCTGCACGCCGGCTCGAAGTGAAAAGGGGCCCACAGCGACTTGTTCTGCAGGAAAGGTGTCTCAACCAAAACGGAGAACCCAGAGGCCTCGCGAACATACAGCAACCCGACGAAACAACGTAATCCGCAAATGCCGGTCAAGCGGTCTTAAAGGGGAACAGTGCCCGATCGCCAAGACCGTAAAGAAAAATAGTTGTCAGTGTCGCGCACCCTCGAGGACCGCACATCGTATCGTAGTTCCCCGCCCCAGAAAACAAAAAACCCTATCGATCACATTGGCACGTGATCGAGGGGGACCAAACAGGGAAAAACAATTGGAACCTGCCCAGCAAAAAGGCTTCAGGCACCACACCCTTCCAGGCGAGGCCTCAGCGACGTGAGATATCGAAAAACGTCCAGTCCGCGGAGGAAAAAAAGTTCAAATCGGGAGATCGATTGGGGGAAAAAAAATGCCAAGCAGTCGAAACCGGGTCCTCGCCGGAAGGGAAAACGATCAAAAAGCAGACACTGTCCCCCCACACGGCAAGGACTCGGTTGCCCGAAAGACGAAGGCCAATAGGAAGCACGGACGGCATTGAGAGCGAAGTGAAGTTTGGGGCATCCACCTTCGCCGGGTGAAAAAAACGCCTGAACATCTATCTTGTTCAACGCGTCGACAGACACGACTCCAAAAACGCTCGGGGCGACGGTCGTGAATGGCGGCCGGTAGAACTCGCATCTCCATCAAGTGATGAGATAGAACCTAATGCCGCGGACCAAGATCACGTGACGGGGGGGACCGGGGCAGGCACAGAACGTGGCAGCAGGAAAGCTCCCAGAAATACCCTGCCGATGCGAAACACCATCGTAACGAGCCAACAGGGGAAGAAAAGGTGGTTTAAAAACCTAGGGAAAAGTTCAGGCGAGAAATAAGACCAAACGTGAGCGGGCAAGAAAAAGCGAAAGCGCCGCGCCAACGCGGGGACAAATGGCATCCATTCAAGAAAAACAAATCCGAACACGAATTATGCATAGTCATCATCGGCAAGCGGGGACTTACTGGGAAAGGTAAGGATGAGACGTCATCGTGATTGGAAGTCACGGTACGGGTGGTGCGGGCCAGGAACCTGGTCGCTGGCTGACGCAGAATGGCCAAAAACTCAACAAAGAAATGGGGTGAAATCCGAGACGAGAAAAACAAGACGCTGGGGGGGGGTGGGCGGAGAAGAAGCAAACCCCCAAATTACAGCAACACATCACGAAGGAACCACGAGGCCGTGACAAATTGTCCATCTTCCCAGTGGGTGCGCCGGGATAACCGAATTCTTAATTGTCGAATGAGTATCGAAGGGGGGGTAAAAACGGGGGAGGACCGAACGGACGGAGCGGACAGGCCGAGCAAGTAAACTATTAATCACGAGCGCAACCCGAAACAAGCCCGCGCTAGGGGGAATGTTCGTCGAGACCTACTGTGTCGTAGGGAGCTTTGCCAACTGTTGGCAACCTCGGAACCTGACCAAGCCGGAGGGGTCTGGGTACTGGGAGTCAGGCAGCGGGACATCTTCAGCATAGACCTGTTGAAACTGGCCGGGGGACCAACCGGCCGGGGGCGACTGAACGGAGTGGGAGCGCAAAGACAGCATGTTTTCAAGGGCCCCTGTGCGGAACGGCCGAAAGAGTGGAAGGGACCGCACTTAAACCTTTCAAATAAAAAATCGCCGCCCACGGTCATGGTTAAAAAAAGACCACGGGCGAGTCAAACCGGTGACAGTGTTCTTACGGGAGAACATGGGTCGCCTGAAAAAGGCGAGGAGCTGCACACAGCGATTAACCGACGTCAACGAAAAAGGAAGGAGGAGAAGAGGGAAAGTACTCAAGGTTGTGCGGACGGGGAGGGCTCGAACGAACTGCCGGCCTGGTTCCAAACGCGACTCTGGTGGCAAAAAAGAAGAACCGCGTGAAACGGCTGGGTGGCCTGGGCGGCCAACAAGGTTACCATGGAATGGGGACAGGCGCGCAGTGCTAACTGGGCGACACGTTGGCGCCCGACGGGGGGTGAGGAGGATCCAACGTGCCTGGGAAAGCATGACAAGCCCGAAAACTTCCAAACTGCTGGACAAGGCTGACATTGGGTTTTGTGGTGGGTGTGGTTGTGGGGGTTGTGGGTTGGTTTAGGGGGGGGGGGGGGTGGGGGGTAATGGTGTTGTGGGATGTGTTGTGTGGTTGGCCGTCTGTCAAAAGGTCGGGCGGTCATGTTCCGTATCTCACCAACCCCATGGGGAGGTAAAGCGAGAACAGCCACAAGAATTAGGGCGTCAAAAGCCTACGAACCAGAGGCAGCATCGCCAGGCAGTCATCACAGCGGTGAAAGTAAGCAAGCCGGGCCCTTCTCACCAGAACCCTGCGGGCGAAACCTAAGAGAACGCAGGGGCCAAAGGCCAAATGGGCTCAGCGCGTTTCCCCCGGTCGTAATCCAGAATGAAAGTCAGTCAGGGGAAAGGGGCTGTCGTAGGGAGGAACAGCCCAGAACACAAAAGGAAAACAGGAACCCCAGACCGGAGGTTCAGCGGAAGAAAATCACTTTAATTTCCGCTAGTAACGCGGAAGTCCGTCCAAGATGAAAAAAAAAACAGGAAGAAGATGCAGCAAACCAACCACCAAACACCCCCAAACCCCGGATGTGGGCACCTGCAGATTGCCCGGGGCCCTAGTAGAACCCAATCGCTTGAAAACGAAAAGGAGGGGACCGGGGCCCGCAGGTATTTCTTGCAGGCGAGTGTAGAGTGAAGAGCGCAACCCTTCAGGAGGTAGACCGGAAACAGCAGGCATCTACGAACGAGACCAGTCCCGAGAAACCGGCCCACTCACACGTTCTCGGTGCAAGGAACTGTACACAGCGGGGAGACCCCTGTCATTCCTGTCCAGCACCGCTTCGGACAAGAAAAGTTAACTAAAAGCCCCGACGGAACAAGGAGAGTGCGAAAAAACACCAGATGAATAGAAAACGGATCCGGGTAAAGTAGCGTCGGACGACTATTAGAAGCGATAACGGGCCCGCTAGTGCAGTCGTTAGGCTCTAAGGAGGGGGCCCGCGTCTCTCATTACGCAGAAACGAAAAGAAAAAGGGAAGAAGCGGATCAATCGGAAACGCGGACAAGCTCCTGAGACGGAGAGGAAAGAAAACGAGCCTTCGTGTCTTAGTCAAGCACGGCTGGGAATGCCCTCGAAAAGTCCGGCTGCGATCGGAATAGGCCATTCATCACACAAGGAGGATGAGAACAGACACGAGGAGCGTAGCCGACCAAACCCGGATTAAAAATAAACCGCAAGAACCGTCGCCACAATACTGTCACACAAAATTGGAGCTGCCATGAACCTCCGGATGAAGGGAGGTAAAGGATGTCGGCGAGGGAGGTGTACATGGATGAGTTGGGAGCTGACCTCGGCGGGGCACCGCACTTCGGAAGCGTGGGCTACGAGGGGAGGATTCAGCGCAAGATCTCACCCCATGGTCCCGTCGGGTCGCGTAAGGGCGGGAATTACGGCCGCGGCCTGGGCGGTCTGTAAGCTTCTGCCATTTTGGACGGCGAAAAGGGGCCGGCCAGGCAGCGAGTCTCTGACATCGACCTGTTATAACGGGGCCGCTTCTATGCCAAAGAAACACCAATCGGGCTCTGTGCAGAGCGGGAACGCTGGGCAGAAGATCGGGCGGCCCCCCTGGCTGGCCGAAAGGACTCGAATCCGGGCGAAGGGACATTCACCTCGAAAAAAGAGGAAACACCTGGTCAAAGGAAGCGCTGCTGGGAAACATCGAGTCACAAGGTCAGGAATTGGGACGATAGCTGACAGACCACGAAAAAGTAGAAATAGCACAAGAAAAACAATCGGTCCAGGCGGGCCTCAGATGGACAACGAAAATGTAATCTGAGGCCGAGGCACGAACGCAGAAATGAAAGTGCGCCATCACAAACCATCGGGGTGAGCGGTGTTCTCGCGGCAACGGCCCGACTCACACTCCCGCATCACGAAACCTGCGCCCTGGGGCCGAAAAGGTGATGGAGATACTGTAGAACGAAAAACGCAGGGCGGAAAAGTTTTCTTCGCGCAGCAGTGTATTTTGCGTGTAACGCCGATGGGGAAGCGCATTGGGCTCTGGCAGCTGTCACGCGTAAAAGGACAGGGGAGTGTCGGGGGGGGGAAGACAAATCCGCGCTAAGAGGAGAAACAAAAACGGAGGGAAGGGAAGGTCCGCCAGCCGCGTCGACAGCAGACGAGACACTGGAGGAAGACGTCCTTCAAAAAAGGGCAGCAAGGGCTTCCATGTGGAAGCACTGAAAATGGAGGCGATCCAGTCATCCCAATAGAGAAAAAGTGGATGACCGCCAAAGACGGCCGCTGGAAAGACTCGACATATGGCAGGTTCCACCGGTGGCCCGAACAGGCCGGGGCGAGAAAAAAAAACGTGGATGCACACAAACAAAAAAGTCGTAACCAAGGTGAATTCCTGAAATGGGACAAAACCACCGAAAGTCTAGGCACAAAGATTATTAAAAATTAAAGCAACATAGGTTGTCCTATGTAAGCGATTTGTAGGGCCCTGTAATTAAAGAGCCGGGGCCAGTCCTGATCATCAAGACGTCCCACCTGGACCCCGACCACACAAAGACGATCCGACAAACCGCTTGAGCGGGTCTCACATTAGAGTTTGCCGGGAAATTTGCTCAACTTAAAAACAGTCATCCAGGCCGGAAGAACATATGCTCTTGGCGAAGGCTTCGAAAACTACGGGCCCCTCTCCAGGGTGGAGCCGTCTGCGGAGAGTCGGATGGGCGGCAGAAGGAGGGCCGTCCAAGATAATGCAACGCTTCCTCCGGAGGTCCGGAAGCGGGTCTGGTACGACTCTAAAAACCCAACAGAAAGAGCCCAAGTAAACATCGCGAAAAGGACACCATCAGCTAACGAAGCCGGACATGGAGCCTTGGTGAGCGCTGGATTCACATAAAACCGGGTGAAGAAAGGACGGATGCAGGCCAAAAGGGAAATGTGCGTAGGCCGGAATCGCGCAAGAATGCTCACAGGCATATACGGGCAATCGCCGATGGACAATCTTGAAAGAAGATGAATCGCCACAGAGCCTACGCCTGATTCTGAAAGGGGAGGGGGTGTTAGCGTGTGAAATGTCATTCGCGACGGCTCCTGCCCGCTACGGAATCGGCAGGTAACATCAACAACACCACTTGGGAAGAGATAGAGGGCCTCGACCTGCCAAAACGGCGACCCCCTACTCAAGCGACAAAGACACCAACGACTGGAACTCACGAATCCGGACACGGAAGGGACCGGGACTAGTCTCCCAAAATCCATACCTACCGGAGGCACCGATTAAGTAAGTCAAGCGGGTGCAGACTGGGGGAGGGAACCGCCATTTCGGGGGCCAGAACCCCACCCTGACCGGCGGACAAAGGCGTCTGATTGGCCACCGGGGAAGCAGGAACGAAGGTGAAAGCCATTTCAAAGGGGCGTTTTCAAAACTACCGGCTCGTCCGTCGGGGTCGATCACCCGGCGGTGGGAGTTGGTCAGGCAAAAGGTCCGACCCGTCGAGGATGGACACTGCGAGCGCATAAGGGGGATCTTACAATGTGGGCCGGCCGAGCTATGCCAACGAATCCGCCAGAAGGACACATGAAAAAGATCGAGGACGGCGCGACACCGCAGATGGCATGGCTCCGTCCCCTGGCTGGCACGAACGGCACTAAATCCGTCAATATGGCAGCCAACGTCACAAAGCCTCGCCGCGAAATAACGTTCCATGCGAAAGGGGGGTCCCAACCGTGTGTGGGTAAGGGGCAAGGGTTATCGCGCTGGCCGTTACGGCCACAAAGGGTCAGGGAAAGGACAGACACACTAAAAAACACCTCGATTGACCGTCAAGGAGGGTGTCGGTCCGCTCTATAAAACAGCGGCGTCGTCGATGCGGTGGCGTTGTCGGGACTGGACGTGCAAAAAAACGGGGGGTTACTGTGGGGCGTTGTCCTGAGAATCCGAAGCACGAATGCCAAGCCTGTCGCGCCGTGTGCGGAAGAAACGGAAACCGGCCGTACATGTCGGCGAGCGGTTCCAGGGAGGCAATCGGAGACAAACGTTTCTTCGCTTCCCTCGGAAAGGGGGGGAGCGATCCTGCGGCCCCTGGCAAAAAAACGCCCGGCGCTGAGAAGAGCGTCTTGGAAAGAATACGCCGGGGACACGGGA
>Ga0179591_1304390_pt1 | contig 16653 bp, 11 predicted proteins | sample CZOMad2_1_08_16f_FD_182891 | JGI IMG/M metagenome (GOLD analysis project Ga0179591, IMG submission 182891) | Vadose zone soil fungal communities from Angelo Coast Range Reserve, California, USA - CZOMad2_1_08_16fungal (PacBio error correction) | ecosystem: Environmental > Terrestrial > Soil >...
CAGGGCTAACTTCCCAGAGAGGAAACTAAAAAACATGATCAAAAAAATAAAATGAGAAAAAAAGAAAGGGGGTATGAAAGCGATCTCATATGGTTGGACACTGAATGGGAGAGATCAAGGGACGACCGAGAGGGATCCGACTGACTAGAAAGTGTAGATGCGTCCTGGAGGAGGGTTTTCACAAGGGGAACTGCGGGGTGGGGAGATGGAAAAAAAGAAGGGAGCAGGGGGATAAGCGCGGTTCAAATAAGAAAGGAGCGTGGTAAGAGAGGACCATCGTCAGGAGGCCAGGCCACGGCGAAAGGGGAAGGGGAAGGATCTTGCCTGTTGTGAGGTCTTCAAGGGCGGAGAGTTGTGGTCCCAATGCACTAGCTCCCCGTAATTGCCCGGCTCTACTCGTTCCACGGTTGGAAGGGGGCTTGGTTTCCTCTAACAGGTTCGCCCCGGGGGGGATGTAGGGAGTCTCTGGAACCAATAGGGAAATAACTCGACCCAGAAGTTTGGGAGGGAAACAAACAACCCTCCTCTTAGTGCTCAGAAACGTCCCCTGACGGAAAAAAAGAAAGATCCGGTTTCTCGAACCCAGAGGAGGTGGGAACGAGTGCGTAAGAGAAGACTTAATAGACATTGCTCGGGAAAACTCCTGGAAACCACCTCACGCCAGGAAGTAAGAAGCTATCTCTAAAGCACTGAACTCACCGAAAGAATACCAAACCTTAATCTACGACGAATCTCCCCTACGTCGATCCAAACAAGAAAAGGGTCCAGACCCAGTATGGTGAATGAAAAAAGAGAAGACTACTCGCTGTCGAAGAAATAAGTTAGACAAGAAGAGAAAGGATTCAAGCTTTTCGGGGGTGGAGAAGGGGGAACTTCTAACAACGAAGTCTCGCAGAGGGGAAGAAAGACCGCCAACTCCTACTTCAACGTAAAAAAATTGCCCTCTAGACCTCAGGGACCGGCTCGAGTGGATCGACATAAAGTAAGGGCCCGCAATGTCCTCTAAGGAGAAGTCAAACCAGAAGGTCGGTGTCCCAGCCAAAAGAGCTCTATCATGAAAGACGGCCTGGAGAAGCCCTGAAGAAGCCTGCGGTCCAAAAAGTAGATCGGGGGGGTCCGAACTTATCCTTTCCTATGCAAAGACCCGCGCCTCTTCCGCAAAATCGTCCAGAAGCAATCTCCCCAAGGAGTTCTTAGGAATGTCCCTCCATTGAAAAAAAGGAGTGCGCCCACCACTGGTGGGAGAACGGAAAAGGAAAAGGACTCCCATAAGGGAGTAATACGCCTACTGCGCTGTAAAAGCCCTACACGTTTCGAAAAAGAAGGATCCCCCTCAATATCGACCGGGAACACCCTGGGTCCCGGACCGACAAAAAAGAGTCCAGGAAACAGGGAATCAAGAAGTTGAAGAGTGACAAAGAAAAGAAGGTCGAAAAAGGAATTTAGAACGGTCCGGTCGAGGAGAACAGGCGGGATACTTCAGTCAAAAAGACCCCGACTCTCCAGTAAACGGCTAGTAAGTTCAGCCGTTGAAGGGAGGGGGAGAACGAAAACCTAGAACGTCTGCTCGTCGATAAAAAACGAAAGGTAACAAAGTAGAGAAAAATGGTACGTTTCACTTCAGTCATTCTGCGCTGAACACGTGGGTCTACCTGCGTGGGGAGATCCAGCAACGAACTTCCGGCTTGGGGGAAGTCTGAAGAACGCTATTCTGTCGTGGGAACTTTGTTTTGCCAAGGAGAGTTTACATGTGGGTATGATTGGTGTAAGAAACTTCCGGAGAAGCGGGTAAATAAAGTTTCTTACTTACATCGGACACAGCCGGGAACTTCTTTGATAAGGGGCATACGGAACCAAGGTACGAAGTTGTTGCCCCATCATCACCATCTTGAGGCCGGATTGACGTCGCTGGAAAGGAAAAAGATGGGCCCTTTCTAGGGGATGTAACCAGACTTCTAAGCGAGTGGGGGGGTCCTTATAAAATGGCAGTTGCTAGCGAAGACCGGGGGGGGGAGCCCTCGGGCTTATGAAGACCAAGGAAAAAGCAACCGTTCTTTTGTCCTACACATTTAGTTTACCAGGACCAGTAAAACGGGTCAAGGGACCGATAGAGGAGGGAAGGTGAATTCCGGTGAAGCTGAGAACCTGGTTTTCAAATCTTCAGGGGCGGAGTCCCGACGAAAAGGTGTACCAGGCCGGGGACGGCGGGGGAGGCAGGGGTTCTACGGGAGACGTTGCCTAGAACACTTTGGGTGAGGGGCCAAGGGAAAGGCCTGTCGGAAGTCGAGGAACAGGTCGCGGTGTGCCGTCCCGGGGATCATATTCCGTCGGCAAAAGGTGGGCGCAAGGTCGGAAGAGAAATGAAAAGACTATCCGGAGATGGATTTCTAGGGGCGTTGATCCCCTGGCCGTTCGATAAGAGGGGAGCCCGAGGTGAAGAGGTGTGGTTGATGGCCGAGACTAGTAAGTTCAGCAGGATGGAATAGGGGCAGAAAAAGTTATCAACTCAAAAAGGGGGGGGCATGTAAACGGACCGATGGCTAAGGACTACCCAGGAACGAATTGACATTTGGGCCGTTAGTTGTCAAAGACGTGAGCTCTACTAGTAAGGGGTGTCGTTCAGACGCGTAGAGAAAAAACGTCTTCGGGGGGAAAAGGAAGGGCTCGGCGCCAAACGGTGTGGGTTTGGAGGGGGGAAATGTAATTCAGAGACCACGAAGCCCGGGGAATCCGCAGAAAGGATGCTGGGGAAAAAGAAAGACATAGGGGAAAGTCTGAGCTGTAACTGACTAGTGACAGGGTAAAACTCGGGGGACGCAGTAACCTTTCGGTTCGGGGAATACTTTTGTCGGGAATTGCTCGGGACGCGGAGGAAACAAAAACAATTAGGGAGGGTAATAGAGTCGACAGGCATGACCGGATAGGAAAAATCGGGCCGGCCGTGGCCGACCCTAAGGAGGAAGAGGAAAGAGAGTATAACACTACCGCACGGTTGAGAAAGATGGAAATTCTAATCATGAGCGGGTCTGCAAGAGGGTCCTACGGTTGCTCGTGCCTATTACATGCCACATGGCACGCAAAGGAAGGAAATAAGTCAAGGGCTAAGGCGGGGGAAAAACTGAAAGAACAGGGGTAACGGGACCCAAGAGAGTCACAATTTCGAACTAACCACGCGGGCCAAGGCAAGAGTGGCAGGCCGTCGGCTAGTGGGCAGTACGCGGCTCTCCGGAGTCTCGAAGACTTAAACCAAGGGTAGACTCGTCTTTGAAGTAAACGGACACGCGAATGGAATGTAGAATGAAAAAAAAACACGCGGCAGGAAGAACTCTGCGGCCCGGTCGCCTCGACTGTGGTTTATGGAGCCGTGAGGCCAAAAAGCCAACCACGAAAGAGGAAGTTAGGCTGAACAAAAAATGGCTGCCAACCTGTACGTACGAGGGACGAAAGGAAACCAATGGTAAGAGAGGCTCCAGCCCGCTCCCGCTCGGGTGATACACAAACTAAAAGGGCTGGTTTGGTCAAGAAGAAACGGCGCCCAGTCTGCTCCAAGCCAATCCTCACCGCTTCGGAGACTCGGAAAAAGCTCCAGCAACCAAAGATCGGCAATGAAGGACAAAAAAAACCTGCTACGAGTTAGGCGAGCCAATGGTCTACCTGGGCCCAGTAAGGCATGGAAGCACAACCCGGAGGGTCACAGCTAAGACTCTCCCAATGCCGAGGCCGCCAAGGCGATGAGGAGTCGACGTGTTCCAGACATCTCGCCAGTCGGCCAAACAAGAATGGTGATCAGCGACGGCAATAAGCTCGAAGACCGCGGCTTGAAGCGGATAATTTTGGAAAAGGTCGGCATTCCCCTCGGGTCAAGCGACCCTCATCTCATCATTCCAGTAGGGCGATCAGGACGACGTACTCATCAAAGACTCCCTCCATCTGGCGCCGTTTGATGAAAAGGGTACACTCAACTCAGTAAAGCATCGGACCGCGGCAACACAAAGGGCAACATCGAACGGGGGAACGACTCCACGCCGGCCAGTGTAGCAGAGGAGATCAGGTCACTTCAGGATCAAGCGAGCCGAAAGTGAAATGCTCCGCGATGCCCCCGAACAGAGACTGGATCGCGTGGGTGGGGACATGTGTGAGAGGGGATGACGCCTCTGCCCCCTCGTCTAGGTGGTGCCTCCGGGCCTTTCAGAGCCTGCAAAGAACTATCATAGGGGCTTTAGGAGGCCGGTGAGCTGAGGCATCCACTAGTAACCGTCAAATCGGACGGGGTTGATGTGCGTTGATCTGAAACACGGAAAAAACCGGGGGGTTCACTCCGCGCGATGTTTCACTGGTTCCGTGGAAGACGGGGACGTTACTAGACAGGGGAACGAGGTTGGCTCTCTTGGGAGGCAGGTTGGGGGGGAAGGGGATGATTGTCCACTGAGTAGTCTGAAGCTACACAAAATGGGGTTTGCGAAAACTCCGTGCACAGGTACATGAGGAACAAGAAGATCGGGGGGCGTCTGGCGGAGGCGGGTTAAAACCTAAGTCTGCCAGGTGGAGGGTGACTGGTAGGACACCCAGCTCGCCTTTGGAGCCCTTAGCGGTGGAAGGAAGGCTTAAGACGCCTGAGGATGATAGGGTCACGGGTACCGTTTAAGGTTGCCGAAGGCGAGGAAACTTTCGGAGCGGAAAGAGATCCCCTCAGGAAAGCCGCGGGACGCGTGCCGTAGTAAAAGTTTGGGGCTCGAGGGAGAAGAACGACGTTAAGACCACGTTACACGAAGCGGGCCTGACCCGGTATCGGAACAATCTTTGGAGAGAAATTGCAGAGGTCTTATCACAGGAAGGTTTACGTTGTTTACGGCTGGCGGATCATTGGTGACGCGGATGGGCTTATTACGACGCCTAGTCTCTGACTTCCGGAAATTCTCGAGCTGGTCGGTGTACGTCGGTCCCGCCTGGGTCGTAAGGCGCCTGCAGGAAAGTCCCACTCATAGAGTTACGCAACCCTTGGGTAGGGGTAAGGGGGGACCTAATGGCGGGGGCCATGGACAACTATCCCGCAAATGGGGTCGAGTTAGAAGGTGCGGCTAGTCTGGACCATGGCGGCCCGAACGCGTTCGAGACACCAGCGCCAGCCCCAAAAAAGTCGAAAGTGTCGAGCCGGGCCAGGCCGGGTAGAAAGAAGCGTCGGAAAGTGAGGGCGTCCGACAGACCGACCGGGAAAAAACGCCCATCAAGGAAAAGTGTACCACCGAAAGTCGCCATTAAGCCTCACTGCCGAGGGAGGGGCGGCCAGCTAGAAGAATGCTATCAAAAGGAAAGAAGCGAAGCCCCCACTAGTTACCAGTTTTATCGACACAACCTGCCTTAACCGGAGTAAAAAAAAAAAAAAAAACCCAGAAAAAAAAACGCCTCGAGATGGGAACTCCCTATCACCGGATCCCGGGATCGGCGAGGAGACTCAAGGTCAAGAAAAGAAACAAGAGGAGTCGTAAGAGGGGGAAATCTGAGATTTCCGGAGGGATCAAGTCTGGGAACTGAAGACGGACGAGCGATTCCTGGCAGCGTCCTGTCTTGGGTTACATTCCCTGAAGTCTTTAAAAGTTGAACGTCGGATAAGAGGCCTGGCCAGAAGCCGCGTTGGTGCTGGTTCAACTCGAGAGCAAAGTGGCTCGCAAGCTTGTTAGGAGAGGGATATGGGCTCCGGGAAAAAGAGCAATAGGAGAACTGGGGGTCCTGGTTCCAACCTCTTTCCTAGTTTGCTCGGCTGGACATTATGAGGGCACCGGCGCAACGGGCAGGCCCCAAAGGAGGAATACCTTCGTTGAGCTGGAAGGGCCGCCGAACCGGGAATAGTTGGGCGGACTGGTATGGCCGTCCGGTGGGCCGGCGTAGAGTGGGCTAAACCCCGTCGAACGGGGGGGCAGGGACTCTACTTCATGGGCCTGAGCGTGAAAAAAGTATGCCGGCAAAACCCGCGACATCAGCAACATCGGAATGGAGGGGGGGACCAGATTAGAGCAATCGCGACGAACGCGACGTTGAAAAAAACTTGAGGCCATAGGAAAAAAAAGGGTACGGGGGGCTGTCAAAAAAAGAAAAAAAAAGCCTCTCGTGTGATTTTGGGAAAGGACGGTCGAGACAGGACGGGCCTCGATGGCAGAAAATTTGCGGCCTTCGATCTGAAAAAGTTCTTATCAAGTCTCGTGTTGGACTCATCCTTGGGACAACTCCTCAAGAAAACACAACAAGAAGAGAGAGTGGGGCTCAGAGAATTTAATCCAGACCCACGACCTGCGACGCGGAGAGCCCCCTCAAAAAAAAACTGCATAGAGGGTAGCGGTCCTGCCACTCAAAATAAGAAGCGCTGAGCACTTGCCTGGAACGGGACGACGATCCGCCGGCTTACCTCGACCGAAAAAGTGAAAGGGGGTCGTCTGCCTATCGGCATCAAACCGACTTCTTCCCAAGAGCCCCACTTATGGAGGGGTCCTGCAGAAGCCTCAATCTAGCTCCTGCCCGAAAAGGAGGCACACCAGGCGACTAGGCGGGGGAACCCACATCAACTTCTAAAGCTTCTAAAAAACGGCTTGACAATGGGTGAAAAGGCATTTTACCCCTACAACCGGGGGCCGGTGACGACTACTCGGTACACTAAACTAGAAAAATAAAGACTGATCCGGGTTCCACCCTGCAAAACGGTACAGGAGGACATGGCACCACTAAAAGACACATCTACTTAGTTAAGAAGACCTCGGAAGGGATTAAGGGAAGTCTCGGCGAGGAGAAAATATCCCGATCAAAATTCATACAAGACGCACGACGAGCACAACGAGAAAGGGAAGCACGACAACAATGAGACTGGGGCCAAAGCACTCTTCGAAAGCCACATCCAGTTGACGCCAGCAAGAAGTTATGGAAGTTCTCACTACGCAAAATTCACCCCCAGACTCGCTCGCCCAACGGCAGCCCAGAAAAAAAAGTATAGTAATTAGTCCGATCGAAAAAACTGGGTTATTACCTTGGACGTGAGATCTGCGTCAGGTAATCAGACCGGGGGACCTGACGAGCCTCAGAGGTAGGAGAAGGGCCTGTCAGAAAGATTTTCGCGACTGGTATGGAAGGTTACTGTGCATAGCTTTTTCTTGTCGGCGTCTAGATAGGAGATCCCGGCCCCAAAAAGGGGAGGAGCCGATCCCCTTCAGCCCTGTTACAGGGGGAAGGATTGGAGATGGCCCTGTGAAGGGGTAATTGCGGGAGTCGGGACGGACGCGCATTAAATACCTTCCCGGGAACTAAACCAACCATAAGGTTTGCCCGCAAGCGGAGGGGGTACCTTTGGGAGGGGGGGTGGCGGTTCATTCCTCCAGGTCGAAGGGGTCGATATTTTGATTTCGGGCTTAATAAGTGTACGAGGGTTAAGGCCCCATCGATCCCCAGGTGTATTTTGCAGGACCCGCCTCTTCAGGAGTCTCAGGGGCTTCTTTCCCCCCAGGCGCAGCGGTTCCCCGAGATAGGTGGCTCTACTGCCGACGGTGCCTGCAACAATTTCTTAAGGATATAGTAAATAAGAGACAGTCGACCCAACGCACGTACAAATCGAGCTCGCAAAAATCCCTCCGCGTCCTCAAACGCCAGCCTCCGAAACAACCCCCTGATCTACGGAAGACAGAGGCCCCTACGGCGAGACAAAACTGCCCGGGAGGCCAGACCCAGGTTGAACATCTCCCCTCTGGGTCAAAGAAAGGCCGAGGGAAGTTAGAACGGGTCAAAAAATGAGGCCTGTAGCAAACGGCCAACCTATCTCGCTCTCCACCCTCTGAAAGCTAAGACGCGAAGAAAAGAAAAGTACGCAGCCCATGCCGGGCTCTAGGGGAGTGCCTGACAGTTCAGGGTGAAACAGGGATCACTGGACTGAATAAAATATCTCATCGAAGTCTTCCGCCAAAGGATATCCAAAGGCTTCCGGTAGGACCAATGGGCGTATCCTGAACTCCAGGAAGTATTCCAAGGAAGTCCTAGATAAAAAGAAAAACGTCCCGAAGTCCTAAACAGGAGCTTGGAAAAATTTACCTAAGAAGGTAGCCAACCACTTGGGGGAGACGAAAATCCAAACTCGGCATCCAGAAGAACAAATATGAAAATCATACGACGACCCTACACTTTTCCAGAAAATCTCCGAAAGGAAGAGCGCAACCGCGTACAAGGGGGCACACATCAAAATTGAAAAGAGGAAGGGGAAAATCCACGCGGTGGAACATACAACATAGGTTAGCTAAACTCCCCCAGGAGAGAAAAAGTCAAGGGAGGATGGTCAGCCGAGGGGATCGTGAATAGCGAAAGTCCCTCATCTAAAAAACGTATCGTAGGCCTACCTAGAGAGCCAGTTATTAATAAATCGAGGCGGAAAATCTTTACCTTGAGAACTTCCAGAGAACAGACATACACCAATCGGGAGGTTCCGGAATATCGGAGAATGTTCTATCTTAAAAAGGACGGAGGAAATCCCTGCCGGGGCTATACCTGAAAGCGACCGGCCCGGTGGGACTCAGGCCGAATGAAGGTCGTGCCGCAATGTGGTTTTTGTAAGCCGCTTTCAGAGGGCTTACTTATCGTGCCGGGGAAGGAAAAACTGACTGAGTAGTTGAGGAGTTTTCCGCGCTGTTGTCCATGCTTTGGGGGTAGTTGGCGCCCAAGATTTGTCCTGGTAAAGGGGAACGCATCACTCCTAAAAAAAAATTGTCGTGCTAAGAAGGAAAGTCAAGACTGGTGCCGAAATGCCCTTGTGCTAAAACTGCTTGGCTCGCAGAATAATGACCTCAAAGAAACGAAGTTGCTCAGCTCGAGCCGAAGGTCTTGGACACCTTCTCGACCATCTCTGTGCGTCCTCCGAAAGGGTGGAGGGGGAGAAAATGCGTGATAATTGCCCTAGCGGACGTTAGTCAGGTTGCATTCCAGCCGCATCTATCGTTAATGGGTTTGCGGGACGCTAAGGGAGCAGGTCCCAGAATGGGCTTTCAGGCCCAGAGGAGGCCGCCGGAGCCGGGGCTCCAAGCAGTAGTTTCGGACCCAGCCCTGGAGGGGGGTGGGAGCACTCGGAACTCACAGGGTAATTGGTTCAGGTGCGAGGATCAATTTGACCTTGCCGTCGGACCGGGAGTACAGTTGGCCCGGTTTCTATATGAGACGATCCGCTCTTGGGGCTAGAGGGTTATCCCGTCACACGGGAAAATTCTGGTGGAAAAAAACCTATGGGTTTAAGGCCGGAAGGTCTGTGGATATTCAACTAAGCGGGCCGGAGGGTGTGGAGAGTAAAAACGATATTATACCTATTGCACCGGTGGGCCTAAAATAATACACTATAAATGACACCGTCGCCGACCAAACTGCTCACAAAAAGGTCGCTTCCGGGGGGTGTCACTTCTAGGGAAAAACGCCGACGGAGCCTTAAACACTTGGCCTCCAGGACGACGCCGTCAGCTTGTACAAACGAGATCTCAAAAAAAACAAAAAAAAGGCTACTTGGTTTGTTAAGGTGAGCAGAGAAGGCAAAGGGCACCATTCTAACAGGTGTCTGAGAGAAGCCGGGGACCCGATAGGGAAAAATATAGTAACCTCAATAGAAGGCGAAGACTTTAAATTGACCAGGGACGGTCGGCCGGGAATCGAAGAAGCCTGACTTTAGGAGACTCTGAAATTATCGATAGAACAACAAAACTTTTAAAAATAGAAAGTATATCAAGTCCGGGCCCCGGCATCTGCGGGAGCCTGCACCGGTGACATGGGGACCAAAGAGATTCTTCCAAGGAGAGGAAAGAGATCTCAATTTCGGCCCCGAATAAAAGTTCGATAGTTGCGGATCGCCGAGGGGATTCGTTCGTCTGGAACGACAAGGTCCACTAGATACACCCACATTTATGGCTCAGGAAAAGAAAGGTGTGTCCAGGGACTACTAGAGCCGACGGCCAAGGATCGTAAAACACGAAAAGTAAACTTAGCGGTAATGCATCTAAACCCTGAATGCCTCTAAAAGAAAAGGAAGATGGGGACATTGGCGTGTCTCGGTTTTTGGAACGCATCTGTCGTCGACGCAACGGTGAAACTTGGGACAGAGAACGTCGGTCGTCCCAGACTAATACACTCCGGCAATGGTAGCTTCATGACAAACTACCATCAAAAACCCAGCTAAATCAAGGTTTCTAGGCGGGGATCGTGGGATAAAACTCCTGAAAGGGGGGGGGGAAGACAGTCCACTCAAGAAAGGGAAGGACTGTTATCTTCCTTCGGAATTGCGTACTGGCCGACCGGAGAATTCAACTCTCATGAATAGTAAGCATAAAAAAGTAACCCTTCCTTGAGGGAGAGTAGGGGCAACTAAAAACAAACTAAAAAAGTTGAGGAGGGAGCGTCTCTGCCATTAGCCAGCCGGCCTCAAAGACATTTTGAAAAAAATTCTTAGCTGGAGAAATTCAAGAACTTCTCCTGCGTTCCTCATCGAAGACACAAGCTAGATAGACCTGAACTACGTCCTATATAAACGAAGGGCGACAGAATGGGAACCATGCATGACAAAAGCAAAACCTATGGTAAAGATAAGAGACCCAACGCCAATAAGATCCTCAGCAGAAGGATGGAGTGGACATGCTCAACCAGAGCTCGCCAAGAAAGAGTTCATAAAAAAAAAGCCACCTTGTGTGATCAGCGATTGAATGAAGTAGTCCGTAAACTTGCGTTGGACGGGGGGCCAAGAGTCAAGGGGGGAAGCCACCTTCGCCAAGAAGTAACGAAGAAAACCGCGAAGAGGTCGGCGCCCCACGCCGCATGTCGAAGAGGGTCACCCTGCAAAAAAGCAATAGAATTAAAGCCGTCGGACTCTCCAACGGGGACGGAGAGAAATAGCCGTCGTCTCTCGACCTGAGTAACTCAGTTCGAAGCGGTCAATGCAGGGAGAGAACAACCGCCGAGGTTCATTAAATCCTATGCAGGAAAGAAAATGGAAGGAGGAAGGCGTTGTACTGTCCTGGACGATAAACGGTGACGGCCACGCCTCTTTAAGACGTATCCTCCAGGGCAAAAATTCCGTCATGAAAATCTAGGGCCGGTCGAAGAGGGCCTGGTTAAACCAGCTCGGAATGAATCGGATCACCTTGTGATCAGAGGGGAACCTGCGTATTGAAAGGAAAGAATTGAGGGAACCTGGGCTTTGGGAGGACGTGGGAAACGTGTAGCAACAGTGCAGGGAATGGCGCATGGGCGGAGTTGGAGATTTGCTGGGAGAGGTTAAATCTGGCATAAAAATGCCTTTACTAGGCTGGAGGAACCCCCTTTTGATCGGGCCGGCACGGGATTTAGGGCTCAAAGCTCCCAAACTAGATTCAATCGGTCCTATTCGCGGATGAGAACTGTTCTAAAGTAGGAGGGCCCTTAAGGGGGATGAGACCCCATCGTAATGGGGGGGCCTCCGGGAAAGAAGAACTTCTCCATGACCTCGACTGCTATCGCTTTATAGAACAGACGCGCTGGGGGACTTTCAGGAACGGGGGAGGAACTTGCAGGAATTGCTTTCGGTCTGGCCCCTCGAGCACGGAGACTTTGCTTACGCGTAAGGGAGAAATTGGGGGAAATTTACTATGCTGCGCGATCAGTTTCTTTAGGGCGGGACACGGCCTCAAGCTCTTTTGCAAAAAGCATCGTCCTGGAAACGGAAAGCGCCGCTTCACCGCGAGGAAAAGTGAGAATGAACATTTCATTGCCTCTTGATTTCTAAAGAAATAGGGGGACTGGGCGTCGAGGAATAAGGGGTGCAAAGGAGGCTATCTTCGTAACTGGGTCGTTTCCGTAAGATAAAAACGGTTCCAGTCGTGCTGGGGTCAGGAGGGTCAGCATCAAAAATGGGGAGGGGAGGCCTCTCAAAAAGCGGTGGGCGAATCCTGTAGAAAGACAAATAAGCGGTAAGTGGTCGGGCTCCCTCATCGGAAGACACCTGGGTTTTAAGCCAAAAATGGGGGAAATCCTTGAAAGACCCGATTAGGAGAGACTACCCCGTAAATCCAATAAAAGGGCCGAAGGACCCAAAAAAAAAAAAAGGTCCCAGTGGAAAGAGGGTTAAAGGGCCTGGGTTGAAGCAATCTTACATCATTGGGCCTGCGCGTACCAGAACCGCCTACAAAAAAAGATCACTTCAAAAAGCGACATTAAATCCGATAGGGTTCTGTCCTCAAAGTCGGCCGGGCAATAATACAGCGAAGCCCCCTAAGCGTGGGAAAAACAGGGGTATCGAACCGCTCCAACAAGTGGGAGTAACCTCCGCGCAGGCATCTAGGGCACGCCAAAGAGGGCTTCAACTTCATTGACGGAATAGATAGAGATCGAAGGGAGCTATATATACTTCCTAAAAAAAGATGAAAAGACGGGGATCTTAATTTCCTATGATTCGGAAACCGGTCGGGGCTAGAGAAAGAAAGGACTCAAGGGGAGACGGCGTAGTTTAGTAAATGCTTTCCATCAAGCCTGAGCCTCTACTGACCACTTGATGGGACCTCGGAGTTCAAAAACTGCAGACTACTTTGGTTGGAAAACAGAATCAGGCGTGCGTCGTTGCATTATCTGGCAATTTGTCGAAGGCGCACGTCTTGTACAGGGATTGTTCCAAGAAGATGGTATAGGAACCTGGGCAAGATTTTCTGGGCATGGGGGGAGAGGGCACCGGAAGAACTGGTCAGTGGAGCAACCACAGTCGCAGGATATCAAAACGTTGCTGACCGCTTAGGACCTACGTAAGAAACGGTCGAGACTCAAAGGTATTTCAAGGGAGATCCGAAATTGTTAGCCTTAGTAGAGTTTAGGTTGGGGCACGCCTTCTCAAGCCGAAGTGGCAGTACTAAACATTGGCTTGCGTTGAAAGAGGAGTCACCTGTGCCGCAAAAAGCGACATCAAAAGGGAGGAAGGGGGAAGAAGTAGTCAGACATCGGGGGCCAGGCGACTAACTCGCTGTACATTGAATTCTGAGACGACCGTTGTCGCAAAAAAGCCACAAGTTCTCTCTCAAGTCCAAAGAAGAGAGAGTTTACGGAAGGTCTCTGACGAGGGGTAGCCGATGAGGAGGGCAAGAGGAGTAAACCACTAGATAAATCCACAATCTGGCCTATAAGGAAATCTCACAAGAAAATATAGAGAAGGAAGAAACAATATGGATTTAGCCAAGGAAAATTCTTATAACGGGTCAGCTCGAAGGTCCCGCGAAGCGGTACTTATCAGAAGGAAAATCCTCAAACGGTCCAACGGCTGGCTGGTCATAAAGAATTGACACTCTACCAGGGGGGGGGTGAGAAAACGCCTTTCCTATCATCCCGTGGACTCCGAGGAGTATAAGAGCTTGGGGGCTCCTCGACTTCCCCGGACCTTCCGATGGAATTCATCTTAATGCATACGCGCCATGACTCACGTCGCAGAAAGGACCACGCAAACGACAGTCCATTCGGGGTCTGCGGATGGAAAGCCCAAAAACCTTCCGGGGGAGCGACGGCAGAAGGTTACCAAGGAGAGAACGCCCCAAAAATGCCAGAACTGTCCCAAAGAAAGCCTAGGACGTATATGCGACTTTGGGGGAAAACTGCCCCGTAGACCGGCCGTGACCGCATGACTGAACCATGCATAAAAAAAAAGAGGAGAAAAAATCATGAGGTTGGAACCAACTCGTAACCAAGGGCCTAGACTCAGGGTACTAAGACTGTAAACCGGACAACACCTGCATACAACTCAACGAGCAACAGTTACTCAATCGAGGTAGCCCAAACCGACGGACCAGAACGGACTTGAGATCCATGTTCTCCAGAGAAGAATGGGTGCATTAAGTTTCCTCAACGCAAAGGCCCGACCCGCCGCTTCAGCTCAGTTCCCCGAAGGGGCAACGAGACGGGGGAAAAAGCCTGAGATAGGTCGTATTTCCGATCTAATGTTGGGCAAGTGAATCTGATCAGGGTGTCGTCGATCCGGGAGAAGGAAGGAAGGAGTCGGGGATTAACTCTCCGATCGACCTCTTGTGTGAGAGGACAGTTGTAACCGGAGGATGTGATAAACGGTGAAAAAAAGCAGGGGGGTGGCTTCGGGTAACAAGATCGTCGTGCCTATCGTCCGAAGAAAGAGATTCGGGTCCATTGCGACGTTAATTCCGGTTTATCCTGTCCAGTCTGAGGAAAAAGGAACTGGGGCGGACGGATTACGGACCCGACGCTTCAACTCGCAAGATTGACCCAAAGTCTTCCTTGTGTCCGAAGGCGGGGGGTGTTCCACGTCAAGGGGGCCGAGATCGTCGGTCGGGGGGGTAGCTCCGACGGAAATCGGTCCCCAAAGGAAAGGCTTTACCAAACCTCAGCTTCGATTCCCTGAAGGTTACAACATCCCGTCAAGTAGCGAAGACGGGGTTCTAACAAGAAACAAGCTTTTACGATGGGCCTCAAAGAGCGTTCGAAAGTCGGACGCTTTCCTGAGAAGACCAACGACAACGAGGGGGTAAAAAGAGATCAAAAAGAAAATGGACCGAGTACTAACAGAAACGTGCCACGAACCGACGTCAACACCTGGAAGAAAAAGACAAGACACCCGAAAATCGCCGGGGCACAAGACCTGACCGAGGAACCGTCCCGAAGAGAGCGGCGATAAGTACGTCAAAGGAGCGGGTCGGGGATGAAGGGAAAAGAGGTGATGGATCCTCTCTAGACAACTTACGTCAACGTCCTTCCCGCTAACCGGCCGCGTACAATATTTCTACGAGGGACAAACCTGGATGAAAACAATGGAAATCTCATTCTAAAAAAAAGGAAAGCGGAGGGCCCAGAATCTGCATTCCGCGGCCTGGGGAACGTCCCTCAAGGGCACAAGTCGCTTTCCACGGGGAATAACCGGTCCCGAGGCCGAAAGAAGGGGAAACCTCAAGATGACAAGGGGACCCTAAGACCCCGGGGAGGGAAGCATGTCCCTCCAGTGGTGAGAGAAGAATCCTGGTGGAGACCTCCCCTTCCAAAAGGTCCAGAAGGCCAAAAATGCCGGAACGGACCTACCTTCGAGAACATCCTAAGGCACAGAACAACCTATACCCCCAAGCTGTACACCTTGGGATCAAGGTCCCAACAGCTGACAACAAGGAAAGTAATCCATCGTTTCTTGGCATAACCATACGGCAGTCCCGGAGACACGAGTAAACTTAGGTGCCGAAGAAATTAAGGGGCGGGAATAAGACGTACACCAAGGGACTCCTCGAAAGGCTCAAATCTGGGAGGCGAAAAAACCCAAAGTCTGGAATCAAGTAGTACTAAGAAAAACTACTATATTTACTTACTTCACTAAAAGTTCCACGACAGAACAACCCGGAACCCTTAGGGGAAGAAAAAGGGGAAAGATCCTTCTCTCAGGATCATGTCAGCTGAAAGAGTTCAGGGTCGCAGCTCTCCGCCGTTCATTCTACCTTAAAGACCGGTCCTCCGTAGGATGCAACGGGGTGCCCCGGCGGGGCGCCTGAATGTGGAATTAGGGAACAGGGGAAAGTGCGAAATAAGCTTCCTTTGGTCTATGTTAAAGACTTCACCTTTGCAAAAAAAAAATCTCAAAAAAAAGGGCTGTGGCTAGGTTATGGACCCGGGTCCTTGACTAAGGTCCACGTCCCGGCCAACATCCCTTGAGAAGGGGAAAGCGGCAAGTCCTTGACGGACGGAAAAAACGAGGGGAACCCTGGGTCGGAGGATCCGAAAGGATTTTGCTATCTAGGGGTAGCTACTGGAATAAGAAGCAAGCGAACTTTGGCCATTTTAAAATACCGGGGCACATAGGGGAGGCTTACCCTCCGGTACCATGTAGGTACGGACACTTCGTGGGAAAACTCCTGTCATAAAGTAGGGGAATGTGGGGATTCCGGTCCCGGAAGCTGGTAAGGACAAGGGGCGCGCGCTTGGGGGAAGGAGTCCCTAGGAATCTGGGAGGGACCCTAACTGGGGATTGCTAGTCACTTGGGGGGCCGAAACGTACGAAAGACAAGGGGTTGTCTTTGCCCAGCTTCGCACAGGCGTAGAGAGATCGATCATTGGGGCTCGCCGGTGGTAACCTTTACGACGAAACACTAGACGTTGGAGCGGCCATTGAGATAGTGGATAAGCCGGACGGGGGGGGAAGAAGGATGTTGTGCGTTTCTATAGCTTCTGGAAAAAGAAGAGAGGTGCCGGGGGAGGAGGTCGACCAGAGTGCCTCACTATGACGGGGTTGGGCTTCATTTTAGGATGGGGGCATTACCCTCACCTATTATTTGAGAGGGGATTCGCCTATATATCTAAGTTCCGAGAAGGAAGGGGAGGGAGTCGGCTATGGCACATTAAAATCCGCACGGCCCGCAAAGGCTGAGGGTTGTCTAGGCGAGAAGGGAAGACCGACGTCGTCCTTTTAAGACAGGCCAGATCCAAAAGATAAAACTTGAAAAGATCGAGAGCCAGTAACGACGGGTGTGTGGGGTAAGGGGGCTTTTCTTCATATAACAAGAGCCAAGCAACAGAAGCAGGACACTGCTTCGACTTCGTGCCCCAACTGGTAGGAACTCAAACCTAGAGCTATGATCCGAGTCCGGTTACGCACAGTCGGAAGAATAACAAGGTTTCGAATCCGCCTTGCGCTGGAAT
>Ga0179591_1271995_pt1 | contig 16652 bp, 17 predicted proteins | sample CZOMad2_1_08_16f_FD_182891 | JGI IMG/M metagenome (GOLD analysis project Ga0179591, IMG submission 182891) | Vadose zone soil fungal communities from Angelo Coast Range Reserve, California, USA - CZOMad2_1_08_16fungal (PacBio error correction) | ecosystem: Environmental > Terrestrial > Soil >...
TATCTACGGAGAGAAGTTGGCGAAGGGAACCAGCAACCGATGTGCAGTTACAAGCCTTCGGGTGGAAAAAAAAAAAAAAAAAAAAGAAGAAAAAGGGCGGGGTTGAATAAATTTCCTCGGCAGGTTTTCAGGGTCTAAGTAAAAAAGAGACAAGAAAAAAGCAAAGAAACAAAGTTGGAAAAGCGAGGGGTCCTCCTCGTTGTCCATCGCAGGGCAAAAGAAAGAAAGACGGAGGGTCAAACGAGAACAAGAAAGTGCCAGGGCCAGATTCGACGAGAACTCATCTGATCATCCTCTGGGTGGAGGCCAAGGGGGGGAACCAAGATGGTGTGGACAGAATGGTTCGGAGCAAAGCCGGGGAACGCAAAAGGGGCCGTGGACGAACCGAACCAAAAAAGGCAAGAAAAACAAGCGGCGAGTCAGTGGTTTATCAAGAAACAAAGGGCGGGGGGAAAAGGGAAAAAATGGGGACCTTGCAAGACAAACCTGATGTCCCGAAATCTGCAACGACCTACTGCAGTGAAAATAAAAAACCCCAACGGGCCAGGCAACTCGCATGCTACCGGAACCAGGCGACGGCAACCCCAATGTAACCCAAGTCAACTCACACTCCCGCATCCTCCGGGCACCACCAGGGCTTGTCCGGGGCCGCTCGATCCTTAACGCCCAACGAGAGAAAAAACCCTTTTTAACAGGAAACAGCCGTCCAAGGGAAACCGGACAGGCGTGGTGGACCCGGGAGCACGGTGGGGGTCAGTACTTTTCTGAAAATGAACCACGAGCGAGGTTCGAAGACTGAGGGAAGTGCAGCAGACATTCGCTATAAACACGCGGGAAGGCGAAGCTGACCGTTCGGAGAAACTCAGGAATAAACAGGTCAGGGGGGAGGGGGCAGGAATCACTGAGCGGTAACAAAGCCTCTTCCACTAAGGACAAAGGGAGAAGATGGGTACAGACCTTGGGAGGAATAGTGGGGAAACTTGGGGGAAGGAAAGACGAAAACGCATGAAGCGACCAGCGGGCAAAAGCCCATCGGGGGGCCGGAAAAAAGACAATGAAAGTGGTAAAAGGGGCCCTTTTGGGTCTCAGGACACAGAAGGGAAGATTCGGGCATTAAACTAACCAAATAAGAAAATAGCCGGGGGGGAACCTGGAAAAAGAAAGGGAAATACCCGACTGATTGATCAAAAACATAAGACCTTCCATTGATCAAAAAAGAAAAAAAAATACTTTACTTCATAGCAGGAGCAAAATGGGTGGCAGAGCTCTGGAAAAAAAGGCCTTAAGACATTAGGGGGTGTGTTTTCAAGTCGGGGACGACCATCAGGGGGCTCGGACCCGGTAGTGGTGCCAAAGGGGGAGTGCCAGGAAAGGGTAGGGAGAGGGGGGGAGGTTGTGGGAGGGTGGGCCAGGAGCAGCGGTACTGAGGGCGGCAGTTCACAGTCAAGACCAAACCACTATAATTCTTTCTTGAAGATGGGGTTGGGAGGGCGGTATCGAAGGGAAAAAGGGGGGAGTGAAAGATAGGGGGGGTTGAATAATGGAGGGACCCTGGGGGGGAGAGACCTGGTTTAAAAACCATCGCCCTTGTGTTCAAGGAAAGTCCCCCCACGTAAAAAAAACAGCACGGTGGGAACGGTTCAAGTACTAAACCGTCCCCCTCAGAAGGAAAAAAAAACAGAAAAAAATGGGGCCAACCGAAGCGAACGTTTCCCTGGGGGTGGCAAAGAAAAAGAGTGAGACGGAAAACGGGCCGGTCCTGGAAGGACCACAGCAACAAACAGAAAAACCAACCGTACACCAAGGGAGGACGGGCGAGGGCCGAACCGCACGGGCAAAAGAAGGGGGGGGCCGGAAAACAACACCAACCAAAAGAAAAAAAAAACCACCCCTCGAACGAAGAACCAGTACAAATTACGAAAAGAGCGAAAGAAAAGAACCAAAAGGGGAAGCGGAAGAGCAGGGGGACGGGGGGGGGCTAAAAGGGCCCATAACCAAGTTGCGGTAGCGTAGCGAAGAGGTCGCTGGGCGGAAAAGCCGACCACGCGGCGTGGTTCAATAGAACGAAATGCCATATCCCGTCCGCAAAAAACAGCTGGCTGAAAAAAAAAGCCGCACTGGGAAAGGGACGACCTCGCCATGATGCGGTACGGAAAAGGTCAAATTCTCGACCAAAATAGAGACAACAAAGGGGTGGGGAAAACACACGAAATGGTTGGGGAAGAAACAAACCCTTAGAAGGAAATAATTAAGGGTTTTGGCTCGGATGGAATCCTGATAAAACTATTACGTAACGTCCTGAGTTGGAAAAACAAACTTGAACCGTCAAACAAGATTACAAAAATGCCAACCAATAGACAGGGGGACCGAAAATCTACACCGTTGGAGACGGGACAGGTGTCTCAAGAATGAGAAAAAAGTTCGTGGAACTTAAGAAAAGGGAAGGGATTGGGGGAGCTGGCAAGTCCCCTTTTGGCGCAAACAAAAAGAAACGGGGGCAAATCAAAAGGGGAGGGGGACCACGAAAGGTGGTAGGGGGGGGGGGGGGAAAGGGGGAAGTGTCGGGGTGTAGGTAGGGGGCGAGGAGAGGGGGGGCGCGGGGGCGGTTGACGCAAGGAGACAAAACAAGGGAAGCGCTGAAGGGAAAGGGTCAGGATGCCTGGGGGAACAGTGAAACAGAAAGGGATGCAGCCTGCTCACTGGGGGGAAGGAGTGGGGAATGGACAAACCGTCCTTGAGGAGAAGATTGATGGGGGAAGGGGCTTGAAAGTTACCTTGAAAAGGGGACAAAAAAAAAAGGGGGGAAGACAAAAAACGGGACAGAAAGGTGGGGAACACACCCAATGACCATAACAGCACATCCCAAATGCGGGAGGAGGGGGGAGTAGAGGAAGACAATCCAACTAGAGAGCAAGGGAGGGGTATGAACCAAACTCGGAGGGATGAGAAAAAGAAAAAGGAAGAAGGGAACCTATAACATCATGTCAACTGGTTTTTGGCCGAAAGAAGGGTGAAAAACCAAAGGAAAGCATAAGATAGGTAGAATTTGTTGGTCAGGAGAGGAACAATAAGCTCGCCCCAACCCTATAGGGAGGAAAGATAGAAGGAGATTGATTCAACCAGTTAAAAAAAAAATCAAAAAAGGTAAATCCTGGCTAATGGGGGGACAAAATAGGTCGCCCAAGGAGAAACTGGGAGGGAGAAGAGTAAAAGGAGAGTTGGTCTTAGATGAACGAAAGTAAAAGAAAGAGAAAAAGGAAAAGACGAGATACGTAGGCCAAATGGATAAAGAACATGCACAGGAGGCAGAGAGGTGGATGGCTTTTGGTGGCACAGGTGGGTCATGACCATCTACGGGGGGGGGGTGGGGGGGGAAAAAGGAAACAAAGTGGCCAGAGAAATCAAGAATCCCCGGGGGCGGGGGGTGGGACATCAACGCAAAGCGACCAGGGCGGGGGGAAACTCATGAGACAAATACTAAGGTAAGACTTCATCCTGAAGACGGAAACTTGAAGAGAAACACTTTGTTAAGGAAACACATGCCCATTGGGGGCCCTGTAAGAGAAAAAATACAATCTATGGTTAGGGGGAAAAAGGTAAAACCAACAAGGAAGGGTGAACAAAAACGGCAACTTTTATGGGAGAAATGGGGCCTGAGTATCAAGAAGTTGAACAATGGGAAGGAAGGGGGGAAGGGAATATTCAAAAAAACATGTAGGTCGAGCCGGATAAACCTAAAACGATTGGTAAGGGAAAGCACCTACTCTCCGAATTTGGATCATTGGGGGGAAAAACAGGTTGTGTGAGGAAAAATAGAGCTAAAACAGAAAGAGAGTGAAAGGAAGAAAGGGAGGAGTGGGGAACCGTTATACCTAGGGGAAAAAGTGAGGAGGGGAGGGGGGACGCGGACGACTGCGGGATCAACAATAGGGAAAGGGAAGGGAGTGAAGGAACGGGTAGAGATTGGGACTGAATTATGAAAAGTTGGAAAAGGCCTCGCGAATTGAAGTGGGGGGGGGGTAAAGGAGGAGAAGCAGGGGGGAGGAGTAAAAAAGAGGGGGTCGAATCAAGAGGTTATGGTTGGGTGTCGACCCAGAAGAAGGCCAAGAATACGGCTGGCAGCCCGAAAAAAGGAAAAGTCGAAGGGGGGAGGGTGGATAGGGGGGGGGGTTGACTTGAGGTTACCGCCTTCGAATAAAACTGGGGGGGGAAAAGGGCTGGTAAGCAGTGCGAAAAGGGGGGACAAACAGGAGGAAAGAGGAAAGTTCAAAGAGAGGGGGGCTTGGAAAGTTCATGGCACCGTCTGGAATCGAAAGGAGGCCAAACCAGGGAGATCCTGGGGGGGGGGGAATGGACAAGTCGTGACCAAACGGGGGGGGGCAGAAAGCGAGAATAGTGGGGGGGTGTCACGTGCAAAAAGGATTGAAAAAAAAGGGGGTAAGCTGGGGGACGATTGGTTATGGAAGGAAAACAGTGAACAGAAAAGGGGGGAAATTAACTTCCGATGGGGTCGTGGAGGAAAGAAAGGGGGGGAGGGGATTGTGAGTGACCGGAAAAGGTGAAGGAACATAATTATGGGGCAAGGAAAAGCGGCACCCGTTGGGGGGGGAGGATAAAGGACCTGGTAAGGCAGTTAAATTCAATGTGGAACAACGAAACCGGGAGAGTAGAGTCTGGTACGAATTGATGTTGGGAGGAAGATTAAAGAAATCATCTGAGTGCGAATTTGGAAAAAAAGTGGATTCAACCTTGGGTCCTGGACTTGTAGAAGACTGAGTGGAAGAGGGGTTAACCAGTCGTAAACATAATTGGATCGAATGGATCAAGAAAATTAGGGGGAAGAAAGTTTCTGATAAGGCAAGATTGTTAGGACAAAATTGTGTAAAGGAATCAACTACAGGTGAAGGGAGGGGACAGAAAGAAAAATATCACTCGGGGGTGAAACAATTATAACCGTGCATTTAAGTAACCAAAAGGTGGGGGGCTAAAACTTGGGGGGGTCTCGGGATAACGGGAGAAGAGGACATGGGGGGAAAAGACTATTGGGGCAAGTATAGGGAACAAAAGCCTCGTCCAGGGAAAGTTAGGAGGTCCTAAACCACGGAGAAGGGTGGGAGGCCGGGGCCGTTAAAAAAGTGAGCTGAGGGGGCCCGGGTAAGAATTTCAGGAGGATAAGGAAGGTGTCACTATTCTGAAGGTCCACCATGTACCGACCCAGGGCAATGCTAACCAGATAACGGACAGGGAAAGAAAAGGTCTTCGGTGACTTCTTCACCTGAGGAGCGGCCAGGGGAAAGGTTAACGAGGTTAGGGGGGGACGACCGGTACCATCTCTAAATAGGGTTGACAGAGAGGGCACAGCTGTGGAAAAATTGGGAAAAAGGGTTGTTTCGGCAAGCATTGATGAACTTCAAATTCGGAAAGTCAAAGAAAAAGAGGAAAAAAATGTTTCCCAGGGAAAATAAAAAGAGAGAGAAAACCTCAAAAGGACAACCTGTGAACTCAAAGGTCTGGCCAAAATAAAAGAGGGGTTGTCATTCCGTGCAAAAACCCATAGGAGGGAGAGAAAAGGAAAACGTCCTTTCAGCTCATGGTGGAGTCGAGAAAATCGGGGGGAAAAGTGAGTGATCCAGAATCAAAAGTCAAAAAGAAAATAAGTGTGGAAGGGGGGGTCAGTTCGTAGTGGCTGAAGCAATAAAGGAGTTGGACAACAAGGACGGAAACTAAATCGCCCAGGAGAATGGAAGGAACAAAGGGGGCTAAAAAAGGAAGAAAGATTATCACATCAACCTACTCGGAAGAAGAGACGGTGGAGAACAAAAAAAAAAGGAACCCCTGCTCCATAATGGGAAGAAAATAACAGGGCGAAAAAAAAGCAGTGAAGTGTGAAGTCGCACAAAGCGAAAGGAAATAAGGACTAACGGCCCCATGGGGAAGAAAAGAGGGGGGGGAAAAACGAGGAATGGTAGAAAAGTTGGGAGAAGAGGAACCGGGGACCAGCAGCCCCAAGTTAGAAGGGGAAAAGAAAAAAAAAAGCCTGAAAGAGGGAACGGCGGTAGCGTGCCTAAAAAAAGAAACGAAAAACAAAAGAAAAAACTTAGAGAGATGAGAGAGAAGGAAGAGGGAGGGGGGGTTCAAAGGGGGGAGGGAATCGCAAACACGAAAACGGACCCGGAGGTCCCTTCGTGTGAAGGGGGTGGAAAAAAGGAAAAGATGTGCAGGGAATGGGCACGAACTGGTACGCTTGAAGAGGAAAGGGAAAAAAAATCGGCCCGGCAACTGCAGAAGGGAAAAAAAAAAAGGAGAGAAAAAAAAAGTCAGGGTGGAGAGAAGATAAGAAAAGGAGATAAACTTTGGCGTAGCGGTTGTCATTGTAGGGGGGAGGAATGAAGTAGAAAACGGGGTCGTTTCTCGGAGAAGGAAACAGGCCGGAAAGGGGCTTAAAGGCTAGGGTAAGGATATAAAATGATGAGGTTGGAAGGGTTTCGGGCCAAGGTCAGCAGGGGAAAACGTCTGGGCGGTGTTTTTCTCTTTCCAAGGTCAGCCTGGTGGGGGGCCAGCACGGGTGACAGGCTTTTCAAATCCAAGGCGGAGATCCAGGAACCTTTGGCCGTCGTCCTGGGATCCACTAGAACTAAAATGGCATCCGCTGCTACATTCCCATCGGACAGTCTAAGAAGATGCGGTTAAATTAGAGACTAAACAGTGAACTCTACTCACAGTGATTGGCCGGGTAAGAGAGAAAAATGGGTGGGACTTGGGGGGACGGGGGTGACCCGCCCGTCACGGGAAACATGGGGGACTGACCTTACAAAAATCAAAGGGGGGGTTTTACCATTCGAGAGAACAGGGGCGATACGTTTAGAAGCCAAAAGGCAACAAAGGAAATAATGTGAACCACGACGTAGACATGAAAGACAAGAAAAAAGAAAAGTATTTAAAATACTTACATCGGATGCCCAGATGACAAGTATAACACCCCAATGTGGGTGAAAAAATTTGGAAAAGTGAGAGGTCCAAAAAGGAAGGGGTGCAGCCGGAAGACGGATCCTAGGTGAAAAAGTATGGGGTAAAAAACAAAAGAATCAAGGTGAGAGCGAATTGCGTACTTAATAGACTCAAATTCAGACGAAGGGAACAGTCGTTTCTGTAAAGGAAGGTAAAAACGACCAAAAGCACCTGCCAATCATGATAACTGGGAACAACTGGCAAGCCCGACGGAGTTTGCCTCCCATAAAAAGGCAAAAAACCAAAGGGGATAAGGTCCAGACCTGAAGGACTCCTGGGGAATATAATGAAGCCTAAGACCAGAGAAGGAAGGGAAGGTGTGGGAAACCAGTGAAAGAAATGGGGGGTCTAATACGCCTTCAAAGGGAGAAAAGGGGTTCTGCCAGGCCCTGTCATCCAAAACGGGCAAATTGGGAAAAAGACTAAAGGAAAAATCTATCAAAGTACAAGATAAAAACCGGGGGGCGGGACTGTTGAAAAAAGGAGAAAGTTATAGGCAAGGAATGTGTGTCCACAAGGGATGGGAAGCTGAAGATCGAATTACACTATAGGAAGAACCACTGTCCAGAAGGGAACACGTGTCCATAGGACGTAAAGAAGATAACCTGGAGCAGTGAGACAAAGGGGGCAACTGGCCTGGACAGGGGAGGCGGGGGGGACTCCCTCCAACCACGTTCAAAGTACGGAGTTTGAGGAAGCGTGAGGGGGGCACGCCAACCTAACCAAAACGACTCCTGATCAACAGAACCATGGGAAACCCACGGGGAACAAGGGGAAAGAAAGGGCAACCCCCCTAAGGGAGGGGGGGGCATGTGAAGGGAAAAAGCACCCAAGTCGGCGACAGGGTAGGGAAGTAACCATCGACTTGAAAAGGTAAAACCAGACTCGGTAAGAAGTGGCGGGCAAAAAATCTGCTGGGGGGGAAACTGTAATCAACCCATTAAAAACCGTTGATCCAGGGGGCCGGGGGAAGGGTGGGGGGCGAGAAACAACGGGGGAAAAGGGGGCGAATGGCACAGAAACACTAGAATGAAGAATGGTCGTTGCATTTGTGTCGTCGGGGCACCAGAACAATACCAACGGGCCAGAATGACCGCTACACTCCCGCAGGACCGGGTAAGGAAATCATCCAACCTTGAAAGCAGGAAAAAACAGTTCACACAAAAAAAAAAGAATCATGTCAGAATAACCGGGAAAAAAGCATCTGTGTAAAGAGCCTTCGGCCACTTCCGGGAAAATTCGGTCCACTGATACTCGAGTAAATCCATCCGATCATAAAGAAACTTTTAGCGGGGGTTTGTGAATTGAACAGCCCGTGGAGTCGGTAACTTTGGGGTTAGTATGGTTGATTTCAATTACTAGACAGGTCCGGAAGGGGTCCTTTGGATGGTCGGTGGGAAGACTGCTGTACCTGCGGGGTGAGCCAGAAAAACTACGAAGAAAACAAGGTCTACCCAAAGGTTCCGGGACTAGCCCCCAGGGGGGGGTACATAACATCTTACTCACAATAGGGTTGTTCGGCAGGCCAGTTCAAGGGGGGGTGCACTACAAAAGTTCAACCTCCAAGATTGAAGAAAGTCACAGAAAAAAATCCGTTCGACTACGAAGAAAAAAGGGGCGGGAAGTCAAGCGCGACACCAACGTGCTATTCCATCAGAGCCTTGGGGTTTCCTCACTCGGAGGGGTCTGGGGGCAGCCCTTACGGTGGAGAAGGGGGGCCGACCTGGCAGTCACAGAACCTGGGAAAAACTCTGCGTCCCGGGTAGAATAAAGAAGGACCCAAAAATGTGTTGAAACACGAAGGGGTCCAGAAACTGAGGAGTTGGGCCGCCCAATAAAGAACGGTGCACCACCGGAAAGCTTAATTGCGCGAAAAGAAAACGTCGAGTGAGCGAGACACTAATGGACGCACTGGGTGGACCGTTCAGGGTTTGTCAGACGGTCATAAAAGACCGATTGAAGGGTAAAACTAAATCAGGGGGAGGGGGTGATTCCAGGTTGTAGCGACTGCGGTCCTAGCAAACGTCTTGGCGGGGCAGGGGTCGGATGCCTGAATCCGGCAGTGCGGCAGAGAAACCGTGACTACGGGTGGATGGTGGGAGAAATTTTTTGTCCCCTTTCACGAGGGGGGGGGGGGGGTGGGGTTGAACGTGAACTTAAAAACAGACCGCCCTACAACAAGTATGGATACATTCCGCCACTGTTGCCGTGTTATTTGGTCTGTAAGTGCGTTCGGGTTCTTCGGGACCTGTGAGAGTGAAGGAGAGAGTGCTTATTGGTGTGTTTGCCGGCCCCCCGAATGGTCGGGGGATGGAATGGGACTCTTGTGTTGGGTAGGGGAATGCTCAGTGGCTACGGTCCTTAGGGATTCGCGAAGCAAGGGGTAGGATAACCGTGATGTCCCTCGTGGGCTTCCAAGAAAAGTCCTCTCTGGGGTATGGGAGGGAGCACGGGGATTTCCAGGGGGGGGCGGTTGGAGGAGTTACTGGCGGATTGCGATAGGGGAGGTATATCGGAGTGAGGACGGGGCGGGGGGGGGGGGAAGAGGGTGAGGGGGGGGGGGGGGGGAGTGGGAAGGGCGGGGGTGGGAGGTGTCTTTGGGTGGGGGATTGAAGGAGGGGGTGAAGGCATGAGTGGGGGTGGGTCGTGGGTGGGCGCGGGAGCGTTGTATGTTGGAGGGGCTGGGGGGTGTAGTGAGAGCAACTGGGGTGGGGTCGTCGGGTTGGTCACGGTTTATGACTTAAACCCCAGAGGAGTGCGCTTGGATTTCAATTGGTGCCCTTGACGAAATTTCCCGGATAAAAGGAGCGTCCCCACCTTTGACAGTCTATTGTCCCCGAAAAGCCCGTCTAATCGAAAACAAGCACATACTCCTTCTGGAACCCGCGCGTCGGGTCCCCGGAGAAGAAAAAAAAAAGGTGCAAAACTAGCTCTCAGCTTGCAAAAACCCGCGTGCACCTACGGGTGTGGTTTAAATGGAAGAACAACAAGGCAAAAAAAGGGGCTTTATACAGAAATTGTATCAGAAGGGTTCAAAGATGTCCTCGAAAGGGCCCCTTGTTAACATCCAACAGCACTCAGTACTGGTGAGCAAAGGGGGGGGGGGGGGGGTACAGACGACCCCCGTGAAACGAGACCACTCACAACGGCTACTTCAACATAAAGCCAAGAACGGTAACCAAGACTCCCAACATGAAACGAGTTGCGGACGGGGGGGTGAGAGTTTGAGGGCAAGGCCAGCCCGAAACCTGGAGGTCCAAACTAAGTAAAAAAATTCTGAGGGGCTCTCAACAAAAGCCGCGCGCCTCCAAAAGCTCTCAAAAAAAAAAGTCGGCCCAGGGTCCTTCCCGAACATAAAGCAGAAAATCATGGAGGTGTGCTTAAGTTGGGTGGTCGATGGACGAGTTTACTTCAGATGCGAATCAAAAACCCTGGAGAACGATGGGGGTCGAAGTTCTTGCCGGCTACAGGCGAAGAAATAGCAGTCACGGGGTGGGTCAACTCACTAAATTCAAATCCGACCAACGACCGACATTACTGCAAGGAAAAATCACGGCTACAACGCGCCCGGTGACAGAGGAATTTGAAAAAAAAAGGTGAACCGCCTGAAGCTACAAACGCGGGTGCGATCAGGGGGCAACGCAGATACAAATATCAAGGGGAGTCCACTTGACTTGTGGGCAGATCCGGGAAAAAAAACGGCCGGCCAAAAACGCAGAGAACGTTGATTTTATGAAAGTCCGGGGGAAATGGGGGCACGTAACACTCTGGGGAAAAGGTACGGTTACTTTGGACAAAGAACAAATCATGAGAAACGCGGCATCGCAGGGGGAAACCGAGGTAAAAATTTGGGGAATCACGAAACCAATGGTCAAATCCCCCGGTGGCCATTGGAAAGAGATCATGGTTGTAAACCAGCATCATGGGGTGAGTGTCACAAAGTTGGGGAGGGGGCTAGGGGAGGGTGTGGTGGGAAGAGGTGAAAAAAGGTATGGCAACCATGTCTCTGTCCGCCAGTCCCTAAATTGGCATGAACGGTTAACTTCGTCTTTCGACGGTAAAAAAAAAAAACCAAAAACGGCCGCGGGGGCCCTGATCAAAACCGGGCTCGTCACATAAAAAAGAAAGGTTATCATCAATGGCTTGCAGTGAACTGCTCAAGGACGAATTTGGTCTTGCGCTTGCCAAAACAGGGGGGGGTCTGAATGTGAGGGGGGGTTAAAGAAAAACTTCCCGAAAGATCTTGCTTAGGTCGGCTCACCCCGCGACCGCCCAGCGCTCTGGAAAAAAAGCTCATGCCAGTCAGGAACAGGGGAAAGGGGAACAAAATAGTCTTGATGGGGTGAGATAGTGAAAAACCCCCGTCCGACGCCCGGGGGAAAAAAGGAAGGCCCGGCTTGCGCCAAAGGTCGCTGACCAGGTCCAGGGCTTAACCGGGCTGGAGGTGCCCGCCGCGGCGAGGGTCATAGGCGGGGGGGCGTATCTCATCTAGGGGCCATCTCAAAGTTTGAGAAAAAGGAAGAACCTAAGCCGGGCACGGTCCCTCGGAAGCTGCTGCCGAAATTTGATGGTGGGGTTCGTGGTGGGAGGGAATTGGTCCCCACAAAGCAGCATTTGTTGGTATGGGAACGCCTTTAACGAAATCGGCGCAACTGGAACACGATGTTCCAGGTTCCTTCAGGGTATGGGGGGTAGGATGAGGGAGGGCCCACAGTGTGATGTAGCGCTTGTTGTTGTTGAAAGAAAAGGCAGCGCAAAAGGGGCGTGCGGAAGCAAAAAAGTCCATCGCAGAACTAAATTCATAGTATTGACAGGGTAAGGGGCCAAGACGGGGTAGGCGGCGGTGTAGAGGGTGGGGGGGCAAACAAGCCTCCCCAAAACTTGGGGGTGAAGGGAAGCGCCAAGGGAGAGGCCCGAAGAGTGTTGGTATCCGCAGTGTAAAATGGCCTCACCGACGTCGACAAAAAAAAGGCGGCGCAGCACTGTATATGTCAAAAATCAAGGAAGAGTGATCTCCGGGTGCGCAGGAAAAAGAGGGAACGGTGGATGCAAACCGAGAGGGGTGGTCAGATTCCGGTCCAAGAACACCGGGCTCACCGGGCACAACAGAGGTATATCAAACGATATTGGGACTGGGCAACAGCGGGAGCTTAGGGTAAAGGTAAAAGGGCCGGGGAGGTCATGAAAGGGTAATCCGCCAGGTAAAGGATGAGGAGGAGCCAAACGGGCATCGGGGGTTTTCAAAAAAAAAGGTCAAAAGCCAAAGAACGGCCCCCTTGGCCGGGTTAAAGCCGCAAAAGGTTCAGACAAATCCGGACTCGTGCGCGGGGAGAGCACCTGCGAGGAACGCCGTGTCTGCGACCAGTTACTCCGTCTGGGGGGTAGGAACCCGGCCTGACAAATGGGCCAGCTTACTGGTGAAAGACAGGGGCCCAGTGGGCCACCATGGGGGGAAAGGACCCCGTTAAACAGAGAGGGATTAAAGTGAGAAATCGTATGCTAGCCAGAGCCCGCTGGCCAGGGTACCTTGGGGGGGGTCGGGGAAAATGGGGGGGGCGAAATAGCGTGCGGTCTCCGAAACCTGAAGTGGGAACGTAAACATGGGTCTTGGCAACAGGTTGGGTCCCCATTCAAGACCTGAGACTCCTACGGCCGAACTGGGTCACCACGGACCCAGGGCTTGTGGGAAAAAAACGCAAAACCAAAAGGGGCGGAAGCGCATTCAGGTTTGCTGCCGATGCTGCCAGGTAGAAAAATCGGGTTTCAAATGGAGGCGACGCGAAAAAAAAAATGTTGGAGAACCACGGTCATGGGGTCTAAACATGTAAGAACTTGACCAAGTCGGTTCTTGGGCGAAACGTTCGGTAGCGACCCCCACCTGAAGAAGAGTGGGGCATGACCACTAACAAAGCTAGCATGATCGTGACACCCAATCAAGGCCCGAAGGCGAAGTCTGAATTTCCTTCTCATTACTGCGACCAAAAACAAGCACATAAAACAAGCGCAAACTCTCGGGGTGGGGGGGGGGGGTGGGGGGGGGGGGGGGTGGGGGGGGTGGGGGGGGGGGGGGGGAAATTGGGCTTAGTTGACACTCAAAAGGCCAGAGTTGCTACTGAACGCGAAACCGACAGTGGGGGGAAAAAGGACTTACAATGACATCTCCCTCAGACACATCAAAAAAAGGCCACGGGAAGGAAGGGGGGCCACGAACCGAAGCGACGCCTGACCATCGTTCCAAGTCAGGGAAAAAAAAAGCAAGAGTGACGAAAAAATCGCTCGGAACCCAAAAAAAGGAGAAAATCGTGGCTGCCCGCAAACTTGCCGTACAGGCGGAGGTAATTCGTGTAGTTGAACAAAGAAAAAAGTAAACTATGCACGGCGGCATGGGAAAGGGCCCTACTCACGGCAACAAGGAAGCGCTCACCCCGGGCAAACTAAAAAGAAACGAGTCCGCAGTTACAAGGGAGCTTGGGGAAGCGGGCCGAACTTAAATGAAGCCAGGGGAGAAAGGCAAAAAGTTTAAGAAGAAAAAAAAGTTAGGTTCTATCTCCGGAGGCTCACGAAGTTTCCAACAAACGGAGAAGGGGGACGGGATGTGAATAGGCGTCGCTGGTAATTGCCTGGCCACGTCAGCGGGGCCGTAGTTTAGGGTGGTTCGGGGACGCCGGGGAAGACCCGCTGCGCCAAGCCGTCGACAGCCAAGAGCAAAAAAGAACACCTGAAAAAAGACTGTAAAAGGAACGCCGGAGAAGCCTCCCAGGGGCAAAACAAACGCCTCCGCAGAGAATCGGCCCATGGCGGAGATGACGTTATTGAATGGGAGGATCGAAAGGTTGCACCGCGGTGGCCGACGTCCATCCCCAAAAGTGGCGGTACCGGGAATCGCGCCGTGGGGTTCAGCCAGGTCGGCGGTGGCATGGTGATCAGAAAACCTGCCCAGAGACCAGGAAGATCTTAACGTGCCGAGAACTTCCCTGAGAGACGGGAACAACGTCTAAAGTGACACTGTCAAAGCAGATGAAAGACGATAATCCTACTGAGAGAAGTACGAAATCAAAGGAGGACAGAAAATCTTGTGGGAAACGGGCGTCCGACCCTCAGGTGGGAAAAACCTGGGACCCAAAAGGGAAGATCAGATCCAACGGTTAAAGAAAAAGGTTTTTGCCTGGCCTGACAGGAACATCCAACCTTCATGTCGCCGGAGGGGGGGGCCAGCCGTCACTGGTCTTACTTAAAGACAACAAAAACTCACCGGAGGCCGACTCGGTGGGGTCAAGGGTGAAGCCAAACCCCCCAACAAAAAACAGAAACCATAACAGAGGCCGCGCCGAGGATGGAGATGTTAAAGCCAGTCCGGCAAACCTCCGCTGGGCCAATTCTACCGAGATACCAGTCCAGGAAAGACCTAACAATCACCTACCTGGCCAGGACTTTACAAAAAAGAAGATAATTGGTGCCGCTAAACCCTTCCAACACGCCCTAAACTCCCAGTTTAGAAGGGCCGAGGGGGGGGGGCCACATCGGTCAACGAAGGATGAACTCGGGGTGGGGGAGACCCTTAGAAAGTGGTCGAAAAAAAAAAAATCCGACATTGACCAGAAGCGCGGGCTCCAAAAAAAAGGGGCCCAGTGTAGGTTGGCAGCCTACCAGAAGACCAGGGGCAGAATGTTCAACGCACTCTACAGCTGGCAAAGACGGCCGTACCGTGATAGGCGGCTCCACCGTCAGGTGGAGCGACGGACTGGACATCTGCCAGGAGACAACAACATTCTGAAGCAAACGACGACGGAAAGGGGTGCCATAGGGGTGGCACTCGAAAAAATAGAGCCTACCCGGAAAACCGCCAAAGCCGGAAGGGGCGGCGGGACCAAAAAAATGAAATTCAAAAGGGATCGAGGGAGAGTTGGAAAAACCTGACCACTACCTAACTAACCACAAAGACCCGCAGGCATTATTAGACAACGGAAAAAAAGGGAACACCAACGACCCCCGGGACCAAAAGAGGGCAATACGAAAACAAACAACTAGAAGTAAAGTTCAAAGCTGCCCGGAAAACCAAACTCGTGACACGGGAAAAAGGAGTGTCCTCGGAGGTAGTCTAAACCAGAAAAAAGTCAACCTACATTTTAAAAAAAGGTAGGGTACAAAGAGCGGGGACAACGACAAATTGAAAGCTTTAACAAAAGTAAATCAGCCGGGGAATACTGACCCTTGGTCGGTACGCTTCGAAACCCTGGAGCACCAAACCGATAATGCGACCTTTCGTAACGGGGACGCCACTGGCAAAAGCGCCCCTCAAACCCGACATGGACACGCCTTACGAACAGCATCGAGTGAATGTCAAAACCCAAAAACATAGTTAGCGTCAGCTTCGCGGCGTAAGCATGCTTCCGGATCCTGAGTTCCTTTCGAAAAAAAGAAAGAGACTTAGTCTGGTCAGTCGTTCCGTGGGGGGTGGGTAACGAGGGGGGTCAGAAGGCTCGGTCAGAGGGAGGGTACGGTGACGGGACAGGAAAGATCAGAAAGGAAAAACACGAGGAAAAAAGACTTTTCCTTCAAAATGGCCCGAATGCAGATTGAGGCGCAAAGAGGTTTCAACTCAGCAACCCCACTCGAGGAGCCAGCTTTGCCACCGAGGAAACGAAGCAAGAGAAATGGAGAGAAACAAGTTCCACGCTAACGGGAAAAAGACACAAAGGGGGGATAACTATCAAAAAGATGAAGCGACGAGCTGCGATTCTACTAGGGCATCGTCCAAACCCGAAAGAAAAAAAAAGGGAGAACAAGACGTGGTCAAAAAATCGTTCTGTAAATTTCCACTGTTCTGGGGGGGGGGGCGAACCCCAACTGGTGAAAAAAATAGGGCCTGAGTAACTCTATCAACGTCCATGGAAGCCTCAACAACAGATCTCGCCCAGTTGAACCCCAGAAGGGCTTCAAAACATTATGCGGAACATGAGCGGGGAACCGGACATCTGGAAGTTGCCGTCGGCGGAGTGAAAAAGAATCGGAAATAAACAAATAGTCCTTGGACCGTGCAGGATGTAAAGGGCACCTACTTCCAGTCACCAGGGCGGTGACAAGAATGTCGAAACGAAAAAAAAAGCCGGACCAAGGGACGAACCTCAAGTTGAAAAGGGGCAGAAGTGGTGGGTAGAGGCATGGTTAAAAGAGTGACAAAAGTTGAGACCCAAGTGGGGGAAAAACAGCTGTATTTTAACTGTCAGGACCAAAAAAAAAGGTGTGAGATTGCAACAAATCAGGGAAATAACCTACGCAATTGGGAGGGAGGGTAGAACAGTCAAGTCTAACTGCGGATCCAAGGGGAATCAAAGCTACAAAGAGGTTCTCACTAACCCAAACACCCTAAAGCTTCGCCAGGTCAATAAAACTGCGTCGGGGGACCAGAGATATGCAAAAAAAGCCCAATGTTACCATAAAAGAATGATGGAGAAGGCGGCTGGGTGCCCCGGTTCTTGTGTCCCAGCCCAACGCGAAACTGGCAGCACAAGCGGCTAGACACCCCGGAATTAACCCCGCTGGGAAAATACCGTCGCGCAGTGCCGAAAAGCTTGAAATCGGCGTCTCGGGGCGGGGGGGTATGAGAAAAGACCCACGGGGACCGAGGTAAAGATTGTCACGGT
>Ga0179591_1341883_pt1 | contig 16652 bp, 11 predicted proteins | sample CZOMad2_1_08_16f_FD_182891 | JGI IMG/M metagenome (GOLD analysis project Ga0179591, IMG submission 182891) | Vadose zone soil fungal communities from Angelo Coast Range Reserve, California, USA - CZOMad2_1_08_16fungal (PacBio error correction) | ecosystem: Environmental > Terrestrial > Soil >...
CCGCGAGAGAAAAAGGCCGGCCACAGCTTCAGGGGAAGTGGCGCAGAAAGGGTGGTGAAACTGCTCCGCAAACAAACGTTTGCCGCGCCGGGGGGTGAGCCAAGGGAAACGTCAACAGAGAAGGGGAGAGACCAAAACCGAAAAAGCCGGAAGGCCTGCGAAACGAACAGGGAAACGGCTTCGCATCAGACGAACTATCTGCGGACCGGGGAAAAAAAAGAATAGAAAAAGCCTCGAGGCGGTTCAAGGTTTATCGGCAGACGGAAGAGGTCTTTACGCAATGTCGGAGTAAAGGGAACGAGCGACCTGTTCCGATCCCGTCGCAGGAAGGGGGGGACGGATGGTTCGGAGCCATTAGGACATTGACCAACTCGGCAGGAGGGGGGTAGGGATGGCACTGCGATAAGGCGGACAAAAGCGTGGAAACAGACGCGTGGGGACTAAGGGATAAAGTTTTAAAGTGATCGGCGGGCGGGTGCGAAAGATTGAGTTCATCCACAGGGGAGTACAAAGGCCGCGAAGGTGAAAGCGCTCAGGATCCGAGACAGAAAAGAAGAAAAGCGCAACAACGGAGAGGAAAGAGAGAGATGGGGACGTCCGAGGCGTAAGGGGGCAAACGTAGAGGTCCTCTCCCGACAGGGGGGGATAAAAACAAAATAATGAGCAGGACGGGAAGAAGAGAATGTAAAAGGGGCTGGGGTCACCGCAGGGACAATTTAGTCCCACGGTCGAACCGGGAAACCTGGAGACTAATCTAGGTAATACAGAAAGAATGGAAAGGACTTCTGGGGAAACACAAATTCATCAAACTGAAAGCAGACGCTCCACGGAGTGGATATTACAAAGAAACCATCTTAATTTGAAAGGCCCGAAATGGAAATCTTACCGCGAGTCTCTTAACGGATGAACTCGCGGCAAAAAAAAGCAGCGGCGTCTTCCTAAAACAAAAGTAGTAAAAATTGGGGGGGAACGCTAGTTCTCTTCCGCGAAAAGCGGTAACTTTCTTATATTAAGGGAAGGGGAAAGGGGGGGCGGGTGGAAGGGGGCCTCGATCAAAGGAGGTCCTGGCTAAAAAAGGCTACAAAATATAAAACGGAGACGGGAACAAAGAGTACGAGAATTGCCTCAAAGATTAAACTAGCAAGGTGGCTGTCCGAACCGGGGAGGTGGAAACTTCTGAGGGCCTCTCTCAGGGAAAAGGGGGGGGATTATGAAAGGAGACCGCTGTCACTACCAAGAGAACTTCGAAAAAGGACTGTGTGTCCGCCTCACACGGAGATAAAGGTCGCCCTGAACACCTGGCCCGTTGGTGCAGGTTTCAAGGAAAGGACCTATAAGTATGTACTGGTACGCCGTGACGAAGAATAAAGTGACGTTGACGCATTGCTTGTAGAGCGTTAGAAAGCAGGGAAGATAGTTTGGGGGAAAATAGGGCTCGGAGAGAAGAGAAAAGGGATGCCTGCTACCTACGTTGCAGAAAAGAGGGGGGCTAAAGGTAATTACGGTTGCCTTAAATTTTACCTAAAGGGCTGGAAAAACCATCGAGCCGCGTCTGCCAGGGAAAAACTTCCTAAAAAAAATCCTCCATTCGGGAGAAAAAAAAGAAGGGGGGAACATGAAAGTTCCCTGACGAGTCCTACACCAGAGCAAGATGGCGCTGCTCAGGGGGAATAACTCGTGTCAGGGCGGCTCAGGGGGTAACGGAAAAGAAAAACCCGAAAGGGAGCGTGAGGGGCACAATTTTCGCTTCAGGTGGAAAGCGACCCAGGAAGGAAACTCACTATTAAAGAAGGAAAATGAACGGAGATCCTGAACGTCATGTTCATGTGGCTGCAGGTCAAGCAGAAAAACGGAAAGGAAGGAGCGAACCAACCCCCAATAGGGAAAACAAACCTAAAAAGGCTTGAGGTAAAAAAAGTAATGAGCCCATTCTGTCTCGCTACCTGCGCGCGTGGCTAGCAGGCCTGACCCGGGGAGGATGCTCACCGCGGATAGACAAGGTGAAATGACTTCCGTTACTCTTTCATTTCCGTTGAAGGGCGAGCTTATTGACGCGAGAACCACTTTATGTACCTTTGATGGCAAAACACGGGGGCCAAAGAGGCGAAAGCCAGTACAGTCCTACCATGGGGAGGTCGTCACCACGTCGTCGACGATCAAACCGTCTGGTCACTTGGACCTACCCGAAAACCTCTGAGGCGCCGGGTCGGGCTTATCGATCTCTCATGGGCGCTGGCGCCGAAGCAGGCGGTGTCGGTTGGGAACTGAACTAGGTCTTGATAACCGAGCGGAAAAAAGGGGGACGTGAACTGAAGCCTGGGTCCTGCCAGGGTAACGACTGGCTTTGCCCTCGTGACAAGAGAAACACAACCCTTTCATAGGAGAAAGCTCCCCGGAACACAGACGCCGCAGGAGAACACGAGAGGGCTCTCAGCTCCAGGAAGGACTTGCCACCTCAGAAAACGCATTGGACAAACCGCGGAGGACCGCTGTCTTCGGCAACAGTGAAAAAAGGTCATACGTAAAGGGGGGAAAGAAGGGACGAGGGTATCAAATCACACTGCTATGACATACCTGCTAAAGCTGAGCACGGGCGACATAAGAAGCGTGTACTCCGAAGGAAAACTGTTTGGTTGAAGAATAGACTAGGGCACAAGGGAGAGAACAGTAAAAACTTTCGAAATTGTCCGGGACTAAAGTCAGACGGGTACGGCGTGGTTGTGAGGAACAGGGATGTGGGAGCTCGTGTAAAAAAAAAGAAGGACGGCGACCACAGAGCCAGTTCTGCATCCGCTCGACTGGTCGAGCCGTGTCGTAGGAGGGCATTTGTACCGTCAACGGGATGGAGATTTGAGCTTGTGACTCTCTTGGGGGGACGTGACTGAAAAGTCGGAAAAAAGCAATTAAACTCGCAAATCAACGGAGAACCACCAACCATTTAGAACAGAGCGGTGGGGTCAAAGTGTAGAAACCGCGCCGCGGGAAACCAGAGAACGAGCAAGAAAAAAAATGGGAAAGCGCGGGAAAGAAGGCTCGGTGCCGCACCACAGTACCTGTTCACGGGGTAAGGACGACAAGGAAGAAAAAAGAGGCCATGAGCCGAGGTACCCCGGGGGAAGGGTGGGGGTAATGGCAGCTTAATCCAGTTTCGGCACGCGGAGAGAGGATAAAAAAAAACAACTGGGAGTATTAAAGAGTCAACTATCGAAACGCAATCTTGTTCAGTGCCGCCGTCATTTAGAAAACCAGAGCCTCGGAAGTTTTATAAACCTTAAGCTAGTAAAAGGGGGAGTAGAAAACGTAAGAAGGTGCGGGCAAACTGCGCTTCTTCAAAACGCCGGAACTCAGAGAGCAAAGGGGATGGAGAGCGCAGTGGAGGAGTAGTGGGATGTCTTAAAAACGCAGCTGGGGAAAAAAGGAGAGAAAAGAGGCTAGTTCTCTGAACGGGAAAGGCGGGGAACAGGCCACGGACCTAACCCTCTCAAGCAAAAAATAACCGTCTGAAGGGAAGCGGAAAAAAGCGACGAAAAAGTCTAGGAAACGGCGCTGGGATGGCAGCCATGCTTGAGGGCGGACTGGGCTGCACATGGTTCGAAATCAACCGGGGAAAAGGGAAGCCAAAACGAACTTACAAGCTCCTCTACGGAAATGCCGCGTTCCACACAGGTGCGGCATGAACAGTCGATCCGCTAAAAAACAAAAGTCCAACGTCGGGCGCCAACGCTCTGTCATAGTACAGTCGAAGCGAGGCCGGCATGTCGTTTACGTCGCCGGTGCCGACCCGAGTCAGGGTCCAAGGGGGGAAGACTGCAGGGAACTGTTCCGGATAACTCCAGCTGATCTCAGCAGCGTGTGGTAAAAGGGGAGGACAGCGGCACGAACGGGCAAAAAAGTTGCGCGCCCTCGAAAGGAGTTATGACGCGCGTGGTTGAAGGGGCAGAAGCGCCGAATGACCGGATGTTAAGCGAGAGGGGGACAGCAAAAAGACCGGGTATAGGGAGACCCCTTGCGGAGGGAGGTGACGAAAAAGTTCCCTTCTCTCGGAAGTCGTGTCACTAAATCGTGAATATACAAGAAAACGCCGTGAGCACTCGGCGGGAGCCGGGGAACTACGCTTTAAAACAGACAAGTTCCTGGGGTCCCAGGGGATGTAAAAAAGGTTATGGCGAAAACCGTTTATCCGAATACGACGAACTGGGGAAAGGAAAAGAACCGGCCGAGGCCGGCGGAAATATTAATCAGAAAGGCGGACATGGGACGAAAACCATCCCGTTTTGCTCGACAGCCGAATCTCGGCAACCGTGTCCGAGAATCGGAGGGCCGATGAGCCAACGGGTAGGTCCGTCTAAGCCTCGTGTGCGCAACCTCAGGTGGGAGGCAGCATAGAAAAAAGAAAGGGGAGGAAAGGTTTACATTACACTATCTCTGACGAAGAATTGAGGTGGGACTACATGCCGGAAGCGCAGTTAAAAACTCCAGTTAAAGAGTGAAAACCGCTCGATCTTACCTTTGAAAGGGCCGAGCCGGCCAGATACAACAGCTTCCGTCGTTCTACGACAACATGGATATAGAAGAACGGGAATTCTAACCCTAGCACCAAATTAAGAACGCGAAAAAAGCTGTTGTGCAACGGGGTGACGGGTAGGGAAAAAAAAAAGAGAAGCGCGAGCACACCATAGGGAAGGAGTAGTCCGAAGGAAGGGTGGGGACGGGCCCGGGGACCGTGCTGAGGGTTGTGCAAGAACAAAACGAAGTGGTTTCTCCGGCCGGGCGGCGCTGTGAGCGCAGAGTTGTTCAAGGCGAAAAAAAGAGGCTCAAAATCTATGGGGGGGGAAGCACCATTTTGCGACCGGTTCAAGCAGGCAGACGGAAAAGTAGCCCGACCAGTGCCAGCTTCGGGAGGTCCAGGAACGAGCGAGAAGCTATCAGGGGCACGGCGAGCAGCCGGATCGATTAACTACAGAACGCTATAAAAAGAAAATCCGTCCGTTAATCGGCGCGCAAGGCAAAGTTCCCCCCTGAATAGGAGGGACAGGTAACGGGAAAAAGAAAAACCGGAAGGGGTTACAGGCAGGAGCCGAGGCGAGGAAAATCGGAAAAAGAGTTCATTGAGTGCCATCTCGGATCTTCAGCCTGACTACGGAAAGAGGCCGAGAAAAGGGAATCGGTCCTTGCCAAATCCACGCGGCCTACCTGCCAGCTCAGTTAGCTTGAGAAGGAAGGGAGAACACTGTTCTACGACGCCAAAAAATCTCTTGGGACGCGTTTGTCGAAAGGTCCAGTCCCTAGAGAGATGCGCAACGCCCGGCCGGCAAATGTCCGATACACCGCATGGGTACACGCGTATTCGCGAAAAAAAGAACGGATGGAGAAAGGGGACGAAGAAGGAATGGACAAAGCCGATGCGGGGGGGAAATGTTCACGCGCGAAAGCGAGGGAAGACGTTCCTTTAAGCCAAATGTCGGAAGGCACAAGGTCAAGAAGGGAGAACCCCTGGTGGAAGGAGCCACCGCCGTCGGACGGATGTTCAGAGGCCGAAAGAACATTGAAAAGGCTGTCACGCGGAAAGGGGGACGTATCCCGCAGGCATAACGTGGGCGGGTTTAGAAAGCAGGAATAAGAAAAAGGGGGACCGGCGCAAAAGAAGACGGGAAAGAGGAGGCGCATGATTCGTTTCATCCCTGGAATAAGAGCGGAACGCAGGAGAAAAAGGTCGACTAGAGGCAAGACGAGCAGGACCAAGAGACACAACAAAAAGGCAGGAGAAAGGAAAGAAGATTGGACTGTCAATCTAGAGTAGCGCTGAGCAAAACCGGGGGCTAGGGAGGAACGGGGCGTCCTCAAGGGGATGGCGAATCTGAACCGCCGAGGAGAAAGGGAACGGGTGGGCTCTTCACCTAGTTGAACATGTCTGCAAACGTCTAAATTAGGGCATCGATAGACAGAAAAGCGCCGTTACAGTCAAGGGCAATTTTAGAAATGGAGTCCTAAGAACCGAGCCTACTGCTTGGGATGGGGGGAAAGAGGGGAGCCCTACGGGGTAAATTGACAGATCCTACATTCGGGGAAAATTAACGTCCCAGAATAGAGGTCGAGTAACAATAGGAAACCCTCGGTGTGGGTGACGAGCAGGATGTACTCCCCTTTGATCGATTGGGGGATTAGAAGACGCTGTCCAACCATGTGGAGGAGAAAAGGACTGGAAGGCAGGTGGGCCTGTTAACTCGAGGAAGGGACGGGCCGGGGAGGAAAAACGCGCGAACCAGGAGCAGGCGTCGAAAGGAAGGAGAACGCCCGGCTGCTCGGGAGAAAAAGCACAGAGAGGGGGCAGACTTGGACCGACCTGTTATGCACCGAAACGGAATGACGATGCCGCAGGGGAATCTGGATGAGGCAGCGTCTCCTCTTGAAAAAAAAGGGAATCGCATGAAACGTTAACGTCCCTCGATCCTCTCAAGGATAACAGACAGGGGCAAGGGTTTCTGGGATTATGACACGTCAGGAACGGACCTCCAGGGAGCGAAGATAAGGGAACTCCACTTGGCGGTATATTGGAGGAGGACAAGAGAAGGCAATTGAGAGAGAGAGGTGCCTACTACCTTGCTCGGCGAATCGACGAAGGACGCTATGGGTTCATTACCGGGGATAAGGGAAGTGGAGGACGGCTCTTAAAGGGTGGGGGACAAACGTCTTAGTTACCTCAAGAAGGCCGCTTGCACACGAGACGGCTAACGGGACGCCCCGGGCCGGTCCCAGTGCAGGTGCCAGAAAACCTGTGGCTTATTCAGACGGGGAAGAAAAACATAAATGAGCGACTGAGGAGAAAGACCAGCGGGCTCACTAGGTACTCGACAAAGAGAACCACCTTCCTAAAACGGGGGGGGTCGTCGTTCTAGGGGCACTAGTGTGCTGAAGTAAAGTAGCGAGATCCGCAAAGGAAGGGAGACACAAAGAAGCCAGGGCAAAGGGCCGGAATAAACCTGAAAGGAGGAGGGGGGAACTGCGAGAAAAAGGAAGCAAGTAGAATCAGAGAAGGCTCTTCAACGGCCTCGAAACGCTCGGGCCGTCTACAGTTAACTCGTGTGGTAGATATCTAGAAACCGGTCGTGCTGCGACTTCTTCGTAGACCCCGACCGTGGAGCCTCGCTCCCTCTTTCATTGTTTTCGAAGCAGGTCTCTGGAACACAAGAGTGATGAAGGAAGTTCTCATTCGGTTCCGCGGGCATGTCGCATCACCATGTCTCGTCAGAACGGGGGCTATGCGGACATCGTCGGCGGAAGGATCCAACCGCGTCAGGAATGCACTGCACCTGGGTGAAAAAGCACACGGAGGAGGCGCCTCGATACCGTCGAGTGCTCTGAGGAAGCACGCGCTGTGGTCCGTTGGGGAGGAACGATTTGTGAGAAACAGTGATGAAGCGCAAGGAAATGGGGCGGGGAACTTAGAGACCGTGGCAAGTAACTACTTGAATCTTAATACTCAAAAGCACTACAAATACAGGTCATAGGCAGGGCCAGCACCCACCACGCTCGTAAAGAACTCTTGAGGGGTCAGAGCGCTCCCGTAGAGAGAGGGGCGTAACGGCTGGGAAACAAGGATAGCCTCTTTATGTATTACACACCGTCAAACAGGGGAGGGAAAGCATCATCAACCTTCAGGGGGAAAAGACTTCTGGAAGGGTGAAAGGGCACCAGTAAGTCTATTAAACACTCTCGTAGACGGGCTCAAAGAGCGTGGGGGAACCTACTTGGGGAGTGGGGGGTTTAGTGGGAGAGGGCTTCAGAAATTCGGGGCAACCGGAGGCTCGACCTTAGTGGGAACAAGGGAGGCCCGCATTCTGGGAAACGTGTTGGAAACAGGCGGTCGGTGGAAATCGTCAGACCAGCGAGCCAAAGAACAAGCGCATACCCGACTTTCGCTCCGTGTCGGGTCGACAGAGTAACGGAAAACGGATGGATATTTAGGGCTGGAGAAGGGGGGCGGGAGGAGGGATGTCAAGGAATACGAGGACACATCCGAAGCATCGGGAAAAGCCGATGGTTTCGAAGGCAGCATTCCGCACAGAACAAAAGCTGGACAGAGACCAAACCAATTTCCTCTGGGTCGCGAACCGGGAAAGACGAAGCTGACAGGCTCGTCTGGGGAGCCGTTGAAAAGTTAGGAAAGTGCGCGATGGTGCGGGCTGTTTAAATTACGCTGAATAGGTAAGAAAATTTAGTGGGGAGAGGGGAAATCCCAAACAACGTAGTAGGATAAAAGAAGATAGCAGGAACACGCACTCTGGGAGCATCGGGCCCTTCCTGAAGCAACTCAGTCCAACGGGACGCCTTGCTTCTGCAATGGCGGAATAAAAAAGAGCACAGCTTGACAAGTTTCGGCCATTCAGGGAAAAAACGCCCGCGGAGGGGAAAAGGGGGCTGGTTCACCTAGAGTGGGCGTCGAGGGAGGAATGGCTTACCTCGTCCAAAAAAAGCGCTGGGGAGATGGGGCTAGACGAGCTATGCCGAGAACGGAATGGGGAAAGAAGAAGCCCGCCTCAAAGAACCACGCGGTACAAGCACTCACACCTATCATCCAGGACGCAGGGACAATCGGCCGCGAACAGGCGCGAACCTTCAAAGGCCCTGGCTTAGGACACGGCTGTTGGTAACTGGTGTAGCTCAAAAACATGTTCAAAAAATCAACATCCGGGGACCGTCGAGGGGAGGCGGAACGGGAGCTAACTGTTCCACCCTTGTTAGGAAACCGGGGAACAAAATGTCGGTTCTCAAAAGAACCATAAAGGGAGGACCGAAAAACAGCTTCGTAGCAAAGAGAGCCGCGTAGTACACAGGTGATGGAAAAACCTTCTCGGAAAGATACCAGTAAAGTTCGGGTCATAAGGATGAGAAGGCCGTAAGCTGTTCCTGAAACACATCAAGAAGAGCCTAGAGGGGGGGGGTACAGGGGGCTTAAATACGGGGCTCTTCTAGCAATGACTCACGCCGGAAGGAAGCTCCGTGGTGGGAGATGTCAAGGTCTGCCTAGAAGGGGGGAACGATGGGGGAGGTCGGGACAGGGGAAGAAAAGGGAAACCAACACGAACGGGGAAGGAAGTGCCGGGAGGCCCCTGCGGGGCGGTTGAAGGTGCGCGCAGACCGTGCTGACTGAGGCTAGCGGGGTGCGGCCTATTGGGAGTTGTCCTCGTACTCTTTCAGCTAAAATTCACCTCAAGGATGGGACCGATGTCTGGTAAGTTATGAGTCGGGGGGGCTCGGCAAGGAGAGCGCGGTGTCAAGCCGGGGGGGGCTGTCCCTGGGGCGGAGAACGAGAAAATAAATGAGTGGCAATCAATAGGGCCATGGCCCAGTTGGGAGGTGGTGGGGTGTGTGCTGGGGGGGGGGGGGGACCGGGTCTAAAGCTGTGGTGTAGATCATGAGGTACGTCTAATGGGCGTTCGGGGTTTGGGACTCGGTGCCGACCGGGGCGTCCGGGACTGTGTCGGGCCCGCGGAGGGAAGAAGATGTGTTCGGAGGAGTCCTCGAGAGCGGACGGGCCCGTCGCGGCCGTTATCAACTAGGGGCCCTGGCGTAATCAACCGCTTGGGGGAAGAAGGGGATCCGAAGTCGGCGTCACAAGGGAACACGGGAAGCAGGGGAGGGACCCGCTCCCCAGACGTGGAACGGCTCATTCAGGTGCCCTCCCCACTCTGGGTGAAGAGACTCACGAAAAAGCTGCAATGTCGAAGTCCAGACTGCGTAGAAAGAGGGAGGTCCCCTGCTCGGAGAAAGGTACGGGGAAGGGGGGCTCGCGGTCCTGGAAATTACACGAGTACTAGTTCTTCAGACAGATGCGGGCTTGAGGCAAACGTTCTCTCAACGTGGGTCGGATCATACCAAAGAAGGGGGAAACCTTACGTTAAACACATCGTCATTGATCTTGTCTATTACCAGAACAGAACGAATACAACGGTACGGGTCAACCCAGACACGCTTTACTTCCCTTCTTAAGGCTGAGCACCTTGTATTAAAGGCAAATCTTCTTTTTTGCGAAATTCTTGCGTACTCTTTCTCCGCATAGTTTTCACAGACTCGTCCGGATCGGGGGGTTTTGGTCAGCCAGCCGGCAAGAGTTTTCGACCCGTAAGCGCCGACGGGCAAGACAAATGAAACTTAGCAACGGTACCTTGCGTCCGTAGGGGATCGTCCGAATACAAAACCGTAGACTACAGGTAGGGGCCCCCGCCTCCGCCGCGGTGCTCCGACAGAGACAGCAAGAGTCCGGACAAGTTGAGAGCGCAGGGACCCACAATCCAAGGAGAAGCTGGGATGAACATGAACAGGAAACCGGGGTGGGAACCAGGGCAAGGGAAGTCTGGGGGCCCAGGACGGACATGACTTGAGGTGACACAAAGACGGCAGCGACGAGTAAGAGGGAACAGAGAAGCGGCAGTCACGGCCAGACCAGTTCTTTTACCGAAAAGGAGGCATCTCAAGTTTCTTTCCGGGCCGATCGGAGGGCTCGAAGTGATCGAGCAGTAAGGAAGTGCGATCACTTGGAGAAATCCCGCAACGAAGAAATGTCTAACAGCCCACCCCTGGAGGGGGAGGCCTTCTCCCAGAACAAAGGACCGCGGGCCCGCGCCGTAACGAAGAGAATGCGTCCAGTGAAATAAGCCTTGCATGAAGGAAGGAAGCCGAGCGGGGGGGAAGGGGAGGGGTATCTCATACAGATCTACTCTAACGGTTCCAACCTTGAAGGGCAATGTTAATGGGGGAGTGATTCCGTCCAAAGGAACTAGGGCTACCCCAAATTTTTTCCTATTCACCACGAGTCTCTGTCTTAAGTGGTGCTTCTACACTTCTCCCAATTTAAGAATTCATGTAAAGTTCGGAGGGAGGGGGGATCGAGAGGAGCTTCTCTAAGACGGCGTTTACCTCGACTTGCGAGTGGACGCATGCCCCGGGCTTCCCAACCAGGAAGTGGACTTGAAGGTCTGGCGTTGCGGAAGATGGCGTTAAAAAAAAAGGGGAGGACGCGCAGCCGGGCTCGCCTATACTACCGAGGGGACCACGAACTCAAACCAACAAATGAGAGTAAGATAGATTGGCGCCCAGTAGGCGAGCGTCAAAGGGGCCGGCGGAATCTCCGAAAGGGTGCTTAACGAACAAGGACCGTCCACCCTATAAGGGCTGGCGCTGCAGAAATGGGACGCATGGGAGTCAACTAGGACCCACAGTATCTCAAGCGGGGAGAAAAACAAAAAACCGGGTGGACCGCATGGCCCCAAGTGGGTCTCCATCTTAAACCCGGCCACCACGTCTACGGAAAACTTTTGTGTGGATCGAGACCACAGGGTGGGCAGTCAGTACTTGACCGGGACCATGAATTGCGCATTACGTAAGGAATCAGGAAAAGCTCTAAATGAAAATCGGCAAAACCATCCTTCGCGTGGCCCCAAAATCCTACACGGTCGGGGAACCTGGTCAAGGAACTCGAAAAGCGGTCACGGTGTTGGTAGAAATGGGGGAACATGCCGGCCAAGTTGGGGCCGGTATAAAATACCGCTAAAGGTATGTCCTGGGCTGCCATTCAGCTCGACGGAGAAGAGTATAGTAAAAGCGATCACTGCCGGCTCAATGCGCACAAAAGCACCGGGAATGGCCCCTGTGTCTTCCGAGGTAGGGGGGGACCCGTGCCTTAGTCAAACGAGAAAGAAAGGGTTAAGGTCCTGGATCCATCCACTGGCTGGGTCCGAAAAAAGATCGGTCAGGAAACGGTTCATTCTCGATACCTTCCGGCACTTCCACAAAAAGGTTCACTGTTTTCGTGGAAAGGTTGATGATCATGTTAATTACCGAAGTTAGCGACGACAGTGAAAGTACTACCTGCTTGGGTCTTTTATATGGGTAGAGCGCCGTGCTGAAGCTCGGGTGGCAAACGGGGATAGGATCTAGGAAGGCTACAGCAGGGGGAGGCAATCTCTGGCTAAAAAAGGTTAAGTGGGACTCGATGGGGACAGTCGAAGAGAGAGTACTCTACCACCATGGGGGACGCGTCTCATGAAATCTGCCCGCCTCTAACGTCAATGAAGGGAGGAGAAGACGCCCCTTGGGCGGTTTCCAGACCTGGGGGAAAACCTGGGCCCGGATGGCCGACCAAGAGTAAGATAGATGCTCGGAAAATCGGTCATGGCGGAGCTGAGTGGGCTCGTTTTACTAAAAGAAAAAAGAAAAAAAACCGTACAGGGGGGTGGAGGTGCAGTTCGGGGCCCGGAGTGGTTCACGGACCAGTGCGGGCAATCTCGGAGCAAGAGGGGGGCTTTGCGCAACCAGCCAGGCCATGAAGCGGGGGGCGAGCCGGCAATTACACGGGTCATGGTCTTAAGGGGGGAAACTATGAACCTCGGAAACCTGGGGGAAAGAGAAGAATTCTGCACGCTCGAGCGCGCTCTCGGGAAGCTAACGATTTCCTCTGGGGGGAGGGGCTGCCAACCAAGATGTGAATGCTCACCTGAATGCTTAGTCATTACCAAGAACAGTGCTCAAGGGAGGCGCCCGTGGGGGGATCAGTGTCCCTAGATACGTTTGGGCTCGATAACCCCCTAGTTATTGGAACCTACGGGTTGCTCTTCCCATGGCCGTACGGTCATTGGTTCAAGCAAATCCCAACGAGGGATGCAATGGAACCTTCTGAGTGGGGTGAGTCCTGCTGGAGCCGAAGGGCGTGCCGTATTCACGAAAGGGTCGAACGGCATCAGGGACCAAATGAGGAGCCGAAATAGCCTTCACCGTGCCAAAGAGCTCGCGAAAGCAGCGGCGGGTGTCAAACGGTTATCTGAACGATTTAGGAAGAGAGGGGCAAACGAAAGCTCTCAAAGAAACGTTGGGAAAATGCAATCCTCCTGGGGGAATGTACACAGGAGGGGAGGGGTCTTTCTGTGTGCCCGGCATTCCCTGAGCTCACTCCCATCCTGGGCGGTCGGGGCAGAGTCTAATGCCACGGGAAGAGGGGCCACCCTGTTCCTACGGGAACAGAGGGGGGCATGGAAATTGTCATGGCGCTAAGCTGCCGGAATGAAGTTTCTAGGGAAATAAGTGTAACAAAACACGTCTATCACGTGTAGGTCAGGGAACATGCACAGGACGGCACCGAAGGGGCTCGGCCGGGGATGGGCCCGACCTTCTGAGGGGTGGAAAAGGCTAATAAATAAACGAGCTCCGAAGGGGTAAGAAGAGCACGTGCTGTCCTATGTGATTGGGTGTCTTGGGGAGCGGAGCGAAACTCGGCAAACAGGGTCGAACACCTGTGGAGGAAAACAGGTGGACACGCGGTCGGGGACGTTGTGCCGTCTTGGGAAGGACACTTTCGTGAGCAACCAAGAGGGAGGAAACCGGAAAAAAAAAAGAAACAAGGGCTGCCATCCCGCGACGTTGAGCAGTGCTCCAAGGGAGATGTACCTGACTAAGGGGAAAGGGTGGAGTGTGGGACGAGCGGGGGAGCGGGCTCTCGTCAATTCCCGTTCCGAGGAACTCGCCAGGAAGATACAGCAGGAAACAGCGCTGGGGCTAGTTAAAACCATTCAAGCGCCTAAGGTCGGGGGAAAAAAAGTCAAAGCGCCAGCAATGTCAAGCGGCGTATAATAAAGGCGCGGCATGAGACGCAGTACCAAACGTCTCGGGGGAAAAAACATAAAAGGAAGACGGAAAGTGCACAAGGTCTGCGGTAGAGGAGGGAGCTTATCCGAGGTTGGGCATCGAGGAAGAGATAAAACAACAAGGAGGAAGCAAAGAGAAGGGGGAACAGGGACGAAAACTCTAGCGCCTCATCCCCTCCCAAGACAAGAAATAGGAGCAAATGTCCTGATTAATTGGCCGTCTCCCAAACACAAGGGGGATGGAGGGAGTGTGCTGCAAAAGAATTCTACACCCGCGAGGAACAGGGGAGGGTAGCGTGCTCGTTTGATCCTTCTTCTAAATGAAGCTGGAAGTGACACAGAAAAGAGGGGCGGGAGAATCTGGAGCTCACGGGAAGGGATAATGGCGTGTGACTACGAAAGAAAACGAGAGTAACCAAAAATCCAGTCCCGTCTTAATGAAATGCGGGAATCGGAAAAGAATATGGAAACCGTCGAGGGGGAAGCATTGAAGTGCTTGGTGGGAGGGGAAGGCTGGGCAGCAAAGGGCGGTCGAAACTACAGGGTGGGAGCAAACACAAAAACGAGGAAAACAAGCTCCGAGGACTACAGGAACTTCGACTCGGTTTAAAAAAAAACCAGGTTCGAACAAGGGGAACCGAGTTCGATCCGTCTCCCAGAACAGGGAACTTGGCCGAAAAGAGACTGGAGTTAGCAAGGCGCCACCGCATTTCTTTACGACTTAATCGGTGCCGGAAAGAAAAAGGAAGAAAAAGGTCAGGTCCATTAAGGATGAGAATTGGTAGGTCCTGACGGGAATAAAAAACATCAGAGCGAAAAAAAACGGGGGCAGACCCTACGTTGTCAATGCAGCGCACGAAACGGAAGGGGGGGGAAGCAGCAACGGGAGAGAGACCGGGTCAGTGGGGGGGGGGGAAGGACGGGCGCAGGGCTTACGGTGGGGGGAGGGCTCGCATGTTGAAGAGGGCCAGCACCGCACACGGGAAACGGCAGGCCACTCGGCGGCGGGTCAGAAAAGCTGGCGCTTCAGTCCGCGCGCGTGTCCGCATCGTGAAGAGCAAAAGACGACAAAAGAACTGTCCGCCGCGACGGAGATGGAACCGGTCGTACTAGATACAGACCAAAAGAGAACCAGAACGTTCGTTGTAATGGTCTAACGTAGGGAGAGACGCGACAAAGGGGGGCTCCATCAGACATGGCAGGGGACCTGGGGAGGGAAGGGGATACGGGGCGAGTGGGGCCCCTTGCTGGCCTGTTGGGGGAGAGCGACCGACGATCGTAGGGGAAACAAAGTCAATTCAAGATTCGTAAGCGAGCAAGGTCTGGCTTCTACAAAAACCGTCGGTTCGCAAGAACGACCTCTGGTCTATGCAGATCAATAACACGACGGGGCAAGGGGCGGCCACGATCTGATCAGAGCTGTACCTCCGGCTGCGAGGCGACGGTGCCACGGAGCGTTTCGCTTTCAACCTAAAGGGGGCAGTGGAGGACGGGGATACGCAAGAGTCCACTGCAGCCTGTCCGGGGCTCCTCAGAGGGTCGCCGAAGTAAGTCTACCAAATCTTTGCGCCTCGAAATACCAGTTAGGTGGTTATTTAACAAAAGAACCGATCCCTAAGCGCGACAGCTCCTACTTCTTGGTCTGAGTTCATTACGTTTCGATAAAGGGTGGGGGGAGAAAAGAAACCGTCGGGGGGTCATCACGGCGGAGGTAGGTCAGAGGGAAGAGAGGGTGTTCATGCAGAAAAAGCGGGCTCTCGAGGTGTGGTACATAAACGCTATTTTTTCGTACCCGTCACAAGGGGCAGAACGAAAAGGCTCCAGTTCCTCAGCAATCCCTGGGAGGAGGAGTAATCAAAAGGAGAGACGAGCATCGGTAGGGATTCCAAACGCGCAACGCTTATAAGAGGAAACCGACAGAATGCTTTTTCGTCCTCACTTGGAAGATGAGCAGCACTGCTCCGTGTCAGAAGCTGGAATGGGAAGAAGTGACACCGCAAAACTGCCATGGGTTAAAAAGCATACCGGTCATCTTGAACTCATCAGGAAGTTATCTGGGTTGTCCTCGGGAAAACGTTGCATACAAAGATTCCCATAGGAAGAAGCGGAAACAAGAAGGCACATCTCCCTTATTACGAAAAATGGAATGCCAGCTCAGTAGCTGGGGCTATGAGCCGTCAATGTTCTAATACGGAAGATAAAGGCGCGGGGGAGAAATTTTGACATCAATACCAACTAAGAGCCTACCACAACCGGGCCCTGAGAGTGTCCAAACCTAAGGGGAAGGGGTGAAAGACTAACTATCTAACCCAGGGGACCGACAAGAAAAAAACATGAAGAGTCCGCAAAGAGAGGAAAGGTGAAGGGGGGGGGGTGGTCACGCAAGCTTGCTTTCGTAGAACATGTCGGGTCCCCGTCAAGGGGGGACGACAAACGGTTACAGAGAAACGGCCGCCGTCGGCGCATGGGAGGGGGCAAAGTTCTCACAGGGCTTGAAGGAGGGGCGGTAGCGCTTGCTCTATGAGGTTAGTAATAAAAACGTGGACGCCATGGAAGAGGTGTGCGGAAAGCGCGGGAAGGGGCCCAGATCTCTGGGCGCGCATGGGATTGAGGGAAGCCAATGGATGAGATTGAGAAAACTGGGGGGGCATCAGAGAGAACGAATGGACCCCCAAGCAGACTTCAACAACAAAAAGAGGAAAGAGGGAAAAAGAGGAACTTGGCCAGGACTCTTCGTCGGAGAGGAGAGCAACGGAACGCTTAAGGGCCGAAGGCCTCCCTTGGGGGGTAAGACATGGATGCCAGGCAGTCCTCCTATGAGGAAATGGAGAGTGCGACAACCGCTTTGACATTTGCAAAATGAACTCCGGGGGGGGGTAGAACCAAAATATCAATAATCAAAAGCCGTGGCGCCTGTTCAATTTAGGACAAAATGTCAAGTGACTCAGAGCCGCGACTTGCTGGTGTGCTTACCAAAGTCGGCACCTCCTTTATCCATTCCAGCTAAGGATAACG
>Ga0179591_1275224_pt1 | contig 16648 bp, 14 predicted proteins | sample CZOMad2_1_08_16f_FD_182891 | JGI IMG/M metagenome (GOLD analysis project Ga0179591, IMG submission 182891) | Vadose zone soil fungal communities from Angelo Coast Range Reserve, California, USA - CZOMad2_1_08_16fungal (PacBio error correction) | ecosystem: Environmental > Terrestrial > Soil >...
CTTAATAAAATGAGAACAGCAGGGTCTCCGTTCAGGATGAAGGAGGGGTGATAGGGTTGGGGGGGCTGGGTGGGGGGTCATCCCTCTTGTCAGGGGCGGGGAAAAGGAAAATCGATTAAAGCAAGGGCTGGCTTCCCTACGGATGAAGGTTACCTCGCTTGAGTGAAAGGGGTGAAGAGAAGGAGTAGTAGGAATTAGGTGGGAACCGGAATCTTCAGGGGGGGGTCCAGGTCAGGAGCTCCACTGAAGGGGGGGCGAAGTGCTTCAGAAGAGTGACCATAAGTAAGGTCATGAGTGGATGAAGTGAACTTCAGAGTGAAGGTTTCCAAAAAGTAGAGAGGGAAGTACTGAAGGGGAATGGGAAGCCTACATATGTCAGAGACGAGTCGCTATGAGGTTAGATTGAGGAAGTGACTGTTACGAAACGCACCTTCTTTCATAAGCTAGAGGAAAGACCTGTTCCCCGAGTCGTGAACAGGGAAAAGAATCCGGAATACAAAGGGATTATGCCGTAGGGGATCCCTCAAGTTGGATGGATAGTAGCAACGGAATACTAGAGGAATGTTCAATAGAAAGATCAGATTCAAAAGATAAAAAAAAGACTATTCTCAAAAGTCCATCGTCACCAAGCGGCGGCAATAGACGCGGAGGACAGGAGCGTAAGGATGAGTACCTAGGAGGAAAAAATTATAACAGAGTAAGAAATGAAAAAGCAATTCATGTTAAAGTCTCCGCCCTCAGGCAACATGTGGCGGCGAAAGAGAGGAAGAAGTTTAATAGTAGAAAGCATCGAGAATCAAGGGGGCAATCATGAGGAATCGTTTCAGAAAGGAAGGCCGCGATCCACCCTAGGTTAGTTTCCCGCCCACCGCAGCAGGTGACTTTAATTAGGGTGCTGTCTATTAGCGGGACGTCCTAGAGGAGTACCCTCCTTCCAGTCATAGTGAAAAAAGGAAAAAGAGCGGAGGTGTCAGGTCTAGTCAGAACATGGGGCACAGAAAAGTAAAACCGTTAAAGGGCTACAAGCAGAGGGGGGACCAAACCTTACCCTCTCACCGGAAGGCTCACCATTGAAGGAAGAGCTGTTGACTCGTACCGTTGCACACTCGGGAAAATTCAGAAATCACCCCGACCCATCGGGAACCTATTCGCGGGGACTTGCCGGACATTCTCTTTCCGGGTCGGTAAGAAGGGTTAGGACCTCGTCCTGGAAAAGGTCACTAGGTAACCGCGGGAGCCATATAAAGTACCGGATGTGAGAGGTCTTACCGTAGAGAGAGGCCATCAAAGAGAGGCTATTACCTTTAAAACACCGAGCGGGGACGGGAAGGGAATAGTAAATAGTGGAGGCGTCCCTAAGAGAAAGGCAGAAACTTCTCCATCGGCAAACCCCGTAAATTCCGGGTCGAAGCAACAATGTTAGACGAAAAAGAAATTCGAGGAGAATTAAAAACTGAAAATCACAGGGACAGCAGAGTCGTTAAAATCTATACAAGGGAGGGGAATAGGGACTTCTATGACTAGAAACACTCATCAGCGTCCAGAGTCAAGGTAAAAAAAAAAAAAAAGAAATTCGGCCAAAAAAAAAACCCGGAACAGCAGTGCAAATCCCAACAAGGTTTCCCCAGAACGTACATCTCCAGGTAGGGGATATGCCACCGGCAAAAGAGCAACTGGAAGGGGGGTCAGACCGTCGGACGGCTAAACGGTATCCCGAAGGAACTTACGTTTGTGGAGCATTCCCAAGGGTAAGCTTAACCAAGCACTCGTCACCACAAACCACTCAGACAACGGTGTCTAACTCGGCCTGCTCATACCGTCCCGAAGCGGCGGAAAGAAAAATTGAGGCTTCAAGGGAAACACCATACATCCGACCGCCGCCCTCACAGGATGTCTGGAAAGGTGCCCTTGTAGGTCGAGCGAGCCAGACGCCGAAAAGACGGTAGAAGGGACAAGAGAGTCTACACGGAGGTCTAAGGCAAAAAAGTGGACTCTAAAGGGAAAATCTCGAGCTACCATGACAATCGTACCTATTACAAAGTCCGATTAAGCCAAATGACCTTTACAATCGGAAATTAACCCGCCACAGGGAAGGAAAAATTCCCTAAGAGCCCCGCAGGCCCGGAGCTGAGAAAGACGGAAAATCCAAACTCATTTACGGGCAACCTAGGCTAAAGAAAAAGGGCAACCAAATACAAAAAAGGGAGTGCAAACAGAAAGCATTGTGGAATACTTCTCAAGCAAACGGCTTCCTATAAAAAAACAATAGCGGTCCATGACCTTCAGCGCTGCGACGCTTCTGGGGGAAACATAACCACAGTACAGGGGCCAAATGAAGGCGTCACCTGCGCCTCTGAGGTACGCAGCAGGTGGGAACACTGTAGGCTGCAATGCGTAAAGGTCCAATCTCAGGTCCAGGTGGGGATACGAGAGAGAAGCGATGTGTACGGGGTGAGGGGGCGACAAAGGAGGAATATTAGGGTGGGGTAGATCTCCCGAGGCGCAGAATAGGAAACGTCTCTTATTGGGGGGGATACGGGGAGGAGGGGATACGAGGAAAACCACATAAAGAAAAACCCAAATCAAAATGAAAGGGAAGACCAGACGTCTTCTTCCCCGGGCAGGGCGGGCGGTCTGGATTGGACACTCACGCGTCGTTACTGGCTATTTTAGAACAGGAAAAAAGGTCGTCGGCCGTGGCAGTGCGATTAGGGAGAAAAGCTAAAGGCAACCGTGGGCTGGGCCCTCTCGAAGTGGAAAAAAAAGGAGGACCCCTACAAACGTCACTGAAACGAAAAAATGACCTCATGGTCAACCGGGGGAGGCCGGAGTTGCGAGCCATCTCCTTGGGTTCGGAAAAAGAAAAGAATTTCCGACGACTTCGACTCCCGAATCTAAGATGGGGCCTTTACCGTGCGGGGGATCGTTCAAGTGAGTTCAAAATCTTCTGGACCATAAACGGGAGATTTGGTGGGGAAAAATGCAAGGGGGAGGCGGGTTAAGCCCCAAAGGGAGGATTTTACGGAGAATCCAGCAAAAGTGGCGCAAAAAAGGGGTCATCCTCCCGGGGGAGATAAAGTACGGGCGTTCATCATCATCATGACAGAAGCGCAACCCCAAGGAAAGACGAACCACTGCGGTTCCAGAAGTGAGACTGTGAGACGGGGAACGCATCCGGTTGGACAGCATCTGGCGGGAATATCCACCCGAACCACGACTGCCACGAAGGTGGCCGCGAAAAAAATCGGCCCGCACCAGCAGAACGCAACTCACCTCGGAAAACCGGAAAACTCCCAGGGAGACAGAACTGTATTAAAAGTATGCACGTGGTATGCGGGAGGCGGAAGGGGTCATGCGACCCGCTGGGACGGGGGGTACGTTAAGGGGTGTCTTGTCAACGGAACAAAAGCAACCTAACAGGCCAACGGATTCTGGGGGGGGGGAAGCCGCCCCCAGATTAAACCGGCACCATAGACGTGACCCGTGAAGTCCGGGGGAGGGCTTTGTCCGAACCTCTCCGGGCGGACCAAGTAAGGAACAGTTCATTTGACGCCGGGAAAAACTCCAGTGGAAGCTCCAAAAATTTGTTGGGATAAGCCGACAGCCGAATCATTCCTGAGCTGTCGTCCAGCTGAGGGGAGGGGCTTTCACGGGACGGGAGGGAAGGGAGAACTATTCCAGGGAGCGGGGGGAACTAATACCACAAAGGAACTTATATCTGGGGGCATCAAACGCGAGTATTCAATAAAACGGCGTGAAATGACATTCTTATCCCCGGAGGGGTGAATCGAGTTTGAAACAATCCGGAGTGCTATAGGGATCTTTCTCGCGTGTAGTATTCTTTGATTGAAGGGGAAAAAAGGGAACCCCGGCGCCAAGGGCTGGGCTAATCCGTACAATGAGGCTTTTCACAAGGGGGGGAAAAATCGCTTCGCCGGCAGCTAAAAAAAACAATCATCAACCAACAACACTGATATTGAATGGGGCATAAAGGGGGCTCTGACCTACCGCAAGGAGAGGGAAAACTGGGTGAAAAGAACTCACACTTAGAGGAAGGTAGCGAAGGGGGCTCTCCACGGGGCTACATCATCAATCAGGGTACCACCTCGAGGAAAGGGAAGACAGACGTCTCTCCCTTTCATTTGCCAACCTTGAGAGGCAAAAAAAAAGGGGAGGTCGGAATAGTCAAGACGAACGTCAGGGAATGAAAGAGAGGTGTGTGGGACTTTACCCTCTCAAGGGATAAGGGAGCCAAGGGAGACTCGCCGTTAATCGCCGCGGACAGCATCAACCGGACTTTTCCTTCTCCTCTCGGTCAGTCAGGACGTCTAGACCGGGGTTATCCTGGCACCGGAGTGGGCATACACAATTCCCGGGGGGAACACGTCCACCTAAAAGGATTCACTGGTGGACAAATGACCCCTAAACGCCTGCTTTGAGTCTTTCTTAAAAGGCTGGGAGAGGGACTCAGGGCCACGATCTGTCCGGCGTGAAGTATAGATATACATTCCCCCTCAATGATCACGGGACCAAAAATGGTAGCCCAGATTTAAAAAGGCAAGAACACAAATAACTTTGCTATCGTCGCACACGCACCGGTCGCGGGGAGAAAAGCTGGTCACGATGTGGAAGGGAAAGGCGCCTGGGCGTGTGGGTTGGGAGAACCGGGCAATCCTCCTTGGGAAGTCGAGGGGGGGGTCGGACCTTTGGCATTCCCCCGGAGGGCCGAAAAGGGAGGGAGACATTAGGAAGACCTCTGATTACAGGGTCACCTCGTGGCGGAGGGGGGTGTTGTAGTGCGATCCATTCCGAGGGGGGGCGAAGCTACCAAGCAGCGGTTTTCTGTCACACCACTAATCCAAATGATGGGCCCGAAGAGTTGCCCTACCTACCGACGAACGGGGCGCCCTAAAAGCGTGCAATCAAACAAACTCTCATGGACCTTCCATTGAGACCGTAACGGCCCGAGAAAGTCTAGCAAGGCAGGGTCTCAAGGGGAGTGGAGGAACTTGAAAATTCACCACAAGAACGAGACAACGGGATGGACTGGACATGAACCGGAAAGAGGAGAGTTGGACTCTTGAGACTCCCAAGGGGGGTGGGTAGGTTCATGTCACTGCGTCCAAGACCACGGGAAGCCGTTGGGTACGAGGAGGGGGGGGGGGGGGGGGGGGGGGGGGGGGGGGGGGGGGTGAATAACTACGAGGCAAAGAAGCCCTCCTCCAGCCGGAGAAATTCTCCACGCCAAAAAAACAGAAACGTGGGCAAAAGCTCGCGCGTATGAAGGGACATTCACAACTACGTCATGAGAAACGACGTTAGACAATCGACGACACGAAACTCCAAACTACGGTGAAAAAGCCCTGTTCCTCAGCTTGACTACAACCCAAAGGACAAAAAAATCCTACTCCGAATGGGGAGAGAACAGGCGCCAGGGAAAAAAAATTAGGACGACAGAAAACCAAAAGCTTGGAGACGGTGGGTTCACACCTGGACACTTCTATCTTACAAGTTCTCCGCAGGCCATGGAAGACCTAAGAAATTGGTGACAAAACGAACATTACTAACCATGCATCTAACTGGTAAACAGAAGAAAAAGAAAGTACATCTCTTCAGCAATTTTAGGCTGGTAGAGGGAACAAGGGCTAGCCGAAAAAGCAGGCCCCTGTCAAAGTTTCCTGCTTGGAGAAGGGGGGGTAATGTGTGTCTGAGAGGGTCTGTCATAGCCCCCGGAAAAGATAAAGGACTCAAAAAGAAAGAAATTCAGGCCTGCAAAGGCGCTCTCGTAATGGGAAAAGTGCGGGATCCGAGGGGAAAAAGGAAAGCTCATACCTGCTGTTACGGGGTCTTCCACCGAGGGGTCGCCAGCAAGCCGGACTCGTTTGGGCCGGACTTCGAACCCGTCCGTCATCTATCTCAGGGAGACAGGTCCGGCTTCAGCGCAAGGCTAAAAACGCGGGAATAACGAAGGAAAAAAAAGCTCGATTGTTAGGGAGAAGCGGAGCGGTGGGGTTAAGAAATCCCCAATCGGCCAGGTGGGGGGAAAAAATGATGCCCGGGGAATGCAGTTAGAGAGACAAAAAAGGGGTCAAAGCGAGGTGGGGGGTTCGAGGTAGTGGTACGGCGCCCCGCCGAAAGCTAACAAAAGACAGTTTCCTGGCGGCGACCGCAACGTCTGAAGGAACTAGAAAGCCATGCGAAAGAATTCTAAGGGACCGGGGGCGATCAACAAAGGAGGTCAAAGGAGGCGGACTCCGTGACAGGCCTATCTTCAATGCGGGACGAGGACGCGGGGGAACCTGTTGAGGGAACGCGACAGATCTGTCGCGCCCGAGGTAACTGAAGGCCAAGCAGCTAAGGGGGGAAGAAGTGCTTCAACAGCTAAGGGTCGATGTTCTTTAGTCACAGGGGGGAGGCGACAGCTAAAAGACGGGAAGGAAGCGGACGTCCATGTTCCTATCGTCGCGCGGGGCTCTCAAGATGAGGAAACACCGGCTCTGGGTAAGGCGAGAAAGGCTGCGCGAGGAAAAAAGGTCAGCACGCAGCCAACAGAAAGGGGAAGCGGGGACTATATGGAAGGACTTCCAACTGGAAACAAAGAACAAGGAGTACAAGCAGTCTCATGACGCGGCCAACGCCGCAAAGTCCTCGCGGGCGTCAATATAGGACCAGTGGGAAAACCACGCATAAAAGGGGGGACTAGGGAAACTTGTGGAAACGTCAGAGATGGCATAAGGTATAATTAACCCCGCAAGTGGAGCAGGCCTGCAGATGCCTCAATGACTCACCCTGACCGAAGGCAAAGGCTGCGCGAGGGTGGACGAGTGCAGGCAGGGGGATCAAGGGAAAGCCACTGAAGAGAAACGAATACACAACCTTATACGGGGGTCGGCCACGAACGCGCTGGGAAGTGCATCAAAAAGGGAAGGTCTGGTCTACAACGATAGGCTACGGGGCGGCTAATTCCGGAGACTGCATGGCACGGGACTCAACGTCAACCAGCCCGAAAACCTGAAAAGGAGGATTACATTGAACGGCAGGTGATGGGAATAGACTGTCTCCCAGTTCAAAAAAAAGGCGGCTCAGCCCCGGCCAAAACCAGTCAAAAAAAGTGGCGATCGAGCAAGGGGCAATCTTCGGGGAGGTTTCTCCTGCTCAGTTATTACAATTCGAAAATCAGAACCTAACGGCCGGGTTTTACCAAAGGACGAGAAAATAGAAAAAAATGGGGGGGCAGGTCTTGCAAGTTCACGCTCGGCCCGCGACTATCTGAAGAAGGCCAACTAGTGGAGGTGGAAAAAGCGAGGAAACTAAGCAGGAGACAGGGGGAAAGGCTCGCAAAGGGCTGAGGAGAAGAACGCAACAGGGGCAGACCTTTGTAGCAAAGATCCTAGAGGTGGACGGCATCCACTTGCAGCTTCTTACCGTCTGAAAGCGTTCTTGAAGCACAACGGCCGGGGAGGAGTGGCGAAGGGAGACGCACACCCACCGCAAAAAGGGGCCACCAAATAGCCCTACCCCTTAGCTTCAAGCCGAACTCTCGGTGGCAAGGACCCCTGACATACGAAACGAACTGATGTACCGCCTGGTCAGTCCGCATTCAAGTACTAAAAAGCACCCCCGGCCCCGCCCCCACAGCTCAACTAGACCGCGAACCGCTGGAAAGAAAATGCATATCAGTGAAAAATAGAGAACTGACAAGCAGTGAGCAAAAAAGTCTAAAAGACCCGGTTCGCGGCGCGGACACAAGTTGGAAGCCGGACGCGAAAGACAAAGCACTACATACGGCAGGCAGAAGCGCACGTGCCCTAACTACGACCGGAGCAAAAAAAACTAAAGAGTCACAGACCAAAGTCCTCAGACTGTCGTCACCACGGCTGAGGCTGGCCAAGTTACAGCCGAAACGGGAAAAGGAATCGTAAAAAATACCCCAGCCGAAAAGAAGACCACCGCGATCACAAGACGATGTGGGGCCACCGGCGGCAAAACCAAGAAACAAAAGTCGAGACATCCCGGTCGTACAAAGTCCCTCACGATGCAAAAAAAAGATGATCTCCGTCTAGTTCGCCGGAAGAGCCTGAAGACCCTCCGTCACATCTCAGGGAACACAAAAAAACAAAAAGGGGGGAGGAAAAAGGATAGGTATTGGAAGAAAGCGGATCGAAATCGACGGTCCGATTCTGGGGGGTAGAGGGAGGGCGTGACGTTTCTACTCCGTTGTGAGAGCCCCTTGACTCCGTGGAACAAGGAAGAATGCAAATGGGAGAAAGGGGGTCTAAACGGGGGCGAGAAGAACGAGAAGGCCGACAGTCCGGGGAAAGGGGGCGACCTTTCAGGGGGGGGAAAAGACGAGGTGACTACGTCGCGTCCCTCCTTGGAGGAATGCAATTATGTGCGCGATAATCGAAGTCGTACGGCTGCAACGCGGGAGGGAACTTCCTGTCAAATGTGGGTGGGGGGCAGCGGGGGAGGCGGGGCATCTCGCCGAGAAAGGGGACTTTATCCCAAGCAAGACGGGGGGGGGGGCAGCGTCCGCTACCCTTTAGTGACCTGGAGGATAAAAACCGGTGTGGGAAGTCCGCGAGGTGGGAAAAATAGGAAAGAGCCATTTCTCAGAGAATGCCGTCGGGGCGGGAGATCCACAGGGTTTTTGTTCCTTTTTCTTCGGGTAGTGGAGAATCATCGAAAAACGAGAAAAATAGGCGGGCGCCCCCTGTCCTGATGAAAGAGAGCGGAGCATTGTAAACTCTGCGTCGGGCGATTACTCTGAGGTCGAACCTGGCAGTCCTTTTGTTGTTTCCCATGTAGAGAGCGACTACCGGGTATCACGTACAGCTGCCAGGGAGCGTGATCCAAGGTCCGGGCCGCGGACTGAGACGGAGAGGAGGGATAGTACCGGGAGTACCCAGTTCTGCTCATCCCTTAAAGAAGGCTGATCTCAGCGGGTGAAAGAGTAAGGGGGCTAAAGTTGAAACTTGAAAAGAGGGACCGCCGACCACTCGTAGGAATATGAGCGCCTGGCCGATGAAAAGGGGGACATACCCCCTCCTCCAAAAGGAGGGGAGGAAGGAGGGTCTGGTAAACCTCGCTGCTAGTCTTTTCTGGGGAGAAGGGGCAAAAAGAAAAGCCAAGAACATCCAGAAAAAAAAACTCCTGCATCTCTTCCAAGAAAAACAGACTGCCCTCGACTGGCTGCGAGGAGGGGTACCGTTCGGGGGCATAATAGAAAGGAGAACTGTGAAACGGAAAAAAGATGTAACCTACATAGTGCATGGGTGACCTTTGTCTAAATCTCCCAGTGGGGGCTGTAAACGAGATGGGAAACCGGTGGACGCAGGAAACCGAAGAAGAAGCAGAAAGAGGCAGGAAAAGAATGGGTAACACGGAACTGGCTCTACCCGGAACAGCGAAAATGCCCTGAACAAAATCACTTGTAGTCGACTGGAAGACAGAGGACGCCAAAATGGCTCTTGACAACGAGAAAAAAAGCCGCGTTCCTGGGAAGTCTTGACGACGGGCAATCACCTCTCGGCGTGGGCAAAAGAACGCTGAGGCAACCTTCGACATACTGAAACACGAGTCCTTGCCAAAATGCCAAAGACGCCAGGGGGTACAATTCAACCCATCTTTCCAAAAACGGACTCTACCGAAAAAAAACACAACGCCGCCTCGCGGAGGACATTAGCACTTGAGCGTGAACTCCAGGGAGAGGGCGGACGGAGGAAAGCCTCAGTACCAAACCGAGCCAATTCAGAAAGAAAAAGGGGCGCGCGTGAGTAAAGAAGAAATCGGCATAAGCTATACGTCAAACCGAAGGGAAGGGGGGAGCGGCCGAAAAGAGGAGGGATCAAGCGCGGAGGGAACTCGGAGGGCGAACCGTCCGCCTTCACTCACAACCTTCCCTTGGTCTCTTGTGACGGCTAACAGGGGGGGGAAACTGGAAGAGCTGAGGACTGCACCTGACTGATCTTGAAAGAACCGTCGAACATCGACCTTTCTTTCCTTTGACTCTGCACCAGAAAATCAAACAGAGGGGGACGGATCCATGACGGCAAAAAGTACCAAGGGTTCCACAAATGAAATATCACCTAAACTGCCAACGACGGATGACCGCAAAACACGATAAGAGCACGGTGTAGAATCCAATTTCGAGCAGCATAAAAAGGGAATCTGGGGGAAGCGTCAACGTCGCGGATGGGAAGCACATTAACCGGCGGGGGGTTAGCAGGGACGCGGCGAACAACCCTAAACTCGAAACCAAAACAAACAACCAACGTCTCAAAAAATCCGTCCACTGTACCGTTAAGAAGAACCGGCAGGCTGTAAGCGAGGGGGTGCGGTGTGACTTCACAGTACAACACCATAGAAAAAAAGCCATACCAATTTCGCAGCCAGGCGGAACGGCCATCAGGGGAAAGGATCACCAGATGGCCGCGGATCGGAGGTCACGGGACTTAGAAAGTCCTAAACGATCCCCAGCAAAAGGCCTCGTAGGCAGAACATGTTGTAAGAGGTGGGGGGGAAGAAAGCCGCCAGAGAAAAAGGAAGAGGTGCCTTGTGAAGCGTAATTCCAGAACTGTGACTAGAGCGATTCGCAGGCCCATAAGCTTATGGATCCGAGGGAACTAATGGGCGAGATCTCTGAGAACCGAATCAACCCATTCACCGGGGGCACAAATTTACCGGACAGCATTGGGACTTGGGGGACTAGCATACCCCCTAGGGAAAACAATGCCTTAAAAAGGGAGGACGCTTGGCATACAACCGTTAGGGCTCCAGAAGGGGAAGAAAAAAAGGCGCCTCGCGTGCATTAAACAGTCAACGTGTAAAGGGTGTCGCGTGGTCAGCGGATCCGCGAGGGGTCCAGGGGAGAAAACAGGCATCCAGGGCGAGTTGATGGTGGAAACTCTGTAAAACCACTACGAGGAAAAAAGGGGTTAGGCTCCCGGTCCTGCCGCGATGCCCCCATGAAACGCGGTTGGGGGGGGAAAAAAAGCCGGGGGAACTATTTCAAAAGAAAAAAAGTTTAACTCTCCCTACTAGGCGCTTCGAGAGAAAATCGTAAAACAGCGGCGAGAATGGGACAGAAAGGTTGGCCTGAGGAGGAGTGGTTCGCACATCAAAACTCGGAACTGGGGCAGGGGGGCCCGCAGATATTTATCCCCAGTCAAAAGAGGGAGCACCGGTACCCCGAGAAATGTGGACCAGGAAGGAAAAAAGAAACCACCCCTTGCGGCCCTTCTCAGCGTGCCTTTAAGTAAAAGCAAAAGAGACCGCGTGCCGAGAGGTGCCGAAAAACGGCCGGGGGTCCGAAATCAATGCCTGGGAAAGGGTCAGGAGAACTCCGTCGCTGTCCCAAGTGAAAGGAATACCTGTTGTCAAGTTACGGAACAAAGCTATCCTTCAGGAGGGCCGGGGGCTGAGGTTTTTGACGGCAACACGGAGGGACGTCCAACAGGATCAGGGAGAGTGCGGCACCCTGCCAAAGAAAAAAAGGTGGAGGTGCAGAAAATACCACGAGGAAGGAGCGTCAAGCCAAGACAGCAGCAGAAGTCAACGAGGTACCCACAGCCAGTGCGGGGGAAGCCTTAACCTGGTACCCGGCGGGAAAGGCAAATACAGGGCCGACCTCAGGAGGGCCGGGGAAAAAGTTAGCTTGGGAAAAAAGGCACCCCCTCGTCGGCACTGCTTTGTCCCGGCGAAATACACAAAGGAAGGCTAATCCTTGAGCCCAGCGGAACGGACTCAAAAAACACGGTGCAGGAAAAGTGCTCAGTAAACTTTTGGTAGGACTGTCGGGGGCCGGTGACCGGCTTGCTAAAAGCTGCGAGAATGCCTTGTGGGCCGGGCAAGAAAAAAACGAACCTTCAAAACCGTCGTGCCCTGTAACATCCCATCCAGTAGCAACCTACAAAAAGAAGCCGGTTCGCCGCCGACCTAGGTTGTGGAGAAAAGAGGCCGCGGAGCCAACAGGGGTTTGGGCCGCGAAAAAGGGGGGGAAAAGTGTGACCCTTAATCCACCTTAATTGTGACTGAAGGTTGTTCTAAAAGGAAACAATAATTCTGCCTCAAACAGACAGGCAAAGAGGCGGACTCTCGGCAAGGGAGAACTAATCTTCAAAGGGGCGAACGGATCCGAAGGGCTAAGACTACAAGCAAGGATATCGGCCTCAAAAACTAGAGCGTTCATCACAGCAACGGTCTTAAGGTCTGGGGAAGGGCTCTATACATGCAGACAATTTGTTGGGGAAAGGACAGCGTGTACGCGGAGAAATCGGCAAAAACATCTAAAAAAAAATCTTTCTGGTATCTGGAAGGTAAATGAAAAAAAGGGGAAACCATTTCTGCCCAGGTCTTGTGGCAGACTATCCTGGAAAGTGTAACACCGCTTGTTCAAATCAAGAGTCGCGCAAGGGCGAGACCGAACTCTAGTCAAAGAAAGAGTCAAGGTGAAGGTGGGGGGGGGTAAGACCTGCCGTTACGAAACTTCCAACGGTGGAACACGCCTTATCAGAAGGGGTCTCCAAGAAATGGAGAGGGAAACCTTTCTCCATGCCGCGAAACATGTACCGGGGAGGGAAAGTAGGGGGGGATCGGACCTTCTTCAATCGTAATCCAAACGGGCCAACACTTGTCGAAGAGAGAGAAGGGGAAAGACGAAGAGAAGGAAGATAACGGGTAAAATGACAAATAGATCCGGCGTGGGTAAAGGACTACTAAACGGGCCTCTTAAAAAAGGTGAATAGCCGGGATACGGCGACCGTCAAGACTTCAATGACAGTAGAGGGGAGAGAATACGAGTAAACAAAAAAAAAGGATTCATCCCTGGCAAACGACGAATATAAGGCAGGCAATGAAGGGGAAAACTTGAACCGCTGGCACGGGCCTATTCAATCCATCTGGGGACCAAAGACCTATAGGTTCAGGAACGGAGTTTCAGGCTAAACGGTTAAGTTCCTGACCACTAACTCTGAGGTACTGGCCTCAGGACCACGGCACCCCTTCCCTGAGAAAAAACCTATGTGACCGAAGGAAAAGCTAAGCCGAAACTAAACATGGGGGAGAGCAGGGAGGACAGGAAAGGAACCGGGATCGCGTTCCGGGGAACGAAAAAACACTCGCTGCGAAAAAAGGGGCGGTCCACCAGCTCCTCTGCCACGGGCGACAACAGACGTGGGAAGCAGGGTTTTGAGGCAATTAGGTTGAGAGCTGACTAAATCCTACCTCATATCTAAAGGTAACGGATAGCGGAAATGAAAAAGCTGGTAAAAAGGCTCATAGCGGTAACTGGGGCATTACCAGATGGTTAAAGATGGGGGAGGGCCATGGAAGAGACTATCAGGAAAGGTACTAAAAGTATTGACTGCCTTGCCCATGAGCCAAGCTAACAAGGCCCAACCAGAAAGGATAATGGAAGGGCAACCCTCAACGTGACCAAAACCAAAAGGCTCGGTAAGGGAACATCAGAAGAGCCCTAACGGAAAAAAAAAGAAATATGCAAGTGGGCCCCGATCCGAGTCAACACAAGTAGCCAAGACCATGAGAGGGGCTGGCCTCTCACCAAAAGGGGTTAAGAGCGGAAGGCTTGATAAGGGCCCAAATGGTTAAATCAGCCAAAAGATAGGCCCCCCATCGGGGAAAAAGGTTACTCGGAGCCCTATCTCATACCCCCAAAACTCTTTTTCTCCACCCTTCAGAAGGAAAAGCCGAGGTCCTTGTCAAAAGGCACCAGAAAATTACAGTGCAAATAGGATTCTCCGGGGAAGCCTCAAATAGGGGCATAAACGTTTTCGACTTGCGAGAGGTCAAAGAGCATGGAGAAAAAGACCGGGGGGCAAGAGAGGAAAATAATAGGGAGCCGGAAACTCGGCTTCCAAGGCCTCGGGCAAAAAAAACCCCTCCAAATCTAGCAACGGTGGAACACACAGGGCTAGAGAATTCCTGACGCACCGTCGCCGCCGACGAAACTTTACGGTGAGCGAGACGACAGGGGGGCAGGATGTAAACCGTGGGGGGGTACAAAGAAAGAGCAAGCTAAAGGGGTGATAGGGATGGTAGCTTTTCACAAGAGTGCACCTGTCAAACAATTCGAACTGGGAAGGGACAGGTGGGGAAAGGTTCTGGGGGGAATGGGATCAGTATTTCTATAGTCCCAAAGGGAAAAAGAGGGTCTATTCAGGCAGGTCAGGGTTCATTTCATAGCAAGACCAAAAAAAAAAAGTCATGAATTACCATTTCTTTAGAGAAAGAATGACAATTCAATAGGTATAATCAGGGGACTGTGCGGAAAAGGAAAAGCCCTGGGAGGAAAAAGACTACCTTTATCTGCCCTTATCGAATGATTCTACCCTACCATCTGGTACGGTAAGAAGGTAAGGTGGTGAATCGGAGACTATTAGAGGGGGGCGGAATCACGGGCCACAACCTGAATGGTTGAGAACGCGGCGGACTGGTTTTGAGGGTTACTTCGCACAGCGAGACGACCCTCATGGTGAAACGTGAAGGCATTTCCTTTTTTGCGAATGGTGGTGGTAAACGAATGTACGACAGCCAGAAGGCCATGAAAAACTCAGTCATGTAGGCCTAATCGGGAAATGGGAATAAAAGTCCAGCCATTCCAAAACTAAAGACCTGGGGGAAAATCAAAGGGCGGGGGGGGTCTTTCCGGGAGGAGGGAAGGGGGTTTAAGGGCCTGATCTTGCCAAAAAGCTTGGGCCGTCGCTGTTGGTCCATGTATCCCCAAAGAAATGGGTCGTGGGAAGCGAAGAAAGAAAAAAAGCACGCAAAAGTCTAGTGGTTAAGGGGACTGGGCTGTAACAAGGGAGGGCAGAAAACTTGCGCGGATGCAGGAAAGGAGGACCAAAGGTGATGCCACACGGGGGACGCGAAAGAACGTTAAAAGGGTCCAGGAAAATGACTCAAGGACCTCTCGTACGCACAAGTATTCAGGGGACAATCCAAGATCTTGTAAGGCAATAACGATGACTGCGAGGGAAAAAAAGCCTGCACAAGCGAGCAGAGGAATCGGGAGCTGAGGACTGGAGAAAAGGGAGTATAACGAGGCCCCGGGGGTAGCCACTGCCCTTATACAAAACGGACCAGAGAATGCAGCAAAGCCGGGGGAAGTCGTGCGCTCTGCGGTAAGCGACGGGAACCTAGGGGGGGAAGGGAAGAAGGAAAAAAAGCCAAAGGTGGGAAAAAATGGGGTAATAGTGTTTGCTAAGGGGACCCCGCGCTGAGGTAATGCGCGTGATCATGAAGGCCATGTCAAACTCTAAACAAATGCGCTGTGAACGACACAGGGAAGAGTATGCCGGGAAGCTCCCTCGCAGAGGACCGAAGCTGAGGCTTGTAGAAACGAACGCCGAAAAAAAGTCCAAGTCGAGGGGAGAAACTATCGCCTGAACGAGACCGACGCGCGGAAAATTCCCCCCTCAGAACGTGCATAGATTCCACCCGCCACTTTAAACGTTGAGGGTTCAACAGGGAAAGGTTACGGTAGGGGGAAGAGGTTCTCCCAAGGGAGCCTCCGGGGCTTCACTTCCCCATCCATGACTGGGCGGCACGAACCTGGCGAACCTCTGTGGTAAGGGGGCCTGCGGCACGAATGAGGTGGCAATGCTATGGATCATGAAACTTCCTCTACCCGGAGGCCCCATTTGAAAGACGATAATTGGTTGTAGGACTGCATACTTAAAAAACTAAGGGAGATTGCTATCGAGGATGCTGCCCCTCGTGAAAAAAAAAGGGGGGGGGGGGGGGGGAGGGTCAAGCCTACGCAGGACTGGCTCACTTCGCAGCAACGAGAGAGAACCAAAAAAAAAAAAAAAAAAAAAAAAACCAACGGCCAGAAAGTATCATCATGTGGGAGAAGGGGCAGAAGACAAGAATGAAGCGCCCAGGACACGGAAAGATCGATCACCCTCTGAAACTACCGTGCGCCATGCCGGGGTCGGGAGACTAACTCCACCACGCTTCCTCAGTTGGAAAGAGGAAATAGCGGACGAAGGAGGGAAAGCGTCAAAGCCGCCGGGCAAGGTAACATGAGAGGAAACCCTGAGCAGAGGGGATCCAAACACACGAGCTGAAAAAAAAAATCATGCCGCACCCTCCCGCCCCCAGATTCTAAAAAAAACAAAAGGCTGAAAGATGGAGGTGAGAACGGCCCTAGGAAGGAGGGACAAGCCATGCGCGTAAGAAGAACGTCTCCGAAAACTCCTTTTCGGGCTGGGGTACCTCGGAAGGGGCGCCATTTGAAGGGCGGGATAGGCAACGAAGGCCCCTACTGCTCCACCACGAAATTCATGGACCTGTACCTTCATCTGGAGCCTAAGAAGAAGAAATGATCGCCAAAAAATCACAGAGCCAACCAATGTCAAAGGAAAAGAACACCAGGACGGGGCGGGTCCCCCATGCATGACCGACTTAGAAGGTGCAGAGAGCTCCGGGAAAATAACCAAGACCCCGAAACTCGGGGCAAGAAAAGAAAACCTTCTCTGATAAAAAAGGGCAAGAAGCCAATGAAAGGAATGAAAAAATCCAGCGGCGAAACAAAAAAGGTTTCTGCTCAGAAAAGGCCTTACCAGCCGAAACACCAACAACAACGTATGAAAGAGAGAGAGGGTGAAGTGGCACCTGGAACCGGCTA
>Ga0179591_1413737_pt1 | contig 16648 bp, 19 predicted proteins | sample CZOMad2_1_08_16f_FD_182891 | JGI IMG/M metagenome (GOLD analysis project Ga0179591, IMG submission 182891) | Vadose zone soil fungal communities from Angelo Coast Range Reserve, California, USA - CZOMad2_1_08_16fungal (PacBio error correction) | ecosystem: Environmental > Terrestrial > Soil >...
CCACAACTCAATGGTGACGGGCGACAGTCGAGCCTCGAAGAACAGGCAGATACACACAATCAGTTCTAATGAGAGCTTTCACGCCAGAACCTCCACAAAGTCGATATCATCAGCAGAGAAAAAATAGAGGTTTCCGAGATTGCCATTCTATAAGGAGCCGCGGTGAGAAAGGAAGGAAAGGGATTTGATTTAAGATCCGGACAAGGGTACGGCCGAGGCTCCTTTTGGGCTGCTCCCCCAGAGGCTTGATCGGCAGCCGGAAGGGCTCTCCGGGGATTCTTCTTCCAGGGCTCAGCCCTGGTCACAGAAGCCTACCAGCACGGGAGAGGGTGATCAGCAAGCCCTCAGAGTGTCCATCTGCGAATTCGGCGACGAGGGGGAAGGGGGGGGGGGGGGGGGGGGGGGGGGAAAGGAGCTGGGGGGGGAGCGAGCCCCGTCGATGCCTTCCTCGCGGAGGAAGGATTGATCGCGGCGGAAGTGGGAATATAGGAGAGCGGTTTGATATATTGGAAAGAAAGAGGCTCGTCACGGACGAGAGGCCGTCGAGGGGAAGAGTAGTATCTTTGGAGATGGTAGGGAAAGATTCGGAGAGAAGGGGACATCTCCGGGAGTTTTCCATGAGATTTCTTTCACGTAAACCGGACCTGGAACTCCAACGAAGGAAGGGTAGTCGCATTTCTGAAAAGGTCCAAGATGTGGGATTAATTTGAAGAAGTCTGTTCAGGAGGTCCTGCATTCGATGGGGGGGACAAGAGGGAAGGTTTATCCGGAATGCACCGGCATATGTTTCGGGATGAAGGACCATGCATAGGAAAAATTGAGATTCAGGACCTACGACCGTCCCACTAAAAGAATAAATTGGGAAAACGGGAAAGTAGGGCGACAGATTTTTAGGGGAAAAGCTTACCGTGTCTCTAGGCCATGATATAAAAAAAGTGTGTTTGAAAAAAAGGCCTGGCAGAACATCGCGAAAAAATGCGTTTCTTGAAATATGTCGGTGGAGGGGGCGTATACAGGCGCGACAACGAATCCGAAGGGGGCATAAAAGGGTCTGTCGACCTAGGGACACCCTACATCGTCCAGACAAGTCTCTATCGCTCACCCATAAGGTGGCTGGGGCGAAGAAGAGAAATCACTGTCGCAAAGTGGTCAGACACGGTCTTCAACAACGTGGAAACGGTTCTTCATGGATCGCGAACTCTCTTAAAGAGACCATCACCGCTATTAGAACTGGGGAAACGAAGCCTAAAAAAGGCTATGTTCTCGCGAGACATTCGCGGCGAAAGGACTGGGGGAATGTTCTTTCGCGAGTCCGTCGTCGAAAGGGGAAGCACCCGCCGACCCGAACGAGAAACGACCGTCTAAAGGGACTGGCGCGTGCGCCGACAGAAACCCATGCGCAAAGCACGCCGGATAAAAACCGGCCGCAAGCAAGTGGCGCAGCGGCACCTGGGGAAAGACCTGGTGCAGCCGTCGGCAGGACAGGGGCCCGCCATTGAGGAAAAGAAAAGCGCGAATGCGCCGGAAAAAGAGAATCAATCCCCTAGGTGCTCGCTTCGCACAAAAGAAAGGAAAAACAAAAAAGAAGGAAAAAAAAAAAAGAAGAAAACTCGCGCTGTGGTCAAACCCCGCCATCAGAGAATCCTCTAGCGAGGTCAAATTGCAAGAGAGTTGAAACGACCCCGAGAGGGAACGCATTCTCGAGGAAAGTTTCCCACCCATGGGAAGAGTCTACCCACGTCGGCGGACGGCTATTACCATTGGAGGAGAATCGCGGTTCGAAGGGGAGGTTCTGAGGATCGCTTCCGCTCTCCTCCCTATTCTATCGAACGGATTGAGTCATCCTCACAAAAGGGGTGGATCTGAAGAGGGAAAATCCGTCGTCCGAAGGAAAGCGCTTCTAAAGCAAAAAATCATTCGTCGAGAGGAAAAAGGGTGACGCGCTTCGTAAGTTCCCTAGGCTTTTGTGTGGACATCTCTATAGAGGGAAGATTCAGCCTCGAAAAAGCGACTCTCGGTGATCTTCGGAAGGGATGCGCGCTACAGTTTTGAGGCTGGTTTCTGGGGGGAGAGAAGAAAAGCTGGAGTTCGGCAAGGGACGAGGAAGAGCCTCGCATCAGCCGGTGGGGGAAGTTTGCGAACACTAGTACATGGGGGCTTGTAACGAAAGCCAAGTCTTCTCTCAGGGGAAAAAAAGGTTCAAGCCCGGCAAGGGGGGGGAAGGATGTAGTTCCTTTTCCGCATAAGAGTCGCAAAAATTGCCGGCACGAAGAAAGAAAGTCCAACGGGTTACTTTCTCCTAGACAGGGAGAGCGAGATTGGAAACATTGTATCCAGATCGGTCGGAGGCAGTATGTTCTGATCTTCAAGAGAGAAGAAGCATCCGGCTTTGAAAGGATAAGATCCCGTCTCCCGACGAAGGAAGCTGTCCGTACCTTTTTCGGCAGGGAAGCCCATGGCAACTTTCGCTTGTCTTCGCGGGTGAGGAAGAAAGGAAGAAGGGGGCGCGGGCTCATCTCTCTCAACAAAGAAAAAAGAGCCCGGCTATCATCATCGAGGGGGGAGGCACGGAAACGACAGGAGAAAAAGGGGACGGAGGGGTTGGCCATGGGGGGTCCGGCCAGTCTTTCAAAAATCACTGAAAGAAGCTAATCTTAGACCTTAATGGTTAAGAAAAAGGAAAGGCAATCCACGATGAAGAGAAGCAGCCACTCGGCTCGTATCCATGCTGAGAAAAACCGACTCAAAATGGCTGTTTTTCTTGGAAGAAAAAAGAAACCATTGGAAAATACTGAGTTTCGTGCGCAATTTGCGGGAAGAGGTATTCGTAAAAGGCTCCATAATACCGGCTTGACTGGGAGAAAAGAAGAAGAAGGAAGAGAAGACTTGGAGAAAAAACGGCCATGACCCTTGGAGAACAAACCGGCTTCTGCGCAGGAAAGGAGGCTCGACCATCTTCCTTTCAAAAAAAAAAGAAGTTCCCGTTATCTCTCCAAATCCGAAAGGGGAAAAGCCTTTCTCGCGAAAAAAGGGAGGGCGCTTGTTGGGGCTTAGCGCTGTTCTAGATATAGAAGAAGCACAGAAGAGGAGGAATGACCGACGACCGAAGAAAGATTTTCGTCGAACAGGAGTGCTTATCATCTCTATTGAGACTTTGACCGGGGGGGGGAGAAACTGAAGAGATGGCGGGGGAGGGAGGTGTTGATCACGCCAAAAATTCAAGTACTTCCAGTTGGACTCTATCATAAAGGGGGAACTCGGGCGGAAAGGGGATGGGGGACAGAGGCTCGCTCCAGGAAGGGGGACGGCCTCCAGCAAAGAGTCCTTGTTGCCGACAGGGAAATCGCTGGGGGGGGGAGAGAAGAACACGCGATGCGGTTCGACGCGGAAAAGGGTCCAAGGAAGAGGTCTTCCTGCGGGGGTGGCGTATTCCAGAGCGAGTTTGTCGCGGAGGTCAAAGGGGCATTGCCAAAAGTAAATGCAAAACGGGATAGTGGGGGAAAGAAAGGGCGGGGTTTGGAGAAAGGATCAATCAGTCATTTGCGAGCGAATGACACAGGCGTTGGTGGAGGGGAGAAGGGCATCGGCGGACAAAGCGCGACCCGTTGACAAGAAAGGGGGGCGGCCCGAAATCTGTCGACAAAGCCGCCTGTCTGCAACCAAAAAGAGTTCCCCCAGGGGAAATCTCAAGGGAAGTTCCTTGATTGAGGAAGGGGACTGCGGAAAGCCTTCTTTCTGGGGGAAATTGTTGGGGTCTAACGCAAGCGATGCCTGAAGGGAGAATCGTTGAGGGGGTGTCCTCTTCTTGGGATCCTTGAGGACGACTACGACGTCCGAAGCAGAGGAAAAAAATGCCTGACTTATTCTATCGACAGATGTCTAGAAGACGCTCGGGGGGAAGATGCGGCTGAGGACGTCTTTCGATAATAGTTTAGGGGGGAACGGAGAAAACCGAGGTCTTGGGTCTCCATGGAGAAGAAAGAAGAACAGCCTCGTGGGAGTTTTTCAAAGCTTCCCGCGCAGTGAAGAGACGCCTGGGCTGCAACCTGAGTCGTTATCCGATCTAGAGTTGGGTGACGATTTCTTTGGGGAGGAAGAGGCTATCTCCGCAGCACTCTGAAGCTTATCCTCGGGGGGGGTAAACAGCCGGAGGGCAAAAAAAAACGCAGGCAGCACTCTTTCGTAGTAAGAGACTCTTTTAGAAGAAAGGCGAGCGTTCAAACAGGGGGGGAATTGCCTTCTCCGAAGTCCTTTTTTAACACTAATTCACTTTAATAACGGGAAAGGACACCTAAAAGAACCGACCCCCCACCCGGGAAAAGGACGTTATAAGATAGGGAGGGGCAGTTTGACTGTCGATCAAGGGGGGTGCTGCAAACGTCGGGGGAATATTGGGTCCGTGCGCGAGTAAAGGAGGGGGGGGGGGGGCGCCGTGCGCGGAGAAGGAGGGGGTGCCAAGTACCTGGGGGGGGGTGGAATACTTAAATCGCAGAGGGGGGTGGTGGAGACCCTGTGCGGTCTGTCAGAAAGGGGGTGGTGGCACCGGGGGGGGGGGGCGGACTCCCGCTGATCTGGTCGACGAATGCGGCAAGGCCGGCCGGGTTCGTTTGGGGGGGGGCGTCACGGGTCGAGTGCGAAACTTGGAAAAAGGGGGGCCCGACCTAATGGGGAGGAAAAACGGCTCGGCCAGGACATTAGTCGCAAAGTCAACGCGCAAGTCAAAACTCCTCGCGGGAAGAGGAGACCGAAGGACGGCAAAAATCCGTCGACGAAATCCATCCAGGGGTAAAGCCTAAAAATCGGGGTTGCAAGGAAAAGGGCCACAAGCCGTAACCTCGATAAAGTTCAACGAAGGCCGCCAGAAAGTCCGCTCGGAAAGCGCTAGCGGAAAAATCAGGTACGTCTCGGAAAGGGAAAAGTGGTGCTAGCATAAGGAGGGACAGAGTAGAGATTAAATCTCAGAATTTGCCGGCGAAGGAAAAAAATCGGCTAAAAGGGAAGGAGAGGGAAGACGATACCTGCGAAAGAAAGAACCTTCTCTTCCTATCCAAACGGGATCTATACACAACGCAGAAGGGAAGGCAAAGGGGCCCTACGGAGTTCCTGACCCTCGCGCCAATCCCAATTCAAAAAGCTAAAGGGCGCTCTCCGCATAGGGAAAAGGGAGGAAAAAGCAGCCTCGGCAAAGGGGGGAACAGACGCTGACCTTATGGCGTTTCCTTCCGGGGGCGACGGTAATCATTGGGGCGGGTCCGGCGTAAAGAAAGCAACATGGATGGCTGTGGTGGACCGACGGCACCCAAAAGTGGAGGGGGGAGAAAGGCGAAGGCAAAAAGGCAGTATTTTCAGGGCGGCAATAGGAGGACAGCCCGCAGAGGGAAAACGCCTGAAAGAAGGTCTTGGAGATCTCTCTCCACAAAAAGAATCGAGGGTACTTCATCCGCCACGAAGGGGGGAAAGTGGGGGTCGGAGCCCCACTGGCTTATTCCACCTCCTGTTCCGAAAATACTTCCTCATTGAGGAGTATCAATTGTGCGTCTTCCGAAATGGGATATAAACGAAGACCCCCCTCCAAGGCATCCTTTCCCACTCACCGGGGGGGGCGCATCTTTAAGCGATATAAGTCAGCTTCGGAAGACCTCTTTTCCGAGGAAGGGAAGTCTATGAAGCTCATGCGGGGGGAGTGCTCTTTTGGGGGGAGGGGGGCGGGGTATTCTAGAAAGGTTTCATCCTCGTCAGGGGGGGGTATAAATCAGCCCACTCGAGAATCGTAAACACTCCGGAGTCGTCCCAGGTCTTACCCTCGCAGGAAAAGCCTTTGCCTCCTCCCGGCAAAAGAAGGTGTCTATCAACTCTTGAGAAGGATTCTCTCACCCAACTATGGTCGCCCTCGCTTAAGTCCGGAGGGAGATGTATTTGAAGACCTCCTTCAGGATGACGGCCCTCGCTCACAGAGTTGGAAGTTTTGGTCGATATTCAGCGCACGTCAAAAAAGAGGGGGAAAGGGAAGGGGGAGGGATTTGTTAGGAAAGCGGAACTATTTGCGCTTCCTTCTTACCAGGAAGAACCTTCTCGGTTGGATCAAAAAGAAAGTATTTCTGCGCGGGAAATGAAACAATGCTGGGCAAAAAAGAAATGTCGCAATCAGTTCGTAAACATCATACGCTCCGTGAAGAAAGGGGGGGGGCCAAACGAAAAGAAGGAGGCCCCGTTCTTTTCTGGGGAAGATGGGTCGGTTATTAAGGGATGTCCTATAAGGGGGAGGGAAGGACAAGTCTTGTATAAAGCAGGAGGGGGGGGAGATCCGGCCTGCGACCTAGGCGGGATTTTTCTCTGAGAAATCGATGGCAGCTTGATATTGGCAGAAGGAGGGGAAAAACGCAGCCGTCATCATAGAAGAGGAAAGAACGGGCGGTGCACAATATGTTTAGGGGGGGGATTACCTGTCTCGGGAGCGTAAGTAACCCCTTATATGAGGGGGGAAAGGACTATCAGACCTTGGAAAGCGCCGTCCTTTCAAACAGAGCCGACCTCTTTCTGGGATTCAATAATTGATTTCTCAACAAAAAAGACGCAAGCTACCTGGCCGCAGCTTTTCGCGGCAGGGGAGGGGAAGGAGGAGCCGATGCTCACCAACGGGCAAAACGCACCAATCTTCGCGAAGACAGGAGCAAAAAAGGGCCTATGGAAATCATGGCAAACGGTTGAGGGTCGGACCCGTCGTCAACCGAAAGCGTCCGGCTTTATTTATCTGCGGAGCAAGAGCTCTCTGTTAGAAAAAAAACACATAAACATGTCGTGTGGGAGCCTTATCCGAGCGGAAATCCTGCTCTGGGGAGAGGAAGGCTCGACAAAGCTCTCATACGCCGGCTTATGTTCAGGTGTAAACGCTCGGGGACGTAGGAAAGAAGGAAGAACCGGAAAACTCCGAAAAAAGACATCCATCACGGACCTAGAAGGTCTCGACTACACGAAAGACAGGGCGCGGAAGCCGGCTTCGAAGAACGCACCGTCCGCAAGGAACGTTTCTGACCGGGAAAAAAAAGGCTTGGTCCCGAAGAGGGTGCATCCGGGAGGAGGACTACTTACCGGAAAGGGTCAAGGTCCCTCGCGAATGAGAAAAGAGGGACTCCGAGAACGAAGCCAGCAAAAAGGAAAACTTTGGGCCAGGGGTCGCTTCGTGCTAGAAAGGGGGGACAAATCCTTCTCAAAAAAAAAAAGGAAAAAATCCCGTGGCATCATCGGGGGGAAAGGCAAAGTCAGAAAAAAATGGGCATCTCTACAAGGGTCATACAAGTCCTCTAGGTCCGCCAAAGCAAGGGAAGGGGGAAATGGGACTGGGCCTGTTAGGAGAAAGAGAGAATGCCGACGCCAAAAAAGGTCTTCCACATGAAGACCTCTAAAGCGCAAGACGAAAAGAAGTTTTTCCGGGAGAGAGAAGAAAGAACATCTCGATCCGAAGAGCGGCTGATCGACTGCAAAGGGTCCGCACCCCGTACTTTTTGCGGGGACTGACAAAAAGCCATCTGAAGCGCAGAATAGAAGGCACTAGGAAAGGATCCTCACCTTTTTTACGAAAAAAGATTTCCTCGTCGAGGAGATCGAGAAGGGGCTTGTTGCTTCTTCTAGCGATCGAAAAAGAGCGTGAAAGAGGCTGCCGCGAAGAAAAAGAGCCGAGACGACTGTTAGATGGTTGCGCTTGGGAGAATTCACGGGGAAACGCAGCGAGGAGAAAGGAGTTCGAAAGCTCGGCTCATCATCGGTGGAAAAGGTAAAGAGGAGGGGGGGGCTAACAAAGGGGCTTGTCCCGCCATATCTTTTTACAGGAGGAGGCATCCAATCCCGGATAAGGGGAGGGACAACTTACATCCCCTACGCGGGGGAGAGACCAAGAAAGCCACTTGCAAGTATTTTATCCACGGGTAATTTCGACAGAGGAAGGAGCGATCGTGGAAGGGAAAGGTATCCCGAGCGCTGAACGAGGGGCCATGTTTGTTCCTGATAGGAAGAGGGGAGGGGAGATCGCGATCCGGCTGTTAAAAGAAGATCCCTTCCGCCCTGCTAGGGGGGACCGACCTGTCCTGAACGGGGGCAAACAACTACGCCACCACTGAGGAGGGAGGGGAGGCGTTTCGGAGTAGGATCGCGGGCCTCATCTCTCGAAAGAGGAGAATATATTACCCTCTATCAAGCACGAGAAGGGCAAAGCCCTCATATGGTGGAGGGGGGGGGAAGAAGGCAAAACAGTTCCGAAGAAAAGAAGCGCCAGCACTTCAGAAAATAGTCCCGGAATTTGTAAGCAAATCAATGACAACGATGAGAAAGAAGGGGCCGCAGCCACGCGAAGGACGTGATACAATGCTGCCACAAAAGAGGATCCCTTGCCTGTTTCCGGGATAAATACTGTCAAGTGGAGGGAGGGGGGCGGCGCGAGCGGCAGTCGGGGAGAACATGCCTCCTTCATGAAAAGGCCATCCCGACTTCCTGGAAATGAAGGACCAGACCCGGAAATGAAGTACGGAAACGGAGAGGGAAAAGAAGGGGGATCTCTCATTTCGAAAGTGGCCATCAGCTAAAGGGACCAGGGAAAGCGAGAAAACCATGATGCTCAATACTCTTCCGGAAGTCCTTCTCATTAGGGGTAGAATCGAGCTGTTTAAAGATGCACGCCCTGCAAACTGGACCTTATCGAAAGAGACTAGTAAAGGCCGCTTGCAGGAAAAGCCTCTTCACCAAGGGGGATCGTCTACCTAATGGCGGACGACTTTACCGGTCGATTCAGATTTCCGGATGGGGGAGGTTCGTTGTTGAAAATTCCGTTGTTTCGAGGAGGAAAGGCGATCATGGACCTGAGCTATCTCCTCGGGCGGATAGGAGGGGGAGGGGGAGGCCGAGGGGATCTTGTCTGGGGAAACTCTACAACGTGCCGACTGGTAAAAGCATAAAGGGGGGGGGAGTCGCATTAGAAAGAGACGATCTACTCTCTCACCGGGATTTCAATTCTGGGAAGGGGGACTCGAGAATGCGGGACAGCACCCTAAGGCCACTTCAATAATGGGCCATAAAACTCGCTCGAGATGAAAGGATCGAGGGAAAAGGGCGGTGTTTTGGTGCCCCTCCTCTTCCTTGAGAAGAGGGAAGCAATCCAGGGCCACAAAAAGAAAGACGCGTCGCTTTTCTGTAAGGAAAAAAAACCCGTTGACGACGAAGGTCGCCGGGCTGAAAACTGAACAAGGATTCGTCCGGGAAAAAGCTGCTTCACTTTCCAAAGGCTGATAAGCCGTTCGACTGGAAGCGGAACGAAGGGGCGGTTCGCGCAAGGATGCGTCTGACGTCCGCAAAAAAAGTCCTTTCTGTATGGTGAAAAAGGTCGCGTGCCTTGACAGAAAAGGACCTCTACACGGAAATTAACATCAGAGCCCAGTCAAGAAGCGTCGATCTCAAGGGAACCGCTTAAGGGCGGCGTCTCTCTCAACGACGAACCAAGACATGGGTAAGGCCTGTGAAGGGCGGTGTTTAGCATATCGGGGAGTCCTTGTAGGAAAGGAAGAAAACCGACGAACGTGTTTTGGGGGGACGGGTCCGAGGCAAGACACGGGGAGACAGTGAGCCGGAATTCTAGACAGGGCACCCGGCCTCTTATTCATGGTTGAGACAGGATCGAAGGAGGCGTTTTTGGAGTTCGAAAAAAAGGATACCCTCGCAGGGACTGCCAGCACCCTGATTGTCTTGAAAGGGGGTACCGCTCCGGAGGGAAATGCCAACCGCGGGAAACAGCACTCGGTCGTAGGAAGGGGTTCTGTTCTGACCAGGAGCGGGCAACAAGAAAAGGACCCTCCTCGATAAAAAGACATGACTCGAGAATATACCCTCGCACATCTTGGCGAAAAAAAGGGGGGAAAAACCCGGACAGTGTCAAAAGAAAATGGCTTCGGCCTGCGTCCCCTCATGCTCCTCTCAAGAGAAGGGGAAATTTTCAAGGCGAAAAAAGGGGACTAGTGTGTTGCGAAGAGGGGAAAAGCCAAACGCTTTTACTCATACGGCCCTCTTTATAGAATCCGCAAATTCAGAGAAAAGGAAAAAATGCAGACAGAACGTTGCCTCCCGCCGAAGAGGGGAGGGTTTTCTGGCAAGGAAGGAGGCAGTGCTGTCTGCGGAAAGGTGCCCGACTATTTCGTACCAGTTTCTGCCGCGGGGAAGGGACATGCGCTCGAAATAAGAGTATCGCAGCAACTCCTCCTCAGGGGGGAAGGAAGTGAGTAACAAGACGGAGACATAGCCGCTGCCGCAGAAAAAAGAAGGAAAGGGTAAGATACTCACCTCATTTTTTCAAGGGAGAAAAAGCCTTACTCCAGGGAATTCAAATCCTTTTCCGCGAGAAAAAATAAGGGAGCAGACGTCGTCGGACAGAGGAAAGGAGCTGCTTTACTTCATCGGGAAAACATCTAAGGTTGCTATCAATGGCAAAGAAACAGGAGGATATGAGGGAGCAGGGGTACCCGGACAAAAGCTCTTCGAAATAATAAAAAAAAAAACGAAAACTTGCCGGAGACGGAGCGAGCTTGGACTAGAATGTCTACTTCTTCCAATGAGGGAAGTAATAACAAAAAAAAAAACGACCCCTCAAACATCTTTCGCCTAAAAAGACCATGGAAAGCCGGATCGACTTTCAAGATCACCAGGAAGGATTGTCCCGAAGAGGAAAGAAGGGGGAAAGATGGCTGGAAACCATGAGGGTCTTTACCTAGAGAAATCGGGACAGCAATCCACATGGATGGGGGGGAAAGACCGGCACCCAAAAAGACCGGCTCAGGGGGGTTTCCTTCGGAAAATGGAGATCAGCAATCCGGCGCGCGCGAACAAGAGGGGAGAAAGGACTGGGGGTCGGATGCTGGGAGAAAGAGGAGAGGAAAATGATGAGGAAGGGAAAAGCTTCCTATCAGAGGGTTGCTGACACCGGAAGGGGGGAACGGGAAGCCAGGAAAGAAGGGGGCGTTTGCCTGGCAGAAGAAGTTTGGTTTCCGTTAGGGACAAATGTTTATGAGGGCCGGGACCGCCATGCTATTTCAAAAAAACGGTCACTCACAGGAAAAAACAATCTTGACCAAGGGAAAAACTCGCGTCTGCAAGCAAAGGAACGAGAGATGGTATCTGTGAAAGGGGGTTCTTGCTCAGAGGGACAGTGGGGAGTTCCATCTTTTGGAGGGAGGGAAGGATTTAGAATAAGTTGCGGCCCAAGTAATACTTCAAAGGAGCAGGGTGTTATCTATCACAATAGGTCTTGGCAGCTCTCCCTTTTATCTCTCCTTTCGCGCGTTCCCTAGCAAGGGAAGAGGTCGCCGGGGGACGATCGGTTATTTCGAATCCCCGGTCTCCCAGATGTTTCTCGTTATGTCTACCTCGTTACGGCTTTGTCCACGTTCTCGCGCACGTTTGATGGCTACTCTTGGCAGAATCGTTCCTTTCAAGGCGGGCCTGGGTTTTGTCGTCGGTCAGGAGCTTCGACGCAGGACGCGCAGGCGGTGGGGTCCTTGCTGGAAACTCATACATGCTTTGGGGTCCTCAGGGCGGCGCGGGGGCGTCTCTGGGGAATGGTATCTTCGCGCACGGGCCCAAAAAGGGTTGACAGTACGTAAAAGGTCTGTTTTCAGGAAGGAAGCGACGATGGGAAAGTGCGTCCTTAAGGATGATTAGTCGGAGAGTGGATGATATATCAATTCGCGAGACTGAAACCTTCGGAAACCCATCCTTTGAAACAAAGAAGTTCTGGAAGATTTCCCAGGGTGGAAAGAACGCGGCCGGGGGGAGGGCCTTAACAACCGCGGAGGAGGAAACGTGCTTTTGAGAACAGGTTGGGGGAGATGTTACGAAAGGTCTGGCAAAAAAGGGCCTTCATTCAGGAGTATGGGTCGTACAGGCGTAGGGGGGAGAAGTTGATCAACAAGGGAGCTCACCATCACACGGGGGTGTTGTAGAGGAAGATAGCAACTCTGGGAAGGCTTTAGATAGGTGGACTACCTTCCCACGAAAGGGGAGAATATAACTTCTTGACAAGAAAGGTGTGTTCTACAAGAGTCTTTTTCCGGAGAAGGTCGTCGTGTTAACCCAGGAAGAAGACGCACGCAGAAGATATCGAAAGGGGGGACCCTCACTCGGAAAAATCTTCTCTTCGCAGGTCTCGCACAATATGTCGGTGGGGATGGCTGAACCTCCTGAACCAACGCGGTACTCAGCTTTCTGGGAGCAAAAAGGTGCTGTCTAGCCTCTGGTAGAAAGAAGAAGAGCACCGAAAGGGGGATCACCCTAACGTTCTAAATACCAGACGAAGAAGAACTTGCGCGAAGGGGGATGTTTAAGGCTTCAACCACTCTCTTGCGCACGGGATTCAATGGAGAAAAGGAACTCCCTCTAGGTTCGAAGAAACCACACGGCGCCATAAAAGGCGAACCCTGTCGTGGGAACGGATCCCGAAACTACTGCACGAAAAGCGGCGGGCTCTACATGGGGGAGAGAAGCCTGTAGCGGGATGTTTTTGCGGACTGACGTAGTCTTCGAGGGAGGAAAACCGTTAAACAGCCTCTCCAGAAAATAACTAAAGGTTCTCAAAAACGTCTGTCGAAAATCACCATTTCTCCCGACGAGAAAAGAAGGCGACGTCTCAGAGGAAGGAAAGTCCGTCAATCCTATTACCTCTGGGAGGCGCAGCGTGACCTGCGTGTCCCCGACGCTCCTGGGCAGACAAGTCGGCCCACAGGAAAAAAAATGAAACGTTGCCTCCATGTCAACGTGGAAAAAGAAGGCCTCCTGCGACTAAGCAAGGAGAGGGAGTGTGGCCATGAGGGAGAGGGTAGGAGACGCATTACTATGGGGGATTCATTCTCAACCCAGAGCAGCAGACTATCCATGAAGGGGGAGAGTATTAATTTGGGGAAGGGAAAAAGCTTCTTGAGGGGGGACCCCGAGTTCAAGGCCTTCTCGATCCGCAGAAGGTGTGCCCAGTCCTTGCCCTGGGGGGGCGAGCGGAGAAATCACGAAATTCCTCCGAATATACCGGGCTTCCCCGGAAGCCTCGAAAATCACGAGGTGGGGATCTGGGCGGTATGAAATCCTCCTCCCAGATCCTAGAAGAGCGAGTCCTCGAGAGAATCCGCCCGAAATGCTCTCTTCACCACCCAACAGGTTTGGTCGCGGAAAAACACCGGAAAGAAAAAAAAGCGTAAGCTCTCTACCAAGGGACTCAACATTCGTCACGGAGGACCGAACCAGGGGGCACGCTAGTAAAAGGCTAGTCCGCGTGTCGCGAGGACAGGTCCATTTGTTACAAAAGGGGCCTGTGCTTCTCTCTGAACGCAAAGAAAATTCACCGCGACCGAAGGGCAGCGAGAAAAGGCTCCCTCCGGTTTCGGGAAGAGGAAAGTCGACCGTGAGGGAGGGTCGCGAAATTGCTCGCGAAGGGTACACGTGCCAGAGGGCTGCGGCCTGCCGGAAGGCCATCCACTCTTGGGGATGAAACATTCAATCAAGGGAGGAAGGGCGGATGGAAGAAAAGGGAAGACTTGCCTCTCTAAAAAGAAAGGGGGCACGAAAATCCACTTGCCAGAAAAGTTACTTTCTAAGGGAAAAAAAGAAGAAAAGAGAAGTGGAATAGGCGAAGGGAGAAGGAACAGACTCTTACGAGCTGCTTCCTTTCCCGATCTTCGAGAATGGGATCTCGAAAGGAAGTCCGCCTATCATAGAAGCCGGCGAAGTGCTGGCGGGACCGACTGACGGAGAAGGCCTGGCCCACCACCCTCCGAAAAAAGGGGATTTTCGCGGAGTTCTCCTGAAAGAGGAGCTGGAGAGATCTCAACAAACGAGTTGTAAAATCTTCTAGCGATTAAAAGAATCAGCGGAGAAACAAAAGAAGCAGATGTTGTCGTAGAAAGGGCAGAAACATTTCCGATCCACATCATACAGTCTCGAAGCCGGAGGTTCTCTTCTCGGCAAATGTGGCCCAACAGCGAGAGGGGAACCGCCACAACGATGAGAAAAAGAAACGTCCGCGAAGCTTTTTCCGCCCAAAACATTGGCCCCCTTACGAAGAGGCAACGTCGACAGGACCGGGCTGTTTTCGGGGAGGTAACCCGTTTTCAAAAGGACAGTTGCGGGAACGCAGAGGTGAGAAGAAAATGGCTAAGCAATGCAAAGGGAGACTGGGAAAGCAATTCCTTACCAATATAGAAGAATGGCCGTACACTAGACGGAACGGGGAACAACGAGAAAGAAACTGTGATTCGTAGGGGTCTCTACCGAATGGCGAAACTTGAAAAAGAGGTTAGACTTTCACGGGTCTCACAAAAAATATGCTTCAATACGAATTAAAGGAGGAGGAGGGTCCTCGGGCAAAAGAGATGGTCTCTTTGAGAGACATCCTTTTCTCCAGATGAGGGATCAGAAAAGGCTACTCTGAAATCGCCGCGTTAAAAGAACACCACGGGGGAGAAGGAAGGGAAGAGGGGCGAGTTCAACCATTTTGGAAGATTACAGCTTTTGCTTGGGGCGATGGAGGGGTTGAGCATCAGCAAAAAAGAGGAATAATTCCATGTGAGGAGGGAAGAAAGGACTCGATCGCTCGGGAGTCTATGAGCGGGGGGAGGAGCGCTAAGAAACTTATCTGGACAAAAACCGCTAGTTCGAGGGAGGAAGGTGGAGAAAGGAATACAGCATGAGCTGTTGGAACCGCGATGCGGTCAAGGGAAAGTCCATGGGGGGGGACCTGCTTGGAGAATGACGTATCCCAGCATGGGTCTCGCTTTCAAGTAAGGACGCGTTTGGGTGGGGGAAGGTGCCAAGAAAAGGGAAGGATCTTCGGAAGGGGTTTGATAATTACCGCAAGTCTCGGAAGGGGCGAGCGAAAGGAACAAAGCCATCTTACGCGGCTCCTTGGAGTTCAGGAGCGAAAAGGGCCCCAACCAGGAGGATAATAACCCGGATGGGACTCTCAATGTGCGGCCAGGGGTCGAGCCCCGCCGACGGCTGCACAATCGAACCCTCAGTTGAACTCGTGACATTACCCGCTTTCCTGGGTCTGAGACCTTCTACGAGCGGCGCGCGTCGAAAGAGAGCGATTTCTTCTAAGAAAAAAGAAGATCTTCCGAGACTTTCTTTCTAGGGAAGCGTCTTGGCTTTCGGTGTTTCTTTTACCGTCGCCGACGACGGCCCAACGCAGCAAAGGAAGCCGGCCCCAGGAAAGCGGTCATAGCGCCATGCCAAAAAGCTCGCCCAACAAAATAGGTCGGAGGACAGAGCCGACGTCTAAACAGGAAAAAGGTGAGGCCGCCGGCGGGACGGGGGTCTGGTCGTTAATGGGAGCTCCAGAAGAACAAAGAAGCCGCTCGTCACGGACACTTCCAACGAAAGAAGAAAGTGAGCGCGTAAAGGAACCTCTGCACCCTAGGGTTAGCCGAGCGGAAAGGTGCGTTTTGGGGGGGTTGAGTCTCTCCAGAAATAGGCTTAAAAGGAAACGCCTGCGAGGCGGTCCGCGTTGGGGACGGATGTCGCCATCAATGGTGGGAGTGCACATCACTCGTAGGGGGAGAAAAGAGAGGTGAGGGCGAGCGGGCAACAAGTTAGACCTACCCCGGAGTACTTTTTTACAAAAACGAAAAAAGCGAGACCGTGGGTAAAAAAAAAGCACCCCTCCACAGATTGGAGAGCAAAAAGACAGTGTCCAGCCTGTAGTTCTTCCTTTTAAGGGACCAAATGGCGGGGAATCTCAAGCTGGCAAACGAAGGGCGATAGGGGGAATTATCCTGTGATAGTGGGGCGGTCCGGGCCGAGAAAAAGAAAATACGCTTTCCTCCACTCCGGAAAGAAAAAGTGATCGAAGAAATCTACGTCACCCGGAAGACCCCTTGCCGACCGGTAAGGGACAAGGTCTTTTTTGGACTGAAACAGAGGTTCTGCTGTGCGAAACGGGAATCGTGAACCCTGAAGTGAATTTGTAGGCCTGCATTGGAAAAAGCGGAGAAAAAATACGAAACATCGCAAGTAAAGGCGCTGTCCTTCATCGAAGGATTACGACTCTGCCAAAGGAAAAAAGAACACATGAAAAGGGACGATCGAAAGTGCCCTTTCGCAAAGAAGCCTGACGGACGTAGGGATGTTTGCCTCGATGAATCGGGAGAAGAAGGCTGAAAGCTCCAAGAGGCTTCTTGGAAAAAGAATATTCGTCCGAACGGTTGGGGGGGGGAAAAAGGGAGGACAAGACGGAAAAGAAATTGCTGGAGTAGCGTGCCTGGTACGAACGGCTAAAAGGGCCTGAGCATGGGGAGAAAAGAACCGGTCCGAAGGCGCTTCGGGAGCTGGGCTCTCCCCACTGCGACCGGCAGGAAACGCCTACAGAGGGTAGAATTTAAAAAGACCATTTCTACTGCAGAGGCCGCATCGAAAGTTCAAGATCGAAAGGCCGGATTGCCAAAGAAGTGTCAAGACTGGAGGAAACGATGAGTTCAGGACGAAGCTGGGGCGGGGGGAGGCCGGACGGCAGCATCAAAAGAGTGGCCGACCATTAGAGAACCGTCGAAAGGGGGAAAAAGGGGAATGAATTTTCCTGGCGCAAGGGGGAGAAGCCGTTGTCATCATCAATCTTTCGCGATGCACTCTGTCG
>Ga0179591_1220396_pt1:0-2500 | contig 16645 bp, 2 predicted proteins | sample CZOMad2_1_08_16f_FD_182891 | JGI IMG/M metagenome (GOLD analysis project Ga0179591, IMG submission 182891) | Vadose zone soil fungal communities from Angelo Coast Range Reserve, California, USA - CZOMad2_1_08_16fungal (PacBio error correction) | ecosystem: Environmental > Terrestrial >...
TGGCGGCGCTTCGACTGCTCGGCTCTATTTCGACCAGGGCCTTGAGCGAAAAGGCCCAGGACCAACTGGAGTCGCGGTCTGAAGCAAGCCCTGGTCCTACCGCAATTTTCTTTTCAAACGCTGGGTGAAGTCCGGGCGCTACTCGGGAGACCCGGGCGCCTCTGGGAGTTGAACCGCAGGCTATCCGAGGCAGGCGTGACAATACCCCGGCACATTATTTCCTGGCGCTGGCTTATCTTGACCTGAAACAGTAACCGGCGGGCGCTGGCCGAGTTGAAAATCCATTCAACTCGCCCCTTGTCACCCGGAGGTGTACAAACGCGCTGGGCGTGTCGCCTGTATCTCCAATAACAAGCAGTACGCCGCGGCGGAAGATCTCTCTCTGCCGCAAAGCCATCGCGCTGGACGGCTCGCGGCCGGGACACATACCTGAACCTGGCGCGAGGCTTACGCCCAAACCGCGAGTGACAAGCGCTGAGCTCTTCGCCCCCGCGCTGCGGAGGGCAAAGCATTTCCCCGCCACCCGACTATTAGCCGGGTACGTCAGCGGATCTCGCGTTGGCTCGCGGCGCCGCGGCATACCGCGTACGCGGGCCAAGAATGTACGCTCCGGCGATGGACGAGTATGCTCACGCGCTCGATTTCGATCCGCCGTCGCGGCTGTCATCCAACGCCGCCTGTCGGAAACTGTTCGACGAGGGAGAACGCGGCCGCGCCGCTTTGCATACGAAGAAGCGACAATCTCGAAAAAGCCAGAGGTACGCTGGTCCAGATGGGGGTCATTCGACGATCCGTCCCGGTGCCTGCAAACGGTATTTTTCTGAACTGACAGAAGGCCTGTACCGACTCCGGTCAACGGCTCTTTCCGAGTGACGCTATCGTGTCAGACGGAACTTGCTCGCCACCCGTGAGCGTAGTCTTCGCGCTAGGACGGCCCGGGCGCGCCAGACGCTCGCAGAATAAAGAGAGCAGTTCCGAACATGGATTGGCTTGCTTCGATAATCGTCATGCCCGCCTTCATGCAAAATCTCCCGAGCGCCTTTCATCGCAATGCGCCGTCAGCTGCGATGATGGGAATGTGTCCGCCAGGTCTCCCTGTTCCCGTCGCGAATTGCCCGATGGCATCGTATCCATTCATCACGGGGCATCTGTACGTCACAGAATGACGGTCGACACGCCTCGCGACCGAACGCGGCCATAGCTTCCCCTCGTCCACACCAATTGCCACCGAATGACCCAGCGTTCCATAATCCGACAGCCACCTTTTCCGATTGACGACGTTATGCCTACACCAGCAGGACACGCTGTGCCCGTTCGCTGTCCAGCGAGGAGCCTGCGGACGGGCAACAATCTGATTAGGCGTCCTCGGCGCCAGGCTTTTAGGAGGCATGGAGCAGATTGTGCCTGCGTAATCGTTTCGGCAACATATTGCCCGTACTCCGCGCAGGGCGATTCGAAGATTCGAAGTCCATGGACCGGTCATCAGGCTTCCGACCGGCAAGCCTGGGTCCTGCTTCGATCTGCCGGGATAACAGGACGCCGTCCCATGTCGGGCATTTGAGCGTCGAGCAAGACCAATGCGAAGGGTTTTTTTCCTCTGGTCTGCATCGCGGCCGAGGATTTTTTGAGGGCCGACTCAAACCGCAATCGGCCAGGACCGGCCCTCATTTCCCCACCCAGGATGTCTCTTTCAGAATTCGCCTGCCTTTGCCGGCAATTGTCGTCGACCACCAGAACTTCCAGACCACGAAGCGCCTCAAGCTCCGTACCGGAACCGCCCCCCGTAGACTAACTGGCAAGGCCTCAGTTCACAGTGAAGTGAAAAATGCTTCCCTTTCCCACTTCGGTGTCGAACCCGAACATGGCAGAGCCCCAGCCCCCCCCCATCATGCTCACCAGCCCGCGATGAAATCGAATCCCCAGAAACGCTTTCCCCCCCCGTACCGCCGGGTATGCGACCCGTTCCTCCTGGACAAATGCGTCAAGATCCTGTCCTTCCATCGGAAATGCCAATCCCGTTATCCGAGACGACAGTGCGCGAACCAGACCCTCATCTTGGCGATTCACGTCTACCAGCGCCAAGTGACATCCCCTTAGCCGGTGAATTTGATGGCATTGGCAAGCAGATTCACCACAACCTGGCGAAGGCGTCCGGGATCCGTCCCAAGACGGTCTCCGTGAGGCCGATCCAGGCCTCGTAGAGCAGCTCAAGACTTGACTCCTGCGCGGGACTGCCATCATACGAATGACTTCCTGCAGGGTTACATAGGATCGAACTCACTGGTTTGGGGTTAACTTCCCGTCTTCGGGATCTTGGAAAATCCTATGTCATTGAATGATATTCAACAGCGATTCACCCGCCTCTGGACAGTGTCGAGGTATTCCGCTGCTCCTCCACAACCGAACTCCATGGCAAGCTGCGTCATACCGATAATGCCATTCATTGGGGTCGGATCTCATGCTCATGTTCGCCAGGTAATTGCTCTTGGTCCCGGGCCGC
>Ga0179591_1317902_pt1 | contig 16644 bp, 27 predicted proteins | sample CZOMad2_1_08_16f_FD_182891 | JGI IMG/M metagenome (GOLD analysis project Ga0179591, IMG submission 182891) | Vadose zone soil fungal communities from Angelo Coast Range Reserve, California, USA - CZOMad2_1_08_16fungal (PacBio error correction) | ecosystem: Environmental > Terrestrial > Soil >...
GGCCTTGATGAGTGGGTTTGGGGGAAAAGGGAGTTGGAATTTCAGAGGGGGACTGGATTTTTTTTATTTCAGGGTCAGGGGACAGACCCGGCAGAATCTCGGGGACGAGGGGGGAAGAGAAAATGAAGGATAAAAAGAACAGTGTGCACAATCTCCAGCAATACCATAAGAAGGGGGATGCGGACAACCTAGGTGTCGGGGCAATGGCGAAGGGAAAAGAAACGTTTAGGCTAATTGGGCAGTCTAAGGAAAGGTCTTGAACCTTTAAGCTGCACAAGAACAAAAAGGGAATGAGGCAGTGCGGAGTCGAGTTGACGGACCCGTCTCCGAAGATGGATAAGATAGGCGGGAAGGGAAAAGATCTTCTACCCCTTCGATTTCTGGCAGGGGGGGAAGAGAAGCGGGATGCACCGCCGCTCCGGGTAAAAGGGAGAGCAAACGGCGAAAAAAGGGCATAAAAATCAATCTTAAGGTAGGACTGGTTGAAATCATATTCCAAGGTAATCATCTTTAAGGAAGGCGACAAGCGGTACTTAAGGGAAAACCAAAGAAAAAGGTGGCAGAAGGAGCTTGAACCTCTAAATTGGATCGGAACATACCGAGCCGTCAGGGGTCTCTTCTTCTGCGGAGCCAGGGGAAAAAGGGAGATAGAGAGAAAGTGAGGCAGGAAACTGGAGGAGAATTCAAACCGTTCTCCCTGTGCTGGACATTAATAGGATGAAGTGAGAAAAGAAAAGGGAGACGACGGAAAGAAAGAAACACTCTCTGGAAAATCAAATCGACTCGGGTTACCTGAAGGTGAAAAACGAAACCGAAAATAGAGGAGAATGACGCAATTCCACTAGGGTCAAAATAGGGTCAAGCAAAGAAGTCAATGGTCTGATCCATCTCGGGGGGGAAGAGGAAGACGTGACCAAGGGATTACAAGTCTTCCTAAAGAGTAAGGGGGAGGTCTGTGAAAAAGAAGTGTGGCGCAGAGGGGATGAAACGAAAAGTTCATTACAATCCACCGGAAGAAGTAATACCTAGCAAGGACGGGGTCGCGATGGGCCAATTAAGAGTGGAAGCAGTAGCACGACGGTTCTCCTGAAGGGGCGGTCGGGATTGTGGAATGTTCACTCTCTTGCGAAAATATCGGCCTTAGGGCGTCAGAAGGGGGGTTCAATCCGTTTAAGGGAACCGTCAACTAACCTTTTTGAAGGAGAGGGGAGGGGGTCCGTTAACCTCTAAAAAGTAGCGCGGGCCAGGAGGGGGAAAAGGATGGGGGGAGGCGGTCTCTGTTTCACTGTCTCGCATGGAAAAAAGGGGCTTAGAGGAATCTTCATGGGGGAAGGTTGGGGGGGAGGGGGTTGATATTGTGGACCTCCTACCAGGAGGAGGGGAGAGACCTAACTCCAGGAGGCTGTGGGGAGAATTTACTATGGAACTGTCTGGTCATTGGGGAAGAGGACTAACTGACCTCGTCAACATGTTGGGGGGGGTGAGAGGAGAAGAAAGAAAGAACACATTACTTCCCCTTCCGAAGAAAGGTGGGAAAAAAACTCACGAAAAGGGGGAAAAACAAAATTCAAGGGGGTAGAACGGTTCACAACTCTTTGGGGAGGGTGTTTGGACGAAGGAGAGAGCAAGGGGGAGCAAAGACTGCTATAGAAGCGTTTGCAAGAAGCACGTGCTCGGGAGTAGCTTGAGAGGGTTCAGAAAGGCATACAAGAGGCCTGGAGGAGCAAGGTAGGGCGTGATCAGGAGTGAGAAAGGTGGGGGAGACAGTAGAAAATTGGGGGGGGCCCCAAGTTCGAGAATAATAGACCGAAGTGTGATGGCAAAGCAAGTCATTTGAAAATCCGGGACTACCGGAGGGGGGTGGGAGGGGATCGGAAAGGAAGGCAAAGGGGGAGGGGGACGACACAACGTTCCATCATTAGGGAGATCAGCTCCCCCCTGGGTTTGTTGGAAACAGTAGGTTTTAGGAATCGCCACACGGTATTTTCAGGGGGATTGAATGGAAACATTGCGTTTGGCCGTTATGTTAAATCCTGAGGGGACAGGGGGGAGGGGGGCGGTGAGTGAGTCGGAAGCGAAAAGAGAATAGCCTAAATGGAAACGCGGTGAACATACTGCGATGTCCTTAACTGACAATTATTCGGAAGGGGAGACGGGATTAGCGGCCAAGCAGGCAGAAATAAGGAAACTGGGAAAAACAATTATCAATTCAATTCAATATCTCCAATATGGAAGGAAGTGGGACAAGACAGGAGGGTGAATCAAAGCAAAACTAATTCGGCAGAAGGAGCCATAGGCCCAGGGGGGAAATAACTGAAGGGGGCTACCGGCGCAAGCCTATAGGGTTGCCGTACCTTAGTTGAGGAAACCAGACACTTATGAAAGGAACCCGAGGGTACTTTACCTACGAGGGCTACACCACAGGGAATTCGGGGATGTCTCAAGGGAAGTCAACGGAAACAGATACAGTGAGTCGATGTGAGGAAGAACGAAGAAATGAACAAGGCGGGGGTATACTCTGAGGCCATGTTCTTAAAAGAGTGGGTCGAACTAACTTGTTTTGGGCGAATTTGGAAGGGCCTCGACTCGTAGGAAAAACAGTAGCGCAACATCAGTTCTCGCAGAACAAGGGAAAACATCATCACAAAAATACTGCCGTTTGGGGACAGGGTGGCGTAATTAGGCTTTTCAAGGGGGGAATTGAGAGGTATGATGGGAGAGCGGGCCGCGATCCCCGTCGAGGAGGGGAAGGCCATTCGTTACGCAAGGGAAAAGAGGGGGAGAAATGTAATGACACTTCAAAGACTAACGGCGCAGGGGGGAAAAAACGGGGCAAACTTCTCTCACAAAAACAAGGGGGGGGAAGGAGGGTCCCGTAACAGTCGGAGAGCCAGAGCTTATGGAAGGTAAAAGAAATTGGGGAGACCGCGGTAAAGGCTTAAAGAAGGCATGCTGGCGAGGACAGTTCGGGAGCGGCCAGGAAGAAAACAAAACGTGGAAAAGGCTCAGAAAATACACGTTCCAAAAAGAGGAAGAGGTGACGGCTCAAGTGTTTAGCGTCAGAAATGAGACGATCAGAGGAAGAAAGTACGATGCAGGGGGGCAAAAATGACGCGGCAAACAAAGCGTGTTCACAATCACTTTTCAGAAAGCGCTCAGAGTCTGGCGAAGAGTCGGTGTTCTATCGTGGACACTGAGAAGACAGAAAAAAGAAAGAGTGCAGGGGTGGGGGTGACTGTTAGGAGGAAGAAACGACAAAAAAAGAAAGAGTAGGATTTTCTTTGGGCGACAAACCGCATGTCGTCCCATCCAGAATGACCGCATCAGGGCGGTCCACATAAGGTATCTAATAAAGCGAACGTACAGAAAATCTCGCAGATCTTGGGAGACGTCGACGACGACGTCTTTCCAAGGCGGGACGAAAAAATTGGTCCTTGCGAACGGGGGGGGGTGGGAGGGGAGCGAAGAACGTGTGAACCTGCCAAAACAACAAACCCCCCCCCCAACCTGTGTTCCAAAGAAAACCCACCAAAACCACCCCCAAAAAAGAAGGAACCCCCAAAAAAAAAAAAGAAAAAAAAACAAGCACTCGGAAACCTCTCAGGACTTGAGGAGAAATTGGCCTCGTTTGGAACGACCTTTTACGGGGAATGATTTTCCTCAGAAAGACCGCGAAAAGAACCTCCAAATAATGGGTACCGTTTTTCGGAAAGGAGTGGGGGAAGTCTGTTAAAAACGCTGGGGCCAGGGGCAGGCTGGATGGGAGCTCGTTTCCCCGGGGAATCACTGAAAAACCGGAAAGACAGGCAGCGGCTGGGGGGCCCTAAGGGCCAATTTAAATTTTCAAATCACGACCCAGAACAGACATTGATTTAATTCGGTTCGAGATGAGTCGACGACCCTCATTCTCCCAAAAGATGGGCAGGAATTGAATATTGCTGGACTAGGAGAGGCGAAAACGCAATGGGGAAGCTAATACGCCCCTCAAGTAAGGGCCAAGGCCTGTAGGATGAGCAAACCTATTCCAGGGGGCAACACGGAGGAAAGGGAGATTTTAGGGTACGGACCTGGGGGCAAAGTGGATGTCAACTGGAAGCACGACAAGGAGGCTACGAGCAATTTCACTAAAGGAGAAGTACTGATATCATGACCTGGAGTAAAATCCATCTACCCTCACGGGAGGATGCTGGGTCCCTAGAGAGAAAGGATGCCAGGATCTTATAAGGTCGCCCTTACACCCACACGAAAAGGCACAGGAAAAAGCTCATTAAGAAAATCGCTTGCGGGTTGAAGGTAACGACATGTTACGGGCCGTCAGGTCTTTTTCACCTAGGAGGAGGGGGTGAAGGGGGGAGGTTTGGAGACTGGGAAGATGACTGAAACCTCGCACCAGGGGTCAGCGCTACCCGACGCAAAAATCGGAGGAACAGCACACAGCATTGACAGGGTAACTGGGGGGTTGGCTCTTAGGAAAGGGGGGGCAAGGGGGCCCCAAAAAGGGACAAATAAAAATTCCATTCCTAGAGATAGCAGGATACAGGGAAACAGGACCCTGAAGGAAGGACGCCCAACCAAAAATTTGTGAAAGAACTAATATAGGCTAGGATTAAGGTGGAGAGCAGGGTTAACTTGTTTTGCCCCCCCGAATACTACAACTGGTTGTAAAGGAAAGAACGGGTAAGAGCACCGCGACCTAAAACGAAGAAGCAAGGAAAAGAGGGGAAAAGGGGATGTAAAGGCTTCTACGACTGAGGAAAAACCCAGTTCTCTTATACCGAGTTTAATCTTATCCCTAAAATACTCCAAGAGGCCCTGAGTCCTGGTGCCATTGATGAAAAGTGAGGTAGAAAATGGACCCAACGGCCTTAAGAAACCCCATGAGGGGGGGGCCACTTCGTTGGGGAAACGGGAAAAAGTACGCTTCTAGAAATCGAGCGGGTTGAAAAGGAAGGATGCCATAGAGAGGGAGATTGAAGGGAAGAGGTTGAAAGGGGGGGGGCAAGTGCGCACCTCAAAGAAGTCGATATTTCAACCAGTGAAAGAAGCCGGGACAACGCTTTTCGTGATAAATAAATTATCAGCGGTTAAACAACGGGGGAGAAGAAACAGGGGGGGAGAGAGAAGAAATCTGGTCACTCTTCCTTCGGAAAAAGTCCGAGTTCAACCTAAAGAGCGACCTCAGACAAGAGGACGTGAAAAGGGGAAGCCTAAAGTCAAAATAAGGAAAAGAGATGACCAAAAAGGGGGTGTCACTGGTCACGGAAAAGGAGAAATGTTAGGCATGAAAAGGGGGACTGTAGGGGATGATTAAAAAAAACCGGGGGACAGAAAGAGCCTCCTTCTAAAAATCTTCCCTTGGTCTCGAAACAGGACTTGAGAGGAAATTAACGACGTGTCCTCGCGTCGAAGCTACGCCATAGAGAGGGGGGGGGGAGGTAGGGGCAGTTAAGAAAAAAGGGGGATTTTGCAAGAGACAGAAAAATCAAAAGAGTCGAGCGGGTCGGAAAAAGCGCCCGGCAAAGGAATCATTGAAACTTTGGAGTCTTTATCGTCCGGAAGAAAGAAAGCCGGTCCGTCGGGGGGTAAAGCGTCACCGGTCGTTCTTATCGACCATAGAGGAAAACACAGAAAAGCGCAAAGAAGCCAAGAACTGACTGGGGAGATCGGTGTCACCGGTTCGGGTGTAACTCCTTCAATGGACGGGGAAAAAGGGACAGGACAAGCGAGGCGCCCGGAACGGGGGCCGCAACAGAAAAAGAAAAAAAAGAGTCCGCAAATTGCACCTTAGGGAAAGAAAAAAAAAATCGAAGGAAAGAAAAAAGGTCCAAGGAAACAAAACGAGGGGGAAAAGGATAGAGTACAGTTACAATTTCACCTGGGGAAAAGAGGAGGGGGTGAGGACTCAAGAAATGCGAAAAAGTGGGGACAAGGGATGTTATGGTTTGCGGAAAGGGGTGGAAAACATCTCTTTGGAGGTGAGGAATACGAGAATGAGTTATCACACAACCGGTTGCAAAAGAATACCAATCAGCGTGCTGCCGAAGTCTCTATCCGAGTTGGACGGCAAAAGAAAAAGATAGCAAGAAAAGGGAAAGAGAAATGGATCAGTGCCGACGGACGATGTGTCTACGTAATAAACTTCTCAAAGAAAGATAAAATTGGAAAGAGCCTTCCTCCAGGATTGTACGTGAACCCGGAGACGGATCTCTATTATGATTCTCCAAGAGGCGTGTTACTCCTCTCGAAAGGAGACGGGCGTAGCTTAGAGAGGGAAAATCGGATTGCAGAGGGCAAAACTTCCTTTGACGATTTCTATCAAAAATCTTCTAGAACTTATCGGAATGAGGTACGGAAGGGAGGTCGGGCGATGTTTGGGGTTGCACAGAATATGCCTGTCACACCGAGCAGCGGGGAGGTGGCCGAACAGTGGTCGTTACGATAAAAAAAAAACGACAGGCATGCTCTTCAAAATTTGACAGCTAGAAAAAAGGGATCGGTCACCAAGGCGCAAGTCAGGTTTGCGAGGCGGATGGAGAATCGGGATAGGGGCCGACCTACGTAAGCGGGCCAGAAGTGCTTTCGAGGGGGAATACCGTTCTTACCAAGACCAATTCCAGTGAGAGGTGTAAAGAAAAAGGAGCACAAGAGGAAAAGAATAGGGAAGACGGGGGGGGGGGGGAAAGTGCAGATGGCTCCCTAACTAATAATTCATCAATGAGATTCGGGACGAAGAAATAAAGAGATTCCACACGCATGCTGCAAGGGGGGCATGTCTCGGCCCACTCTCAGAGTGTGGGATACTAAAAAATGATTAAAAAAAGGGAGGGACCTGAGAGATCGGGGGAGGGGAGACGCCCCGGGTTGGCAGAACGAAAAAAGGGTACAAAAGGGGATCCCCTACTAAAAAAACATTTCTTCTATGTTCTTAACGTAATTAAGCCGAGGTTGGACCCGGGGTTGGCGCAGGGGAGGGTAGAACTGTAAGGGGCAAGCGGGGGCGGGCTAGGGAGGGGCCACTGCCGTCTTGTGGTTCGGGCGACGGTTGGCATCCATTTACGGAGAAACGACCAAGGGGGAAAAGATCAGGGTTGGCCAACCGGTACCTTCTATCAAAAGTAAGACCTAAGGACAAGGCGTCTTGGCAATTCCATGAATGTGGGGGGGGTCGTGGAAGGGAGGACGAGGTTGTCACTGGCTTGCGAAGGTTCCAAATTGGAAAAAACGAAACTAGGGAAGGGGAGGGTTGTGGATGGGCGTAAGACTCCTGGGGAAAAGAAGCGTAAAAAATCACGCAAAACGGTTAAAAAAGAACAATGGACGGAGTGTGCGCTGCCTTTACTCTAAGGACGCATGGATTCATTGGAGCGCCTCAGCGCCATGTTGGGGTGGTCGAGGAAAATCGCAAAAAAAGAATAGGAAAGGACCTAAGAAAAGGGGGCAAAAAATAAAAAAACGTATGTCGTTTCAGGGGCGGAAAAACCAAAAAGAGGTTTAGGGGGAGGAGGAAGCAACTCTTTGGCGGGGATGGGTTTTTCTTCGCCGAACTTATAAGAAGAAGGGGGGGAAGGCGGACTGCGAGAGAGAGTGGGGAAAGGAAAGCCCAAAAAAGAAAAGAGGGAGCTGTTGTTCAGAGAACGGAGAAATACTTAAAGGCGGGGAAACTTTCCAGGCTGAGCCAGGTGAGGAGAAAAAGGGGGGGAACGAAAACCATTTTGAGGCTAAGTGCAATGGAAAAGAAAAGTGGGGATGAAACCTTTAAAGTAGGGGGGGGGGAAACACGAACCGGATGGTTGTGGGGGCCCTTAAGGTGCCGGGATCGGACTCTAATGAAAGGGAGGCGACGATCAAAAGACGTGAAAGCAGGAAGGAGCGAGAACCACGACATTTGGGTAGTCAGAGGAGGGTCCCGGCAACACAATTAAAATCAATGGCTTCCTTGGAAAAGGGGGAAAATAATGAAGTGGAAGTTAGGTTTGTCAAAAAAAGGACGATAAGGGGGGGCGGAAGGAATGGGTTCGTGTCGGGGAACAGGAAGGAATACGACAGCCTGCCCGCCACTGCAACTCTTTCCTGAACACACTCACAAAGGGAGGTTAGCAAGGGGAGGGGGTGTAGGAGGGGACCAAAAAGGAAAAAGGCCCAAGATAGTAAAAAATAGGGCCAAGTTATCCAGTATCACTCTCTAGAGAGAATTCCTGTGGACAAGGTACGGGAGCATCGGGTGAAGCGCAAAAAGGCTACTGAGTCCAGAAAGGGTGAAAAGGAACGAAAAGAAAAAGCACTCCTCGAGGAGATTAGGGAGGGAGGAGGTAGCCCAGATTTAACAGGAAACCGGTTCTTCCTATTATGCTTTACTAAAAGGAGGGGGACGAACCAAAATCCCTCAGAAGGCCGGAATGGTGCGAGGGAGAAGGAAGACGGGGACAGATATGAGAACGTGTCGTACGGAGGGAGTGAATCGGAATCAAATAAAACCAGTTGCGGGGGTAACTCTTATGAACGGTGAGCACAGGGATGGGGGGTGGGGTGGGGAAGGGACAACGAATTTGGTGAAGACCGTGAATAGCTTACTCGGAAGGGACGATATCTAAGTTCTTCAAAGGTCACTAAAAAGGTAAATACCGGCAGGGAAAAAACCCTAATCTGACATTGACCGTTTTAGGTATCTGTCAGGGGTTCGGAGGCGGGGTATGTATGAGTTCCGAGAAAGAAACTTTCGGGCAGGTCATCCAAAGGAGTTCGCCCTGAAAAGGACATTTAACAGGGGTAACCGACCATAAAGAGAGCACGGGGGGAAAGGCAAACTATTCTTCAACAAAACGGAGGGGAGAAGAGATAGGGCCACGTTCAAAATTTAAGATACTTCATTAATTTGAAGACATTGATACCAGCACGGTAAGTGGGATAATTGGAACTCTAGGGACCGCAGAGGGGGAAAAACGCACGTACCTATACAGAAAAGGTAAAAGGGAAACCTGCAAAACTACAGGGACAAGCGTTTAGCATTTTTACTTTAGGAGTCGAGACATGAAGGACATGAATAGAGGGGGGAAAAAGGAAGGTCGATGCGGAACTTAAACTGTTCGTCAAAAAGGGGTCTTGGAAGACCGAATTTGCAATCCAATGTCCATAGGCGAACAAGAAGGAGGGGAAGGCGGATTCAGTTTCAGATCCCGAGAAAACAGACCAGGAAATATCGGTTCCGGACTCTTATAAGACAAACAATCCAAAGAAATCTGGCTGGTTGCGCCCTCCTTTAAGTCACCATAGCATCAAGGACGGTGGAACAGCTAGCGTACAGAAGCAGGGGAGGGAGAAATAGAGCGCGGAAAAGGAGCGCCCGACTTCTTTTAAAAGGGGAGAAAGTAAAAGGAAAACTTCTTATTACCGACAACCGGAAGCTAAAAGTCACGATAGAGGAGTGGACTATTAGAATTGTCAGACCGGTTGGGAAAAAAGGGATGCCGGGGAAGGGTAGGGGGCCACTCAAAGAAAAGCTAAATACCTTGTTTACGAGAGTTTTGGGTCAAGAATGAGTGAGTCTGGGGATGCGCTGGCCATGGGAAGGCTTATTCTATTGAAAGGGGAAAACGTCACTGTCAAACAAAAAAAGGAGGCGGTGTGGGAAGAGGCCAAACTGCCAAGTGGAAGTGGGGACCAAGAAAAAAAAAAAGGTACCCGGAATGGATTTAATTGTCGGGGCGAGAGGATGACCACCTACCCTCGGCGCAAAAACAGGGGGAGGAAATCTGAACGAAGGAGGGGGCGGGGGGGGGGGAGAGTGAGGGCTATCCCTGCCATGGGCACGAGGGTATTCCGGCTTCAGCATCAGGGACCACAATCAGGGGGGGTGAGTCGTTACTTGCGCAAAACCTTCAGGGGGGGGGAAGAAGAAAAAGTTGACGTGGGGACATAAACGAAAAGGGGATTGAAAGAACTAAATTCTCCTCCTTTAAGCAGGTAAGAAATCCTAAGCGGCCAGCTCGCGACCACCTACTGCTAGAAATAGTGCGGCTTATTACGCTCCGAGGGAGGCATTAAGAAGAAGGCCGAAAAAACGTTCTCTGGTCAACGCAAAACAAAAAGCCCGCCAAGAAAGGCCTCGAAAGTAAAAGATGTTACGAACCGGGAAAGACATGGACGAGACACCTGGGCAAGGATGGTGCACTGATCTGGGAATTAAGCTGTTTGTCCTTGGACGAAAAAACCTGGCGCGTGCCGGTCTCTACCCAAGGTAAACTCCATCTCAAATAGGTAAAAAGCATCAAATTGGGTAGTTACGGGGGGAACTGAAAGCCCGGTCCAGGGGGAAAGGAAGTATCAAGAGCCCACAACCTCATGCAAGGACTAGGAAATCTTGGCAACGCCTGAAAATGAGCGAATAAAAACAGTCACACCGCCCCACAAAACCATAAGTTAATTGACAACCGGGGTAAACCTATAAGCTAGGAATTCCGTGGGGATAGAGGTTGACCGGTTTCCGCACAACCAAAGAGTGCAACCTGCGTGTAGAAACCGGTAACCCTGGTATTCCAAAAGTCAGACAGAAAAGAAGAGAATTGAAAAATAAGGCGAGTGCCGGGGGAACACAGACTTCTACGAATCATGCGCAACACAAAGGCAATACGGAATGAATCTAAGCCCTCGACCCCCTATAGGGAGGAGAATATTCCGGAATTAAGTTGTCGGCAGTAGGCGGGCAGCCCACGGCAGAAAAGACCGGGACAGTCCTCTGGTGAAGGGACAGGATACTCACTGTTGAGAGACAAATCTAGGTTTTTACGAGCACATGAAGGAAAGGAGATCAGAGATTGACGGAACGAAGAGATTTGGCGACTTCGGGGTATCCCCCATGAGGAGTGGGGGGGGCTGGTCCGAGTAGCGCTCTGGGGGGGCGGCACTGAATATTAAGGTCGCGTTAAATCACCTTTTATCCATCAAAAACGGGGGGGTATTCCAGTCAGAAGAGGAAGGTCGGATTCAAGAAAAAGAAAACGGGGGCATCAAGAAGAGGAAGGGGGAGCCCCATCGCGACGTTCCTTGAAGGAATACGTCAAAGTCTCCGCGACAAAAAGACTTAAAAATGTCCGTGGGGGGTTGGAACAGGGTCCTGGCCGATTCCTTGCATCGGCATATAGAGGGATGAAAAAATAAACCCCACGCGGGACAGAGCGGAAAGTCTGGCGAGACATAGCAATGTTCTTATTTTCTCTAAGGGGAGAGGGGGAAAAGAGGCAACGCGAACGTTTAAAGCGAGAGGGGGGCTAACGCTACGGATCGTTTTCGAGAGAAAAAAAAGGGTTAGTAAAAAAAAAAAATAATTGTGACCGAATAAATCCGAGAGCTCAACTATTCGGAGCCGGGTTGGGGGGGGCATGGAAAATCCGCTCACGCCAAACGGGGGGGGAGTTTGGATTGACTTGCAGGCTTCCTTGAGGGAACCCTCTCTTTACTGACAATGAAGGGAAAAGTCGTTGGAGGGGCGACTCATCAAGGAAAAGACGAATCGCATCCACTCCTTAGGGTTGCTTGTGGTCTCTTCTTGCAAAGGTCGAATACTGACATTGAGGGGAGGAGGAAAAAAAATTAAGGGACCAAGCGATTCGAAAAAGGGGGAGGGGTGACAACGGTAAAATAACTAGTCACCAGCAAAAAAAAGGGCTCTCAAAAAAAAGGTTTATAAAACATAAGAAAGGCAGGGGCCTTCTCTAGGATAAACACACAGGTAAGAGAAGGGAATAAGAAAGGAGAAATGGGGCTTAGAAAAGGTTGGGAGAGGCAATCAATTCTTGTTTATGGCACGGTGGGGGCCACCCTAAAAATCGCTTCTGAAAAGGGCACGATCACGAAAGAAGGTTTATCACGAACCGTGCACGAGACCCAAATAATCAAGGATGGTCAAAGACAGATGTGTGCGTGAGGAAATAAGGAGATAAGCAAGGACAGGGACAAATTTATCATTGGACAGACGGGAGGGGGCAGATTGCAAGAGAAGAAAGACAAAGTGTCACCAATGGATGAAGTTGGAGGCTTACAGAGAGGAGGGAAACGAGAATGTAGCAAAGAAAGGGGGGGGGGAAGTAGGAAAACTTGACTGGTCTTGGCAGTCTCTCTCCAAAGAAAAAAGGAGTAGCGTTCTCGACTCGAATTAGAGTGCCCTCCTCTGCCTTTATGTCCACCTGGTAGAGAAGCAGCACAGGGTAAAGACATCGTTGAGAGCGTCGCGTCGGTCAGGGGTTCACCTATTCCTTTCAGAAAAAAAAAGCTAGGTAAAAACAGGATAGAGGTGAAGAGAAGGTGGCTCTCATTCCGTCCTTTGAATCAATTGGAGGAGGGTCCAAAGAAAGGCCCGCAATGGGGGGGCTATGAGGTTGCGGAAAGGAAGGGATGCCCGGACTCGAAGCCGAACGGTCGTCTTACATCGGGCTTTGAGAAAGTGAAAAACCGGGGCATAAACTGCTTCAAGTCTAAAATAATTAGGAAGTGACGAAAGTTGGCCAGGACGGAGACAAGCTAAAAGGGGGGAGAAAACTACTCAGGGGGGGTTTCCTGCAGAGTGGCGCAAAAACAGCCCGAATCAAGAAAGACGAGGCCTCCCTAATAAAGGCAGGGCAGACTGAAGGATACGGTCAAAAGAGGTGGGTGTCGGAAGAGGTGGACTCGGAAAGTCGCCTAAAGAGCACCGGCAAGCCTTTTATTGCACACTTAACAAAGAAAATGCCTGAATATTCTAAATAAGAACGGGGGGGGGGGACGCCAAGACGTTGACGCGGAGAAGAAAAATTGGGGGCCCAAGGGGTGAGGCAGGGAGGCCGAAGTCCTTTTTTCCACATCCATTGGGGGGGAACGAAGGGTACTGTCCGGAAAAGTCGTTGTGTGGTCGGTCGAAGGATTGAAAACGGCCTGTCCTTTTAGGACACGGAACACCGTTGGAGGCTGGGTGTCAAACCCCAAGGGAACGCTATAAGACAAAAGGGAAGAAAGCTAAACAGGGGAGAAAGGAGGGCAGAAGTCATTGGTTGTTAGGTGGTTCGGGTCTGGACCAGTGAGTTCGTCTCATTGTCATACGGAAGAGGATCAACTCAGTGGGGAGGGTTTGGATGGGCAGTAACGTGGATAAAGTCCCCAGGGAACCGAAGTGCACTGGGGACAAGTTAAACCCTTGCATAATGTTTCATCGGAAGGAAGAGTGCTCTGTGTGGGCGTGGGAGTGGGTAGCGCTCGATCAAAAAAAATGGGTGGTTTTTTCTTCCCTCAAATTACTCAAAAAAAAGAATTTAAGAACAAGAAGAAAAAGAAAGGGGACAAAAGACCCAACTTAATACCTGGGTGAAAGGTTCGACTCATGCGAGGTAACTGGATCAAAGAAAGAGTTTTCTTTGAGTGGGTTTAGGGCGGCCGAACTTATGGCAGGGTGGAAAGAATATGCAGGAAAGAGCAAGAAGCTAGGTCTATCTTTAAGAGGGTGGGCGGTGCGGTAGACGGAAAGGAAATAAAGTAGAACAAAAAGTTAACGGACGAATCTTGCTTAGAGGGGTGATCCCTTGGGACGTTTAGGGGGACCCAGGTTCCTTTCAGAGAAGAAGGAAGTAGGGGGGGGTGAAGAATTGGCCCCAAGTCAGGGGACATGGAAAGCTCAAATTTGTGGAACTTGTATGAAGGGAGGGTAAGAAAGGGTCAGGGAAAGAATTCAGGAAGCTGCCGCAGCTCTACCCTCTGGTGGGGGGTAGGAAAAGGGGGGGTGAAGGGGGAAAAGGACAAGTAAAGAAAAGGCGGACAGGAACTTGGGAAACAATTGGGCCTTTTGGACAGGATGTTCAAAAAAAGAAATTCCGATTGAGGGATTTCGTCCATCGGTGTCAAATGAACTGGACCCGAAGAAAGAAATGGAAGCAGAGGGAAAAGACTTAAATTTGCCTAAAACGGACACTTATGAAAATGTTAGTGTCAGCGGGATTTTATAGCCAAGAACCTGACCACTAAAAGAAGCGGTTGAACCAAAAAGAGGGCAAAGGGAATCTTCAAGAAGAACGACTCTAGGAAAGGACAGGCCTTTGTTCGTACTAGCTGTGCAAACGACACTGGATAAATAGGAAAGCCAAGAACATAACGTCCAGTCAGGCTCCTCGAAGCGAGGTTGAGTCGGAGCTTCGAACAAAATCCGGGGTGGACATTACCCTATTCTGTTAGATTAAGGGAAAAAAGAAAAGGCGGTAGCACCAAAAAAAATAGGGGGCCTTTACGGTCGGGAGGGGGAAGGATGGTTCCCTTGAAAAGGATTTCGACCGGGCTGGTCTGTCGAGGGATTAACCGATCGTGGGCAATAACCGAGGAGGGGGGTAAGTATAAGCCTGTGCTAATTAAGGGGAAAGTAAAACTAACTGTGGGGGGACAACGGTCAAAAACGCAGGACGCTCTGGAAGGGACAAATTGCATTTGCGAAAGGGCGAGAAATAAAAAGCAGGAATCAATCGCGACTATCCGTGTGGAATGGGTCGTGAGGGGGCTGAGAGTCCTTTTCTAAGGGAGCGGGGGTAGAATGGCGCGCGACTCAAAGCGCGGGCGAGCATTTGAAGTTCAAGGTCGTTACGCCAATGAACGGGGGAGTGTAACTGTCCAGACGCGAGGAAAGGACCCCTAGAAAAAAAGGAGGAGGTAAAATAATAGATAGGACGTTCACACTTAGGAGAGACCTTGAGAGGAGGGGGGGGATTGGGCAAAGACATTGATCCCCAGATGCGTAAGAAAAAGGGCAAAAATGAACTAACTCAACGCGATATCGTGGCAAACATGGAACATAGACAGGAAAACGGAAAGACACAGGCCACCGCTACACTTTAAAAAGCTAAAAGAGCGAGTGGCGGGAGGGATAAATGAAGTGGGGGGGAGCGCTGACTAAACAGGAAACAGTATCGGGCGAAGTCGATGCTGACAAACCGTTTCAGGCCAACAAAAGGGTACGAACAGAAAAAACGCCCTGCAGAAACAAGAGAAGTAAGACCACAAGGCCTGTGTCGGGGGGGCAGTCGCGACTTCCTAATAAGAAAGAAACAACACGAAGAATAGACTTAGGGAAGCGGGAAGACAGAAACTCAACCTCCACCGGGAAAGGTGTGTGAACCCAAAGGAGCAGGCCATTCCATCCATAGGGGGGGGCCTAAGGTTCAGTGTTCAAAATAAAATCTGCTGTGGTCTAAACTTAAATAGAAGAAAAAGACGAAAAGCCGGTTGGTAGAGCGACGAAAGGAAGGAATGGGTCCAATGTACTAATGGGGGAGGCCGTTTCGGACTGGTCAAGAAGAACAAATGTCACTGGGGGAGGGAAAATCCAAACTGGAAGAAGAGATCGGAGGGGACGAAAGAGTAAATTGGTCCGAGTTTGAGAATTTTTCCGAATTTGAATGTGCATTTGGAAAGAAGACCTCTGACCTCCTTAAGCAAATGGTCAGAGAGGTGGCAAAATTATTGGCTTCAATCTTCTTTCCATTTCGGCAGGGCTAGTTCAAGTGAAAAGAAATGGAAAAGAGAAAAGCAAGCCCTCCCCTTCAGCGGCTGGGGGGGGGACACAAAAAGCAAAAGGACCAATTTCTGGTTGGAAAAAAGGTAACCGGAAAGACCTTGATTTTTTCTTTGAGAAGGAGGGGGTAGAGAAAAAAAGTGAGACAAAACAGAAGGAGGGAATCGGAAAGAACTGATGAAAGAGTTCCTCTAGCCCGAAGTTGCTAGGGTCCCTAAAATCAAGGGCAACAAATTCCTGGGTCATGTAAAGCCAAAATAAGGGAAAGGGGATACACAGATCGGGGATTGACGGGAGTGGGAAAGGAAGGACAAAGTTGGGGGGTCAGGTGCACTAATCATAATCACGGATCAATTTCAAATCCATAATTATGAAAAAAATCAAATGCCTTCGGGGAAAAGAATACTAAAATCAGACAGCGAGCCGAAGTCAAAGTTCCAGGAGAGGGAAGGGGGGCGAAAAGAACCGCCTTATCATGTTGGGGGCCAGCATAAACACGACCCCACATAGTCGTGGGACTCATGTTTACTACAACCTCGGCATTGGTTTGCCGAACAGGGGAAAGGAACAGACTGAAGGGGAAGGGGCTTAGGTGGGGGCAAACTCTGGTTACTGGGACGGTTTCTGGGGGGTTTGCTCATGTGAGTGGGGGGGAAAAAATGGCGCTTTCTGTTAGAGGAAAAAAGGAAAGCAAACGTAGAGAAAAACCGCAGAAAGAAAAAGAAGGGCCCCTGTATTGGGGGGGTGCGCATCGTCCCTTGGTAAAAAGGGGGAAAAAGGGCAAGTCACCAAAAACAAGGAAGGGGGAGAAAGGCAAAGGCCTTACCTGAGCGCAAAAGAAACAGGATCAAAAACCACAAAACACCATGAATGGAAAAGAACAGCCGTGCCCTTTGAGACTTGGAAAAAGGGTTTCATGGGAAGGGTTTGTCCCCAAAAGCGATCTTTCAACCCACTGGGGGCGGGGAAGAAAACAGGGTCCCGTGTAGAAAAAACGTCGGGGGAAGGGGGACAACACACGCCTACTTAAGACACGAAAGCCGCGAGTGCCATGATGGGAGAGGACATTCATGCGCTCCGGCCAACTAGGACATGTTGGCAACACGACTGCAACCAGAAGGGAGGAG
>Ga0179591_1240478_pt1 | contig 16643 bp, 16 predicted proteins | sample CZOMad2_1_08_16f_FD_182891 | JGI IMG/M metagenome (GOLD analysis project Ga0179591, IMG submission 182891) | Vadose zone soil fungal communities from Angelo Coast Range Reserve, California, USA - CZOMad2_1_08_16fungal (PacBio error correction) | ecosystem: Environmental > Terrestrial > Soil >...
TCTCGGCGCGAAGGCGCTGTGAGGGTGATTCGCCGGGGGAAGAGTAAAGTTCTCCGCAAGAGGGGAATAGGACGTGAAAAGAGGTCTTAGACTCGCGCAACGCGAAGGAGGGGGGCCGGGGGAGCGAGTTCGTCAGAGTGCGGATAGAGGAGTTCGCAGAGCGAAGTAGCAAGGGAATCGTTAGGACTCTTCAGGAAAGAGGGACTTAAGGGAAGACAGCTCTCTCATAGAAGGGGCTGCCTTTTCTGCCGGGGGGGAAACCAGAAGCAGTGAATGGGCAAAATGCCTCCAACAGTCTCAAACAATGAGGGAAATAGAGAGCAGAGAAATGCGCGCCAGTATGTCATCAGGGTGAATCTCTTTATAAGTCAAAGAAAGCCAATTCGTTGCTGAGAAATGCGAAACGAGGCTCGGTCTTTCGACTGTGGAGGGAGAAGGGGTGAAGTAATTGAAAAATCGTTCTTTAAGTGGTATCATTTCTGGGATGACTGGGTGAAATTCATGTTGATTAATATGAATTAAGAAGGAGGAGGTAAGGCCTTGAGGAAAATGAGAACTGTTAATTAGAAAAACACTGGCCCACGGGAAAGAGCGCTTGTCCCTTGAGCTGGTCATACCAACCCTGCGAATCAGGATTACTAAGAAAGAAATAATGAGGGGGGGTCTTTCACGTTTTCACTTGCAGATTGGGGAGGCTGAGGGGGGCGGGGGGTGGGGGGTGCTGCTGCCAAAAATTTTTCTAGGGGGGAGAAGAAGAGGGACGGAATCGGAACTAGGGAACCGAAAGAAGAAGACAGTGAGCGTATGGGCAGCCGCAGCCACAGCCGTTGGACACGGCAGGAGCGAATCCGGTCAAGGCACGAGAGCTAGAGCGCTGGCAAGAAAATATACGGGAGAGGGTATAAAGCTCAAAAGCAAAACAAAAGCTTAGGGAAGTACCGAGAAAGGGGTCAAAAGTGTAGGTCAGAGGGGGCATAGCGTGACGCCGCGGGGGGGGAAGGCTAGCCGAGGCGGAAGACAAGAGCGTGGCTTGCTCTGGGCCAAATCAGCGTGTCGAGGTGGGATGGGGACTACTGCGTCTACGTCAAACTTCCTTCTAGCTGAGGCCAAAGGAACAAAAAAGCTCGCTCGCAGGCTGAAGGAGTAGACATCACGGGATCCGTCAATATCAGAAACGTATCCAGGGGGAAAATGAGGAAAGGTAGAGTGGTTAACTGTCCAGTAGGCAGTGTTTCGTGGGTTTTGAAAACTCATTCTGAGGGGCAAGGGAACATTAACTTAAGACCGACAAGCGACAGGGAAAAAAAGTCCTAAAAATTTCATCTCTCATACATGGGAAATCTTCGAGAAGTGTCAGCAAAAGAAGGTTTTCTTCAGGACCTAGAAAGACTCCAGGAAAGAAACAAACGCTTGCCGTGGCAAGGGAGAAGGAGAGGGCTTTTGGCGTTCAAAGCGGCGTCAAGCGCTCAAGGTACCAAAAGAGGGAATGCCGCACTGAGAGGGTCATGTCGGCATGAAAGGCGGCCGGAAGCACAGAAGAGCAGGCCAAGGGGGACCATCATTCCGCAAGTCAGGAATTATTCCATCTGCACGAGACTGGAGAAAGGAGGAGGGAAGACTACGCTGGACGAAAGATTGATTGGGCGAAAGGACGAGTGAGCGGGGAAACTGTGCGTAGAAGGTGTGGGCAGGAATCCTCGAGGCCGGTCAAATGGAGAAAAGGTCCGAGAACGTCCGCTTTGGAACCAGAGTCAGAAAGAGACTCGGGGAATCTATAGTCTCGAGGCGGAGGGGCGAAAGGGTTACACACCCAGGACAGGGGAAGGGATCTGCATCGAAGGGGAGCAATCTCATCTAGAGAGAAAGAATAGACCTGCCATAGGGGGGGAGGCAAATTGACTGGGAAAAGGGCATCAGAGGACTTGAAGAACTGGGTTATCGCATACCTGCCAAGAATAGAGTAGAAAGAATAACATCTGGAACCAAAAAGAACCGCGGGCAGTGCGGCTGGAAAGGGGGAGTTAGAAGGAAAAAGTAACTCGTCGATTTCCAGGAGAAATGGGTGTCCGAGCAGCACGTCAGGTACTGAAAGGGGCTGGACGCCGTCAAAATAGGGTGCTGAAATCGGACGGTGGCGAGAGGCTTTGTGCAAAAATCTCTACGTGAACAATTCTTCACCAAAAGGCTTTCCAAAATCTTCAGCTGCTAGGATCGCGAAGGAACTATAAACACGTCGGGGGGCCGAACCGGGTCCACAAGGCAATTCTTTTATAGTCGCGAGCTTAGCGGTGTCGGGGTCGTCCCGCAAACACGAAACTCTTTTTTGGAACAATGTTGGGAGGACGGACCCCCTTCGACCCGTGACGCGAGGGGGAAAGACTCTGGAGTTGGACGAAAGCACAAAAAAAACAGACGGACGGAGCCGACGACCGCGGAGCAATTCACAAGAAGGAAAATTCAAGGAGGGGAGCGTCTTCGATTCAGGAGAGGAAGCAAGTACTGCCACGGTGGGATGCTGGTGGATGCACGGAATGGAAAGAGAATCTCTTTACATCTTCTCCCGGGGACGGTGGAGGTGGATTAAGGGATCTAAGGATGTGAGAAAGGCCCGATAAATGGGGGGGGTTGGAGGATCAATATCGTTGGCATCTGCCTCAACAAAAAAAACAACGTCCGAGGGGTAGATAGCTTAAGAATCAACTTTTCGCCATAGAGGCGAATGCCCCTCGGAGGATCGAAATTTGACGAGTGCTTGACTCGCTTCCGAATTAAGGGGGGGTTTGGGTTATTAGGAAAGAGATAAAGTCTCTGACAAACTTGCGCAAGCTGGATAGGGGGACAAGCTTCGGAAGTAGACCAGAAAGGGTACTTGGTGCTGGGGAGCGAGGGGGAGAAAGTGGGAGCGGCTTCTTTCCAGGGGGAAAGCGCGGAAGTGAGCTGAGGTCAAGCGGTCGTCGACTAGAAGTCTAAGTAAGCCGCAGGAAAAGCGGGAAGCGCTGGGACACGCTTTCAAACTGCGCTCGGAAGCGAGGACGTCCCATGGGTCTATCGGACAGGTTTGCCGCGGCATTCTGGCTTATTAGGATTCGAGGGGGAGAACACATGGCCGATGGGGGATCCGAATGACGTTGGACGGGGGGGAAGAAGAAAATTCTGGGGGATAGTGATGGTTCTTCTGGATGACTCTCAGGTTTCTATCCAAATCAAACAACTTGGGGATTAAACATTGACCTACAAAAAGAAAAGGGACATCAAAACTACGAACAAAGAGAATAACAAACCGGAGGAAATGGAGAGAAGTCAGCGCTTCTGCCCAGTGTTCGACTCCATAGGACGTGCGCGGACTACCTCAATGTCGCATCAACTACCTTCGTGGGGCCAACAAGGCCGATCATTCCGGGGACGGAGGCCGAGAGAAAAGTGAAGATGAGAAAAAAATCGAATACTCTAAAGAGGCCGTCAAACGTTGAAGCAGCTACGGGTCTAGAGAGGAACCAGCAGCGCCAAACCGTCGCTCCAGTGAAGGAAAGAAAAAAACGAGAAGGATACATTTAGAAAGAGGCACCAAAATTCAGCTCCGCAGGAAAGGGAATCTTGACGGACGGAAATGCCCTATGAAGGTCTGGAGATTTCTTTAACGATCTTATCAATAAAAGTCAGCAATTATCGGGGCGCAAGCCGACAGTCTCTTGGAAATCTGATAAAAAGAAATCTTTTTCTTGTCTAACTGTACCATGATCGTTCACGAGGATAAGAAATTCGTACTCGGAATGAGGGAGCTGAGAGGCCAAGATAGAATCCGCCACACATTTGTGGGGGACTTATATGGAGGCTGAAAAAATTCCTGCATTAGCCGCAGCCCCTTCAATGGCTTCCACTAATCGAAGGTGGCCAGATAAAAGCAAAAGACATCACGGAGAAAGTGCAGGACCGATCGCAGTGAAGAACCGCAAAAGAAGGAGAGAGTTTTGGGTGAAGTGGGGGGACTCTTCAGTTCAAAGAGGCTAGTGATCAGTTCTACAAGTCTTGGGGGAGCCGGGGCATGGTAATCAGGTACAAAAAAGAATTCGCGAGGAAAAACTATTTTCAAAGGGGTCCTACATCAAAATGCCGCCGCAACAACGCGGTAGCCATTATGATGAAAAGAAAGTGGGGGGGGCGGGCAAACCACGACCAAGGAGCTAAGGGATCGGAGAAAAATCATTAATTTTCGGAGACGGTTTTCTTCTGTATCTGGTCTTCGAAAAAAAAAAAAGTACAAAAAAGAGGGGGTTTAAGAAGAGGCGGTTTACGAATGTTGAAATCGAGAGGAGGAAAAAAAGAAACCTCGCCGATCTTCTCACTCTACTACACTGTCTAAAGAAATAAACGTCGAGGGGTCGGTGAGTAAAAACACAAAGTTATCCTTTCAATTAAGAAGGGCGAGAATCAAATCGACCTGAAAGAAAGGGGGGGACTCAAAAACGAGACTTTCGTAGTCTGACGCGATGAAAAGGGAACAAGTCGAACAACGCAGTGGGTCTAAAAGCTGAATCAGTGCTGACCATGGAACGGGATGCTCCTGCGGAGGACGAGTTGGGATTTTCTGAAGAGGGAAACATTCTTCAAACGATCAAAAAGTCATCGGAGAGACGGAATTTGGAGGGGAAAGACGCGGGAAAAAAACTAAAGGGCTGTTATTGCGGCATCTTCTAAAGTGACTAGGTGAAAAGTCTGGAGGAATGGCGGGCAGAAGAAGCTCTTCAAGTCATCGAACATCTTCGGGGATCGGAAACACGAAGTTACGAAGGAGGACTCGAAACTATATATTTACGGGAATTTGTCTACCACTTGCTGGGAGGGGCTAAACGTCCTTCCAAAAGTCCTCCAGTGCCTGACGAAGGGGCGACATGGCTCATGAGTTCATAAATCCGTGCGAAGGATTAAGAGGGGGCTTTAGAGACGCAGCGCCGACAAAATCCACTCTCGCGGGAATTCGTATCGGGAGCGTGTTAAGTTTATTAAGTAACCGAGGTAGTTCCGGAGTGTCTCTCCATTGCCCCAACCAGAAGCAATGATGAAGAAAAAAGATTAAAGTGCTCTTGCTTAGGAAAAGTAGTAGTCTCGGTGCAGTGGAAGAAGGGGAGGTGGTAACCCGTCTCCTATGAAAAAAACGGCACCATTTAAATATCTCTACGTGCAGAGAAGAAAGATAAAACCTAGGACAAAACGGGGAGGGGAAAACTGATGTCTCATTAGGATGGAGCTGGGGATTCTTGAGGGGGGAGAAAGGTGGAAGGTGGGGTTGAACTCCGCCTAGGAACTTAAGACGATTAAAATCGAATCGAAATATATCGGAGTGGCCGGACCGCAAGTCGGGCTACAGCAGGAGGAAACTCGTTAAGGGACACGGGCGAGAAAAGCGAGCCTTGTCCTGGGACGCATTATCTAAGAAGAGGAAGAAAAAGGGAGAGATAAAAAAATTCGCAGAAAAAGCGGGAGCATAGCGGACGAACGCCGTATTCTCTCCTTGAGACAGCAACTCTGACGGGGGTCTTTCGCCAAAAATCAGCGTGGTCTGGCTGGGATCTACGGACAACAACCGGGGAGCGCAAACCACCAAGCCAAAGCACAACCACCAGAACAGGTCAATCTTCAAAAATGGGTAGAAAGCCGGGGCCCAAGAGAGTTCGAACGGGAGGAAAATACTTCTGGGGAAATCAGGAGATTCCGTGGAATGTGGGAGAGGTGACCAGGGCCGAAAGTGCCCTTTCAAAGAACGGCGATTCCTCCATTAAAGAAAAGCCAACTCCTTTCATGCGGCAGGTGCGCAGAAAAGATGAACTGCAGCAAGGAGGGGACACTTCGATAACTGCACGCCCCCCGAGACGCAGGAGCTTGAAAAAGAAAAGTGGGGCCGGACATCCTTTCTCAAAAGCGCCAGCTGCGTCATAGAGGGAAGAAGGAGGCGCGCGGCGATGTGAGCGTCGCGGGGAGGTTTGCCGAAAGGTGGCGGCCTGCCGCCCAGACACTCGTCGGACGTCATAAGCCGGGTGGGGGAAAAATCTCTTCAATCTGCAAGGGGCTGGCTACATTCAGTTAGGTGAAGTCTGATCTGTCAGCCAGATGGTGGACGGGGCAGCTTCTGGAGGCCAATCGACGCCTTGGGCAACAAACATAAATCGACAATGGAGGAAACGCAGCGGCTTAAGTCGAGACGAGCTCAGGTCTATCTTCTCGGCTGGAAGAGACTTGGTGGAAGCGCGGCATGTGAGCCCGGGGGGACACCGACAGCGAAGACCCGAGCGGAATCTCCAAAATGGTCATCACGAGGACCTTTTAGAAAGCATCTCGCTGGGCTGTGGGGAGAAAAGCTTCTTCTCGCTAATACTACGAAATCTTATGGATAGTGTGCAGGGAGGGGAGGAGAGGGGAACAGCAGTGACGTCTATTGCCGGCGCCCCGAGGTTGACAGCAGGTCGACGGAGTGCGGGAGAGCGGGATTCTAGTGGGAGCAAATAGCGGGGGGGGAGCAGGGGGGGTCTTCTCGAAGTGAACATTCGGCCCGCCTGGGGAGGACGGGCTGAAGGCTCGATCGCAAAGGCCTATACAAGACAAGACAGCAAGTTTCTTTCAGTCAAGTCATGGGAGGATCGGAGTACGTTTTCAACGTGGCGGGACCGAAACACCACAGTACCGGGGCGGGCGGTGGAGGGGGAGAGGGTTGATGTCGGGCAAGGCGCCAAGATCTTCAGGAGCAGGGTGAGATTCCCCAGCAAGCCTGAACCGGCGACAGCGAGCAGGGAAGACCTCGGAAGCGAGTGTTAGCAAAGCGCATGAGAGCGCAACCCACGGGGCCAGAGATCAGGGAGTTCGAGCAAGGGCCAGGCGAACCATCTCAAGCCTGAAAAGGTTTCTTCAGGGAGGCCGCCTTGCCTCGACTAGGTCGACCATGCGGGAGAAGAAGTTAGATTACTGTGAACGAGGGAAATGAATGCATCGGACCGGAAAAAAAATAAGCTGTGGAGGGGGGTGGAAAAGAGGCGCCTCATACTAAAGCGTCCTGGGATAGAGGGAAATAAGGAAGCGCTCGCAGCAAGGAATCTCGCGGGGGAAGCATAACGCTTTGTGCAAGGGGGCTGGACGGGGGCTGACGGGGGGATTGGCAGGAACATTCTTTCAAATCAGAATTCATCAGGAATAGTTCAAATTAGGGACTTGCCGGCAAGTGACGTTGGGGATGGTAGAGCGGGAACCTTTTGATAAGCTGAGGAAGGGCCGCTCTCGCCTCGTCTTGGTCGCTTATTGGGAATCGAGTTGTTCGACTGAGTTGGGAGTCAAAGGGAGGTGTCTGCAGGGGGGATCTGGGGCGCATGCCAGGATAGGAATAGATCGTAGTCCTTTTCGGACGCTGTTGCATCTTCAGGAAAGGAGGACTTGGGAGCTGGGCAAAAAAGATCGACGAAAGGGGGGGTTAAGACAAAGGAGGAAAAGCTGCGCTCTGGCGCATTACTTTTAGGGGGGGGGAGGGGGGTTCTCAGATTTCTTCTGCTTTTGCTACTGAGCAGTGAAGACTAAAAAAACACAAAGAGGAAAAGAGAGCATACCATAAAAAATCACGCAGAGAAAGCGCGCCAAACAAAAAACTTCATGCTCTAATAGCAGACGGGGAATGAAAGTAAACACATCTTCTCTAAGGGAAAACCGCAGAAGAAGAAGGGCACAACCGGCAAACACTGGGCGAGGGGAAAGGTAAAAACAAGGACCGATCTCGCACATTGATTAGAAGCTCGAAGAACAAAAAAAGGCCTACAACCTCTCACGTGAGCCACTATAAAGAAGAAATCGAAACAATCTGTCAGCTGCAGGGACTCAGGAAGACAGCAGAGAACCGCCTAGAACCAGCAACCGGCATCCTTCTAAAAAAACACAACAGGTTCAAAACTGAACATCTCTGAAGAAAAGGTCTTGTAGGAATCATCTACGACGTGCTTCTCAAAACCCGGAAGAGGACTAGCTCAAGCCAACAAATCAGTTGAGAAACCTAAAAAAAACCTATGCATAGAGAGCGAACCATTCTCGGCCAAACACGCGACTCAGACGCGGTTCAAGGAAAAGCGGACGAGGACAACTTTCCACTCCAAACATTTAAGGGAGAGTAGAGGGCGCAGGTCTACTAAGGGCTGCGGGGGTCGCAAGCCCAGGATGAAAAAAGCTCACGGGAGTTAGATCCTCCTTGTCAAGAAGATGCTCGCACAGCATCAAAAAGGGAGACAACTGCAGGACATTCTACTCTAGGGTGCGCATGTTGGAGAGAATAAGAAAGTCTATAAAAAGAGAGGACTCTTTCAGGGGAAAGAGTAAAGAAAGAAAGCTGTTCGCCGGGATGTCTGACTTTCGCAACGCTGTTCAATCCACGACTCTCTGGAAAAAACGAGGGGAGGGGGTGGAAAAATAACACAAGAAACAGAACGGGGGGTATGTCCTTTCTAGGGGGAGGAAAATAACGACCGAGGAAAAGGGAGAGAGAATCACCTTATAGGGGGAAAATAAGGGTAGGAAAAAGGGTTCTTCCTAAAGGTGTCGGGGACTCGGATCAGCTGAAGAGTGTGCGGCATGCTTTGCCAAATTCCCGGCGAGAGGAGACAAAAACCGAACAAAGAAACGCCGCACTCGAATAAAGAGCGCTACTGAAAGACGGACTGAATGGGATCGGACTACCGGAATTTTCGGAAGGGAACGTAATTCGATGCAAAAAAAAAAAAAACAAAACAAAAAAAAAAAAAAACTAGAAACACAAAAACCGCCCCTTCCTACGGTACTGGCGGTTCAGCAAAAGATCACGAGGGGCATATGCAGAAGAAACAAAACAGTCCCATCAGGTCAAGGAAGCAGGAGGAGGGCGTCTCTTCGACCAAGAATTTCCTGCGGAGTCTAAAAAGGATGGCGGGCGGAGGAAGGGGGAGGAGATACTGTCGCCGATCAAGGGGTACGCAGCATAGGGAGAGATCGATCTTTCGACCGAGAAGACAGGGAAAGAACGGGCGACAGCGCGGGAAGTGGGGGGAAAAAAATAGGACGTCGTTCAGGCGGGGAAATAAAGAGCGTCTACAAGTTCAAAATCGGTCGACATCGTAGAGACGACGACTTATGTGGGCAGCAATCGGGGGGAGGGTCTCATGGGCCTGAAACTGCCGAAGAGAGAAAAGGGGGCGGAGCCCGCCATTCGCAAGAGACAGGAGTAAAAAGGCGGAAGGGGGGAAGGAGAATTTTAGGTTACATAGTTGATCAGTCCGGCTGGAGAGAGAAGAATGATCTTGGAAACTGGCCAATCTCAATAGGGACTGGCGGGGCTGCTAGGGAGGGTCAGGGTGGTAAAAAAAAAAAAGAAGGCGTGGAGGGGATGTCGGCAGTATCGGATCATGATGAAGAAAAAATGAATTCTTAGGCAAGCTTAAGGAAAGGGGAGGGGCATGGAGGGGATTAAATTTTGAGCCCGGAGGATTCGAGGAAAAACAAAGGGGAACAGATGGAAAAGTTTCAGAATCGGGAAGAAATCAGGATGGGACACATTAGAAGGGGGGGAGTTCACGAGGACGGATTTAAATTGCAGACTGGGGTGATTGTGGTCTTCTTAAAGGTGGGAGTAATTTCTCCTCCTCTGGGACTCTAACAGGAAAAAACAAGCAACGACCGAGGAAAGGAAGCATGATCGGATGGGACGGAAAGGTCTCGACGTGATCTAATCGTCTGTGTCGGAAAGCTCTGATAGTCGCAGAAACCGAGAAATAATGACCGGAGGAGTTATAGCTAGAAAAGAAAAAACAACTTATTATGAAGAAGAGATAAGCGGCCGTGATGTGGGCACGCGAGACATGCGTGTCCTAACTAGGGCTCGTGAGGAGAACTCAGAAGTGCTTGTCTGACTGCGAAATATCACGGGAGGGATTAGTCTGGTGTTCGTACAACTCGAGATCGACAAGGATGCCAAATACCAAGAACAAAGACGCCTGCCCGAAGAGCAATGTAGAAGAGGGAATCCCAAATAAAGTTATGAATCCTGATTCGCAGGGGAGATGAAGGCTGACTCAAAGAGGAATTGGGGAAAATTTGGGTACATGATCAGGAAGACAGGGGTCCGAACCAGGCACTTTCATCCAGAAAGATTAGAACGTTCATCATGCAGAGCAGTCATCTGATTCTACATTTGAGCATCTTCCTCTAACTGCGAAAAACGCTGGTTACGTCAACTCCCGGACTACACAAGCAAATCGAGAGCGAATGTAAAATGAGTGGCGTTTATCCCCGAGGGCTGTAAGGAGAGCAGAGGCGGGGAAAAAATCGAAAAAGGGAAAGAATCTTGGCAGGCAAAGCTCTTCGAGGGGGGGGTCTCCAGTTGCTTCCTTTCCCCCATCCATGAGCCGGAAGAGGGGGGGACATAAGAAGAAAAAAAATGCCTCCAACATTCTTAGAAGAGGGAGCTTCGGATACATTCATATCAGAAAGATGTCAGGATGGTGACAAGTGCGACTATCTTTCGAAGAAGATAAGGAACAGGGGGGGGGGTCACCGAAGCTACCAGGAAAGTACAAAATAGGGGGTCTGCCCAGGCATTCACTCTTTGGGGACGGGGGTCTTCTAGTCTGTACCTAAGGCTGTTATAAGGCTATCTTGCAAAGAAGGAGGGGGAATCTATCGCAGGGGGGATAGGAAATCTTCCGAGGAAGATTATATCCAGTTTCATTAGAACTGTCCGGTGAGAGGAAGAGAGGGCTGACAGGGAAGGGTTGTTTAGCAAAGGTCCTTCTGCAGCTAAGAAAAGAACAGAGTATCCTTCTCGAAAGGGCAGGGGGGAGCTCTAATAACTTAGGCCAAGCGGTCCAGGCTCCCAGCGGTTGAGAGGAGAAAAAATCTAAAAGGGGTTGGGTCTCTCGTGAGGAGAGAAAACTCTAGTTGAGTGGGCCTCTCGTAACCATTCTGAAAACTAGTCTGAAGAAAAAACCAGCGGAAAGCTGCATCGTAGAAGTAACACGGAAAAGATCCTGAAACCTTCAAAGAAAAGTTCTTGCAGTCTGTGTCGCGAGCTGGGGTTTTTGGGGAGTTGGGCCATCAAGGAAACGCGGGCCAAGAAGGGGAGTCAAAGAGGTGTCGAAGGGGTTGTGAGTGGAAGAAAAAAGTGCAAGAACTTACGAGGAGAGAGAGTGACTAGCCAACAACTCCTGCCCAGAGACAATCGAAGAGAGAAACCAAAATTAACAAGCCGCAATGAATCGCTAAACAGTTCATATGACGTAAAGTCGAGTCAAAGGCCAGACACGAACGCAGAATGGTTCGTGGACTGGCCTCTCATCGGGAGGGAAAAAGGCTTGACGTGATTTGGTTATCGTAAGAAGAGGCATTCATTCATTGGACTCGAAATAGAAGTCGAAGGAAATGTGTTGAGAAAAAGGAAGTTCGGGGGATTTCAAAAGAGAGCTCTAAGATGATTTGAAAGGTCTTGAAGGGAAGTCAGGCCTATGCCACCGCGTCTTATCTTCTAGCAGTTTGGGGGGAAACGAAATGAGCAGTCGACTTATGAAGGGGGGGAGTGGCGCACGCGGATCGGGAGAAATAGGAGAGAGCCGGAGATGAATCAGGGGTGGACACGATTCGGCTTCGCGCCGAAACTGTCCGATTACTGGTGAGGGGCTCCGGGAGAGAGACCGATTGGGGAAGGGGAAAGGCGAACCTGCGCATCGCGGTCAGAGGGAGAACGGGGCTGCCCTGGCTTGACCGGATTAGTAGCGGGATCCCTCCATTTCTCTAGTAAGGCGGAAGGAAGGTCTTTTGATGAGAAGGCAGGAGGCGAGAAAAAACGATGAGAAAGGTTATTCTGAGCCAAATACTAGGGGGGGGATGAAGAGGCTTCTCGAGAGAGAAATCTTTTCGGTTTTTCTGAAGTGTGTCGTCGTGCGGGGAAAAGGGTCTCTCGGCTGGTTAGAGATCTACACAAAAAAAAGAGGAGGAAAAAGTAGCCCAAACTGACGAAGGACCAGCACTAAGAACACCCACTATCAGACAGGGACCGATCAGAGTTCCAAGTTCCCTTTTCTCAAACATCTGGAAAGGAAAAAGGCAGCATAAATCGATACAAGAAAGGGATCAGAGCCGAGGAAAATCGGAAGGAACAAAGTAAAACTAACTCCCATTTAATCCAGCGCGCTCTACCTTTCTTCCGAACAAAGCTCCAGGTAGAAAAAAAGGGAAAGAACGACGAAAAGCTATGAACCAAACGAAGCGCTGAAAGCGGGCAAAGGAAACTGCTTCTCCTAAGATGTAAGAAACCAAGCCACACCTTCATCTGAGGTTCCGGCAGAGAAATGGAGAAGCCGAAGCCGTGACACGAAAAGGAGGGCTGCCTATGCAACGGAGAGAGATTAATATCATTCTAGCTTAAACCCGCATCAATTCCGACTTGCAACCTCCGGCAAAGTCTGGAAAACGACAGAAGTCCGGTCAGAGGAAGAAAAGAGGCTAAAGGGCAACTAATGGGAGAAGAAGTGAGGCTCTCGAGGCGATATTCCAACTACATCCATGCTTTCGGAAGGGAGGAAGGGGGTGAGTCATTGGGAGAAACAGGGGACAAAGAAAAGGAAGTTCTTCGACACCCTACCGACAGAGGAGACGAACTGGTGGAACACGATGACGCTTCCATGGCATAAGGAACAACAGTTCAGGAATGCATGCAGAGGGGGAGTCAGTTCCTGCAGAAAAGCTGGGAGGGGAGAGTCACGGGACTTTCAAATTGGAAAAGAATTGAAAGAAAAAAAGGAGAAGGACGTGTCGTCGAGTCGCAGGGACAAACTTGGTGGGTTCAACCTCTATTAGCCCGAAGAAAGAGGGGACACAGAAAGAAATACCTCCCAACACGTCCCACGGGGAGGATTGAAGGATGAATTTTTCTTTCAGAAGAGAAACCCTCTAATCTATCAGTCACCTTAAACGAGATAAGTAGGGAAGGGGTTGGAAGCCAATACTGGGGGATGAGTATGAGAATATATTTTAGGGGGAGTTAGGGGGTCCTAATGTTTACAGGGAGACTACAAGCCAATCTCGCATCATGCGATGTCCGCAATCAGGGAACGAGCGAACACTACGTAGCTTCGCGCGGACAAACCTGTGCAGGGGAGTCCAGGGAAGAAGACTAAGGAGATGCGCAGTCCAAGGAGAAGAGGCAGACCTCCACTTAACAGGAGAGAAAATATTTGGGGATCTGTCAGACTGAGGAACCACAGGAAGCCTATCACACCTCCAATTAGGAAGGGGATAAGGAACTCAGACTGCGCGGGAAAAACCAAGATGGACGGGAGATAGCGGCGGCTCTTCTCTTTCTGTGCCGGAATGTGAAAAAGCGGTCGCAGTAAAGTTCAGGCTGCCACTATTAATAGTACTTGAGAGTCGGGGGGGCGACGAGAATACTAGAAGACCAGACGAGATTCATTTCAGAAAAACGGGATGGGATAGAAAATTTCTGACATTTCGTCGGCCGGAAGATACGGAGAAGTTAAAATCGGGCGAACAGATTAGAATCGAGGAATCTCATCTCAGTAGCAGAAAAAAAGAAAGAGCTGGGCTTCCATTGGGCAAAGCTGCCGCCATATTATTGGGGAGGCAGTGACAGAAAAAAGGACTGCCAATCCTGAAAGGGCGCGACAGGGAAAGAGGGGAACATTACTCAATTTTGGCGGAGAAATTCTCGGTTCGAGGGAAGAGTATCCAGTTCTTAGACCATCACTTCTCAAAGCGACGATAATGGGGAGGGGTTCGAAAGGGGTGCATGTGACAGGGGGGACTCATTAGGTAGAGGAAGTCTCTAAAGATGAGAGAAGATGATGCTGCGCTCTTGAAGAAGGGGAGCACTGGAGGGAGGAAGGGGCAGGTGCATGCAAAGGAGCATGCGGAAGGAAGGAAAAATTCTAGTGTAGTGGTAAACCGAGACCAAAGCCCAATGCGAAATAAGTACTAGAGCCGCGTAGATGGGGATTCAAGTTATTGATACCATTTGAATTGAATGTCCTTACTTCTTTTTTTTTCTTCGTCGGGAATGGGGGTGCGAATTTGTGCCAGCGCGGTGACGTGAAATAAAGACGACCTGCATCACACTAGGGATCATTCAGGGGAACCAACAATCACTCAGGAAAATCTCAGTATCTCATCTGCTTGTAGAGATCCAGCCTCGCATTTCCACGAACAGTGGCTCAGGTTATCTCTCACAACATTATAGTATTAAGGATCTATGCCAGGGACGCAATAGGAGGGGGCGTTCAGCCGCGAAAAGGAAAAAGTAAGCTTGCCGACGCAGAAATTCGTCATAAAGCTTTCTTTGCGGCGGAAAAAAGGAAAAAATCATGAGGTAAGAAGTCACGCTTTCTCGTCACCGGCTTGCACATCGGGAAAAATTAAATCCAAGAAAAACGAAATACCGAAGGAAAGCCAGCGCAAGAGGGCAATGGTAGACTACGACCCAAGAGAACTGGTTCTATAAAAACTGGAAAGGTAATCGGCAGATCAAAAGGTAGTTCCATCAAGATATGCCCTTGGGGTCATGGTTGGGGGGAAAGCGAAGAAGAATGGTCCGCCCTCCTTAGAGACCCGAAATAAATAATCATCTTCATCAGAAGAAGGAAGGTAATCTGGTCCAGAAGGGAGAGATATAAGCAAGCGGGTTCCTAGAATGCACGCAATAGCTAAGGAGGAGTCAGACGCTTGCGCCGGTCCTTGATCAGCGCGGGGATTCGAGAAAAGAGGCTTAAGAGGCAGAGGAATGAAAGAATCAATGCTTCGACTCTTCCTATTGCTGAATTTAAAAGTTTTAGGAATTGCGCCAAATCATCTGCGTCTGAGCAACCATTCAGGGAGGAAGAAGAAAGGGGGAACGAGTCCCATTGTGAAAATCCCAAGGAGAGGGTCAGACTCTTTCATGAGAAAGAGGGGAGGAAAAAAGGTGTATACCTTGTACTATCGACTGCTCCGCCGCATGTTATACTCTTGGCAACTGCCAGGGGAAAAAAGGAACGAAGTCTGCCCATGCCGAGCATCAGAGCGTTCGTGGAGCTGAGAGGCGAATACAGGCTAGGTCGAAAGGAACGCTTGCGTCCTGCTAACTTGATAGTCAAAGCAAGGGGAGCCGCAAAAGAAGGAGACGCGAAGCATCGGGGGAGTCTCCTTCATAGGGGTCAGAAAGGAATTGGGACTGAGCCTGAACCTTTTCTGGTGTGAATCTCATCCTGAAAGGAGGAAGACGAAGAAAAAAGAGGTCATACGAACAGGAGGAGTGACGCTTTGCAGGGAGTGGGATCTATATGCGTTCTATTGCCGGCGACAAAAGAGGTTTAGACGATGAGCACTGCGACGTAGTTGTCAATCTCGTGAATTGAGGGGCCACTCAAGGAGGAAGTTGTAGTCGTCCGATCAGAGGGGAACGGTGAAGCCACGGGTAGAGGCCAACCAGAGGGGAAAGCAATCTCTTCAAGCAGGAGACCGGCAACGATACAATCTCTAACCTTCAACCGTTATGAGGGAAAGGAGAGGGTCAGGTTTCAGGAGATGAAATTCAGCGGGGGGGTTATACCCCACCCTTAAGAAAGGGGAACGTAACATGGGGGGGCAGGCTAGTTTGGGGGTTCTTACACCCCGTCAGCCCAATGGGGAGCTGCTGAGCACCAGGGGTGTGAGCGAGTGAAAAACAAAAAGCTCCCCCCTTCTACAGTGTCCTAAGCGGGACGCCCAGCGGCCTGTCTTTCACGAGGACAAGAGGACAAGAAAAAGAAAAAACGCGCCTACCAAAGTGAAAAGAAGCGTCTGACACATTCCATGAAGAGACTAGCGCAGCAGTCCGGCATTCGGAGGGGGAAGAGTAAAAGGCCGGAGATCAGCTTGAAAAATGCGGCCTCAAAAAAAACAGAAAAAGAAAAAAATTGGGGACCATTCATTTTAGACGCGGAGGGAAGGGAAGGGGGGAGCAGCCTAACTATACCAGCAAGGGGGGTTGGGATTCTACTTTGTTCCTCTTGTCAGAACAGACGAGGAAAGATAAACCACATGGGAGATCGTGCGCGGCCTGGGTGAGGCTCTCTCTGCCTCCACCGGGCGGCTCGTCTTCTAACGGGGGCTGGACGGAGTAGGGAGAAGGCATTGGTGAAGGGTTGGATGGGCGCAAACGATCTCTATGTCACAACGGGGAACATCGGCCGCATCAGTATTCCTATGGGGAAAAAGTGGAGGCTTCGCGCCGGACACTCTATTACGTTTTGCTGGGGGGGATCAAGAGAGTCGAAGTCTTCGTGCCAGGTGCCGCAACGCGCCGCGACAAATTGGTTGTCTTTTCAGAGAGGGTCGGGAGGGCTCGAAGGGTCTGAAGGGGAGAAAAAAAGGGGGGCGGAGCATCGCGTCGCAGGCTTTTCCCGCGCACTTTCAGATCGGCATCGGCAGTAGTAAGGCACTGTTGTCGGGAGCGGGCCGGGGGGGGGGAACTCGATGCGAAGGGCGGGGGGAGGCTTGAGCACTGAATGCGCCACGGATTTTTCGAACAGGCAGGAACCAGATTCATGAGAGAGAGCGCTTAGAAGGGGGGGGGGTCGGTGTTTGTAAACTCTGGTTCGTTCGGGTCAGGGCGGCAGATCGCA
>Ga0179591_1199795_pt1 | contig 16639 bp, 13 predicted proteins | sample CZOMad2_1_08_16f_FD_182891 | JGI IMG/M metagenome (GOLD analysis project Ga0179591, IMG submission 182891) | Vadose zone soil fungal communities from Angelo Coast Range Reserve, California, USA - CZOMad2_1_08_16fungal (PacBio error correction) | ecosystem: Environmental > Terrestrial > Soil >...
CTTCCTCGTGAATTAAAAAACTAGAGGAAGAGGCAATCAGGTGGCGTCTGAAGTAGTATGACAGAGAAGTCTCGAGGGGGGTGGAGAGGCGTCATGTTTCGCTTAATCAAGGAAAAAAGATACTTTCTTGTTGGTGGGGGGGCCATGAGTATTTTCTAAAAACCAAATGTTTCCAGCCCTGGTAGAGTCCCAAAAAGGGGGACTGCGGCCTTCGCCTGGAGCGCGACCTGTTCTCGAGATCCTTCTACCCGTCTTCAGGGGGGAAGAACACATTCGTAGGCGACAGATGTCAAAAAAGATGATCGTTCAGGGGATTACGCCGTACATCACCTCGAAGCGCAAGTCTAGGGAGAACAAAAACAAATACAACCGTGCGAAGGGGAGCACACTAATGCTGGGGAGGGGCGAGCCAGGACGCAATTCGGCAGTGTCGAACGGATGAGAAAAGGAACTGGCGATTCGCAGAAAAAGGACAGAAACATTCTTCTCCGAGGAAGGCGAGCAATCCATTGGCACAGGCCCAAGACCGAATTTGGACACAAGTACAACAATAACCACCTCCGATTTCCAGAAAAGCCGCCCCGTTGGAACCCAGGTTGTTTGTATGCTGTTTTTCGCAAAAGCGGTTGGCAGGGTGGTTGTGGGTGGTATTACAACACCACCCGGGTCCAGGTGTTGGGTCTACCTTGGAAACCATTGTCGCCTGGTGGGAGGCCGAAGGTGCTTGTACCCAAGATGGCTATCGACATCTTCTCAACCCATAGAGGGAATAGGGGTGAACGAAAAGGATCGACTACAGAGGGACTTTACTCTCGGGTAAACAGACGGGCGTAGACGAGGAGAAAAAGAAAAAAATTGGAAACACCCTGCCGGCTGGTCTGCCTCTAACATATTTTAATAGGAGGTGGCTGGACATTCTAGATAAAGGCGTATTTCATGAAGGAAGACGAGACATCGACCCCTCGCATGCTCGAGAGGGGGATCGAGAGGGAGAAAGTCGTCTATGAATGATGATGCTGGAAGGGAAATGAGGAGTGGGTCTTAAGGGTAGATGTGCCTAAAAGAAGGAAAAAGGAAAAACTGAAGGGGATCAGGGCGAATACATATGCAAGGGGGAAACCAAAGCCGGCAAGGCCCTTCATTATAACGATGGGACGGGGTGGAAAAGAACGGACTGGAGTTTGTGCGATCAGGCAAGTATGACAGCGGCTGAAAAAATTGGGGTCGCAGTCCGGCGAGAATGTAAGCGATCAGTCTTTCAGATTCAACACAAGGAAATGCGGACCTCCGACGGAGTCGCCAGCAGTAGCTCACGTGAGATGCGCGCATGACCTTTGGCAACCTGCTCTCAAAGGAGGACCATGCTTGAAGGAAGGATCGACAGCAACCTCGGGGATGGCTAAATGGGAATGTATATGACGAAAGAAGCACCTCAGAGGACGAAGAGTAGTGTTTCCGGAGTGGGCAAGATGAGATGGTAGGGAAATCCTCGGGAGAGAAGAAAAGGCGTCTCTCTCTCTATCCGCATATCCCATGGGTCTGGAAAAAACAAATCAGACGCAAGGTAAAGAGAGCCTAGGAGAGCGAATAGGAGGGCAGAAAAGACGGAGATCGCGCAAGTAATCTCACATGAATGGAAGGTCCTCGCGGACTGAAGACTAGGGACTGAAGTAACCGTGCTAGGGAGAATTAAAATTACTTTCCACAGGAGAGTTTCACGGACTAGAAAAAACGATGTGATTCGTCTTTCCACAGACCTAGAGAGCACCAGGTGCTTCTGACTACCAGAGAAGGAGGGTAGTAAGCTCCGGTTCGGTGTAAAAAAGCAAATGAGACATTCTCAACCTTGAAGATAGGCTAGTCTCGCAACCTAGCTCGTCATGGGAAAAAAAAAAATGGAACCGAGCGGTCGCAAAGTTATTGGGGCCTTAAGAATTGAAAAAAAATGGAACTATTTCTTAAGGAGGGGGCAGTAGGGTATAACTATGTCTCCCAGGAAGACAACCAAAACGCGGAGAGGTTCTTCTTCAAAAGTAAGAGTACTTCTCCTCTAAGAGGACATAAAGATGGAAATTTCCTATAGCGCCTGGTCAAGGTCTGCCCTGATGAACGAATTCAAAAGTGAAAAAAAACACACAAAGAACGAAGCCTCAGCTCACGTTCAGGAACTCGACGGGATATTGTGCGAGAAAGATCGAAGTCAATACAAAAATGGGGGTGGTGTCAGTGGGAGGACGAAGCAAACGAGTCCGCCTACCTGCGGTTAAAAAAGACCAGTGAAGGAAAGAGTAAGAAGTTGGCACACGGAAGGCGAACGCACCGTGGTCTGAGGGGCGGAGAGTGAAACTCGGAAGCTTACATTCGCGTACAGGGGAAATATTAGAACTCCATGTCCTCTTTGAGGTAGGGAAGAAAGGAAGTCCAAACCGAGGTCGGCTCAAAAGGGAAATTTGAGAGACTCTCTAGGTCAAAGGATATGGGAGACCGAAAGGGGTCAAAAAGGAAGTGGGTTTTACGCTCAACAGAACCACAGAAACGTCAGCGACTGCACACTATAGGCAGGGCGTCTTGGGAAAAAAAAAAAAAGGGAAATCGGCGGGCCACCTTTTGGGCATTCGCAAGGAGACGTGACTACAATACACCAAGGCAAAAGGAAACATTCTCGATCGGGAAAATTAGAATGGGAAAGAATGTTCAAAAAGACCAAGGGTAGCAAAATGAAATCGTATTGGGCACGGTACTGCGTCTAAAAATTTAAATGAAAAAAAGGGTGTCATCGAGGCGAACTACTGTGCCGACTTCGGGAAATACCTCCGCCTAGCGGGAGGTTGAGAAAAACTCAGAACAAGAGCGGGCATACACCGTCTGAAAAAGGAAATCTTGCCTTGAAAGGGGAAAACTCTAAGGGAGAGTTGGGAAGTACTGGAGAAGAAAAAAAAAGGCTATTCTTGTGGAAGTGAGGAACCGATGGCGCACAGTAGATACTAGGAGCAACATATAAGTCATTCGCTAGTAAAGTCAAGGAACGCCGGCATCCATAGAGTGGGAATTGTAGCAAAGGGAACAAAGGTGGGGGAAAAAAACGGGTCAACCAGGGGTGGGAAAGGACGGTAAAAAAGTAAAACAGAATGTTCAAGCTAAGGAACCATGCCGGTAAATGGGATAGGAAGTAGTTCGGAACATGGACCTGACAGAGTGCCGACATCATGGTTTCAAAACAAAAAAGGGTTCGTGGACGGACAGGAAACACTGAAAAAGGACAGGAAAAGCAAGGTCCTAGGATAGGGAAAAAGCATGGGAAACGGCTTATTTCTTTCTTCTGGAGAGGGGGAAAGCAAATTGATCTGGCTAAATCGATAGGAAGGGGCAAAACCCCTGAATGGCACCGTCTTCAGCACAGATCCTCCTACACAGGTGCCGCTAAACGCGGAGGGGGCGACAGTCCGATCTGCAGAGTTTGGTTGAGGAAGGGAAGGATTCGAAGAGCGACTGCAAAAGTAAAAGTTGCCTCTCATTGTCTTCCACCCAGAGAGGGAAGAGGGAGGTCTTCGAAGTTGGAACGTATGTGGGAAAAAAAAAATGGGGAAGGTTCTTGTCCCCCCCCCCAAAAGAAGGATCGGGGAAAATAAGTGTCTGAACACATTGTGCCGATTCCCCGGGAAACGGGGAGAAAGGAGGGGGGGAGACGCGCCTATACACGTCGGCTGGCGTTTCACTTCCCTTCAGACAGAGCAAATAACAAAAATCAGTACGGCAACGAGAAGGAAGGCTTGGCGACGCATGTCCATGTCAAAAATTTTACGAACACAGGAAAAGACGAGTCATAAGCATCGGGAAGGCTTTTTCAGGTCTTGGCGCGATCGGTGATGCCGATCTCCTATTCGACTCGGTCGTACGAACGAACGAGAAAGTTCAGACGTGGCTCGGGCAAGGCACAAAAAAAAGGGAGGTAAGAGGTGATGATTCAGATCTCGGATGGCTGAGCGGGAGGTGCGGTACCATTCCCTGGCTGGGCAGCGCCGAGGGAGGAGGGGACTGCATTAGCGAAGACCTGGATCTAGAGAGGGGATCGGTGAGAGTGGGTGAAATTCGGCACTGCGGAGGCAACAGGAGAAAAAAAACTTTTTGTCCAGCGTCCATCTCACGGATCAAAAGAGGGAGATGACACTTGTCGAGACGGCTCGGTGACTGCAACATATGGGAGGAGGCTATCCGCGCGTGTTCGCCACTAACTGAACAATAGTAGAGAAAACAAACCAGTTGGTTGCCGGGCAGAGACAAAGGAGATAACGCCGGGAGGAAACGGGCACAGAGCGAATCATCGAATGTTGAGTCAAAACTTGCTGCACGGGTAGACCAGGCTCGGTGTTGCCGCTGATCGCGGCAGGGGGCAAGTATAGAGAGAGAGACGGAAACGAAGGGCGACTCGGTGCTCGAAGAAGCCATCTGAATCGAAGAAGGGGGGGGGCCTGAGAAAAGATAGAATCGAGAGAAAAACGATAGTCGTAAGCTATAAGAATCGTTATCAAAAAAAAAAAAAAAAAAAGAAAAAAGCGCGAGTCTTCACAAGTCGGACCTATCAGAAAAAACAGGGACCATTTCGGTGATGTACCGGTCAATAGTTAAATGCAAACAAAAAGCAACACCGGAGCAGGAGACAGGCATAAAATTCCATTCCCAAAGGGGCTGATGATCGAGATCGTGAAGACAAAAAGTCAAAGCGATTAGATCAAGCGTGTTTTGCTCGAGGAACCAAAAGGTTCTTGTATTTATCCGCTAAGGGGAAAGGGTATGTGGTCTAACACCGAACAAAGAGAGAAAAGCAAAGGGGGGAAATGGCCCAAAACTGGATCATGACATAAGCAAGTAGAAGAAGGGTTACCTAGCTACCGAAGGAGCCGAGATGCAAAATAAAAGGGGGGGGGGGGCTACTTGTGAAAAGAAGAGATGACATCAATCGTGCGGACGCACAAAAAAGGAAGACGAGAGACACAGTATAGGGATATCCACCAGGAGTCGGCGCCAAAGGAAGCCAACTCCAGTGATGCTGAAACTAAAAAGGAGTTCATCATCGAAACTGAATTACGCAAAAGAAATCTTCAGCATCAAAGCTTAAAATTAATTCCGGTCCCAAGCAAAACAATAGAGCGCAGGAGGAAGGCTGAAGTAATAGTTCATCACAAGGGTATCTGAAACAACAGTCCCCTAGAAAAATTATGAGATTCCATGTAATGGGTGGAGTCAACCGTGGAAACATAAATGCGATACCTCAAGGAGGGATGAGAAAAAGGAAGGTGAGGTGCTCAATGGGCAAAAAGAAAGCTTGAACAAACGAAGTCGGGGGATCGCGGACATAGTAGAACAACCGAAGGGAAGGGAAAACGAGGCGGCAATTGTGGTTCCGCAAAAGTCTCCAAACTGGAACAAGCTTGTAAGGCCAATAATTAAGGAAAAAGCGAAAAAAAGGCAATCCACAGTTCAACGCCCTGCGAATCACCAAAAAAAGCGACGGGAGGCTGGGGGGAGCCAGGGCTACTTAACGGGGTTACCTGGTCTCCGTTATCAGGGGGAATGCTTCGCTCCAGGAAAAGAAGAACTAGATAGGATCTCAGGTCCTGCGGGGTCCAGGAAAAGAGGCTTCATTTGTTGGGGACGGAAGTTTGGAAATACGGGCCACGATTATCGAAATGCGAGCAGCACCAGCGCATGCCAAGCGAAGAAAACGAATGACAAACGAAGAAGTCCTGGCGGGGCACTACTCATCTCGGAAAATGGGCGGGGAAGGGAACACAGACCAGTGTCCATTTCCGTCCCCATTAACACGAGAAATGCCGGGAGAAAGAAATAAGCAGCAGGGGCAATAAGAAAGGAAGAGAAATGTACAGCCGGATGGGGGCTGAAAATTGACTGCGTACTTGGGGAAAGGCTTTTCCCACACCAAGGGTGGTAAAGCGTTCCAGGGAAAGTGAAGATGCTTACACTTCAATGATCGGGGGGGGAGACTTGGCCGGGTCGATCGCCGATGAGAGTTTGGACACAAAAGAAAATTGCAGATCCAACAGAACGCCTACAGGGCCGTAGCTTGGACACCAAGAGAAGGGGAATCCTTCAGACAGGGGGCCTAATGAGGGCGGACAAGGAAAAAAACAAAGTTCAAAAAGGCGAGAAGGTGCAGAGAATACAGGTTTATTAAAGGAGGGATAAGTGGTAGTGATTTTCTGAAAAGAGCAGGGAGGAGGGGTTTGTTCTCGGCGGGGCCGATACTACGGAGGACTTGAGGCGCTAAAAGGGGGAAAATCCCCATCAGAGAAAAGAAGGGGACAAAAATAGTTACTCCATGGAAAAAGAAACGGTGAGGCCCATGACTCGTAAAAAACTTGAATGTAATACCTTTGAGATCGGAAAAAAGGTCTGATCTGCTTGGGGTAGAAAAGGTTTCGAACAGGACAACAGAAATCCAGGCTATGCAAGAAAGGCCAGGGCACGATTCCGAGGTACCGTCCAAAGAGCCAGGGAAGAGCAGGGTCCGCTTTCGATGAAAGTAGGGATGTGGCTGGGGGGTTTTTGAGGAACAACTGTAGGATAAAATTTTAGGATTTCAGGAGGAAAAAACGGTTCCGGCGATGCACACCTACCACACAACTTTCAAAGGCTATGCGCCGACTTAATGCTCAAAATGTCAAATTGCTTCCAAAGCAGCCAATGCTTTGCGGGGTGGATATCTTGTGCTCTGAATGACGAATCCCGTGCCGCTATGAGAGAGTGGCCCGTGGGGGGATCTACTAATCGGAAAAAGGGGAGATGCGGGAGGGGTGCGTTCTAAAATTAACACAACTTGCAGGTTCGCAAAAACGACATGTAGGAAAGAGGACTCTTCAGCGCGGAGACAAGACAAAACTAACAAAGTAGGGGGGGCATGGGAGTATCGACACGGGAGTCACATATCCACGGAAAGGCGAGACCCTGTGAGAGGAGAAATGGGGCGGGGGTTTTAAACGCGAGGCAAGGGGGTCCGACCGGGTCAAGCGATCGTAAAAGCAAAACCCTTCAGCGAAATAAGCGGAATTCCATATGGGAGGAAGACATCAAAAAGGGGAGCGATAGAAAGACTTGCCACCGCCTTCGGAAAGCACGCCTCTGGGGGGTGTCTGAAATGTTTGTAGAAAGTTAAATGGTAAGAAGTAAGCCGAATCTCAGAAAAGTCGTAGACGCTTGAATTGATGCAAGAAAGTTCCCACTTACTTCTACTCGGACGACAAACTGGCGGGAGAAAATTGACAGATCGGGAGTTGAGAGACAAATGGCGGAACGAGCAATAATGGGAGGGGGTTAGACTCCATCACGGGGAGAGAGACAGGGGGCTGCAGAAAATAGAAGGATGTACTCTCGTGAGTCATCCGCACTGGGGGCGACGAGGAGTTTGGAACTCTCTACCGGGGAGAAGGGGAATAAGGGGACGAACAGTCATGGAGCCAGGTAAGTAGGGTTCAAAACCCAGAAACTTTTAAAGATAAGTGCCGTTCACGGATAAGATTACGGACACGGAGTCGACTAGGAAATTGTGAGGCGGGGGAGTGTCTTCGGCATAACTTCGTAGTTAACCGAGGGAGGTCATCTTCGCTCTCCTACGGGGTGACGATGAGATTGAGAGCCCATCAGAACAATTTTCTGATTCGAAGCGTCGAAATCGCAATAATCGGCAAGTTTTTTAGCTGGGGGAGATTAAAGTTGTGGGGCCTCCATCGAAGAGATCACGCATTGCTATCAAAGAAACGGCCCAAAATCCCTCTTCTTCAGCTCCTTGAGTTTCTCGTTCATATCAAGCCATACGCGCTCCACAAATAGCGTTCGCTGTAGGAAAAACAGCGACGGAACCTTACAAAATGGGAAAATGGGAATTCGCGCCCTAAATACTTTTGCAGGTCCGCGAAGCGGCGTATTGAAACGAGAGGAAAGGGCGTGGAAACTTCAAGCAAAACATCGAGCTATAGCGCGAAGGAGGTAGAAGCCTCAATTCCGGCGAAGAAAGGAAAATCCTTGGCTACGCGTGGAAAAAACATAAAAAAAGGGAAGAGGAAACACATGGAGGTTCTCATGAAGACGATGACGGGCGTAGGACATAAAATATTCGAAGATACGCACTCCCGTTTAACATTAAATACGACCGAGTTCAGACATCAAGGCAACTGCCGATTGGGCAGGAAAAGAATTCCCGTGACGGAAATCTAAACGAACAGGATCGAAAAAGCAGGGCGCTCCAGTCTATGTTTGCGGGGGAATAAAAAAGCCTCGGAGGTCCATTCGACGGAGGGAAAATGAAGAGGCAATCCTCATAACCGACATCGGCGAAAAAGAGGTGGGGAGGGGACCGCACCGACGGCAGGGAAGGAAGGACTCGGGGTCGCCGCGTCGAACCAAAGGAAGAGGAAAAAGACCCGTCGTCCAGCGCAGGGTGGCGGAACTAAGTGAGAAGAACTAGAAAACAGCCTGGAGTTAGTAATCTGTGAAAGGCGATGTCTTTCGGGAAGAAGTTTAACAGCAGAGAAGCAGGGGCCCTCGTCCGGAAGCGCATCAGGGGGAGGGCTCTATCATACTTGAGTACAGCGAAGGGCATGCTGGTCTATAGATGATAACCCCGCCCGATCGTGTGCGCTCATTCAGTCATCGGGGTGGCACAAGCTGGCTCTTCTATGGATGGTACGTCTCATAACTGAAAAAGGCAAGCTGTGGGACAAATATGGCAACTGAACGGATAAAATAACGCCTACGTGTCACGTAGGGGACATCTCGAAAAAAAATCCTCGCGCGGAGGGCCGAGGAAGAAGCCTAATCCGGGTTTATTCTAAGCGGGTAACATGAAGGCTCGTGGAGGGGAACTGGCATACAATGACCAGCATCTTGAAGTGAACCGCGACCATTGAAGTTCCCTAATAAGGAGCAACAAGTCGCAGGAGCGCCACTAAAGGAGATGACGACATTGCCTCTTCCTCTCACAGGCTGTCGAGGTGAATCCTATCCTGGACAAAAACATGATCCGCTCGAACTGAAGTCCAATCGTCCATTGCAGGAAGTGAGGGTTTGACCGCCATATCGAAAGAAAAAACTGGTCAATACGCCGGGGTGGGGGATTCCTTAAGCTAGGATCTTTAGCGTTTCTGCAGGGGGGGGTTCGAACATCCGAAGGGTAAATATGTCGCGTGGAACGCGAGCAGCTCTCTTGATACTTCACGAAAAGATTTCCTGGAGAAAAAGGGGACTGACGTCAAGTTTTATATCCATAGGAAAAATACAAGCACTAGATCAAAAACACACTTAGGATGGGATGAAAGGATAGAAAGTGGATCATATGGGGAAGATCACCAACTCTCTTACAGGCAGGAAAAAGCGAACGGCGCCGCGGGGGTGGTGGAAGGGAAGAGAACTCGCTATAGGCGAAGCTGCCTCTACATGGGGGAGGAGCGACAAACACGCAGAACTAGAGATAAAACGCGCTTTCCACCTGCCAATAACCCTCTTATTGCGGTCTAGACGAGCAGGACTTCACCCCCATCAGACTGAAGATGAGGCGGAGGTATGGCGTCTAATCTTTCTAGTGAATGCCTAGCCGGCATTTTCTGAAAGGGGGAAGGGCTACTCGGGGGCCGTAGTATTTCCGGAGAAGCTCGGATGGTGTGAGATGATTAGGGGGCCGTATGGTCGGCCTAAAACATGGAAAACAGAGGTCAAGGGGAACCGCTGAACTCCACAGGCATAATTGGACGCCCTGGTAGAATTCCCCAACAGGTAAGAAAGAAAACGGGCTCTGGCTAGGGAAGGGGTATCGAGAGACCTAGGCAGGACCCGTCTGCTTTGCAGCCGTATCGGGAGTCTACAGAGTTGGCACACAATGAGGTTATGGGAGACTCACCTATCTAAGGGCAGCAGTTATTCCGGCACACAAAGAACGGGCTGCACCAGATCAGGAGGGCTCGAAAATCAAGGCGGACTCTTGTAGAACGGCGGCTAGAAGTAGGTCAGAGCGAATGAACAGGAAAGACAGTCCATTCTTCGCAGCGTAAAGAGACACACAAAACAAACGGTAGGTGACCCCTCGAAAGGAAAAGGTATCACAGATCTTTATCTGACGCGACCAAAACAGTCGGTAAAGACTCATCTCTTTAAGGTGAGGGGAAAGGAAGAAAATCGTTTTTCTACGATGCAAACAAGGATCAAGCGCCGCCGGCGGGCTGCCTCTCACAGAAATTGGGAGAAAAGGGAGGATGGGCGAATTGCAGTAGAGTCACGCACTGACTTAGGGCTAAGGGCCGCCGAAAGATGTGCCCTAGAACCCCGCGGAAGGGAAAAGAAACTCGCGATTCTCGATATCGGAAGTCGAGATGAGGATCCGCAAAGATCTACTGGAGGTAGATTACTACTCTGTCAAGGATTAACGTGAGGAGTCTGTCGTCATCTTTAAGACCCGCCTGGAGGCCTACCGGAAGAGAAAGCGGTTGATGTGGGTCCAAGCTGCCTGTCAGTGGGGGGGGAGAGCGTATCCCTATTCAGCTGATGGAAGTCCGTTATTGGGGAGAGGAGTATATACTCTAGCGTGCTTTGCATATTAAAAATTTAAGACGGTATAAAAATTGCAATCAAAAGGATAGAAAGGAATTCGCTCAATTAAACATTTTGAACAAAACAAGTAGTCAGGTATGTCGCTTAGGCGGAAGTAGAACTACCGCGAACAAACGGGCTGGTGGCGGGAAGGAGAGGGCACGAGACCTAATTATCTGGACGAAAGAGTTGCCGTTCTCAAGAGCGGGAGGGGAGGATGGGCACAAGAAATGAACGGGTATTGTCGGCCTCAGCCCACTTTTCAGATCATCAAGAATTATCTCCTCCAGCACAGGTGGGAAATGCCTGCCGCACGAGCCATAATTCAAGCTCTCCGAGCGAGCAGGAATGAGATTAAGCTCGAAAGAGCCTAAATAGGAACTCAGACAAAGCTACTATCCGACATCTTCCGCCTTATAAGAAATCAAAGGAAACGGCTCGATTATGCTTCACTCCTGCAACCAGATCACCGGGTACTGGTGCGTAGGACCCTCTTCACTGGAGCGTGAACACTAAAAGATCGCACAAGCGAGGACTACCAGAGCGTTGCAAGACAGCAGTCACTTTCGGGGACGGCCAGCACTCTCGCACGGAGGAGCCAACCTCACTTGAAGAAGAAAAGGGCTCTGCTCAGGAACATAGCGGTCAAGTGTGCGCGCCGTTCCAGCGGTCCTAAGAAGTACTTCGTATCAATTGCCCGCTTCGTGGGGGGTCTACATGGAAAGGATCGTTTGAGATGTACAAGATTTTCCCGTCCTGATGCTCCCCCCGGTCCAAAAAGCGGCGTTTTTACGAGTTCTTCGCCTTTGAACTTATATATGAAGAACAATTGCTACCTCGCATAGAAGCTCCCAGATGGATTTGCCGGTGGGGACCACGTGTAGGGCGATTCCCGCTCTCATGAACCGGAGACCAAACCTTCCCCCACCCAACCTCATCTCCAGGGCGTTCCCGTTGCTCTAGAACTTTATGAATTTTAGCTCTTTCTTATCACACTCGAATGAGCGAATACTGACTTTTGTTCGTTTGATGTCTATCGGTTAAGCATCAGTCCTCTTCCTCAGATCACAACTACCACACTATAAGGGTAGAGAGAGGACTTCCTCCGTAAAAGTCGTATTTGAAACTTACAACACGTTCGTAAATTCAGTATCAGGGGTGGCTTGGAACCTTCCTGGGACCGGGAGAAGTTGTACCCACCGCGGACGTACACCCATGTCCTTCTAAGCTGAAGGTCGCTCATCTGGGTCGCTGGTATACATCTGTGAAGAAACTCTATCGGGAAGGGAGGGCAGGAGGTCTCTCTTAAAGAATTTGAAAAGAAAGAAAGCAAACATGGGGCCGTAGAGGAAAGATTCTGGGAGCAGACCCTGGAAGGAGCCAGACCCTACACCTTTGCAACGGGGGGTATTTTACTGGCGGAGTCCTTTGCTCGGGGTTCCAGGTGATCAGTGCGGGGGGGAGATCAGTGAATCAGAACTGTTGAAGGTAGGTGCACCGAAAAAGCCTCTTCCGTAAGGTGGGTACCTGACCCAGCCGCAAGAGGTCAGGGAAGTCATCGAAGATGGGCCCCTCCCCCGGTTCCAGAACGATACGACGTCAATCTAGGGCCAGGTAGCTTCTTTAAATGGGACATCAAAAGGGGGAGGGCAAAAACTCGGACATCGTCCAGGGGATGGGAGGCCTAAGGAGCGCAAACTCGAAGAACCATCCACACAAGACAAGGACCCGGTCGACTCCAATTGATCGAAAGGGACTCTATGCGAAATGTTCAATCAAATGTTTCTTTCTAAGGGGAGAAAATCTATTTCGGACCAGTGGGTCGGTAGCGAGAATAGGAACAGGTTTTAAAGCTGCGCAAACCACATAAACTGCTGTGAACGGGTCGAAATGTCTCCTAGAAAGAAAATACGCCGACTTTCTGTTCGAACAAGCATACAGTAAAAAGCGACAGTACTAAAGAAACTATCCAACCCACGTAGACCTCAACAGGTCGATTACAGTAATACGTTTCTATCGTCGAGAGCAGGCTTTTGGGACGTCCTTTCTCACTTGAAGCCAGCCCCTGGCTTCAATTAAATTGATCCTGCCATGGACATAAGGGACTCCGGACCTCCTCGACTCTTGTTCCAAACACATACTCAAATGCATAGCAGGTATCTTCGAATCCAGGGCAGGAATATTGCCGAGGAAAGCGAATCCAAGGACATGAGTGTCATCCGAAGGGAAGAAGGTCCAGGAAGCGGGGGAAGAAACGGTGTGTGCAGGGAAGGTGCACAAGTAACGCCAATGGTCATCGATCAAGGGAATAAGGCTATCTATAGTGAAAAATGATGCAACGATTGCCTACAGAAGTGGGGGGGTCGACCGGGGTTCCATTTGGGACTTACCGCACGTCTTAAACAGGAAAAGCATCGGCTTAAAAGGAAAATGGAGACCTGGAAGAGGGCTTCTGGGGGGCGGGATGTAAAAGGAGGGCGCAATTTTGCTGATAGAAAGGATCATGCCGTTGGCAAGGCCACAAACCCTTTACTTCCTCCCGCTACTCCTCGGCCAACCGAGTACGGTTTCTCCGCAAACGAGCGTTCTTCCCGGGGGTTTTGGGGTTGTTTGGCTACCTGAACACCCCCCCTGGAGATGAAGAATTCTCTGCAGGGAACAGGTCCCATTGGCCTGTATGAAGTGCGGAAACCACCAGCAGACTCATGAGAGGAAGGCTGGATTGCGTACTTTGAACTTGCTGATTTCGGTGGGGTACTGGGTTCATGAGCAAGAGGCATTAAACGGGTGCCAGCCTACTTGAAAGAAACACAATGGCCGACTAAACGGGCATGTGGAGTCGGCTTGTTCTATAGAACCATATACGAGAGAGGCTGCAAGTGAACTGAAGTGCATGCGAGCACCGACAACATCTAAGGAAAAGCCTGTTATGATCCGAGGGAGGCCACAAAGTTTCAAATGGAAAAAAACAGAAACAGGACAGAATCTCATACGTCCGGAAACTGGTTCCTGGGCAGTAGAGGCGGGATGGGGACGATCTCCAATCAGATTCGCGGGAGTAAAATACCGCAGCGCCGTGATGGGGCGCTTGGGTCAACTTCAGGCCTGCGGGGCGTTTATGCAGAAAAAAAGATGACTCGTGCGTCAGAAAAGTGGCAGGAAATGACCATTAAATCAAAATTTGGGCAGGGGAACAAAGCAAGTTCTTAAGGGAGGCGTTTAGCGCGACAGGGGGGGCTCGGTCTAAGGTTCTCGGGGGAAACGCTTTGGGACTCGTAAGTGGCGTCCTGCGGCGGGGAAAACAGTAAAATCGCCACCACGTGTTCTGTATGATGCATATATCTACGCGACTCGTGAGCGAACGGCGGGAAGAGCGGAGAGGTCCGATCCCGAAGATGGAAAAGTTCGGGGCTAGGAAAAGAGGCGTTGTAGCCACGGAAAAGTACACCACTTGCTGCTGCACAAAGAATCAAAGCCAGGTGGGTGCCAAGAACCCAACTCGGGAGGGCGAAATCTTGGCGGAAACCAGTGGGGTTGGGGGACAGAGAGGTCTCCTGAAAAAGGTGCATTGCATTAATTTCTTCACCGTTTCTCCCGTAAGCTGGTTTTTCTCAGTATCTCTCTGGGGACTCTTCCTCTGCTAGCAGGACGGTCCAAACTCCTCCTTTCTCGGACTGTCTGGTGGAATTTTTTCTCTGACTTGCCCAATATTACATCTCTATGTTCCTCAATCTTGAATGGCACGAGGATGTGCTGTTAGAGGTCTAGACCCACACTGAGATGAAAGAAATATATAGATAAGATCGTATCAGACAATAGGATCAGAGTCATATTCGGACCGCCGTCAAAACTTCACGCGGGGGACTCCTTCGTATTTCAGTCGATAGATCCTATGGAAAGGAGGAAACGGCTCTTCACGAAATAAGAAGATACATGACATAAATCGGCAATGAACAGGCTTGGTAGGGATAGGTGCCCCGTAAAAGATATAGATCATCAGCGGGTTATTTCGGGCGGCACACTGTTGGTCTTTAAGAATAATTTGCGTTCTTGTCTAACAGAAGAATATCCTACCTTCGCAAATCTGGGGGTTCTTACAGCCCATCCCTCTGAGGGGGGGCCGCCTTGTCCGCGAAAGGGATTCTCATGATGCATTCACCATACTTCTACTTTAAGATTTCTATCCAGGGGTCTCCTCGGAATTACTCTTACACACAGCCTCTATCACATGAGATAGACGTACACAAGTCGCGGAGAAAAGGACCTGCCATCACTCCATGATGATCCTGCAAGAAAATTTCATTTTCCTCATCGTCAAGGTGGGATGGCCAGCCTAATCTTAGAATAACAGCTTCATCCATAAGGGCCGCCCAGGAAAAAGCAAAAAGTCTTCTGCTCCTATGGAAAAGAGGTAATAGGAAGATCGCAGAAGATTCGCGAACAACATTGAACAGGGGGAAGAATTATGAATGATTTCAAAGGGGTCTCTTTTAGTCACCTGGCAAAAACCATTAGGGAAAGAAAAACTCACGCGGGTCCTTCCATGGATTTGCGATTATTAATAGCAGAAGTGAACACGCCTAGGGTAGTGTAATTCGCTTAGAAAGAAGAGGACCAGTAACTAAGAGTCAGGGTTCACCAAGGCACCTTTCACACTTTAAGCAATAGACTATAAGGGACAGCACCACCGCCATCAGGGGAGGAAGGCTAATCCCAGAGGAAACGAGCCGCGCTGCGTGGGGAGAAAGTCGACTTCAACTTGGGAGGGGGTGCGTTCATTGAAGAAGGGGTCAAAAGGCGGCGTTCGCCAAAAAAACGAGCGTGAGGAGACAAGGAATGCGTTCTGGGGACCAAGATTCGAGGAAAGGTTGTGACGTAACTGTGAATACGGCCCAGAGGAATGAGGATTAGATCAGCACCAAAATAGGCATGCCGTAACGGGAAATCGAATCGGAAGAGAGCAGTCCATGGGGGTGGTTATGACGCTACGCATTGATGGTTTCCTGTGGACAATACCGTGTCAGGTCCGCCGCATAACAAGGGAATAAAGGTCGGCAATCCGGGCATCGGGGCAGGAACGAGGCTCGGCTACTGTACTCTCCGGTTAGAACATTTCGGCTTTACTTGGGACTTCTTGTGGAAAAAGGTTTGACCAGCGTCCTGGGAAAACCTTCTTTGCGGCGTTCCAAAAGGGCAATATGTGGGAGTACTTGGCCTTTTGCGTGTTCTAGGCTACAAACGTGCTTCTCTTAGTTGGAAAACTATCACGGTATCTCATCCTGCATGATGCTCTAGACTTTACCAGTGATAGATGACAACCTCTCGCCTGATATCGTACCTTGATACCGTGGTGAGTTCTGCTATCCGGCCGAAGATATTCAGTGAGGGAGAGAAACGAACCAAGTGAACGCATGAGAAGTTTCGCGGGTCGGGGACGTATACTGCGTCGATACAAGTGGGAGTGGTGAGGTTGCGAAGCACGAACTCGGGGAATTTTTAAGAGTACTGCCGTAGACACTCCGGGCGTCTGGAGCTACTGACCACCTGGGTCATGCGCCACCGAGACTACCAGTGGGGGGCCTCACTCATCTTGGTCGAAAATGGAGAAAAAATTTGGTGGATTGCAAAATTCCGGACCTTCATAAATTTGATATCGATCTTTGGTCTGGGGGGGGTTCGGTGTGTATGAAGTTTCGGACTCCTTCGACCATAAATTCTTAGAGAGGCCCTTGCAGCTTAGAGCAATTTTGTCAAAGAAGACAGGACGTCGGGGCCGAGTGCGGGTGGCGGCGAATTTGCTTTGGGGTTGCGGACACTTAGGAAGTTTACAACTGGGTGGGGTGAGTCTATCAACGTCCGATCGGTAGTCCGCCGAACACAATTATGAGGATGCTCAGGGGGCCTTTGAGAATAATTCTACTTGGGGGTCAGCTTCAGCCTCGTGACGCCAGAAGGGGGGAAAAATAGGTGTGATGCATCTGTAAGCTGAGAGGGGGGGCCTCCCTGAGTCTCTCTTCGACCGATGGGCTCTACCCTGTGCAGAAAA
>Ga0179591_1294599_pt1 | contig 16639 bp, 18 predicted proteins | sample CZOMad2_1_08_16f_FD_182891 | JGI IMG/M metagenome (GOLD analysis project Ga0179591, IMG submission 182891) | Vadose zone soil fungal communities from Angelo Coast Range Reserve, California, USA - CZOMad2_1_08_16fungal (PacBio error correction) | ecosystem: Environmental > Terrestrial > Soil >...
GTCATTACCGAAGATAAGGATTGTTAATTGCCGATCCTTGTCCCGGCCTCACACAGTGTAACCGGGGAGGTCTGAAACAAGGGAAGGGGGGGGGTCCAAGGTACAAAAAAAAGTCAACGCTGTGGGGTACGACCCGCACTCCCCACTGTCCCCCCACGTCAGTGGATCCTTTTGCTGGTCTCTTCCTTGTAGGGGGGGGGAACGGACCTTGCAGATGACCGGATTCCGCCCGGCTGGTCACCCGCGAGGTGCGACGAAAAAAAAAAGTAAGTTTTATTCAGTGAATGACACGTCAAGGAGGGTCTTGGGGGATGGGACGACTTTTTCAATCATGAAACACAATCGGTGCAGGAAGAAACTTTCGCCTTGGGGGGAGATGACGGGGGACGAACCAGTTGGTTGCCAGAGGCACGGGGGAGAGGTCAGACACGGGAGTTTAGGCGAAATACGGAACTCGCAACGGGGCTCAAAAAAAGAGACTGGCGCATCAAAAGGAATACACATGGACCGTCTTTGCCTCATACCCCATCGAAAAAAGCCTCAGAACTAAAAGGCAGATCAGTACGGGAAACGCGTGAGAGTTCAAGGGAACGTGGATCGAGGTTCCTGAAGATGAAGTTCTCAAGCGGAAAAAATAAACGGGGAAAGGTAGATCGAGCAAAAAACAGCCTAAATATAAACTCACGGGGCGGGGGGGGGAAGTCGCCCTTATACCTGGGGGAAGGGGGGTAAATATAGGGTAAAAATTCCACCAACAACAGAATTGAAGATGATTAGTGGGATCAGGAGATTGAAAGTCTGGAGAGAAAAACGGCGGGGAAAGTTTTTCTCTAGGGGGAAAATTTTACGAAAAATGTTTCCTTGTACGGGAGGGGGGGGGACCACGTTCCGTGAAGTAGGAGAAGAGCAAGAGGCTAAAACAACTAGCTTCGGATAGCCAATAACGAGAAAACCGGGTTCTTGGGGACATGGGATAGGTGACTGTGGGAGATGCGTAATTTTGGAACCAACGTACCAAGACGAGGGGGGAACAGGGTCAGCGTGGTTTTTAGGTCCCGGGAGGTACACAAAAGAAAGGTTAGTGGTGACTATAAGAATTAGTTCCTACTGTGGTTTGGGGTAAAAATGTAGTTTCCTTTAAAACTTTAGAGCCAGGGTGGCATCGCTGGAACCCGTACAGTGGACCAGAGTACAAGAGGGGAAAAACGATTACCTCAAAGGTGGAAACGGGGGGTTCCATACCCCGGGTCGTGGATTCCCAATAGGTAGGGTAGGTTGACTTGTGATTCGGTGAAAAAAAAACGGGAAGTCCGGAGGAACCGAAAAGTAAAAACGGAAAAAAACCCCACATGGGGACCACACAAACGAGTTGGACTACTGGGGGGACGAGACAAACAGTCCTGAAAATCAAAAAAAACAGGGGGAATCCCTTTTTGAAAAAAAGAGGAGCATGCGCTCACGGGAAAAGACCACGATAACAAAGGAGGAGACAGGAAACTCTGGAACCAAAAACGAGCCCTCACTGGAGGGACAGAAGAGCAAAAAAATAGAATAGATGTGAAAAAAAACAAAGGGCGACAATTCTTTTCACAACCCAAAACTACCCAATTTACCAAAACAAAGAGCCCAACGACGAAACCGAAAGATAGACACGAAAAGCAAAAAACGTCCGACGTGGGAAGAAAACCGGATTGCGTGGAGGCCGGTCAAATCGGAAAATAAGTGATCACGCGTCAAGAGTCGAGCAAAGTTAATATGAAAAAAGGGGGGGGGAACGTCCTTTGTGATACGAAACAAGGGTGGGGGGGGGGAAAGGGGGGTACATAGTGCGGGAAAAGCCGCGAACGCACTCCATGACACATCAGAAAAATAATAGGGAGGGTTGGAGCCCGCATACTGGCGATCAGCACCATAACTTTCATCGAGGAATACTCAAAAATCAAACCACAACCAAGAAAAAAGGGTAAGTGGACCGTTGAGAGAAGAACAAGACCGACGGGTCGGTCCCAGATTGGGAAGAAAAGGGGGTATGAAGGTGGGGGACGCAAGCAAACCCGAGAGATGAATCTTGAATCCCCAAGAAAAAGATCGGTCCTGAATTTGGGGTGAAGAAGCGGGGTGAAACTGCGGGAGGGGGAAACACATAATCAAGACGTTCATATAAGGCCAAGGAATAAAGAATTGTCTATAGGGGGTGGGGGTGCCAAGCCAAAGCATCAACCCCCCGATTGGGGGGGGGTTCCAAACCGTCCCCGTCGCAACCCGACAAATAAAGGAAAGGGGGTCAAACCTGACTGGGTACAAACAGTACCAAAGGCTAAGCAGAAAGAGAAGAGGTCGGAGTCCAATGTTTCCGGTTGTGCCGGGAGGGGGGGGTTGGCGCCATGGACTCATCCTCCCGTCAAAACCATTAAAGATGGGGGGAGTAAAAGCGATGGGCGATCCACCAGACTAGGCAAACTCGGGGGAAAGATGCAGTGATCTCCGGCTCAAAAAACGAGGAGGAAATATAAGATCATGAAATGTGCACCCATCACGGACCGGGGGGGATCAAAGCAAAGCGCGGGCGGCACGACAAGATGGTCACTGAAACAGGACAGATGAAAATCGAGAAACAACCCTTCCAGGACCACCATGAATCCAACAAAAACCTAAGTCTGGGCAACCTGTGTATCTGTTGGAAAAGCACGGTTCCCAATGGCGCAAAGGGAGCGATGTGTGGATAAAACGAAAAATGGCGGGGCAACAGTCCCTAAAGGGGGAACGGAAAGGGCTGGTGGGTGAACCAAAACCCACAAGCAAAGAAGGGGGGAGGAGGGCCCAAACTTGGCAAGGAAGAATGACCGCAAATGTGAATCAAGCATCCCCACCCTAGGATGGCCAAAGACTCGGCGCCATGAAAAGGTCAGGTACCGGGGTTAATTAGAGAGAGGGGGGGATATACAATGTCAAAAAAAAGGACAACTACCGCAAAAGGAAACCCGCACGTTCGGTGATTTTTGGGGTCAGAAAAAATTCCCAGAGCACTTATACCCGTGGAAAAAGGTGAGTCGGACCCATAATCGGGATCTCCGGAACGAGCTCGAAACCCGGCACCGTGCGGTTCCGGCCTGACTCAGGTCCAAAAATTGTAGAGCTGGACACCCGAGTACACACAAAAACCGTCGGGCCGAAGGGACCAAAATGACCAAAGAAGAAATGGAGAAAAAATCAAACTTTACACGACGAAGAAAGTCACCGCGAGGAGACCGAAACACACGTCAATGTCAGGACTTCGAAAAGCGGGGGGGGGGGAAGCTTGAGGAAACGTTCTAGGGGGGCGAGGAAAGTGGATTGGTGAGAGGGAGGGAATAAAGTTCCAAACGCCTATGCGGGCCTGAGAGGGCGCGGAGATGTTGCTCCGGGGGAAGGGGGGGGGTCGATCAGCAAAATAACCCTATACTTCTTTGATGGCTTGAAACGGCTGAGCACTACACCTCCCAAAGGGAAAAGAGTGGGGCGGGAGTCCTGAGAGCCAAGGCTTCATTAGCGGGGCTGGTGGTTGGGTAACCGGGGTAACGACAGGAGGCACTTCTGGGGTCCTGGGGAAAACAATTCACCCACACGACTACTTCTATGGTACGCCAGAACGCCCCTGTGGGAAGGACGGGGGTGTTTGTATGGGGGGGAAAAAAGTCGGGGACAGTCCAGGTCAAAGAAACCTTTGACGAAACGAGCGAAAATAGAAAGGGGGAAACCGAATACGGTGTGCCAAAAAAGACATCGAGAAAAGCAAAGGCCCCTAAAACATTTTGTTTTACAAGAGGGAAGAAAAAACGAAAAGGGGTGGACCAGGGGTCATCATGAAAAATAGCAGACCGGCATGGGAAGACCTTGGAGGGAGGGTCCGTCAGGGGAAACGAAATCAACGGGTCAAACTTCAACGGACGCTTCCTGGGAAGGAAAGGAAATTGGGGCACTACCCCGGGAAAGGACAAAAGGGCAGTGCAGGGGTTAAAAACTGTAAAAAACACCCCGGGGGTGATGCTCACCAAGGAGTTTGGTGCCCCAAAGACAAATTTGCAGGCAGGTAAAAAAAAAAAGGGGCGGCTACATAAAGTGGATTGCTTTTCATCACCAGCAAGGATAAATTGAAAAAAAAGATCGGCAACTTGTCCATAGATTGGCGAATAGAAATAAAACTCATGTCGGGGGAATTCAGAGGCACCTTCATCAGTAATCATCTTCTTAAAAACAGGGAACCAGTAAAGGGTATGCAAACTGTTAGTCCAGGACGATGGAGGGGAAAAACCTCGCTGTGAAGTTGGGCACCGGTGGGGTGACCTGCCTTCGAAAAGCGTTGGGGGGGCAAGGTTGGGGGGGACGAATTGTCTAAAACGTCTAAGTGAACAACTCAAGGGGGAGGAGTAGCATATTCACGGAGGCAGAAAGTCACCTACAACTCCAGGGCTATTTGGGGGGGCCGGGAGAAGTTAACGAGTCGAAGGGGGACCCTCCCAATTACCGGAGCCGGTGACGGGAAGAATGTATAATATGGGAGGCCATCAGAAAGTCGCGGGGTAAACCAAGGGGTCATGACTGGGAAAAAAAAGAGGTAAGTTAAACCCCTCACACAAAAAATTGGTTGGCGTCGCCAAGTGGGGAAAAAAATAAAAAAAAAAAAGCCTGAACTGACACTTCCGGCGTGCGCAGCGACTCGTAAAAAAACAAAAAAAAAAGGGGGGGGATACCCGACCTGTTGGCCAGATGTTACAATTTGAGGGGGGAATTATCTCAAAAACAGAAGGCCGAAAGGGGGGGGGGAGAGTCGGTACGCGAAGGAAGTTTGTACCCGCAGGGGGAGGACGAAGGGGGAAGAGAAATTCAAAAGGTGGTCTTTTCTTTTAAGTTTCTCAGGCGACCTTGCGGGGAGAAAAGAATCTGACCACTAAGGGCGGAGGAAGGGGAGGACCCAAGCGAGCAAAACGAACCGTTGAGTTTGAATGGCACTTTCAAACTGAAGGAAAAAAAATTTTCAGGAGAGGAGGGGGCGTGGACGGGAAAAAAAGGGCAGATCCTAAAGAGGGGAGAAAAAAAGTTACAAGGTGGGTACTGTCTGACGAGTCCAATGATTATTGGGGGAAGAAAGGAGAGTAGCCTTAGTGGGATCAAGAGTTAGAGACCGGCACCGGGAGCTGGGGCTTGTGGATTTCAGTGGGGCTGAAGGATTTCCTCGACGGGTGGGTCCCGCAACCCAGAAAGGAGGAGTTGGGACTAGACTTGGGGGGACCGCCCAGTCGCCTTGATGAAGGTTTGGGTTTCCGGGCAGCACATCCCGAACGAAGGGGGCGGAATCAATAGGACGTCCGGTGGCTCTGAAAAATCAAATAAAAGGAATGTAGAGGCCCACCCTGTAAATACGTTGCAAAAGGTATGTAAACAACTTCCTTTCTCCCGGGGGTATACCCGGTTGCCCGGCCAGGGTCTGCAAGAAATGGAAGGGACGACTCTATTCTTGACCAAATCCGCGGCAAGATGGCACATCGAGGGGCGGAGGGAATAGAAGAAATTGAGCCTGTTCTTTTAAGACGGAACAGGATGGAGGGGGTCTCTGGGGACGAGGCAAAAGGCAGGAGCCAAAGCGACGCCGGGAGGCAGTGAAGTCCGGAAAAAAGGGAGGGGAAGTTTGGACCACTCTTAGGAACTCGTCCACTCACAAGGGCAGATCACTCACAAGCCCAGCGGCGAAGGAAACCGGTCAACGTGGGGGGGGTGCTCGCCTAGAAAAAACAACCCGGGAGAAGGGGGGAGGGGGGAGCTCAAAAGGTCCCGGTGGCGATTGCCTGCACAGAAGGATTTGAATTTGCTTACAGGGGGAGGGGGAGTGGAAAGGTGCCAGGGGTCTGGAAAAAGCCGAAGCTCTATCGAGGACCGCCCAACGCAAAAGGAAGAAAGACCCAAGACGTCTTGGGGGTCAAGCCTTCGTAAAAAGAGAAATTTGAGGGGGAAAAAAGATTTGCGGACCTGGTCATTGTCGGGAATCCCCAAGTCGAAGAGGAAAAGGAGGGGAGAATTGAAAGGGTCCAAAAGGGCCACAACGGGCCAAGTAGGGGACACGAAGGATGGCCATCAAGAAAAAAACAAACAAACGTAAAGTGAAGGAGGAAGAGGGAAAAAGGGAAGCCTTTAAAGAGTCTGTTCCGCGAAAACTAAACGCTTGGAATGAAACATCAGGGTTCGAAAGCACGCGAGAAGTAGACGGTTTGATATCCCACGCAAAAAAAGGAAAAAAAGGAAAAATGAAAGCTTGCAGGAGGGTCCCCCGGAAACGGGGCAGACGAATTACAGACGGTCAAAAAACAAGAAGAACTTAAAAAAAAGGGGATATGTCACGGGGGAGTGTGGGGAAAGGAAGAGGATCGGAGGAATTTTGTGGGAACCGTCTTTCGGGGGGGTTCACCTTTGACTCAATTTGCCCTTGGGGGGGGAAAAAAAGCGGGGCTTAAGCCTCGTTATTCATCGCCCAAGGTATCCCCGGTGTTGGAGCGAAAAAAGCAACTCAGGGAGAAGGAAAAGCCTTTGCCGGATACGATGAGAGAGGGGTCTTATCACTAGGGAAATATGGAGGAAACTTTGTGGGACGAGAGTATATTTCTTGGGCCGAAAAGCGCCTGAGGGGCTTGGCAGGGGAAGGGACAGGTGAGACACGCTTTTTCCCGTCGGGAGGAGGGACAACAGAACACCACTTTAAAGGGGGGGGGCGTCAAAGAAAGTGAAAATCAACGTTCGAACTTAAGGACAAAATAAAGGAAGACTTAGAAAGACTTGAAGAGGGGGGGGGGGGATGCAAACCTCGAAAGGGTTGTCGAGTGGAGGGGGGTTCGTAATGAAACCAGTTCTAAAAGGCAGACGGACAACCCCGGTCCGAGGACCGTCCTGGGAAAGTTGGGGAAGAAAACCCAAACAACATTTTCCAACGAGAACCCCAGTTGGAAAGGGGGGAGGGGAAGGAAAAGGGTGAGTGGCGGTTTCTAAAGGTCAAAAAAGCATTCAAGAGTGGAGAAAAAGCCATTGATTGCAATACAATCACAAAAACAGGAGAGGTGGGTCGTCAAACAGAAGAAACGTAAGACCAGAGACCAACGACAACGTCAGGTCATTTTGTTATTCTGGTAAAAAATCAGGGGAGGGAAGGGGGAAAAATCCGCCGATGAAAAAGGCAAATGTCCCGAAGAAGGGTCAAGAGTAAGACAGTTAGCCTCTTACTCTAAAAAAGACTCAAAGAAAAAAAGAAGAGATTTCAACAAGGGGCACAAAACGAAGAATTTGGGTAAGTCGGGAGAGAAGAGGGTTCATGCATATGGTACTCTTGGCCACTGGGGCTTTAGGGGAAAAAAAGACAGGAAAAAAATTCACAAAACCCGGGGTGAAAAACAGTTGGAAGTACATACGGACTCGGGTCTGCACAAAACAGTGGCAAAACTTCAAAGATGAAAGGGGTTGGAGGCTCCCACTCTGGGGTGAAAGAAACGAAAACAGCGGGGGGGGTCAGGTGGTAGTGCACATGACCAGAAAAAACCGTTCTATTCGAAGGGGACAGCAAGAAAAGAAGGGACAAGAAACTTCAAAACAAGGAACGAGCGAGTTGACAGTGATCACGTTCAACCACTATAAAAACAGAACTAACGGGCGACCGACAGCAAGGAGGGTCTATTTGCCCATCAGACAGGAAAAAGGGGAGTTCAAAACGAAAGACCAAAAAAAAGGAGTATGGAACAAAGACAAAAAGCAGTTAGCACTGGGATCGAGGAGAGGTGGGGGGCCTCACAAAAACTACCAGAGGAAGCAGTTGAAGTTGGTATCACTCCAGTCCTTACTTTTTAAAACGAAAATGGGGGCGTAGAGAAAATCGGAAAAAGGAAAGACTGGGGAGTAAAAACGCCCCGCTAGTGTCGGGGGAAAAAAAGCAAGAAGGTATTATTCAGATCAAACCAGAATCCCAAACATTACGGTCTGGATGGGGAGGGGATACTCTCAATCGTTTAGAAAGAAGGGAGGGGGAAAACTCATCAACTTGAAGGGGAATCGAAAAATATAAAAAAACGTAATAGCGGGGGCCAAACCCACTCGACACGAAAGGTTTTGGGTATGGGAAAAGCTTAACTAGAGGGGGAAAACCATACAACCCAAGAAAGGAACGAAGCAAATCGGAGCACAAATGCCAACAACCAAAAAAACAAAGGGACAAGGGAAAGGAAATTTACGAGGTCGAAAAAAAAACACGGTCGAGGACTATTAACAGGAATTCAGAACTCAGGCTACTACTACCTCCTAATATGACATGAAGAAAAAACGAAAATAGACTCTGGGAGAGGGGGGCCGTCTATAGATAACTTGTGGTCCATTTAGAATATAACCCTTTGGGGGATCTACGGATGAAAAAAAAGGAACAGTCGAAACTCTATCAGAACGATACAGGGGAAAAAGGGAAAATTAAGGAGCACAGGGTGACGGTTAAACAGGAACCACTTCTGAGGGGTTCACGGGTTACAGTGAACAAACCACAGGGGGAGTCGAATGGAAGGACCTCCGGGGGGAATCGTGGAAATAACTGTGGAAAAAGCCTACTACCACGGGGATGGGTTGCAGATCAGGGGCTCGGTCAGACTGGTACGTCATCAAGCACGCTAAAAAGGCCACGGTTTGGCTGGGGGAGAAAGGGAAAAAAACTGGGAGGGGGGGGAAAATTCAACTCACGCAAAAAAAAAAACAACATCGCGGAGAGTGTTGGGAGGGGGGGGGGGGGTCCGACGGAGGTCGGCTTGACCGTTCGCCAGGGGGGTTTTGTGTCGAACTCGCGGTCCCCAGTCACCCTTGGGAATTTAACCTGACAACATACTGAAAAGAAGGACTTTTAAACGTGGGAAAACCACGATCCCGGCCCCCAAACAGGGAGCTTTATGAACGGGGGGGGAAAAGTTGGAAACGATCACAGGGAAAGGAAAGCCACTGCCAGCTTAACTAAAGAAGAAACACAACGCAGTATTAATCAGGAGGGAGTAAAAAGCAAGGGAAAAAAAAAGAAACTGTGAAGAAAAACAGAAGACTGGGAAAAAAGGAGACAGGTTCTCCCACCCTGAAAAATCCAACTGAGAAAAAGTAGGAGGGAAAAGGGGGTGAGAGGGAGATACCCAATCAAAAACAAAGGATCTAAACGAAAGGGACAAGGTCTGAGGCGCCAAGGGGGGATTTGACGTGGAAACCCCAAATCTTCAATTAGAACAGAAAAAACAAAAGGGAAAAAAAAAACGAGAAAAAAATCACTACACTATCAGAAAAGAGGTAGGGGGAAAAGGGACGGGGTAAAGTTAAAAGGTCAGTTGATGAGTAGTGAACGGAAAGTAAATAATCGGTGGCGTGGGAGAAATAAAGGGACAAAGAAACATTGATTGCGTTGGAGAAAATGGGGGGGGGGAAGGGGGGAAGGGATGGGGGGAGATTTTGGGGAGGGGGGGGAGGGGCCAGCGCGGCAAGAATGAAGAAATTAGCTCAGTCCAAAGCTCATTACAAAAAGGGGAGACAAGAAAGGGGCTGGTAATAACCGAGAGTAAACTTCAGATCCCAAAAACAAAAAACCAGAAGAGATCGTCTATGACAATCACGGGTTCAGCGGGAAATAGGGGAAGTATTAACAAAAAGCAACGCCGGGTGAGGGGACCAGTGGGGGGTTAAAAGATCCAAGTACTTGTTCAAAGAAAAGTAAAGGCAAAAGGGGTACACCACGGAAAAAAAAATCAAGTAGATTTTTAAAGAAGAGTGGGGGGGGGGAAAAAAACCAAAAAGGGCGGGTGGAAGAGCCAGACGAAGAAAAGTAGGATGGGTCAAATGGTTGTTGGAAACCAGCACCGAGCCACCCTAATGGGAGGGGAACACGCGCTCAGGAGAAACTAAAAAACATTCTGAAGAAAGTGTTGGCAAAAAAGTGACGGTTTACAAAACAATAAACCAAAGGAGGGGAAAAAAAAAAAAAAAAAAAATCAGCGAGGGGTAAGAAATTAATTGTTGCGTTCCCAAGTATCTTGGTTTCGGTCAGAGGGAAAGCCATGTCCTGGTGGGGGTGAAAAAAACACTACAAGAAAACAACTGAAGAAGGGGATAGAAGAAAACCGCGTGAAAAAAAAAGGAGAAAGCCCTCTCTTCCACGGTATGGGAAAAAGAGGCAAAAACGGACGCAACTATACAACAATCAAGGAGAGAAAAAAAAAAATCACTGGGGGGAATCGTGTACAGAAATAAAGACTTCAGGAAGCAATAGAGGGGGGGGGAGGGGGAGGACCGCCAAAGGATACCTTTATGCAAAGGGAAGAGAACCATAATGGAAAAAGCCATACCAAGAGGGCACATGAAAAAGGAAAAGGTGAAACTCGCAAGACTGGGACCCCGAAGGTGGGGGGGGGAAAAACGTGGGTCGAAAGTAACTTTGGAAAAAAAAGTTAAGATCCGGGATGGGGGAGGAAAGAAGAAGAATTTGAGGTGGTCAAAACCCCGTTAGGGGCGTGCTGGTTGGAAAAAATCTGACACGGGAGAAGCCCTGGACGTCCTTGGCCAAAAAATCACGAGGGGAAAACCACAGGTTAATAATGTTCAACAGAGGAAAAAAAAAGAAATTCTTAAAAAAAAAACAAAAGTCCGAGGGGGAGAAAAGGGGGGGGATCAACTGTCGGGGGAATTTGAAGAGGACGGACTATTTAACGCCCAAGTACTAAAGGAGACAAGAACGAAGGACACTGGGGACGGAAGGGTGGGGGGGATCATTTCAACAGTGGGAAAAGGAGACCGTGACGTTGATAAGGGAAAGGAAAGGACGGGAAAGTCGACGGAAACACTCCGGGCCGAGAAAGAAAAACTGTACAAGTCGGTTTCCGGCTGCAACTGGGCGGGACGTTTTAGAAGGAGGGGGGGGAAAACTCGCCGAAAAAAAGCAAAAAAAACAACCCGAAAAGGTAGGAAGTTCGACAACAGAAGAAAAAGGGGGACGGGGGCTACCCGACCGAAGCAAAAAACCAACCAGAAGAAAAATCAAAATGTATGATGGAGGGGGGAACTAAGAGGGGGGGGGTTGGGGGGGAAGAGGGTGAGATGCCATTTTGAATGGGAAAAGGGGGCTGGGGGGGAGGGGGGGGTAAAAAAAAAAAAAAAAAGAAGTTACAAAACCGCCGCTAAGAAATTAGCGCCTGAGAAATATTTGCGCAAGGGGGGGTGGGGGTTTTTGTGGGGGGGGGTTGTTGGGGGTTGGGGGGTGTGGGTTTGGGGGGGGGGGGGGTTGGTGGGGGTTTTTCGTCAGCGATCCACCCGGGGTCGGAAATGTTGGAAAAAACCGTTTTGGACTTGGAGAGGAATCCTGCCGAAAGGAGCGGGGCGGGTCCAAGGTGAGCGCAACAGGCTTTACGGAAAAAAACGAATTCAGAAACGAAAAGGGTGCCTTGGGTTTGGAAGGGGGGGGCAGACTGCATGCTAGTTTGACACGGGAGGGAAGGGGAAAAAGAGTATGAACTAAAAAAAAAAGAACGAAAGACCATTGTGGGTGAACGGGACCGTGGGTGACCCGGCAACGGTAAGTTATGGGGGGCCGTGTTTAAAGCCCCAACTGGACACCAGGATGTCTAAAGGAGGGAAAACAGGGGGACGAAAAAGACCAGAAGGGTGTTAAGAAAAAAAAAAAGGAAAAAAATCAGAGAGACGCAAAATCCACGAGTGGGGGGGAACCGCCAAAAAGACGTGGAACTGGTAAAAAAAATAGAAGCGGGGGGGCTTACAAAAAAGTAGGAAAAAGAAGGCACCTAGAAACCATTTCAATGACCACGTGGGGGCAGAAGGTTGGCGGGAGCAAGTCACGAGAAAAAAAGCTGAAGCGGGAAAGATGAATTCCTGCCGGGTGTGGGGGGGAACAGAGGTGAACTAAATTTTTAACTTTGAAATAGTAAAGTGAAAACCAACGTGGACCTCACAACTGGGGGCAAGGGAAAAACCGGGGGTAGAGGGAATTCCGGGCAGAAGAGAAGCGGTCGGGGTTAAAGACGTATCAACCTGCCCCAGAAAGCGCGGCGAGACAGTCCTCCGAGGGGTCAGCAAAGGGAGCTGGGGGAAAAAAAAAACAAACCGAGCCTGCATAGTAAGGAACCGACGGTCAGAAGCAGGAAGGAGTCCTGTGAGCCTTGGGAACCAGAGCGAAAAAATTTTACCAGGGGGTGAAGAAGGGGGAACGGGGGGTGCCTGGGGGATGGATAGACGAAAGAAGTCACAAGGGGTCAACTGCGATTCTATCAAGGGACGAAAACACTCGGACACCTGGGAAAAGAGGGGCCGACTCGGGCTAAAAGGGAAAAAAAAGGAGAAAGTGTTCTCCGTTACACCTAGAAGGATTAAAAAAAGGCGGATAACCAAACATCCAGACCGCCAAAGTTGACGGGAATTTGATAAGACACGAGGAAAGGAAAGGGGGGAAAAAAAGCAAGAAGGAGGCGAAAGTCAATGGAAAAAAGGGGAAATGGACGCTGCCAAAAGGAAGCAAAGGCCTTCTTACGACCGTGCGTACCAAAGAAGGGAACGAGAAATGAGCCAAGAGGGGGGGAATCACGTGACACGTGGGAAAAGGCAGGGAACGTCGGGACACGTCTGGGTCGACCTCAGGGAAAGTAACGAAAAAAATTCAGGGGGAAGTGCCGCATGGGGGGGGGGGGAAAAGTGAAATGGAATCTTTCGTAAAGGGGGTTCGGGTGGACTTCTGAGAACGGAGGCCGCATAGCACGATGGGGAAAAAAGACACCCTGCGAGTGGAAAGCGTGGTTGAGATGTGAGGAAAAAAGGGGAAAAAAGAAGATGGAGGGGGGAGTTAAGGAAGCGGCCCACGGGGTGCGGTAAGGGGAGGGACGGGGGTAAATGCCAGAAAAACTGAAGAAAAAGAAAAAGCCTAAGGACTATCAAAGGAACCATCCAGGGGAAAGTCAAAACTATCCGATATGAAGGGGAAAGCCCGGAGCAGGTCTTCCTGAAATCACGGGGTAGAGACCGTCTTGGGAACCGCTGAGTTATTGAAAGGGTGGGGCAGGGCGATGTCCGACCCGGAAAAAGGGGGTGGTGACCCGAAGACACTGAAAGGGAAAGTGTGGTACGCCGGGGATACATTGGAAAGCAAAAAAAAGAAATATGAAGTGGGGGTGGGGGGGGATCCATAGAAAGAGTCGGGCACCAGCAAAAAAAAAAGGGGATTGTGGGGGGGGGCCAAACGGAAGCAAAAATTAACGGATTATTTACCTAACTTTGAAAAGGAACTTCGGGGTCGGAAAAGGACACAGGGAAGAACCTTTTATCGACCGGGAGAGGGAACTGACGGAGGGGGGGAAAACTAACGATGCAAAAGAAGAGAAAAGAGGGCATCGTATGTAGGACGTGCTGGAGTCTATAGAGGACGAGAGGGGGGAGGGGGGGGCCGAAAGACCTTTATTCAATGGGGGGTGCCGAGCTGGTTGAAAAACCCCAGAAGGAGAAAAAAATCAGTGACCCGAGAAGACGCCGCAGTAGGCAAGGCGCCGGGGGGGCAGGAAAAAAGGCTTCCTCCTTAAGACGATACATCAAAAGGCAAAAGGGGGAAAAAACTCACAAAAGGAAAGCATTATAAAGAAAAGCGGGGAGAAAAGCAAAGGGGAAAAATCGGCAGCGTTTCATGCCGGGGAAAGCCCAAGGGGCGGGCAGGCCTTGTCCAAGGCGGAATGCCAAAAAAGAGGAAAAAAAAAAACGCTTAGGGGGTCTCGGGGCAGAAAGAATGGCAGCCGCCAAAGACGATGCACCAAAAACCAATGGGGAATGGGGGAACCTATCTCATCATATTTCCTGTGGGGGAAGGAAAAAAGAGGGGCCCACTGGTGTGAATGAAAGGGAGGGCGTAAACCCCACCCCCCAGTCCCCTGGGGGAATCCAGGAAAGACACCGCCAGCAAAGGCTAGGAAAAGAAAAGAATCGCGGCGCAAAAGGCCAAGTGCCAAAAAAAAAAGGGTCCTAACGAAACAACGCTAGAAAAAAAAAAACAAATGGGGTAAAATGATGAGAATGTATCACCCGGGGGGGAAAGGGGGGAAGGACCCGGGAACTCTTGAAAAAAAAAACTTTTCTAAAGGAAGATAATGAATAAGGAGAGAAGGAAGCGGGGGTCCCTCACCGGTACTGCAATTGAAAGAGAAAGGTCAAAAGTCTCACCAGTTAAAAGAACGAAGTTGAAGGCTGGGGGAAAAAAAAAAATAAAGATAGGGAGAAGGCGGGGAAGAGTGACGGGGTCAATGCCAAATTGGGGACCGGGAGAAAACGAAGGAGACACTCTGGGACCATACACGAGGGGCATAAAAAAAGAAGTTCAATCAAACCACGGAGAAGTTGGTTGGGATGCGGAACCAAGCATGCAAACGAAGGAGGGGGGGCTAAGGAGGGAAAAACCGGGACGTATCTCCGAAGTAAACGGGAAGGGCTGGATCAGAGATGGGGCGGGGAAAAGGGAAAAGGGGCGGGGGAAAACTACCTAGTATTACTCTACTTCAGACGTGAGGAAAGGAATGTCCTGCAGGGAGGTGAACGACTAAAAAACTGATTGAGGGGGGAAAGAGTGGAAAAAAAGGGGGAATCCAAGGGGAAGCCGCGCGGAGGAAATAGCGCGTAATACACGCACTACCAAGGTCCCGCAGGTTCAAAAAAAAGAAGGAAAAAAAGCCTTATGGCAAGGAGGAGTCCTTAATTACAAAAAAGCACTCGCCGTTCCAACCGGGCCTGTCAGAGGACCGGTCTGGTTTTTTGGGGAAAACCGACCAAAAAAAGAAAGGGGGGGACAACCATCCAAATTAGTACAGGGAAGCAAAGCAGGGAGGGGAGGGCAGAAAACCTCGGTACCACTGGGAAACGGGAGTCGCCGAACACAACTCTAGTTCTACGACATACAGGATCCATGCTGAGGTGGGGGGGGGGGGAGGGGTCCCACCTCATTACCCAAAAAACCAAAAACCAACTCTGAAAAGGTCTTGGGAAAAGCGGGAAATCTTCATGTCGGAGGGGGGTAGTCGCCAAGAGGAAAGAGGGCCAAACAGAACGGTTAAAAAAGGGGGATAAGGGAAAAAAAAAAAACATCCGTAGTCCCACGACCTCCCAATACAAATAATGGGGGTGGATCGTACTAAAAAGGAGGAAAAAGTGGGTGGAGGTGTGCTTCATGATAGGCCATGGGTTGATTACTCAGGGGACAGGGAAATGGAAAAAAAAGGAAAAGTTTGGGGGAAAAGAAAAAAGAAAAAAATTTGCCAGGGCCCGGGCCAAAAAAAAAAAAAGCCCAAGGGATAGAAGGAGTTATGGGGGGGGCCGTCACAATCACGGTGTCGCACAACGACTGGGGGGGTGAAGAACTCGTCGCAAGGGGGAGGGGGCGGGGGAGTCAAAAAAAAAAAAATCAAAGAAAAAAGGCAGGAAAATAAGGAGGGGGAAGAAGAAAAAAGGTTTCACCCCCCAAAAAACCGCCCCCCCTAAGAAGAGGTCCGCGTCAGTCAAAACTTCGGCGAGGGAGGAAAAAACCGGGTCCGATGCCTCGTCCTCATGTCCAGAACCGGGGGTCAAAGAATAACAAAATGGAAGGTGATGAACTGTGACATTGACGGGGGGAAAAAATGTTTTAACAGAGTGAGGATTGGGGGGGGGTAGGACGCACCCGCCTCCTGAAAGCTAAGGTGAAGGTGTGGGGTCTCCGGAGAAAGGGGGGGAAAAGGGAACAGCGAAAAAAAAGATCTGAAAAAAGAAAGAACGGGTATTCCGTCCCTGGGGTACACCCGCGATTGAACCGGAGGGGGGGTTCACGGGGGGGGAAAGACAGGGGGTTAAAGACCCAACATGAGGGTCCCCAGGGAGTCTCAAAAAGGGAATGGTTCTTGACAGGGGGAGACAATAAGGTTCATCGGCGAAAAAAGGTCGGGACACTTGGTTGAGGGAGGAGACATACCAGGGGGCATTGACAGGGTCAAAAAGTGCTACACCGAGGTGTTTGCCTGTGGACGCCGGACCGGTGGAAGGGGGTCGGGCTCATACGCGCGGGAAAAGAAAGAAAACAACAAACTTGGGAGATCTTTCGAGGCCCATTCAAAAATGGCACCCCGGGAACATGTAACAAGAAAGAGGGAGGGGAAAAGGCATGGGTCTAATCAAGTGGGAAGAAGAGGTGGTCCGTCTCTTGAGAAAAAGTCCCAGGGGGAAAGGAAGGAAAGGTGGGAATTCTCCATAAGAGAAAAAAAAGGGTGGAAAAAATCCTTGTTCCCGCGAAGGGGCATTGACCTGAAAGGGTTCATCCAACGTGGGGGGGGGGGGGGGTGGATCGTCTGAACATGTTACGAAAAAATCAATCCTCGTATTAGAGAGGATCAAGAAAAGAGAACGGGGGGGAAGGGAAGAAAAAAACACGAGGGAAAGTTCTCTATCAACATTAGTCATTTGCAGTAACGTTAGGGTGTTGTTTGGGGTTTTGTTTTTTTGTCTTGGGGTGTTGTGTGTGGGGCCCACGGCAAAGACGTGTGGTGTGTTGTTGTTGTGGGGGGAGGTTGTCAATGTTTCGTAGGAGGAAAGGACTAATCGGGGGGGG
>Ga0179591_1293643_pt1 | contig 16638 bp, 15 predicted proteins | sample CZOMad2_1_08_16f_FD_182891 | JGI IMG/M metagenome (GOLD analysis project Ga0179591, IMG submission 182891) | Vadose zone soil fungal communities from Angelo Coast Range Reserve, California, USA - CZOMad2_1_08_16fungal (PacBio error correction) | ecosystem: Environmental > Terrestrial > Soil >...
AGGACGTGTGGGAAAGTCGGGAACATTTTTGGGAAGCATACCATTGGAACTGTAACGTTGAAGTGGGGAGAAGTGTGGGGGTTTTGCGCCGCGTTCCGGCACGAAAAGGAGGAGGGAAGGGCCGGCGAAAGTTAACAGGGAAGATCTTGAAAAAAAAAACATAACGCAGGTGGGGCAACTCCAGAGACGGGCATGTGGATCAGAAGAGTCGTGGGGGGAGAAGCCATGCCCGAAGTGAGGTGCTGCTTTGGGGTGGGGAATGATCAAGGACAGTGGGTGGTGCGTATCTCACTCCTCGACGTTGGCGGCGGGGGTGAAAGGAGAGGGAGGAGTTTTTGAGTTTTGATTTTTGACCTTGTTTTTTGAAAGGGGGAAGAAACTCATTAAGATCGCTGGGGTGCGAATGGGGATCGGGGGAACTAGTTGGGACAAGGGGGTCAACAAGAAAAAAACGGAAAAAAGAGGGTGAATGGCATGGGACACGAAGGGATGAGGGTGGCATATAAAATCGGCATTAGAATCCCAGTGACAGTGGAAGGATGGAAGAAAAGGAAGGGAATGTTCAAAAGGGCAAAAACATACGGGAGTTTTCTTGAAACACAAGTTGGATGAACACTGGCAGGGCAGATAAAGCTTGGGAGACAGCGGAAAAAAGAAATACCAAATTGGAAAACGCCGCCCTGGCACGCACACAACGGGTCCAGCATCGGGTGAAACAACCCATCAATTTGGTGCGTGCGAACGACAGGAAAGACAATTATGTGGGGAAATCAGAAAAAAACGAGGAGAGTGCACCCAAGGGACGGAGGAACGAAACGAACAGTAGGTGCAACTCGTCAACGTAAATCATCTTTGACTGTACGGGGCCGGTCCTAAATTGAACTGGAAGGGAGGAATTTGGGCATAGAATCCGAAGAGGGTTCAATCCTAGTTGGGGAAAAAGATTTTCAAAAAAGAACCGGACGACTAAAACTGCAGGGTTCCAAGGGGGGGGAAAAATATTTTTTTGTATGAAAACCGAAGCAGGGGAGAGGGAACCAAGGTACGAACATCGTGATTTCCATCATGTGACTACGTTCCGCGGGTCCAGGGTAAAGCAACTTGTTGGGAGCGTAAATAGGCGGCATAAGGTAAAAATCAAAGTCGGCTAGGGGAAAAGAGCGATTACGGGGCCAGCGACACAAAACAGGAGGGTCGGCGATTAAAACGCTAGTAGGGCAATTCTAATCCAGCATAAGACTCCGGCATTTCAGACTAAGCATACAAAATGAAACAAAGGGGGGGGGGGGGGGGGAAATATAGGGGGGAAAGGGAGTTTTTTATTGAGAGACTCTATTACAGTTCTCCTGGTCAATTGAAGCCATAAAGACAAGACTGTTAGGAGGAACTAAACCTAGAAAGAAAGTGCTTGAGGACTAGCAGCGAAGTGATGGCGATCATGCGCACCAGCAGGTGTGAAACTCATTTTGTCGGCTGCTTGGGAGAAATGAAGTTTACTCTGGAAAAAATTGAACATAGAGGGAACACGAAGGTACAGGGAAAACATGGATCACGACAGAAGCACAACCTCTTTGAGACCATTCTCAGAAGCAAACGACAGGGGGGGCTAAGCGCCGGTACAGCAAATTTTTATTGCCAGCAAATTTTAGGGATATAGGTTGAAAAAATCAGAAGGGGACAGAGGGGTTGTGGGGGTCAGTTATAGACAATCTTCTCGAGGACTAAGGCATGCCTAAATGGGTGGGAATTTTGAACGTGCACAAGAAGAAAAAATTGTGACGGATTGGAGACAGATAGCCTGGGTAGGCCACCTGCATGGAATTTTTTGGGTAGAAGTAGAAATGTCCAAGCTCGGGGGCCAGCCAATCTGTCAATAGGTGGTGGAAATAACCGGTCACCTGGGTAAAAAAGTATGATTCAGGTGATGAATCAATCAACGCGAACAATAAAAGTTTGGACGATCGAGGAGAACTTGTTTAGAAGACGAAACTTCCCCGATTCTGCAGGGGGACTGGAAAACCACTGTAACGCGTGAAAGGCGAACTCTGTAGAAATTGTATAAGAAAGGGTTGTTTGGGGAAAACATACAAGACCGATCTTAGTGAAGAACTCCCTGGTGCAACTTGAGAGCGGATCGCAGGCCTCAGACAACTAGACGACAAAGGGGGAAAAAATCACTCTAATGCAAGTGCCGAAACTAGTCTCACAGCAAAAAAATGAAGCCATTTGGTATGCGTCCTATAGGGAAAAGCCAATGTGATCCATCCGGGAGAGAAACGGAGATGCATAACTATCAGAACGGGAAAAAAGAAGGGGGACTCGCAATCATCTCGGTCATAACGAGCGGGTAAGTGAAAGGGCGAGACAATGGTTGAGCAGAAACACGCCCGTCAGCAATGTTGACTCGAGGCATGGAGAGATTAACAGGGAGGAATCTTAAAGCCGTTCTCCTGTCTGTACCACAGGGTGACACTTTGAGTGCCAATTGAGAAAGTTCAAAAAACGTGATATTTACGTCAAAGGGAACGTATCAAAAAAAGGGAAAAATGACGAAACAAAAAGCAGCCAGCGAGGCATCGGGTGACGATCTGGTTAGGCAAAGCGGCAAAACGGGCTTTCAAACTACGCCCTCTGGGTGGACAAGAGTGTCCAATCCATTAAAGGTTGAAAAGCCTTCACGAAGAAAAGGCTACCGACATTGCTTGGACACGGAAAAACGGTTTCTGCAATGCGCATAAAGGACTACAATAGAACGCACAGGGAGACACTTCGTAATACCAAAAGAGAAGTCAAAGGGCAAAACTCATTCAAGTTCTTCACCACGCGAAGGCCTCGGGGAAAATCGCAATTAAACGAAGACGGAAGGGAAATGACTCAAAACCCGTGGGGGGGGGGCAAACCAAGCCAAACTCAAGGAATCATTGACTCAGAACACTAAACAACTCAGGGTCGGTTTGGAAGGTAATAAGACACACCGGCCATAAATGGGGCATCATGAAACACGCGTCGCGACGCAGAGGAAAAGGAACGGCGCTCGTAAATATATCTAAACACAACCAAGGGAGGAGGCTTACAATCTTGAGAGAGCGCTTGGGAATCCTCTTCTGACTACGCGTGGTTCAGAAATGCAAAAAAAGTAACCCAAGGTGCGTGGTAGGAGGCCCTTGTGCAGCTTCATGAGCGTTTTGGAGGTTTATGGAGATATCCTTGAGCACGTGGACGGGGAGGGGGGGTCAAACCGACAAAGGGGGGTCGAAAGGGATTGAGGATAATTGCTATGAAGAAAAACTAGAGGTTCTATTCTTTGGAACAATGACTCAAGGTCGGAATCCTGTAGGGCTATGTACAGGGGATAGGCAGATGCAGAAGAGTAATGTGGTAAACAAAATCAGGTCCAATTCACGGGGGGGGGGGAAATGGTGAACGTCACGGGGAAAGGTCAAGAATTTCTTCTATGCTACAGGAAAGGGGAGATGGGGAAGGGGATACCAGCAAGGCGTCAAACTACTTGAAGCGAGGTATGTGGGGCGACATTAGCGTCCCTGTACTGGGACGGGGGTACGAAGGGAAATAAGAACTGCCATTAGCCTTGAGTAAGTGACATCTTTATCTATCAAAAAACCAGGAGATGGTATATGAACTTTGTCGGTTAGGGGGGGGGTGATAATTTGTTAACCCACCGTAAGGAGAAAAGGAGTAATTTAAATAAGACTTAAGACCGGTTACCCAGTGCCGTTTAACAAGACGCGCGTGTCCGCAAGGAAAGGAGAAAAGAGACTTAATCGTCAGCAAGGCCGGAAGGAAGGGGCTGTAGGGTGAGACGAGGTCGAGAAGGAGCGTGGATCTGACCCCTTTGGGAGTATGAAAAGGAGTTGCCCTGCGGGCTTCAAAGTTTGGAAAGAAATTAGGGCAGGATTAAGGGGAGTGGGTCACTGGGAGGCAAAAAAAAAAAAGGTCAGGCTCCAATCCATAAGGCTACAAGAGGAAAGGCACAGTTCATCAGCAAGACGGTTGCAGGGGCGTATCCCACAAGATTGGGCAGCGGCGGATCGGGTATTGGAGACGAGGGTATGCAGCCCAAAAGAGCTACGTGTTTGGGCACAAAGCTGAAGTTTCCGGGGAAACGGCCACCGAAGGGTTTATCTGGGAGCAAAATTACGGCCTCATTGTAGTAATAAGCACGGGCCGTAAAGCCATTTGAAGAAGATTTGGAAATTGTAGAACGCAGTGATGGGCCCTCGGCCAACAAAACTGTGGGCATGAAGGAGGAAAAAAGTTGGAAAAATCTGTTCATATGACGAGCCAAACAATGGGATCTTATGTCACCTCTTTTAACCAATAGCTGAAAATGCCGGTGACATGGGGACACAAATTTGAAGGACAGGAAACTGATTTCGGTGAGCCGGAGAGGTCTCAAGAGGGGGGGAGGAATGGGAAAGAATATGTGGCCTGGTAAGTTCGTTATTCTCGTTGGGGGGGATCGGGAATATAGTATGTGAGCAATTCTCGGGAGACAAGCATACAAAAAGGGGAGGGGGGTGTAAAAATTCTGGTGGGCGCGAAGTCCTCGGGAGGGAAATCATATTCTGATGCATTGAGGTGAATGTGACGAGGCGGCTGAATTTGACGCGAAAAAAGCAGGTTGATATTACAAACCAAACTTCAACGTGACGAGCTGGGGGGTGGAAGGTGGATGAAAAATGCCTGGACAAGAGTATGCTGGGGGGAGTACGGATGAGTTGGAAAAAGAGAGGGCGTCAAACTGGTGGGGGGGAGAGCTGGCCGGAATCTAAACAATTTAATTGGGAACCGAGACCAAAAGGTGAATCGCTCCAAAGTTAAGTACCAACTGAGCACGGCACGTAGTGGAAAGACGGAATGGGAGGAGAATGGTTTTAAAAGGCATTCATTAATTCGGTGGGGGGGGGTTTGAAATACCAAAAAAAACCGGGGCAAATGGCCACAGGAAAGGGGGTTGACCTATGGGGCACAAAGTAACCCAGGGGAAAATGGCAAAGGCTGAAAGGAGACCATTCCCTCGGGGTTATTGGAAGCATTGCCATACCAAAGGTGGCGCGGGATTCTTTGTCCAACGGTCGTATTTACGTGCTTAAAAGGGGGATACGCGCGTGCTGAGGAGGAAAAGACAATGTGCTGCAGGGAAAAAACTGAGGGGGAGTTTAGTGGTCATATTTCTTTGGAAAGGGGGGGGGGGGAGTGAGGCAGTAGGTTCCAACTGTTTTTAGGGGAAGAGTGGGAGGAGCCCCATGAGGGGCACTGCCCAAGAAAATGGGTTCGCATACTTGATGGGCGTTTCAAGGGTGCTTTTTCGCCTTTGAATGTCCAGAGGAATGAAGTTACAAGAAGCCAGAGACAAGGAATAGTGCCGGACAGAAGAAGAAATCAAAACTATCTTACCGAACTATCAAGAACGTGAACTGGAAAGGAAGGTCAACGAGTTTTCAAAAGGGCCAGCGACGCAAATGTCCACCTATACAGGGAAAGAAAAAAAGGGGAAAAGCCAGTCGGGGCAGAAGGTGAATTGACCCAGACAACGGGTCAGAAATTCAAAAGCAAAAAAAGGAAACTCCTCAGAGCCGCGACATCAGCGAAAGCCAACTTTATACCCGATCTTCCCAAAACAAGCGCCAGGAGATCAGCATCCACGCACCAGGGCACCGGCATCTCAACATGCAAGCTGGCCGAGGGAAACTCAATTCCGGGTTGGGGCAACCACCGGACATGAGAAGAAGGGGGCATGGGGAACATTCATTCCACCGGACTTGGACGACGATGCAAGGGGCTAACAAGTCAGGTTCAGTCAAAAATAACACGCGCCACCGGACAAATTGGCATCGAAAAAGTTACAGGAAAAAGGTACGTAATTTGACCTAAAAAAGACAGATGGCAAGAAAAAAACAAGGATGAGGAAAAGAAAAGGATGATTTGCGTCAAAGGGAGGGAAAACAGGGGTTGGACAAGGAGAGGGGCATGGACGGTGCGATGTGAGGTGTTGGTGATAAGCTTCAACCGGACTAAACATTAAGATGTTGTATCAAATGCACGAAGAAGGGGGAGGTGGGGCTTTCAGTAATCTAAAAGGGGGGTGACTAAAGACCCGGGGCCGGCTGTAAGACGGTTGAGACAGGGAAGGGAAAAGTGAGGTTGTGGCCGTCGTATTTCGTGGGGGGGGGAGGGCGAAGCAGCTAAGGAAAGGGGCTGCTGGGTTGGAAAATAAGGGGGGGAAGGGCAGGTTTGGATTTTTGAATTAGTAGGGTATGAAACTCAAATTGCATATCGATGGGGGGGGGGGTTTCAAAAGATCAGGTCTTCCCTGTAGGTGAAAAAAAAAAGGGAACGGCTCAAAAACAGGAAAAATCTGGAATGGATGGAATGGGGAAGGAAGGGAAAGGGGAGGGGCAATAGAGTGGTATTTTTTCAGGCTGCAGACGAACGATTAACGGGGGGAATAGATTCCTTCGGGTCGAATCAGTTTGATAGAAAAAATGTCAAAATCGACGTAAGGAAAAAACGACAGGGTAAAGGGGGGGGAACACAGGGCGGGGCAGAACCATGCTGCGAACGCAGCGAAAAAGTACAAGACCATCATTGTGGAAATAAGTAGAAGCACAAAAAAACCCATTAGGAAATTAAAAGAAACAAAATCAGTTGTCTTCAGGGGAAAGGGGCACAGCTGTTAGGGTTCTCAGCAATCACTTCTCGGAGAACAACCACCTCGACGACACTGTCAAAACGACACGAAAGGTGAAAATCGAACGAGTCACAGATGATGGGAAACGGTCAAAGAACACCACTTCCAGAAACCGGTTACACAGGGACGAGCATAAGAATAAAGAGATTTGGCTCCTTTTTAAAAAAAGTGTGAAAGAAAAGACGTGAACAAGGAAGGGGATTCCATCAATCAGGTGTTAAGACAAAGGAAGAAATGCAGCAGATGCCACCAAGTATACTAAAAAACAAAGTAGGGACATGGGCATTTCTATCCAAGTTGCCGTGCTCAATTTGGCAGGCAAGTTATAGAAGTCTCAATCGGATTCTACGATGGTACATTGGGTCGGAGCGAAAAAAACGGAGAAAAAAAAGGCCGGGAGAGAGAGGTCCCTATCTATGAACGGACATACTCCCCTCATAAAACCTTCAGTTGTCCGAAATGGAGCTCGAGCCAAACTTCAAAAACGTTGCTAACACGATAGGGCAGGATTATATCCCAATGAGAGGGTTTCTCGGTCAAAATTCCTAAGACCTGCGTGAAGACGGACGAAAACTATAACGGCCTGAATCTGCTGACTCAAACGGCCGCGATGAGAAAAGTGGAAATAACCAGCAAAGGTAGGGGGGGGGGGTCCGGGCGGGGAAGTTTGTCTCCAGAGCCTTTCACATACTTACGATCACCAAAGTGAAAGAGCGAATTTACAACGAATTACCAGGGCCACATAGGGAACGAACCGGGATTCCATGGTTGGGAGACATCACGGGGAAAAAGAGAGAACTAAGGGTGGTATGACTTCTATCCATCGAAATGGGGGGCCACAGGCCACCTTTTTAAATAAGGGTGGAGGAAAAGCGAAGGCAAAAGGGGGGTGACTACTTCGCAAGGAAACCTGGTACTAACGTAATGCATCCATTTTTGGGGACGGGGGAAGAAAAGTTCAGCCAGGATAACACTTCAAAAATATTCGGACATGGAGGGAAAAAAGGAGACCTCCGGTGTAATAAAGAGGCGGGGGGACGGTGTCGAAAGCGAAATGGTCAGTATTTGGAAATCAAGCTGAGGAAAATCACATTCGAAAGCATAACGGGGGGATGGGCGGGAAGGATCACTAACGGCGCCAGGAAAGGAGGAGGCAGACGGAAGTGGGTGGTTTGGTCAGAAAACGGCAACATGGAACACAAGATGGACTTGTTACGTGCACAAAACTGTGGGCAACTCCGTAAAAGGGGGACGGCACACGGGAGCAAGTGGCTCCTGCCCGATTGTTTGAGAACAAAAAAAGACCAGCGAAAAATCCCCCCCGACAACTTGACCGGGACCGAATTCCACCCGCGATTCCCAACTAACGACAAGGGGGCTAATATAGATCAGCCAAGTAAGACAAACGAGACAAAACGACGCAAGAAACTACTCCTCAGGGTGATGAGAAGAGAGAAAGATGAAGGTCTCCGTCAGGACCGTCGCAGAAAACGAAACGCCTGACGCATTCGCGGTCAACATTAAGGAACGAGGGGAAAAAGGGCTCAGAACACAAAAAGAACCGACACCGGTTAAGAAAAAGATCCTTTCGCCTGGGAGGAACCGGAATTGTTGAAATAAATTCTCCAACCGGAAAGAACGTGAGATGTGACCTTACGGCGATTATCAGTCACCAGTCACAGTGACAGAAGTAAACGGGGGCAACAAACGCGTCAGAGTGGTGACTCCTTAGCTTTGATTGTCAAACTGGGGTCAGGAAGAGGAGACTAAAAAAATCGTTTTGGGGGGACAAAGGGGGAATAGGAGCAGGTACTGGGACAAGTCAAACGAAAGTACGAAAGAAAAGGTGGTCCTTTTACCACAGGTACAACTAGAGGTTTCTTGCACGGCTCAATATGAAAAGGACCCCGAAATGATCACGGAAGTGTAAAACACAGAGTAAGGGTGGGAAAAAATCAGGACCATCCTCGTGTAAAGACGGTCATTATCTGCCTCAATCAGACCCGGGGTGGGGGGGAAAACCAGGAAAATTCAAGAAGAAAAGACTGTCTTCCAAAAAAAACTAAACACTCATGGACAGGTACCGCTACAAAGAAAGGGGGGACAAGGGAAATGGGTTCATCGAAAAATGAAAAAATGGAGGGCAACAAGGTGGTTAACCAGCGCGATAAACTCTCATGAGAGGGAAGTGAAGAGGAATTATCTATCCGGGAATGAATCGTCGTCAAGCGTGTTCCTAAAAAATTTCCCTGACGAGAAGTCGGGGGTAATTATCCGGGGAATCACCCACCAACAAAATTCCATGATTTTTAGGTTGTGAAAGGGAAAGGTTAAACATGTTTCAGTGGCTTTTGGCAAAAAAGGGGGAATCAGGGACATGGAGGAAATATTGGGGGAAAATAAAATTGCTATTACCAGAAGGAGGGGAAAAGGGGGTGAAGACGAAAACGAAACAGCGTGTTTTAGGGAAACAAAGGTTATGAAAAAAAAAAGGAGAAAATTTTGTATGACGTAGGGAAAAAAGAGCACATTCACTATTGATGGTTGAAATTAGCAGAAGTCGTGGCGGAAAGGGATTTAAGGGAAAGGAGTGTAAAAACGATGCCGGGGGTCAAAAAAGGAACTGCATTTGTGCGCTCAGAAAAAAAATTGGGTAAAGGACCACAAGCTCAGGCGGACACGAGGTAAGCTTTTTCTGGGGGAGATTTGTGCGGAGGGGAGGGTCACTCTTGTTTAAGTCAAGTGGCAAGGTACGGTGTAAAATTACAACTCAGGTATCATTTAGAGGGGTGACCATCTTGCAAGATCACTTACAAGGAAATAAGTACTGGTAAGGAAATTGACTTTTATGGGTTGGCGTCAACCATGTGTGTGGTGACAACCTAAATTCAAACTTGTTATGGGAAAGGAGACTGAAGGGCCGGGACGTTCCTTTTTTTACCAGGGGTCGCGTACCGGAGGATCCTTCAATATCTTGAGGATAGGACTCATCATACATTCGAATTAGGGGGGGGCTTATCGGGCACTGGGGGAATGAGAGTTTAGGGGGTGGGACACTGTCTTAGTGCCAAAAAAAGAAACTCGGAAACCGAATTGTCCAGGAGGTTGATTATTTGGGGACGAAAAAAGAGATGGGTCTGGGTCGAAAAAACAAAACATCGGGAAAGAGCCAATTTTATTCCGGCAGATAAAATGGCACTTTGTCATGCCAGCCGGGGGAGAGTGCTCTTAGCCCATCAACCATGAAGAAGGAAGAGAATCAGTGTATACGCGTAGGGAAAGCCGAGAATACGTTTTGTGAAGGGCAAAAGGGGGTTGGCCATCCGCTTTGCCTATTTTTCGAGTGACACAGTAGGTAACGGGTAGACAAAAAAGAAAAAGGAGGCCTCACTGGGGAGGAATAAAAAGGAGCGATGACCTCAAAAATCAGAAACTGGAAAATCCTGATTGAACAGGGGACTTAACCAAGGTCCCCAAACTTTTTCTTCAATGAACTGGTCAAGGGGGGGAAAGATAATAAGTGGGGGGGAAATATATATTAGAATCCCAAAACATATTGGAATGAAAGGGGACCTTTAACTTAAAACGGGATGTGCCAGCAAAATGGGGATTGTACTTCGAGAAACATTATGGATGGGCCGGATAGAATGGAGGCAAAAGGAATGTTTTATTGGCCACGCTGGAGAATAGGTGGCCTCTGTTGAAAGGAGGAAGTTCAGGACGCGAGGTAAGTGTTAAGAATTGGGGAGAGACGTTCTACAAAAACAGAAGAAAAGTGGGGGGGGGGGGTAAAAAAAGGAAAAGTACACTGAAATTCCGGGAAGCGGTCAGTCAAAGAGTATTCAGGCCTGGTATATGGGTCGTGAATGTTATGTCGTTGGGAGGAAAAATTTTGGGCCTGGGGAGACACTATCATTTGATAGTTAAGATCAAACGTTTAAAGAAGAGGGTTAGACAAGTTGGGTGGGGTGTGTAAGTATGGTGCTATAGCAAGGCTCGACACGGAAGGCATTCTTGAAAAGTAAAAGGATCGTGCGTTCGATTTAACGGGGGGGCCCTGGTTTCTCGCAGTCCTTACGGCTGCCAGTGTGGAGGTTTGACCAAGTAGCCCGATTTGAGAGCATCCAAAATACATGCCAAACGGAGTCACGGACTTCGACATGAAGGTCAGCAAGATTGGAGGTTGGTGGCATCATGCCTTGGAGTTCGAAAAAAAGGGGGGAGGAAAATGTTCAAACAGCAAGTTTGTTTGGCAGGGAACAGTGGTTTACGAGGGTAAAAAAGAGCAGGATCTAGTATATCGCGTCCATGCACAGTTGCAATTTTGGGAAATTTCCATACCAGAACCACAAGGTATCGCTGGCTCTTGAAAAAAACTGTTCTTGGGGGAGGGACAGTTGATCACGTTCTGGCGCGTGCTTCTGGACGAAAAACTGGGAAGGGGCATTACGCCACAAACAAATTATTGAGGGGGTTTGTTTACAAGTGACTGTGGGGGTGGAGTTCGGGGAGTAGATAGATGCCAACTGGTTGGTAAGGGTCGATAGAGACCGCCATGCGTGTCTTGACAGACCAGATGTTGGCAAGAAGCGGGGTGCAGAACTAAATAAGGAAACCAAGTGGGGACGTCATCGAAAGAAAGTACCGAACTTAAGAAAGCGTAAATAAAATGGGGAAAAAAGAGAAGGAGAAAACGATGAAACAGCAACTACTCAACCTCCAGAAAGGCATTGGAAGGGGTCCAGCGCGGAACGTTTTGTGACACCTAGAAAGGGCCGAAAGGAATCAAATGCTAAAAAAAAACCCTAAAATTGGAATGGCGCGCGACCCAGCCTTTAAAAAAAATCGAATTAACAACTCAAGTAAAAAAACCTGAAGACTCTAGCAAGAGAAAAGCCCAGAGTCGATGGGCAGGCCGATAGCAGCACACAAACCATCGCAAGACCTATTTCACCAACTTTTAAGGAAAAGCTGACAAAGAGAAGGAAGCATGGCCGAGCCCAAGGAAGCCGAACGGGATTGATCAAAACCACGCCTTGGGCGGAAAGCAATTCATTCAAAGACAAAAGATTTCTACATGAATGCAAAATAAAAAAGGAAAAAGGGTCCGGAGTCGGATAAAAAACACATAAACACTCGGGGGGCCACTTTTGAAGAAAGGGATCGAATTGAAAAAAAAAAAAATGGGACGCTAAGGAATCGTATCTCAACACCCAAAAGGGGTTCCATAGTTGGGGGGGAAAGGTGCCAAAGTACTGTAGGGTGTTTTTTCATATTAAAGTGAAGAAGGGGAGTGTCCGGGGGGGAGTGGGTGGATGTTCGGTCAAAGTAGAAATGATCGAGGGGGGGTAGCAACTGCAGCGTGGAGTTGGAATAACTTTCATGGGGAAAAGGATAGAAATCAGGGGGTTACTAAATAAAGGCCGGAATTGCAGGTGGAGCGAGACATCTGCGAGGTGCACCCTGAAAAGTTATGGGGGTTGCCGAAGTGGGCTGCTTTTGGGGACTTGCAGGAAGCTATCTAGGGGAGGATGGGATTGAGAGGAAGGAGGGGCAATTTTGAAAGTGTTTGAATTTCATTGGGAAAAAAACAGGGTAAGGAATCAAATTAGTCGTTGGTGGGAAGGGGGAGGTAGGTCTGGGAAAATTTATAGTTGACAACTTCAGGGCGCGGCAAAGGGAAAAAAGACTTTTATGGGGAGGAAGGGAGGTTCTTGGGGATATTTTGGGGTATTCTGAGTTATAAACCGATGCAAGAACTCCTTTCTGCCGGACAGGAGGGGGTAATCAGTAGGTCAACAACTGGTAAAACAGTATGGAGAGGGAGGGAACCGCCTGACTTCTAAGGGGCGGAAAGAAAACGCGGGAGCCGCAGCTCAAATCCAGTTGGAAATTAGAGCGAGCAGATCCACCCACCATTGAAAAAACAAAAGAAAAGAATGGGGGGGAGTGATCCATAACAGGGGAGGTTCTCATCGCAGCACAAAGACCCGATGGAAGAGTCAAAGCAAGAACGTCCGACTACATCGGTGGAGGTAAGGTGAACGGGTCCAATAACATGACAATGCATGGGAAGAGGTGTACGAGTCGCTCTGGTGAAACTTAGTGAAACCACTGTTCCGGAAGGCCAATTTGGGAGGGGGAAAAAAGTGGGAAATGGGGGGGTATGAATACTAAGCTGATGCACCAGAAGAGAGGGTGGGGGACGAGGGCGATCAAGGGCAGGGAGCAGTTTGGGAAGTCAATTAAATGAGGAGAAAGAGGCTGACTAAAAGGGCCCATATTGGGGTAGACAGGCGATGAAAGGAGCAAAAAAGTCTCGCAACCGGTCCTAACACTTCTACTAAAAAACAAAGTCCCCTTTAAGGCATTGCTTTCTAAAGCATCCAGGAAACAACGAAGGGTAAAAAGGAGTTGTGAAGGAAAGCAAGAAAGATCTTTTCTTAACTTGAAAACTTGAAGGGCCACCTAAAAAACTGGTAAGAGTCACGCCCCCTGAAAGGCAGCCGGAAAGATGCCCGTAAAGACTAGGCCTCGATGAGGCGAGTTCACAAGCGCAAACAAAAAGCATTGCACACACACAATTTGGGACGGGCTGTGTCCCGGGGAACACATAGCGAATTACGATCAAAAAAGTACCTATCTTTTATGGGACCAGGGGGACCATCCTGGAAGACCGCAATTCACTCTGGTGAGAACATCGGATTACAACGAACTCTTGCGGAAAACTTCAAAACAGAAAAACAAAAGTGGAGTTGAACAAGCCGAAGGGGGTTCAAAAAGGAAGAAGTTTAATGAATAAAAATCAGAAGCCTAGGGTTGGAGCGAATCGGCCCAAGTAACTTTGGGGGACGAACGTTCAAATCCAACCTTTTTGGGAGTTTAAAAAACAAAGGTACAAATGGTCACAATTCGGCAGGAGGATTCAAAAAGATGGTCCGAACAATTTCTTCATCAGGTGAACTCATAAAAGGTACCACCTTCGGTGCATAAAAAGAGGGGCAATCGGGAGGGCCATCCAATTCGAACGTTGGGACGAAAACATGATTGGACGGGAGTAAGCCAGCAATAACTGACCAAGGAGGAGCGACGATTGGCAGGCTGATAATCTGTGGACTATCAACAACTGGGGACGTGAACATGTGCAAACTTGGCCAGGAGGGAGATCCCAACTCTGAGAATTCAAACTAGGGGGGGGTTGTGGTTAGCCAGAAAACGACCATACGGACCGACTCCTGGGACAAGTGGAAACTGGTACCAGTCCATTTTTCACCTATAGACAAGTGGGGGGGCCACGCGAAGGGAAAAGTGCCTACCGAAACAGAAACCGCCAACGAAGTCACGGAATGTCCATGATTTAGGAGTAAATAAGAAGCTGAAAAGGTGTCGCCTGCCGGATAAAGAAACGACAGGGAACAGACGGGAAATAAAACGAAACCTCAGTCGAGGTCAAGACTCCAGTAAAAGTACGTGGGACTTACAACCAGGTGTGAGCAGAAACAACACCTAAAGCCTCACACACGGGTCATACTTAGACTGATACGGGCGCCGGTTTATCGGTATTCCGAGGGATTATTACACTGCGGTAAGTACACTGGGAGAGGTTAAGGGGAAAGGGAAAAGACAAAACACTAATGGGAAGAGGGAAAAGGACTAAAAAACACAATCTCCCATCACAGAGAGTAAACAATAGGGGTGCCATTAAGCGTGACACTAAATCATCGGAACATTTGCGGAAAAAAGGAGAAAAGAACTTAGTTGTGACATAAATGCAGAAGGGGTCGCAGGGAAAGCACATCCAAAAAACCAACGAATTTGGAGGAGAAAGGCCTTTAAAAGTACTATATGATTGCTCACTGAGGCTCAACCGGCTATAAAGATGACGGAATCGTAAACGTTACTTCAGTTGCGTGAAAAAACCCCATAGGACCTACGTGTTAAATGGGCGCCGAAGCCAGATGACCAGACCTTTTGTTGGGCAGCAAAGTCTCTCTCAGAGTGGGCCAGACAAACAACACAAAAAATCAATGGTCGGAAGAATGAAAATGAACGAAAAGACAACGACCGGGTGGGATTTAAATTTTTGCATAAAGGACACGTCGGGAATCTCCTAGGATAGAAACCGCGGTCTATAAGCGATCTAGACAACAACAGCTGAGATAAAAAGGGAGGTAGGATTTATCTGGAGGGGAGGGTCATTCTCCTTCGGGAGGAAGAGGGGGTCAAGAAGAATTCAAGAAAATTGGAATCGGGACTGGGGTAGACCAGTACGGATTTCCAGACCGAAGTGTGGGTGTGAAGAGTCACATGGATTTCAGGTGAATTGGGGGAAGGTGGGGGGAGGTCCAACTAAAGGCAAGAATCGGACGGGGGATTGAAACCGAAGAATGGCGGGATGACCACGAGTTCGGAAAGAGGGGGCCCTTAAGCAGCTGTTGCAAAGAAGGGATCACGCAGTATTTTATTAGAGTAGTCAAGAATTCCATCATCAATGAGGAAGCAAAAAATGGGATGTAAGCCACTTTCAGTTGTGAAGGAGTGTGAAAGGTAGGGACATGGATAATTAAAACAGAAGTATGAGGGGGGGTGCACGACCGATGGAGATGATTTGAAAGTACGAAAAACAAGCCGGGGGCTTACAAACGGGGAATTGGGCTGTGGTTCTTTGTCGGGTAGTGTGGGGGGTTTCGCCTTAAGACGTAGTCACTTTCGGTTACTTTGTGAGTGGTCGTTGCCCTTACCATAGCATGTGTCAACTTTTAAGCTTCCGGGCACAGGGGGAAATACGTTAACCATCGTTCTGCGGGTCAACGGCGACACAGTAAGTTACTCTTCAGGAGTTAGTGTGTTGTCTTCGATCCCACCAGTGTTACCCTCTGTTCCCGGCATTGATCCTGGGAGGGAGGATGTCCTCAGGCGACGGAGGCAAGCTTTCGTTGGACCGTCACGGAGGTGCTCCAGGGGACGAGTATCCTGAACCGCCTGAAGACTTGCCTGATAGAGGTACTCCTCAATCGATGGTTGCGTAATTGTGGGCGGGGTCGTGTGGGTGGCACGCGGTCTTTAGTTGGGGCTGTCGAGTTTGGGGATAGGTGGTAGGTACTCTCCGACAGATGGGTTCGGAGGCTTTACACAAGAAAAGGGTACAGTGAACTGGAGTCTTACCGGTAAAGGGTTTGCGGAGGTTAGGATTATTGGTCGGTGGAAAGTAGTCAAACCAAAATGGGGTTGGCTAAAAGGACGTCCAGAGGAAATGTCAACGCAGATGGTGTCACAACCTTACACGTGAAAAACAAGGAAACCTTGGGTTACTTGGCGAGACTAGGAAAGTAACACGAAGTGATTAGTCCATCCAGACAAGGGATCAGTCCTCGGATGGGATGGTTTGTAGGCAACCCAGGCACCCGCAGAAGAGGTACACAGGCTCAAACCACCACAACCACGCTGGCGCTGTGCGTCAGAAGTTGGTAACCTCCTCCCTAACGGTTTGTAGGGGACTTGAAGTGTCTCCCTTTGGATTGCCCAACTAGGGTCCGTGTTCGAAAGAGACGGGGAAAAATGGGGACTGTAGAGTGTACAGACAAAAAGGCGCAGGGGCAAAACAGTTGTGGAGGAATAACAAAGGGGGGGAGGGCTTCTTACTCCGCCAAAAGGGGGTAAATGGTTGCGTTTGTTTAAGGGGTAGTAACGTGAGGCCCCACAGGGTACAGAACGTGATTAGGCATTAACGTTAGACAGTTCCATGCATAACCTAGATATCGGAGAGCCCAAACAGGTGGAGCACGATTGAAATGTTACCAGTATATCGGGTGAAACAGTCTAGGGGGACGAAAAGAGAATTGTTATTTACGGCGGGAAAATAGGAGTATTTGGGTGAAGAACTTATTGGGAAAAAGAGGGTGGTGTGAAGGTAAAGTTCGTGTATA
>Ga0179591_1281123_pt1 | contig 16635 bp, 12 predicted proteins | sample CZOMad2_1_08_16f_FD_182891 | JGI IMG/M metagenome (GOLD analysis project Ga0179591, IMG submission 182891) | Vadose zone soil fungal communities from Angelo Coast Range Reserve, California, USA - CZOMad2_1_08_16fungal (PacBio error correction) | ecosystem: Environmental > Terrestrial > Soil >...
ATGTCGTAATCGTCTCGGGGAAATAACGTCGACTTGAAATCCGAGGCCATCGTGTACGTGAGGAGGCCCTCGTTCACTTCTCGCCGTCAGGGAAATCCCGAAGTTCTAGCCAAAGGCCCTATGGCCCTCGCGGGATGTCGGGATTTAAGCGAAAAGTGAGGGAGGGGGGAAAGGCAGTACCGCGCTGAGGAACGGGTTCGGGACGGGGAACCGTAGGCTGACGGCAACAGTCGCACCAAACAGGGGGAGGCGCCCCGGAGTGGGGGGGGGGGGTGGCAGGGCGTGGTTTCCACACGGCGGCGGATGGACGGGGATGCTGGAAGGGAAAGCTCAGAACACTACAGAACGACCAAGGTGGGAGATCCTGGACAGCTCGGATGAACCAAAGCAGGGGAGGGTAAGAAATTTAAACTCCGAAGAGGAGAAAAGCTGACAAAGAACAATCGGGACTTCTTAAGCAATTTGAAAATCAAAGGGACCCAACAGGACAGGGTTCCTACGGGGAGGAGGGGGGGGGCGGATCATCGCTAGAGGGCCAGGCGAAGGCCTGCTTGTCAGGAACGAGAGGTTCAGCGGGGGGGCGCAGAAAAAGCGTACAGAGACGAAAGGTTCACGCAGCACCGAACGACGGGAGAGGGATGCTTCTAAGATAAAGTTTTGAGGGAGGGGAAGAAAACGGTACATCGACCAGGTGGTCCACAGTACAACTTAAGATGCTGCAGAAATGGGGGGGGGCACGGTGAGGGGGGCAGGAGCTCAAACAAGAAACTCGAACGGCTTTCTAAGAGGAAGGAAAATCAGGTGAACTAGCATCCACCCACGGTTAATGTCCAGGACGGACCTGTAGTCAGGGAAGGAGGCGAACCGTGCTCACGGACCGCCCCGGCCTGGGGGTTAGGGGAGTAAAGAGCCATAGACAAGCAAAAAAAAGGAGAATTTGGGGGGGGGGGGAGCGGAGCTAAAATTCTGGAGGAGCTGAAGAATCTTCCACAAGCGGGGCGCAGTCGTGAACGGGAACGACAGGAAGCAGTCTTGCGGTAAACACCATGGTAGACGAAAAAGGAGCCGACGTGTCGGGCAAAGGCGTGGAAGGGACCCGGGGCGGGCCTGTAAAAGGAGAACCATGTACAGGGGAAGGAGGGTCTTACCCTTAGAAGGATGAAATACCTGAAGAGGCATTTGAACTCGAACAAAAACACGAGTCGGAAGAAAAGTTTACCAGCAAACTTAAGTCCTCCCAAGAAGGGACACCTCCATATCTTAAGGAGCCAGGGAGGGAAAAAGGCAAAAAACTTTTGACTAATACATCCTGGACGTCTGAAAATCGCGGCGATTAAATAACTTCGGCTGCACTGAGGACATACGAAAAGTCGTGCGCCATGACGTAGGTGTTTACGTTCGCTTAAAAAAAGAAGAAGCAGAACAATCGTTCATTCTTGTGGAGGGAGGGCGGGGGACTTAGTCGAAGGAATTCACGAAATGAACTTACTATCTCCGACGACTGGGGCGGGGTCATGCTAGCAAAGGGAAAGAGGCAACTTCACAAGCAAAGGAAGAAGTAACACCGTCGTTTGTGGAAGCTACTCAGTCAGGGCCACTGGAACAAAAGGAGTCTGAGTACAAGGAGGGAGGCCAATTCGTGGCTCTCACATTACGACGACCGGGTGAATGGACGAAGGGGGTTTGGGAGTTCCTGGGGCGAGGGGGCGACATCCAAGAACAGGGGGGAAGATTATCCATAAATAACCTTCTGTGTGCGGGGGATGAAAAGGGAAGAACACATCTCGAATCGAGTGAAACGAACAAACCACTACGGCGTAGGGAAGTTCACAAAAGACTCAAGGGCACGCGGGCGTATCCGAAGTGAGGACACCATGGGACACTGTGGAAATTTCAGGCAGCGACTAAAGAGCCGGGGCCCCTCGCCGCACTAGGTAGTGCGTTTCTACTAGAACGGGGGGGCAGTTGACTAGACACACGGAGAGACAGTATTACTCACAGGCCCGAAAACATGGGGGAAAGAAATTGGGCTGGAGGGCGTCAAAACGAGTTCAGACATCCTAGAAAGAGGGAAAGCTTAGGAGACAAAACAGTTCCGTTTCTCAGGGTCAAAAGGGGTCTATACTCCTCTACCAGGCCCTTATCGCAGAACGAACATCATCAAAAGCAAAAAACTAAATTTCCTGCAGGAGGGGGGACCCACTCGAAGTCACAGGAAAAACATCAGTTTGTACAAGCAAAGAGTGAGCCGAAGATCTGCTAGCGAATTTGTGAGGGGGATCCGACAACGCAGCTACGCCGGGTTCAGGGGGAAAAAAAAAGAAAAACTTGGTCTCACAGCGGCAAACGGGGCGGGGAGGAGGTGAAGCGAGGGAACGGTCGGGGGATGATATCTCAAAAAGTCGGCTCCACTCCGGACAGGGGGGGGGCTCCCTTGCGCGGGAAAGGGGGTGCAATGAAGAACTGTAGGGCGGTTGCGGGGAGTGTGATCGAGGAGCAAGTGAGGAGGGAGCAGGCGCGGCTATCGGATGCGGCCGTCGTGGTTGCAGGAGTAGACTTTCAGGCTTAGAGACTCTCCCGGAAAGTGGAAAAAAAAAAAGATAAGGGGTGAGGTGGCGACAGGGAAACAAAGGGGCAGCCGGCATAAGGCTGGTCAAAAAAAACCGGGGGTCGGACAGAATGGGAGGATAGAACCTTCCAAACGTACGGCAAAAGCCAACTAAGTGAAAAGTCGTGCCGTCATCTAAGCTGTTTCGTTTCCCTACTGTGGGGGGGGGGGGGGGGGGGGGGGGTGGGGGAAAAATACCAGAAACACCCCAAAAACGTCTTGAATGGAAGGGTAGACTCTCTTAAGCCAGGGCCCACACGCCTCCACCATAGGACAGGAGGGCAAAGTGAACGGCAACTAGTCTGCTGGTGCACTTAAGAGCATTCTTACGTCCCCACACCTAGATTTGACCTGCATCAGAGGGCTGGGGAGAGAATGGCCTTGAAGAAGAGAAGGGAATCTTATAGGGGAGGGTGAAATCCGGGTTCCGTGACCGTCAACGTAGGCAGGAAGGTCCATGGAGTTGCCTACCCGGTTGTCCGACCCGACCTACCCTAATTTGTGCCGGGGTTCAGAGTGACAATGGGCTGAGAACACCAGTAGTAAAAGAAGTTTTTAAAACACTTGACCCCGGTTCCGAAAGAGGGACAAAGGAACAGCCAACATGTGCCGAAGAGAAAAGAAAGTACGTACTTCGGGGGTGGACACCGAAGGGGGGACATCTCAGAACCGGCCATAGTACCTAAACCGCTGGGATGAAGAATCGAAAAAACTCTTTAATAATGGCACGAGATGTGAAAAGGGTTGAAGGTAAAGATACGTGGCGGGAGCCGGGATCGACGGATCTCTCTCAACACACAACGGGGGGGGGATCCTAATCGGACTATAAACGCCACGTCTTCTACTAAAAAAAACGGCACAGTCTACTAAAGGAGACAGAGGGGGGGGCGTGCTCTATTGTCTTCGAACAGCGGGGTAGGAGTACCAAAGAGCCCTTAGGACTGGAAAAACTTATTCGGGGGGACAACCCGGTCATCTACGTCAGGCGGGGGGAAGCAAAGTCACTCGGGGACCGCAAAAAAGGGTCCGGGTCAATCTCCGGCACAGACCCGTCGCGGCCGATTTTCATGCAGAAATCACACTTCAAAAGAACTGAGCCCAGTTCAGGGGAGGTCCTCGTCCGGGCAAGAAAAAAAGTCTCCTGCTTCCTTGCCAATCCAAGGAGGTACGACACCCTTCAAACGAAGCTAAAAGGAAAGGACTTCTGCCATTCCAGCGAGATACTCATAACCATAAAAAAGGGCCGTCCATCAGGTTCCCCCGGGCGGGAAGATGAGAAGGGAAGTTCACGACAATAAAATAGGGCAAGAACGGCCGCAAATGAGATTTGGTTCTTCGGTGATCCGGGCCAGGTCTGAATCTACACTCTCGAAGCCCTCCTCCGCGAATAGGAGGTCTCTTTTTACAGTGCATTCAATTCCACAGTCCACTTTAAGAGGAGGAGAGGGAGAATACTCCCTTCCTAGATTATCTTACTCAATTCGGAAGGGAAATCAAAAGGACGCGAGATAGTGCCTTTCTTAAGCTTCTACCAACGGGGTTCCTCCTTCACTTGGCGGGAAAGAGGTTGTCTAAAAGAAGAGGCTCAAGAACTTCGGGATCGGGGGGAGAGGGGGAAAATAACCGCCAAGGCTAAAGGAGAAGGAAGAAAATCCTATTACCGCAACCGGCATCTACCCCAGCACTGGGGGGTCTCGCTCCAAAGGAGCTGGACGAAACAGAATACAGTGTCTGAAAAAAATAACCATCCTTGAAGCCAATTTCCATAGAGCAAACATTAGGAGAGGGATACGATGGAATAACGCTAAAACAACTTTAGAGGAAAAGGAAACTTCGCTCCCCGGGGGGGCCGTGTCATCAAGATCGTGGTTGGCCTAGGACCTTCGCCGGGACTGGGCGTTTGCGGCATCACAAGCGAGAGCAGACACCGTAAAGAACTCGGAATTAAAGAAATGATGGTGGGTTCGCAGAGGGGAGGGGATTCGGCTGTTCAACCGCTACGACAGGAACTGTGAGCGGATGTCGATGCGTGATTGGGGGGTCGAGCAGGACGGGTCGATTCATCCTCAAAGGAAGGCGAAAAAGGAAATTGGACATGGAGGTGGACCCTTCTGTCACTGAGGTCGGGCGGGAAAGAGGGGGGGGGCATCCATAACTGCCCCAGGGGGGGACGCGTGGAAGACGGCCGATCAGTCTCAGCTTAAACCCTAGGAGAAAAAAAGGGGACGTACCCTAGTCGTCGGGGAAGGGGGGGAAAAGTATTAGTTCTGACTTGAACCATTGCAGTCGAACGGCTGACTAATAACCGAAAGCGCACTGATAGAACTTAGGTGGCGACCACGTAGGGAGAGTGTGCTCTGGACCTGACCGACAGGAAAATAAAAGGGAGGTCTAGGTCGAGCCCCCCAGGCAAGGGGTTGTCAAGCCAACCCTAATATGAAAACTCACAAAACCGGTCTACCTAAGGAAAAAACCTCGTGCGAATTGGGCTTGGCTCGAGCCCTTCGAGTTGAAGGCCGGTACTTCGTAGGAAGGGGAAGCTTGGGACGCCGGGGTTCAAGGTAACACCCCTAAGGGAGGGGGGGAGGAATTTGGTTAATCGTGAAACTGGAAAAAGCTTCTGCGTGAGAGAGCCGGAGCCGTATACTTGCCGAAAATCCAGCAACAACCGCCGCCCCCCTCCTCCCGGGAGCAGGAGGGAGCCTCATTCCTGAGGGTGTGGAAACGGCGACCTTAAGGACTCTCAAGTGCCTGAAACGAGGTCGAACTTAATTCTAGAAGTGAAGAAGTCCTGGTCTGTAAGCCTGCCCCAGCCTGGGGAGGAGACAGGATTGAAAACTTGGGAAAACTGCGGAATCAACCTAGGAACATATATGGCCAAGGGGAAAAGTTGTGTTAGGAGGTTCCTTTGTAGACCGGGGAAAGGACTCGGGGTGTCGTGGTTGTTTTGAAGTTACGAGAAACTTAGTTGGTTTACCTTCGGGGAAGCAACTACGCCATAGTAATATGCAAGGGGAAGTGGGGGAGAGTGGAATGAACGGAAAGCTTTGAAAACGCAGGTGCAGTGGCCCAGCCACTTCGGAAAGCGATGGGACGGAAACGGTGACGACCCTCCTCCCAAAGACCATTTTGGAAAAGAAGAGTGCAACACGCGTGCCAACTATGAGAGGAAAGAATCTCCGATCCGAAAGAAGTACTTCAAAAGGAACTAAACGGACGGGTTGGGATGATTGAAATCGAGGAGGCAAAACCTCCATCAACAAACCACCGGCCTTTTAACTGTATAGTGTGGAGTTAAAAAACTCTGGAAAGAAGTGCAAGGGAGCTCCGTGGGCTGTTGGGGAAGGGGAGACTCGCCTTCCTCTGAGAAAGTTCGCATCAAAATCGTTGTTGTCTAGAGGGGGCCTCACCTGGGGACAAAATGGGCGGCCATGAAGATACGGGGGGGGATGTTTAACCTGGGGGGTCGTATGCAAAAGCTGGTGCAAGCCACGCAAAGAAGGGAATACTAAAGCGATGAAATTCCTGGGAACACGCTGTCTTGCTGTTACGTTAGGAGGAGGAACGCTTACCGCTCCGTGATGACAGAGGGAGTACACAAAAGAGAGGACCGTACCCGGTTCCCGAGGTGAAACACACACGCCCCTCCTTTAACCCTGCAGGGGGGGCAGGACCCCCCGGTACAAAGAAATCAGACAGCGAGGGGGGGTCTTCGCACGGGTTTTTTCAATTGAGGGGGTAGATCTTTCGGGACCCAGCAGAGATTGTGGTGGGTACATTAAGCAGACTGAAAATCCAAGCGGGGCTTCTATCTACGCAAGGGAAGTCGCAAGGGCTCTAGGGAAATAAGCATCCAGGGGGGGGGCAAACGAAGAATCTCAAAAAAATGATGTACTCCCGTTAGTCGTTAGAAGAATAGGGGAACCTTCATCGAACCAGGGAGGAAAGCGGGGTTTGAAAAACGTGCGACCTTACGCGCTTGGACAATCAAGAAGTGTAAAGCGGTTCGTTGTCGCAGGGGAAAAAGGAAGAGTTTACCGTAAAGGTGGCTAGAGCACTCGACCTCATAGGAACCGCTGTTCGAGGGAGAGGAGCAGGCATATATCGATGAAGAAGATAGAGAAAAACCCAACTTATTAAGGAGGAAAAAGAGATAGCGAATTAATAGAGCGGCTGCAGGAGATTCTCCTAGCAAGCATGGGACTCGGGGAACTCTCTTCTCGACGCTTGGAGACCAAAAGCCTGACGTCTCAGGGGCTTCTCAAAGAGTAATGGCCCATAGGCGGCAGTTTATGGTCAAGCGAGGGACAAACTTCTAAACTGTACACTCTAATTGCTCTGACCGGTTGCAGGGCAAAGAGGTCGGGAAAATCACCGGAGTGAACTCGGTGGGATGTCGCCCGGGGAATTATCTCTAGGGAGGGACACTTCGGCTGCTGCAGATAATCAGGGGATTACCGGGCTAGGACGCACCGAGAAAGACATTAAAAGGCAAGGTACAGAATTGGCCATGGAAGGCAACAGCTGCTTGATGCAGCCACACGGAGCGGGTTGACATACAAAAACCGGTAAACCCTAAATAAAAAAGCGTTCTATAAAAAGCGGGACTGATGGGTAAAAGGGGGATGCGGCGGGAAAAAAGCGTTTATCCGAAGACTGATGGGGTGAGGGGGATAACCAGAGTCATCTCCCTTCTGAAGGAGGACAGGGGGCGTAAAAAACTGTGAGTGGAAGGAAGAGCTTACCTTCCAAGACTAAAGGTAGCCGAACTCAGGGGACGAAGACTTGAATAGATGAGGCTCCTCGACACGTCAGGCGATGGGGGGGACACTCTGGAAATACCGACCAGGGCACCAAATAACAAATCATCTGAGTGGAGGGGGCCGGGTGTGAAAAAGGTGAGGTAAGAGAGACAACAACTAGGGACTGGGAGAACTTAAATAAATTCAAACTAACAGCAGCATAAACCCTTTTAATGAAGGCGGCTAAGACGTACCTTTCAAGGTCGAGGGAAGGTCAACCTTCGAACCTCTGGGGGAGATGGTGGCGTACGCAGAGAAAGAGCACCCAAATGGTATCTGCTAAGGGGGGAAAAGCTTGGATCTCTCGCCGGTTAAAAAATCTGGGGAAAAAGGGCTGGACCTATACTGAGAAACCTGCCGAATTAGGAGAGGTAGACATTTGGGACGTCAAAGAATCGTCCGACGTGCTGGCAAACAACCTTCAAATGAGAGTGTTATGTCAGTTGAAGGGAAACGAACCACATTCCAAGCGGGGGGTCAGTGGCCTTCTCAGGTAGCCAGACTGGAAAAAAATAAAGTCTTGATACGTGAAGGAACCAACAACAGCAACGGGGTCGATCACATTTGGCCTCAACGAAACAGAAGCAATAAAAAGGCCAAAAAATCGTCCGGGGAAAACGCATTTACCATTCAGGGTTATTCACTCGATTTAACTTAGACAATCGGCGCGTAATGGAAACGACGGAGAAAAACTAGCGACGCCGGGAGCAGGAAAGAGGGTGCGGTGGAGCGCGGTTATCACAAGAACGGGCAGTCGGCGGCGGCGGGGGAGGGCGGCGGGAACTTGTCAAGGGAACACAAAAACACAGGAGAAAAGGAGGGGGGATAAGAGGCCGACTGCTTCTGCTAAAAAGTATCAGTCAAAAAAAAGGAAGCCATGAACTGGGGGGGGTGCCCAGAAGGAACAGATGCCAAACTTCGAGGAACATGAAGTACGACCGTCAACGTATTGACGGGGCAGACTTCTAAGAAAGGGGGCATCAGTGTGGGTGTGATTAACAACTTTTATAGTTGCTTTACAACTGCCACGCCCTGTGGGCAATTAGAAGTAAAAGAGAAGTCTTTGGTGGACGGACTGGCGGACATCCGCGAGAAAAGCTCCTCTTTACCTTCAACACACAGAGTCAGTATAGGGGGGGGAGTTCTCCGCTTTCGGGATGCCTGAAGAAGCAACGGCAATTGGTAAAAAAAAACTTCTCACAATTTCACGGAGAAGACGAAGCGCAATTCAGTGACGGTGGCAAATCTATTTACTCAAAAAGTAAGCCCGGATAGAAAGGAGCCTCCCCGGCGCTGCGTGACGGCGTAAAACAAGGTCCAACCCAACATTCATTGACATCTATAGCGAACCAATGCTTGAAACGTTAGGGAGAGGAACGGAAGGATCTATGAAGGGAGCAAATCACGAAATCAAACGCTCCAGCCAAAAGGGCTTCTTTGACGCATAGAAGAAGCAAGAACATGTCAAAAAGGAAAATAGGGATGTTAAAAGTCTTCTATGGGGGGGAAGGAAAGAGACAACTCCAAGCTCAAAGAAGGACGCGACAAAAGACAAAGGGGTTCTCTACATCCCACAAGGGGGGAGGGGGGAGATTGCTAACAGTTAGTTATGCTTTATTCTGCATGCAAAGGTAAACGGACGGCAAGCTCATTAGTGGTTTGATGCCTCTTGGCTCACGGTTTCCGCGCGTATACCACTGAGAGGTTGCTCAATCAGGGTGGAGCGCTATAGGGATGAATTACGGAGAGAGGGGTGACGGCAAGGAGAGGGAAGTCTTGAACGCGGTACGGGAACAGAGATAAACTTAATAAAATGCAGAGACCCCGGCAAATTTAAAAAACGATCCGTTATTAAGTTCCGAAATTACCAAGATCCAGGAGGAAGGGATGGGAGACTGCAACTCACTTTAGAATCTGCTAAGGGCTTTCGTGCACTAGGAAATAACAGAAGCTGCAAGAAAAGCCAAGAGATTCCATCGGGATGTGAAGACGGCAAAAACTCTTCCTTTGCGGGGAAGAGGAGGGCCACCTAAAAGTCAGATTCACAGGGGACTGCCGAGACGTTTCACGGAATGAAAGAATCCCGCAGGCACAAATCGGCAAATTTCAAGGTAGGCCTTCGAAAAGGAATTGCACGGAAGGGAAAGGGTGAATCGCCCCGAAGGGGTCAACCGTAGAACAAGACAGCTGGTATTCTTATCATCCTCGAGACCTTGAAGGGAAGTTATCGGCGTGTAACTTTTAAGTTACCTCCGTGACAGGGAAGGAGGGCGACCTTTGACCGGAACTTGTAAAAATCAGAGGGGGACGCTCTTTTAAAGAAAACAACATTAGAATAAAGCGTCTTGGGAATGGGAAAGGAGGAACGGGAAACCCCCTTTGGCCTATCTGAAAAAAGGCCAATTTTCCCGGGAAAAAGAGAAGAACCGCCGACGTTTGGCCATACCTCAAGTCATCGAAGTCATTCCTTTCATAGGGGACGACAGACCCATTTGAGGAAGACCGACGATCACACGCAAAAACCGCAAGGTCTCCTGTCCTCGATGAACCGGTTGGGAACGGAAGGAGAGATCTTGTCGACCGATATCTGATCTCTAGAACAACAAAGGGGAATAGGAACGAGGCCACGGATCGTCTAAAGACCGGACACAAGGAAAAGAGCTCCATTAGAAGAAGACGTTGGATGCTTAAAAAAGAGGGGGGAGTCTTCTAAAGGCTGTGGGAAGCGAACGATGCCTTCTTATGAAACCTAAGGGGGAAAAACCCCCATCGACGTCCTCGGTGTTCCTCAAATTTGCTTCAGGGGGCGGGTCCAAATGAACAGCCGGCCGGGGTCCCCGGCTAAGGGAAAAGTAACCGTAATTAGAAAAAATGTGTGTTCTTGCCGGATGAGTCAGAGCACGGAAAGAACGTCTGGGCCCAGGGGCAAGGCATCTGTCAAACGCCCGCGAAATGCGGCGGGAACGGAAACGGCGCAAAACGCAGAAAACGGTCCTAATCAGGCGGAAAGAAAGGGCAGGCTCTCAGGACAAGGATGGGATCAGGTGTGACAGAAAGAGGGGATACCAAATGGAGACTGCCCGTTGCAGAAAGTCCGGAGTCAAATAAATTCAAAAATACAACGAATGGGTTTTTAGGAGGTTCAATCATCCGCACCGATCGATCCTTCCAGGAAGGGCTTAACAAGCGGTGAGAGGGTTACCGAGTCAATCCAACCAAAAACATCGTCTAGCTCCGGAAGGGAAAATCGCCTCATTCTTGAGGAGTACGCCTCCGGAGGGGTCAATCAGCACTCTCGTCAGTTTACGAAGAAGTCCGCCAAGAAGGAGCCTTTGCGCAGTTGGGAGGGTACCACTGCGAACAAGAATAAAAAGTCCCTTTCGTCAAACCGTGCAGGACGAACCAGGGTCAAAAAGGAAGACTGGGAAGGCCTTCTACTCCTCACATCCGAATCCTCTCAAAAAGGAGGAGAAATCCTCAGAAGGGCTCCTGCACGAAAATGATCTGGAAAAGAAACGTCCATCTTGATTAAAGAGTTTAAAAGCCAGAGTCCCTACACCCGTCAGTAGGGAAAAGAAGATAGTGAATACTCCTAAAGCAACCTTACTGGTCTCTTCACGACTTCAAAGGAAAGGGGCAATCGAAAGAGGTCGTTGTTAAAAAATGGTAGTGCAGCTTTGGTGGGAGCGTAGGGGAAAAATCAACACAAGGACGCCGAGCAAACTCATGAAGACACATCGGATGACCATCCTATTGGTGCGCCGAGAGGATAGAGGGGGGACGTCACAAGATCCCTTGTTGGAGAGGAGCTTATTGATATAAATTTACGGTCGAAATGGCCGAAAGAGGAAATCACTAATGCGAAACGGAACTGGAGCTACGAAGAAAGTCCATATTTTAAAATCGAACGTTGGAAACCGTCCAAAGGGGAAAACTGAGCAGTGAGTCTATAAGGACGATCCTGCCCGCCAGAAGGGCCAAAGCGAAAAGCACTGAGCGCGACTACCGGGCCAACGGATACGGGGCGCCGGGGGGAAAATGGGGCTGAAGAACGGTTAAACCGGGGAAGAGCCGGTGAAAAAGAAAAATAGATCCTGAGTGGGTGACTTAAAAAATATTGGCCAAGAAAGGACTCCAAACAACCTCCGTGAGGGTGCTATCAGGGGGAGGGGGGAAGGGGGTGGGGTAAAAACGAGAAAAACACACACCGGGCCTCGGGACCAAGCCACCGGTCGTGGTTTCGTCAGGGGGCCCGTCCCGAAGTTTATAGAGGGACTTCAGGTTCTCTTTGTAAGGGGAAGCGTTCGAAGGAAAACTTGTTAGGGGCGTAAGTGGGGGTTTGACTTTGTATCTTTCACAGGAAGGAAAGCAGGAAGCATAGATACCAAAAAAAAAATAATTGAGGGAAGTATTGCCGACTCCAAAAAAACGCCGAATACAAGAGCCTCCGGACCTTCCTCTTCAGAGGTGGTTTAGAAAAGAGACGTAAAAGCTAATGGGACGCCCGAACTTGGAAAGCACCGTGGAGGGGGGGAAGTTTGACAGAAGAAGGTTCGAATACGTTGGAGAAGGACCATATATGAAACCTTGGACCCCTCGGCAATGGAAAGGGAGACGGAAGGAAGATGGAATCACAGGGGGTTTAGGAGGTTTTTGATGTAAAAAGGGGAGATGCATCTGGTGATGGTGGGGGGGGTATGAAAGATGAACGAGGGGGTTTTAAAACGGAGTTCCTCAGAGCGGGGGACCCAGCCGCGGAACTGGTGTGGGGTCTGGGGTCACAAACGGACAAAAAACTTTCAAAGCCTCAGGGTTGGGTGACGGAAAAGAGGGAATAGAGGGAAGTCCCATTGTAGACACTGCAAGAAGCTGCTGGAAGGGCCGTCCTATGTTTACCAGAGCCTAAACGATGGCGAGGAAGCAAAACTTCTACGATCAGAAGAGGGGATTGAAATTAACACCGGAAACTTTGGCAGGGAAAAGTTGTATCGAGTCTATACAGACATCCCACCGGCAGCATATAAGGTTCTGGGAACTATCAATAAGGCACAAGCCAGAGACCTGGAAAAAAATTATGGTGAGTGACCTCAGGCCGTAAGTCGGATAAAAGGCGCCGTAGGAGTGGGGGGGGTCGGTTTTGCGCTCAAATCACGAGGGTGAGGAGGAAAAAAAAAGGGGATTGTTCCCTGGGTACGTAGGTCCCGAGTTTGCACACCCCGAAACTAAACGGATAGGAAAACTCCAAGAGATAAAAACTCCTCTTCCGCCATGAGTTCCGGAGAATTAAAAAGTATCATGCGCCGTAAGGAAAAAAGAGGAGTTTAGGAAAACGCGCCAGCCTTTTCATCATGGGCGGGGAGACAAACAACCACCACGAAGGATACCCAAGTCCTGTGCGTTTGGGCCGAGAAAAAAAAATTACCGGAAAACTTCAGCCAGCGATTGGGTGTCTGAGAACTATGCTTTGGGAACTTAGTTGAAGTATGTCCAATTCAAGAGGGGGGTACGGGCATCAATACTGGCAAGAGCAACTCCGGTCGGCAGTACTAAAAAAGTGCGAACGTTACCAGCGGGGGAAAGGTCCTCGAGTCCTTTCAGTTGAAGAAATTGGTGAAAAACTCACAAAGGGTCACGTTGGATGGACTAAAACGTGGGACTGATTGCCAGGGGGGAAGAAGTACTTGGGAGCGTCTGACCATTAGACGAGAAAGGTAGGACGGACGGGGCTAAGGCGGGGGCTCTGGGAACTCAAAAATTCACTCCTAATGGCGCATCAGGGGGGAGTTGGCTCCAATCCTGAGGAAAGGTACCTTCTGACGACAGAAACTCTTGTCTCCTTCAATGTCCGAGGAGAAGGATCGAACGCCACAATTCAATAGCAAGAACATATCTCACAAAAAAACAACAACGAAGGAAGAGTAAAGGATTGCGGGCAAGAGAGAAGGTAGCACGCGACTTAGAAAACCAGAGAACCTGAGGCGGGTAAAAAGAAGGTTCAAAAAAGAACTCGGAACGACCTCAGGGAAGGTGTCCTGCAACCGAAAAAAGGGGACAGCGAAGCCTTTCGGGAGTAAAAACAGAGGGACCGCCGCCGTCAAACGTCATGGAGGCTGGCTCTTTGGTTCTATTACTTTGTACCTATGCGAAAATGACGTGGAACCGAGCATGACCAGGGTCGTGAAGAAATGACTGGCCAAAGTCTTGTAAGGACAAAAGGCGATGCTGGCCAGGATCGAGTAAATTCCGTCAAGAACTGAAAGTAAACTACACGGAGGGTGCCGATGGGGAGGCAGGGATTATAAACCACCCATCGTTATCGTGTAAAAAGGGAATAAAATTGAAAGACGTGAGCAAAGAGTGCTGGGGGATGGGGGAATTTAAAGGGAACAAGGGGCTAGGCAAACAAATCATTTTTAGACAGGATGAGTGTGAAAAACAGTCTCAAACTCAAGCGGAGAAGGATTCATGGGAGAACGGGCTCCTTTTTCATTACTCTCCGTAAAGCTTCACCAGAAGGAAGGACCAGGTTAAGAAACTTTAAGAATGCGTTAGCCTCTCCGAAGGCTGCGTGGACTACAGCCCTAGACTCATTCACAAGGACAAAAGGGCAGCTGCTGTCCGAAAAATGGGGTCAAGTTGAGGTCCAAAGCAAAAGGACAACGGAAACGTCTCCTCTTACGGAAGCCAACATCAACAAAGGTTAGGACTTCTAATGGACAGTACGCCTTAGAGGAGACCGTTCCAAAGGACTCCGCCCCGGCTGGGGTGTAGATTTAATCGAAGATACAAAAAGAAACACACCTGGTCAGGCTACTGCGAAAGGGAACGCCTTCGGGGGGGGGCTCGGATCAAAGGCTTCCGTCCAATCGGGTCAGGACGTCGTTACACTATGACCTGCTTCAACGTTCGCCAGTAGGGAGAGAAGGGACTTAAAGGGGATGCCGACGGGGGGGACGGGCACCATGCAATGGGAGGAGGGTACCCATGAGTCAACGTAAGACCTTGTCAGAGGTTCTCTGCTCGAGGAAAAGAAACCTAAGCGGGAAGGTAATCGGAAAAACCAAAAAGAAAAAGATGATCAAACCAGGGTACCTCAAGTAAACAAAAAAGGACAAAAAGGGAGGCCATAGGTCCACGATAGAAAATATCGCACGTCGTCCGGGAATGGGCCGCAGTGAACCATTTTTCGGAATCAGTACTGAGTCTCCATCGGAACGGAAGGATGAAAGACCGGTCCAACTTAAGGAAACGACCGGGTCAAGAAAGTCGGGGGAGGACAAATGACTGAAGGGTAATCAAGAGTTAGTACCCCAAAAGAAGAAAGGCGCTTCGCGGAGTGAGTCTGAGGGGCGGGATGGGGAAATAGGCACACCACGGCTATACTGAGATCTCCGCCAACTTCAATGCATCTCGAAAAGGCACTATCAAAGGTCACCATAACCACTTACTTCCCTCACGGGAGGTTGGTACCGAATTCGCCCAAACCAACTTCAGATTAAAGGAAGCAGAGGGGGTGGAAAAAAAAGTTCAGGGACGGGCTACGAAAACCCCCCAAAAAGTCTCGAAAAAAGAGTACTCGGAGGTGTGATTGGACTTTTAGGCGTGAAAACAACAACTGACGCCCCGTTGGCAAACGCTTCGCCGAAGGCCAATACATTCTGGGTAGGACCTGGCGGAAGCCCTTCCAAAAAGCGACCTGGTGAAAATCACAAAACACTACGTCGTCAGTGGCTACTAGTTCGGTAGTAGCCGGTCGAGGAACCTGGGGGAAATGTCCAACTCACTAATAAGGGGAAAGGCGCCGCCTGCTGTAGTGCGCGGTGGACGTCCTGTCAGTAATACGAAAAAAAGGGAATTCCGGATATACTCAATGCGATAAAAACTTTTGTACGGCTAAAGTACAGGGGAAAGGGAAGAGGACCAGCAGGGAAACAAGTAGCGTAGCGGAAAGTACAACTCCGTGTCACATGTCCGTGGAAAGGACGGACGGCTCCCGTCACTGATAGACATAAACGGAACAGTCACCCTCTCTCCAATCTCCACACATGAAAGCTTCGGGGGGACAAAAAAGAATCCACTCGGCGAAGCACCATAAGGCTGTTGACCGAGGAGGGAAGCGAGCGTACTAGTGTTGAGTGATAAACTCAGAAAAAGAAGCACTGCCGCTAACCACGAAAGAGTGAACCTCAACTTAGGGTACGGAGGGTAGAGACCGGGCGGTCCTGAGGGTATTAGGAAGCAACGATCTGGCTCCACTACAGTTCAATTGGGGTTCTGGAAAAGGAGCGGGTCCGCGATGGAAGCCAAATGGGTCGGGTTCGGAAAGAGAAGGAGCCTGCGGACAGTGCGGCTGTGAAGCGCGGGCGCGGCTATCTGAGGGGCTTCAAGGGAAGGGAAGGGGGATTCCTCCGCTTCGGTCTCTGGGGGAAAAAAACGGTTGAAGGTCACAAGTATGGTTTAGAGGTTTCGCCCGCGCCAGAACCGGCAGAAACTGCGTTTTTCGCATCTTACGGGGGAGGCAATCTTCTCTTCAGTGGATTTGAAAGAGCCCAAGGAAGGAGGCAACCGCCCCGCCAACGGGGCAAGCAGGGATGTTCCGGCAGTAGCGATAGACCTTAGGAACGTGGCGGGGGGCGGACTGAAGAACCACTCCGACAAAGGGGACGGGGGGGGGTCGGGCTTGACTGTCTAGCTGGCTGAGTAATACGTTCGCCAAAAATACCCAGAGAATGGAGGGAAAGGTCGCCGAAGTCGGAATGGAGGTCAGGCCTTCTGACAGCTCGGTAAAAAGTCCGTCTCTTGCTGAATGACCATAACGCGGGCTCTAATTAAGTCCAATTAAGCCTGCTAGGGTCCGTTTGAGCGGGAGTGTGTCAAGGGGACGGGAAGAAGTTATTCGGGGGGGGGAAACCAGCTGCAAAGACCAAAGGGATCAATCCCGCAAATACAAGCGGTCGCTCCAGGTGACGTGGTTCCTAAAACCCACCATGGAGGAAGAAAATTGTTTGGAAGGGATAAAAAACTTACCCCTTGCCTCTCGAAAAAGGTGACACGGAGGGCCATTGCCGTGAAATCCTGCGGTTGGACATCCTCAGTAATCTCAAAAGGAAGAATACCCCTCTGTCGGCCGACCTCGATCAGCACGACCAAGTCTGGGTAATAGAAGGGCAAGAGATGGGCACCGGCCCTTGGGGGAAGGGAAAATATAGTGGCGGGGCGAGAAAG
>Ga0179591_1262944_pt1 | contig 16633 bp, 13 predicted proteins | sample CZOMad2_1_08_16f_FD_182891 | JGI IMG/M metagenome (GOLD analysis project Ga0179591, IMG submission 182891) | Vadose zone soil fungal communities from Angelo Coast Range Reserve, California, USA - CZOMad2_1_08_16fungal (PacBio error correction) | ecosystem: Environmental > Terrestrial > Soil >...
ATCGTCGGTTAAGGGAGGAGGACAGCAGACAAAAGCTAGCTTCAGCTGGGCATAGACTCGGCGGAGGTCGTCACACCATATGCGGACGTGGTGGGAAGAGGGGGGAACTGGCTGGAAGCCCTACTCTGTGGGCAGGTGTGGGTCGCTTTAGGGCCAGAGTTTATGGAAAACACCTGGAAAAAATGGGGATTCACTCGAGGGAGAGGAGGTTTCCCCTTGCGTTTAAAATGACTGAAATGAAAATTCAATCAGAAGGGGGAAAACTTATCAAGGTTCCATTCAGAATCGACGGCCAATCGGCGCAGTCGAGGCCGACGAGGGTAGGGGGATCGGAATCTTCTAAAGGTGATGGCTTAAGGTGCCTATAGAGAAAACAAGCCAATGTAAGGGGGAGAGGTTTGATTATGGGAGGACTAGAGTACCGATCGCACACCTAGGAGAGGGGCGCAGTCTTCCCTTACCTGTAATGCGAGAGGGGGGATGTATAGGGAAAAGGATGTGTCACCGAAAATCAAACACAAAAAGAAAGGTGCCGACCTCGACAGGGGCTCCTGGAAAGCAAGGGCCGGGATACGTGGGTTGAACGGTATTGGGAAAAAGGAAGATCACAGTAGAGCGTTCCGCTCGTCCAGATCAGGAGATTAATAGGGAAAATAGAGACAGGCCATGGAGGGTCTAAAATTCCCGAGGTCTCTATAAAAAATGTAACCTATGAGATGAATACTACTTCTTCCGAAAAGGGGGAAGATGGAGAGATCTAAAAGTCCAGTTCGAGAACAAGGTGAATTAAAGTCACAAGTGGGGGAAGAGTGCTGTAAACCATAGGGTTCCGGGGAGCGTGGCATTCTGGGAGGACTGGGAGTCTAAAAAATTTCTATTCCTGCCTCTGTCATCTAGTGCTGACGGAATGGTGACAAACCATAACGGCAACCAATTGCCTCTGTCTATCGCGCTGCTCTAAATTGGAAGAGAATGAAGACGGTATACAACGAACGCAAAGGGCGTCTATCTATCAAGCTGCGTAAATATCAGTTGAGGAACTCTAGTGAAAAGGTGTTCTCTCGGACGGTACTGCAATTAAAAAGGTCATAGGAGATCTCCGCTCTAGGATGTGGAATTGGGAGCCGCCTAGGGTCTGTGGCTAGCGGAGAAAGAGAAAACGCCTACATCTACCTTGAAATGTCAACGCAGACAGTCTTGACCGATGATGGGCGTTCTTTCAGAAGGAGGAGATCACCGAACTTTCAGAGGGGAAGGGCGTAGACATTATGATATCCTGGGGAGAGGGAGAGGGGAAACAATCGGTAGATGGCAGGATGCAAGCACGGTGAGGGCGGGGGCTAAATCGATCAAGATAGTATGGAACCTCCAACTTGTCTCGGGGGAGAAAAAAAAAATACGGAGTCTAGGGGGGTCCGCGCTCGGTTGTAGTTAAACAACTAATGTTCATCAATAAGTCCGTATAGGGGGATATCGCTCTCACTCCTCTCTCCTCCTGTAATTGGCGATCCAGGATGGATGAGGTCTTACCGAAATTGGTTCCTACTTGCGGATTGAAAGGGGTGGGTTTTGAGGGATAGACGCGGGGGAACGACTCTATATATCTGGCAGATAATTGAGGTCCTCGAGGATTTTTAACCACGCATTCCGGTGCCTGTTCTTTGATGTCGGAAAAGGTGGTATATGACGGTTGGTAGGTAAATAGATCTCTAGGTGGGGGTTCGTATTGGTCGATCTCATCTCAGATCTGGACGGCTGTCGGTCTACGTTCTTTCAATTGGCTTTTGTGTGGGGAACAAAGTTAATTGGGGGAGAAAATGTTACTATCCGGCAAGAGAACCGTGGAGGAAGACTATTTTCTGGGGGCTTCCTTGTAATGTTCTCCCAGGTCTCTCCCCTGCCCCCAAACAACTTATTCTTATGTAACCGCTCGCTCGGTTGAGAAACTCCTTTTGGGGCGCCGCGTCCCCTTCAACCCGGCGATCATCAGATTCGGGTCATGAGCGCAATACATACAGGGAAGAAAGGTCATGTTAAGCACCAGACCATCCGAGTTACCAGCAGGTATAAAAGGAAGGAATAGATGGCTAGGGGTGAGAGAAGTCGGGGCCATGAATCTATTACAAACCTCGTTGACGGGAGGGAAGCGCACCGGGTGTCGAAGTACCGCCTTTTTTCAGGTCAATAACTAAAAGCGCTAGGTCGATGCGTTTCCAGCAGCACATAGCTATAGATGCCTTCAAACAGATTACTCAAAGAAAAACACAACCGTCGCAACCCAGACTTCACAATGTTTTAACTAGACGGCAACTCAGTCCTGTCCCAGGCAAGCTGGCTTAGTCTTCTTATATAGTCGGTCGGATCCCCTAGGTGTGTATTACGCCGAAAGTTGGCAGGCAAACCAGGTCTCCTCAAGGTGGGTCGCAAACAGTCAGGGAGGGACAGCAGCTATGTTTGCTTGACAGAGAGAGGATCTGGCTCACAATCATGCGGATGAATTTCGACCGAGGGGGGGTTTAATAAGAGCACATGGGATGAGGGAAGCTGCACGGGAAAGTCGGGGAAAACAGTTCGGGGTTACTCCCCGGGAAACCGCATGCATCGTTCAAGAAAAAGGTCCTGTCGGAACCGACGGGGAGAAAAGCGTCTCACTTCCTCCGAAAGGAGGGTAGCGAACCTGGACGAATAATCGCGGCGGATGCCTTACTGACGTACTATATCGCAGAAAGAGAAAAATTCATCTTCTAAAGGGATTGTGCTGTACGGAAGGATCGCCTCCCGGAAGAGGGGAGGGACTGGAGTAAAGGGCCGGTGGGTGGCCACAATCGCGTATCTAGCGTCATGGGCAGATAGGGGTTAGAAGGTCATCAAAGGGAAAAGAACGGCGGATCATCAAGTGTCTGTGCCAAACTAGCAAACGGCGAATTGAGCTCCAGGAAGGGGGGACCTACCGAGAACGGCCTGAATAACAACGGGTCGGAGAGCCGGCAATTCATGTCATCTGAGTAAAGAAGGGGAAGTGGCGCGAGCGATCAGAAGCACGAGGGGGTCGGGACGTATCGAAGCCCTTCGGGAGGGAAAGGGCCCTCAGTTGGGGCGGATGGGGGTCTCGGCAGCTCACTTCATTAAATAGAGGATGCGTCTCGTTAGCCTGCCGACACGAAAGGAGCCGGCCATTCTACCAGGCAGCAAACTCGGATCGGCACCTGGGGAGCGGTGTATTGGTTCCTAAAAAAGGCCGTCAGCGGAAGCTTGCCGTCGCTTGCAGTGGCCGGACACCCTTGGCCGGACGTGTTGCAATCGACATCGTTCTGACTAAAAAGGAAGTCCTTGGGTGAATCTGTGGATGGCGGGGGACCGGCAAAAGGTAACCGGGCCGGACCTTCCCGCAGACGGCAGCGGTATTTTACGGGACCGCCGAATAGGGGGAAATTGGACGATGGAAGGGGGGCACGTACAGGTTCAGTTAAGCTGAGTTGCATGGTTCAACTCCTGGGAAAAAGAATCCCTTGCTAAGAAGGAAAAAACAGGTGGGGATCTTGCTTAAGACAATCCGGGCGACCGAGCAATGGGGCCAAGGTAGTGAATCAGAAGGACCAGAAGACAAAAACTGACGCATAAGTGGCTTGAGCACAACCGACAGCCCGTGTACAGCCAGCGAGGCTGTGGAAAATCTATGCAATCACGAACACGAAGCTCACAGAACTCCTCAAGAATAAAAGAGAATCGCCTAGAAACATCACGGGGTGCAGCAACCGCGGACAGCATCCGAAAGACTCCACTGTGAAAGAGAACCAAGGTATTTGATAGAAAATCATAGTCAAGAAAAGTCCTAGTCAAAAAGACGGAAGGCGCTTGTCGGTGGTAGGTAAGGGCCAGCAAAGTGAAATTTTCACAGGACTAACTCCCAGAATCAGTTGGTCGAAAAAGCAAAAAATGAGAGAAAACGACCCCAAGCCGGTCAGCTAGCACGACGCTTGGCGGGCGAGGGGAAGAATAACCATGCAGTCTGCCGGTTTAAAGAATTTCAGCCGGTGCCGAGCTGTTTGAAATGAAAAAAATGGGAAGCAGCGTGACCAGACGGCAAAATGAGCTGGTGACTCAGGGAATGGTAAATCCACGAAAGAGAAACAGGGAGAGGGGGGGGCAGGGACGGAACACATTCTGAGCAATCGACATTGGGCTCGACCAGAGAAAACAAAGGAAAGAAAAAAACATCGTAAAAACATAACTAAGCGGCGGCGCCCGGATCAAAACCCCAATAACAGAGCTGAGGGCGACTCGGTGAAGGACGAAATCTCTCCAAAAAAGAAAACGTATGGGAATATAAGTCACAGAGCTATGGGGGAATAAGAAAGGACACCGCGGATTCACCGCTTTTGGTAGGGGGCAGTCGGCGATCGTCGGAGTTTGAAGGTAGGGGTTCAAGGGCTACGCTGGTTAAGGGCAAATGGCGCGGTTTCCGCCACTGAACCGGCAAAGCCGCCGCGCGAAAAAAATTGCAAAGGGCTTGAAGGGCAGAAAAAAGGAACGTAAGAAGCTAAGATCCTGGGAAATGCATCTCAGTAAAAAAAGGAATTGCTGCTAGGTTTCCCCACCCACTAGAAAGCTAGAGAGCATCTCAAAAAAACAAGTCGACTCATTAATTCCTCTTTCTTCATGCCGAGGACATTGACAAAAGGGGAGTTCATCAACGAGGAAAACCGAAAAGATGGTGGTCGCTGAATGAAGAAGCTTTTTGGGCCTACGCAACGCTTCACGCGTAGAAAAGGGACAATGGCAGATTTGGGGGGGCAACTTCAGAAAAGCGCGAGAACTGAAGGCCTACATGTCCGGCTTGAAAGGGAAGCTAGGGAAGGTGCTGCCGGGGATAGGGTATCTCGTGGAACGGGACCGTGTCGGCGCGTTGATGGAAGGATGTGCCCGAGATGGGGAGGCCTCGATCTGCTTGGGGAGGACGGCAGTCTCGGTAGTGTCGGTTTGGAGGGGGGGTAGGGAAGGACAGACTGTTGCGCCCCCGAACGGCTCTCTATCTCGGCAGAAGTTAATCGGCCATATGAGGGGGAACGTGGTGTCGCTGTGAAAAGGGCGATCCCGACGGGGCCAGGTCTTTTGAGGAGCCAAACTTTAAGGGGAAAAAAAAAGGTCACCTGGCTGAACTTTCGCTTACGTGGGAGTTCAAATTAGGTTGACCATCTGAAGTAAAAGCTTGTGGCAACTGTCTCGGAAGACTTGTGTGGAGGTCGACTGGCGGGCCCCTGTGCATGCATTTGCCCGAGGTAGCACTTAGGAGTCTGCTTCAAAGGGGGCCTGTGAGTCGACCGAAAAATATGCATGACGTCGAGTTAATCTTCTCTGGAAAGGGCGGTATCCGCATTTCTCAATATATAGAACAGAGAAAAACATTGAAGGACGAGTTTTGATGATGAAAAAGTAACTATTCGCAACAAAGAAGGGGGGGCGGTCTTCCAACGGACCTTTGGATATAGGTTCAAAAGCTAGGTTTGACGGATACGGGTTTGACTCTACTAGCTCACCAAAGGTTGCCGAAAAGGATTTGATGTCCCTTTAGCTGTCAAGCGGAGAGTCAGTAATGTCCTAGGGGATATTAAAAGGGACGAGTCCGTGTATCAAAACTCGAGTGACTAAGGGGGGGCGCTGAGCTGACATCGTCTCCAACCAAATGTGGCGAGGGAAAGATCCATTCCAGAGGGATGAGAATCAACTTACTACCACCGTCAAGAGACTCAAGGAAGGGAGCAGTTGTATATGGGAGTCCGGGGGACTCGCAGAAGAACAGGGGGCATGAGGAAATACGCTTGTACCCTCGGTTCAAACTTTCTACCTTCAAGTCAGGCAGTTTTACATAAGCACACGGTGGATTACATGGACCTAAGGGAGCTCTTTGTGCGAGTCACACCCGGATCGAACGGGAGCGTATCTAAAAGAAAAGAGGGGGTGGGTCATCATAATTTCGAAGGCCTAGGGGACAATCGGAACTTAAAGGGGGGGAAAATCTTGGAAGGAAGGAAAGGCCATGTCGCTATGAAGGGTGCGCGAGTCCGATAAAATGTACCTTGACAGCATGAGAATCGACGAATCATGGGAAGCTCACAAGTACGATCGTACCAGAGGATAGAGCCATTAAGGTCCTCATTACGGAGACGGATGCGAGCGGTCTTGGTAAAAATTATCCAGGGGGCTGTGGCTATCCTCCTTTACCAGAGGCGTACTGGGCTAGGAATAAGGCAACCAAGTTAGATCAAGGCGCATGTGAGAGGGTCTATCGGGGAACTACTAGAAAAACAAGTTCTATGGAGGGGTCGAAAGGAATGTTGCGTTCTCGATCTAGAGTGGGCACACCCACATTGCAGAATAAGAAATCATCAAGTTAGGACTACGGAACTCCTCTAAGAAGAGAACGCACAGGGCTGGGGGTGAGGGAACACTGAAATACGTGCCGATATTCGGAAACGAATTTGTGGGGACGCTCCGGGCAGGACTAAATGTTTGGGGAAGCGGGGAAAAGGAAAAAAACATAGTAAGCTATCTGGCGCTCTAACCTCAATAGCCGGGCTGTGTCTAGTAATCGGGGAGGGGAAAATTCGTCGGGGGAAGGGTTTTTCGTGGCAGAGGATAGGGGGGGCTCTGTTTACTCGATGGATAGGAAGAGAAAATCTCTAATGACTTGCGGCACGGGAATCCTGGGGGAAGAAAGGGGTGGAACAATGACTCTTCAAAGGGCGCCCTGAAAAACAATTATCGAAGGGAGGGTTGACGTGGGAGAGGCAAAATGCTTAGTACCATCTGGATCAACAAAAAAAGGGGGGGAGTACATAGAGTGTTTCTACAGACTTGTTATAAAATAGCAAGGCGATGCCTAAGAAGGAGGACATGGATCGCATACCATCGGACGGAATTGGTTCCAAAACAAGAGGAACCAGACACTAGCCCGTTGAAAAAAGACAGCATTATGGGAAAATCAGAAGAAACCCATCTAGGAACCTCGGCGATCTGTAAAGCGCAAAAACCTCCGTCGCCCATGGGGAGACGTCGCCCCCGGGACCAGTATAGACGGGAAATCAGAGTCAAAAAGAATATAGGTAAAGGTCCAAAACGATTTACGACCAAACACAACCTTTAAGAAAGACATCAAGCTGCAAATTGCTTAATGACTAATGAGTCACTAAACGGCAGGCATCCTCTCTCCGGCGGGAGAGTAACTCAGTAGGTCTGAGGGATCGAAGGGACGGTTTGGTGTCTGCCAAAAAAACAGGTCACTGATCCCAGGGGGGAGACCGAACTAGTTTGCGGGCCGTACGAGAAGACATCTCGCAGGAGTCAGAATTATATAGCTGGTGCCTATGAAGAGGGAGACAGGAGAAGGGAATCTGTACGGAAAAAAGCCGTTCTTTTAAAAGAGACGAGTCTACCCCCCAAGAAACAACTGCGGGGAAAAGAAAGGACTGCCTTAAACGGACGAATAACTTCTAAGGCGCCTAAAAAAAAAGATAGAGAAAATGCAGCCGTCAGAGCGCACGGGGGGGAATACTGCTATATCCAAATTAAGACTCCTGGGCTTAGAACACAGGAGCGAGAGCCGACGCGGGGGGGGTTCGAGAGGGTAAAGTGTTAAAACCAGATCTTAAGGACGAGTTCATTGGCTCTAGAGGTGCCTGTCGGACACAGCTAGAAGGCATGGCTCGACCGTTTATGACGGTAAAAAGGGGACGGGTTCTCAAAATTAAAAAGAGGGGTACATCCCCGCCTTGAGCTGCAATCGGGGAGCGTTCAAGCGGCAATCATCAAAGAGGCTTTAAGCCGCGGGAGGGAGGGGGGGGAAGCTGTCCGTGAGGAGCGAGCCCGCTTGAATAAGAAGACCGATCGGAGTTTTCGAATAGAGGTTCTCTACAGGAAGAAATAAGGAAGAGAGAGAGGAAGTAGTTAGACTTCATATCACTAGGAAACCGGGAACGCACGGGGGGCCACCAAAAGAACCGAGTCGAGGGGTATCAAACCAGGGGGGAGACGGGGTGTTAGGTGTTCAAGAGATCGCCACGGCCGCATCGACTGGCAAGTCTCGGCACTTAGGTCAGGGCCAGAAATGGAGCCGCGGTGGGTGCATCGTAAGCGTAGTAAAGCCATCCTCCCCGAATTGCAGGCCTGTGGTGAGCGGTATTCTATATCGGCCTGCGGGGGGGCCTCCGGAAAAGTCAGGAGGGAAAAAGCTCCAAAAAGTCACAAAGGGGATGGAACTACGCTTAATTTCGCGATTAAAACATAGATAAAAAGGGGTGCCAATGAAAAAAGGGCGGGTTAGGTCATTGCAAGAGTTAACTCTAATGTGGGAAAGATCCTTGCGAAGACCGGCAGACGGGATCTGCTTCAGCACGACTCAGACCAAAGAAATGGCCAAGTGTCTGATAAATTACAACGACACAAATTGGACATAGGGAGGGGGAAGAAAGGAAGCAGGAGATGATTCCCATATAGCAGAGCGGACGGGTTCACAGTGCCCTACGCAACGGAAATAAAGACAGGAACTCCACTCGAGAAATTCAAGAAATCCATCATCCTGGGAACGGATAATTCAGAAACAAAATCTTCTTCATGAAAAAGTGGAGGAAAACGGTCATTTCCTACCAGATGTAGCGTATGAAAGAAAACGAGGACAAGCATTGACAAGGGGAGGAGGTCAGGAGGAAGGAATATTGAATGGGAGGCAAAAAACTTGCAACCAGGAAGAAAGCGGGTGGCTAGATGAAAAATAGTGTACATGGACTGGAGAAACTAAGACTTGGTCTTTAGGGCATAAAGGGTAACTAGCATGAAAAAGGCCCGGGGGGTTTTGGAGATTGGGGGCAGAAGTGGATCTCAGGGAAGGGGGTGTAACAGAGTAGAAAGGGAATAGGGAGTCAACAAGGATCATAAGAAGAACGTGGGAAAGAAAAATACTGGTAAATCGACTGCAAAGGCATCGAGAGGAATATCTATATTAAGGGCCTTTAACACAATGCGGAAGGGCCTAAAAGGGAGGGGAACCATCGAAAGAGCGGACACCCAAAAATAGGGAGAAAGATACTAGGAGTCGCAAACTAGAAAACAACCACCAATCATCCAGAGATAACTGGCTTCTTATGAAAATGAGGTCAAAGAGCATCTCAAACACAAAACAGGAATTTGTATATATATATTTGCACGCTCTTGTTAAAAAAAGAAAAAAAAAAAAAAAAAAAAAAAAAAAAATACGGCCCAAGCGTGTCTCGGAGGGTGGGGCTGGTGAGACTCGATAAGAGTCTTGTTGCCGAGTTGGGGGGGGGGAATTCGGGGGATGTGGCGGGAGAAAAGGGAGGCTGGGGAAGAAGCAATTTTGTGAACAAGGCCGCCAATCGCTCAAACAGGGGGGACGCTCTGTGTCGTTGCCGGGGGGAGGTCAAATTCCTTCGTCAGAGGACAGCTTTCAGAAGTCCTGGGGAGCATGATCTCATTGGGCGGGAAGAAGAGAGGTGACAAAAAACGCTATGCTCTCATGATCAAGTCAAACAAACAATCTAAGCAGGTAAATGGGGGAATCGTTCTGCTCAACTAAAGGGGGAGAGGGTGCTCGGCGAAACAGCTTTTTAGGAGGCATTCGAGTTGGGGCCATCCAAACTCTGATCGGGAATTCGGGGGGGGGGGGAAAGGGCAGAAATCGTGGGGATGACTTAACTATAACGCATAAAATGACGAAACCCAGTTGGAAAGGATGAACTGTCGGCTTAGAGATCGTATAGGCGAAGCAAGTTTCGGATGAGGGAAAATGACCTGGGAGATGGACTTAAAGGTCGTGATGACGATTTGCTGCCACCGAAGTGGTGGCGGGCTGGCTTGAGTGTGGAAGGGCTTAGATCTAGGGGGTTGGCAGGGGTTGAGCTCTGGGGGTCGTATGCAGAGGGGGGACTTGAAGTAGCTCAGGGGAGAGAGCTGAGTCGGGCGTCTATCCAGAGCGGCCGGCGATGGCCGATTGTCACCGCCTTATCTCTTTTATAAAGAAAGAGGCGTTCTTGAGGAGATGAGACAGGGACAGGACGAAGGTCTTATTCGGAGGCGAAGTGGAAGTGATAAATCTGGAAAGCAAAGGAGAAGGAAACATGGATAGACTTACCATGAGGTAGACATTGACTCGTAGGTCGGGGCACGGGGAAAAGAGGCCTGGCGCGTTAAGCGGGGCGCTGTGGTCACGGCTTCGGGGCCAGGGGCTAAGATCTACAAGGTAACCAGAAAGGAACTCCAACGGGGTAGTATTAAAAAATGAAGTTTAGAGAATAACCCCTAAGGGGAGAATGGGAAGGTCCAGGACCAGGCCATTGGTTAGTCTGGGAGACATCATCTATGCGGACCTGGTCGAACATCCATAGAGATCCAAAGTTCCGAACCTATATCACAGTTTCTTGAGCTGTACAGGTGGGGTCGTAGGGGTTGGGTGGCCGCTTGTTGGTCTGGGGGGGGGACAGCCCGAGAGGGCAGAGCGAATTCCATGCCGGATTAAGAAACAAAAAGGAAAAAACCAAGTATGAGGGAAAAAAATACAGAGGACTCGGAAATTCACACGCTCTGCAGGAGAATAGACGCGGACAAGGAATGGAAAGAAGGGGAAGAAGGGGACAGGCGAGGCAGAAAAAGTGGGGCAAAAAGGCGTTCTGTACAACACTCTGGAAAATATGAAGCCTGAGGGCCGGGAAGAATACAAAAAACCCACGGCTAGCATTCCGGAAAAGGTGCCTACATAAACGGGGCTTTCTACGGGAACCGACGAGCCCCAGGGGCCGACGGAAAGCTAGAAAAAAAGAGATGGGCATCGGACTGGTGGGGAATAATACTAATCGACCGGAGGCAACGTGGAAGATCGTGGAAAACTTCTTCCAATTAAAGAAGGCTCGAGAGGGCTCTCTCCGAAATCTTCCATCATGGGAGAGAAGATCGAAGAGGCTTGGAATGGGAGCAGGCCGCTTGACGGGTCAGAGGAAAAGAAAGTCTACGCCTAAACCTGGGAATGGCCGAGATTTCGTGAATATTCGAGCGTGAGGGAGAGAAGGCGAAGTCAAAGAAAGGTTCGCAGCAGCTCCTTCCAAAAAAAGAGAAGGGGGTAATAGGCAAAAAGCTTTTCGAACACAGGAATTGCCTGTCTAAAATCGAAGATGAAACAAACTGACGCAGGGAGGGGTTGAGGAACGTAGGGGGTCTCGGGATTCTCCAGAGATCAAAATTGTGGGGGTTAGACCAAGGTGGTCGTAGAAATCAATAGGATCTAAGAGAGAATGAAAAGCCAGCGCTCCTGTGGGGGTTCGACCACGATGGGGGCCTATCTTCGGTCAGGATGGGGGTTCCGCGAGGGCAAGTAGTAACAAGACGTTTTTTTTAACGGCTTAGATCTATAGAATGGCGATCTGTGGAACCGCGCTCCTGGCATTTAGGGGTCTGGAGAGTGTCAAAGGAGGGCGGTGTCGATGGACATCGCCTCTTTTTTATCGGGGGGGGTGCAAATAAATAATCTATGGTGTGAAGGGGGGGCGTGCAATTAGGGGAAGTTGGTGAACCAAATTAAATTAGGGTAAATCACTGGATAGCGGAATTACCCCGGCTGATATAGGGGGAACGAGCTGTGCCGTTGAGCCGGTATCAAAAATGCTGGGCCTATCAAGAGAGGAACAACAAAAAAAAAAGGGGGGAGGGGTAAAATAGGATGAGGGGTGTGTCCATGTCCAGACATCCGGCGGAAGATCAGATGCGGTTTCAACATCCATCTTACTAGTAAGGGGTCCACCCAACAAATCACTTGGACTAAAGAAGTCAAGAAACACTTGAGTATTGAGGAAAAAAGATCTACTCTTTACACCCCGGCTGGGGAGAAATAAGCTGAAAAAGAAGAAGAAAAAATTTTCGATACTCTCACCGGAAAGGGGGTGGGGGGAAATGGATGAAAGATAAAAAATGGAGGACGTAGTCTGGAAAAAGGACTCAAAACACCTTCGAAATCCGATCAAATGGGCGGGAGGCTATAGGTCACCGCATCATTCGGGGAACAACCTGAAATCCGAGGCTGCGGTAAGATGGGTCAAAAAACGGGCTGGGAAAAAGGGATTACGAAGACGGGGTTTTTGACGGCAAACTCTCCCGTAGGAAAGGGAAAATAAAATTACGGAATAAAAGGTCCAAGAGAATGTGTCGTTTACGAGGGGAATCTTATCAATCTCACAATCAAAATCAGACTTGGGAGATCCCTGTTGGGGTTAGGACCGATCCAGGATAACGTCAAGTCTCCCAGAACGAGACCCATGTCGGGGTTAATCACTCTAGGGCCGGGTAGGCCGAGCGAGTCTAAGTGGGCACTATAAGGCGAAGGTAAAGACAGATCTATGATAGCAGAGAGAAATAAACTCAAGTGGAAAAGCTAGCGCTCTATCGCCTGAGGCTGAGGAAAGGATGCGGCATAATCACATTAAAATCTCTCTGGCATCAGACTGATTAAGAGATCCTCAGGTTCGAAGGGAGAAAGGTCGGGAGAGGGCAAAAGTTCATTCAAAGACGGGGGGCGGTAGGGTAAATTTTCTATCGTTTTACTTCTTCGGTAGGCAAGGAAAAGAGGAGGATTCATCTCAAGGTTGTAAAATCTCCACTTCAGGGGGAAGAGGGTCGAAAAGGGAAAAGTGGTAATCCCTCTGTAACAAATTTCGTGCACAGGTCCTAGTGGTTCCCTGCAACTAAAGAACAGCTGAAAGTATGGAAACAAAGCTGGTTCATCTCCTCGTTCTTAGGTGAAGAGAAGAGGGTAATTGCTAATAGAATCTGCTTTTGGGTTCTCGAGGAAAAGTGACCGCGACGGAAAGGAGGCGTACGGGGGGATCTCGGGTATTCCTGGGCATATTCCCTAAAAGAGAAAGAATGTCTCCAAGTCCGACGAAAACGCGGGAACCACATCGTCGATTGAACTAAATGGGGTTGTAGCTGTGGGTAGTGGTGTGAAAAACTCCGGATCTAGAGGCCTATCGCGTGACAGGGAAGAAGAAACGACCCTTCCCTTCAGGTTGTGAGATCGTCTTCGGCAGGAATCAAATCGAGCCTTCTTGGTGAGCAGGGGGAATGATTAACGAAGGTTGGTAAACCGAAGACAGCCGCCGGGGCCTAGAAAGGCAGAGGATGGTCAAAATCTGCTGCCGCAGCGGATTCAGCGATGGGAGAGAGGAAAAAGGGGGTTAGGGGAGGGGCAGTGAAGCGGATTGGCAGCAGGGTCCACTCTACTTGGAAAAGAAAATCATTGCCGAACGGACTAGTCTGGATTGAGGAGAAAGCTCCGGCGACGAACAGCACAAGACGGGAGAACAGGAAACGAAAACAAAACTGCAGAAGGTCCACTAAGAAAGAAACCGAGAGAGGACCCATATCCAGCGAGCATTTTCAATCGTAAAAGAAGAAAAATCAACGGTAAACAGAAACGGACTGAAAAGAAAGAAATCAAGCCGCCCGGCAAGAGAAGGGACACCAGGGCTCAAGCACGAGAAGGGAGCAATTAACCAGGGGAAGGCAACGAGTTTCTCCACGATAGAGCAGATCCTCATACAAACATTTCTAGTCAAATATGAGGGGAGAGTGGTTCAGAAACTAGTAGGGGGCAAGGAAAGAATCCGAGCATCTGTGTGAAGAAAGGGTCCAAATCTATGTAAGAAAAAGACAAAGCCAGGTGGGAATAAAAGAAACTTTGTCAAGGTTTCATAAAAATCATAGGAGGGAAGGGTGGGGGGAAAAAAGGGGGGGGGGCGCCTTTGAAACCATATCGGGTTGAACTAGCATAAGTTCAAAACTTCTACTGATGACTGAAAAACTGGGGAAGGCGTAAAAAAAAAAAGAACGAGGGAAGAAAAGGTCGAAGAGATGATTGCCAGGAAAACAGGACTTCTTAAACCAAAATACCGGGGGGGGATCGAACAAGAAGGAAACTCAACAAGAATTAAACTCATGAATAAGACTTCGGTAGGTCTACCAAAAAAAATCAGAGAAGCAAGAGGATTGAAGGAGGGGAAAAGATCTCTGGCATAGTTAATCAGGAAGAGCAACACATTATTAGGAAAGATAGATATTGGAACGTATGAAAAGAGGAGACGTTTCCTCAAAAAAAAAATGTGCTCAGTTGGGAGGAGGGGGGGGGGGCTGGGATCTAGGGCGTACAGTATCGGAGGAGTTAAAAATTGTACGATGTTGGTGGGCAGGGAGGTGGTAGAGTCTAAAATGTCTCTTGGGTCACTCAAGTGCATTTGGTGCCCCAACTTGAAAAACCCTGGGAGACTCACAGGGTTAGAGTTTTTGCGTTAATTAGACTGTAAGGAACTTGGGCAATATTCAAGCGTCCTTCCTGGGGACGGAAAAGATCAGTGAAAAAAAGCTTTTTCAAAAAGATGAGAAGAGCAAGGAGCAATCAAACAACCCGGAGGGATCAGGGTAAGGTTTCGGCATTCTGGGCTGAAGGCGGCCGGCCAAAAGGAGGGGACTCAGAAAAAGCCGGTGGTTGCGGTCTTATGGAGCTTGTTACCAAAAACTGATAAACGGAGGACCAAAACGTAATGGCCAGTGCAAAGTTTTGTAGACCCTGAAATAGCCGAGCCTTGCGCACCTTTAAGGGCGTTCCTCAGAGCTTATCGATGGGAGGGGCGAGACAATACGGAGAAGGAGGGGGAACGGGTGAGAGAGAGGATGAGCTATTGGTCTTACAGAATTGGGGGGGGTAATGCTCGGGCGGTTTTAGGACGGGTGTCAAAAAAAAAAAAAACCCCAAAAAAGTAGCAGGATTTACAGTTTGAGCTTAGTGGTGGCCTGACGGGGCAGACCCTGCTATAAGGGGCCTTATTACTAGAAAGAGTCGGCTTAACTAAGGAAAGAAACTATGCGGGTGCAGGCGGGTGGGAGAATTGGAAGAAAAAACTGACCCGACACTTGGAAGGCTGTTAGTAAAAAACGCAGAGCGGAAAAAAATGGAAACAACGAATGGTGCAAGCAATAGGCAAGGGAGATGGAAAAGAGGGCCCTTCGTAACCTGAAGCAAAGGTAAACTGAGGAGGGAACTGACATCTCGTGGGGGACATCTTGCAGAAAAAGGGCATTCTGCGAAGGAACAATGAAGATTCACGGAGATGGAAGAGCGGAATTCCGGAGTCTCAAGGGAGAACCGAAATTACATCAGTCACCAAGGAAGAAGCTGGGGGGGCTATGGAAGACGACGGATGGAGAGAGAAGACACCTAGGGTGGGGTGGGGGGGGAAGGGACTGGCCCGACTTCCGGTAAAAAAAAGGAGAGTCAACCTCAGAGCCAGGACCTCTGTGTTTCCGGGCACACCAGCTCACATTTGCAAGAAAGCTACTTGCTAACTTTACAAAGGGCAGGGAGACGGGTGAATACGTGATATGAATACCGATCCTATAAGCGATCAGAGGATGGCAGGAACTATCTCTAAACCATCAATCTAAACACTCCGGGGGGGGTCTGGGGTGCAATTCGAAATTTCTTGAGGGATAACTGAAAAAGACCTCGTTCTGCAGGAATAGAATGCGGAAAACTGGGATCTTATATTATACAGCGTTAATTTAGGAAACCGGGTCGGAGTTCCAATTCCTCTTTACCAGGGGGAATTTTCCAAGGGGAGCAATGAGAAGGGGTCCGAAGAACAAAAAACTGCTTTAGGGCGTGTCTCCTGTTTCTAACAACCAGAGGATTAGAAAAAAAAATGTCAGTCGAAAATAGATTTCAAACTTGGGTCGAAAAGTTAGAGCGACCTCGAAACGGCTTGGAAAGAGAAGACCGGAGGCACAAGGATTCTCCATGCCGCGGGAAATGAGAGAGATCGAAATTACAACCAAAAACAAAAAAAAATTCGATCGATGACGATATTGCATTTTCTCACCAGGTAAGCAGCTTGATGGTATATCTCGACTGTCAGATTTAAATTAAAAAAAGTACGCAGTGAAAAACTGAGGGATGATCGGTCGGAAATATCTTCAGGATCACCAAAGTGAGCATCCTTTGGGGGAAAATCTTAATATCCTTGGCGGGATAGATGTTGGAAAGGAGGCAGAAGTTTATCTGGGGGTTCTATCAATCTCGGAGCACCTGCCAACGCGCTGCGGGGTTTAGGGGGGACAGGGGAAGGGTGGTTCTTAAATTACTCTGGCAGATTGGGGGCAGAACAACCAAAGCCGTCAACATCAAGCCGGTCTGGAAGAATATAAAAAGAACGCGCTAACATGCAGGGGGCGCCCGTGGCTGCCGAAAAAGTCGCCGCAAAATTGGAAAAGCGATCGGAGGTCAAGGGGTGTTTTTAAAATTGGTCGGTGGGCCACTCATAGCTAAATGCGAGGAGGAAAAGAATCAAATCCGAAAGTGTTGGAGTAAAATCAAAACGGGGACGCGGTGTCGAAAGGGTCTCCTGGAGGGGGGGTGCCAGGGAAGGGGGGGACTTCTAATGAAGTCATCTCTAAGGACTTCTGAAGGGATCGGTGCGGGAAGGAGAGTGGGTGTTGTACAGGACTGGGTCGAGGGGGGGCTCTTCCTGAAAAAAACGAAGCGGTCAAATGAGAAGCGGGGAGGGGGAAGGGAGAAACTTTACCT